>Ga0102832_1000723_pt2 | contig 25013 bp, 27 predicted proteins | sample EBPBio282013_DNA_FD_88942 | JGI IMG/M metagenome (GOLD analysis project Ga0102832, IMG submission 88942) | Wastewater treatment Type I Accumulibacter community from EBPR Bioreactor in Madison, WI, USA - Reactor 2_5/28/2013_ DNA (Illumina Assembly) | ecosystem: Engineered > Bioreactor > EBPR >... | reverse complement strand
GCGGCCATCGACGTGACGGCCGAGCGTGAAGCAGCGCGCGAACGTGAAGCCATGCTCGCGCGCACCACCAACGCCCAACGGCTCGAGGCGCTGGGTCGACTGGCGGCCGGCGTCGCGCACGACTTCAACAACGTGCTCGCCGCGCTGCAGCTCGAGCTCGAAGAGGTGCGCAAGCTGCCGGGCTCGCAGGCCATCGTCGCCGAGATGCAGGAGGGCCTCGATGCCGGGCGCCGGTTGACGCGCCGGTTCCTCGTCTTCGGCAAAGAGAGCAGCGCCGACGTCATCGCCCTCGACGAGGGGCTGCGGCGCGTGCACCCGATGCTGGTGCGGTTGCTGTTGCCCGACGTGGTGCTCGAGCTCTCGTGTGAAGCGGCGGGCGCCAGCGTGCAGCTCGGCGCGGGACACCTCGACCAGGTGCTGCTGAACCTCGTCGTCAACGCGCAAGAGGCGATGGGTGCGCGAGGCACCATCAGGGTGAAGACGCGGCGGCTCGATGCTCCCGCTGGGCACGTGGTGGTGCCGTGCGGGCAAGGGCCGTTCGTCGAGCTCGCGGTCAGCGACACCGGCAAGGGCATGGATCCGCAGACCATGGAGCGCTGGCTCGCCCCGAACCTCAACTACGATCCGGCCTCTCGCTAGCGGCGCGGTCCGTCACGATGTGACGCTGATCCTTGGGAATCGGCAACTCCTGGCCCCCGACAAAGCGGCAACAGGTGGCGGTTTCGCCAAGCTTTGAATTGTCGATGGCGACAATTGCGCGGTTTTGCTCGCGCGAGAGCATGACGCCAACGATGGCGGCCTTGCGGCGGCTGTCGAACGTTCCGATGAATTCCTTCGTGTCTTCAAAAAACAACGCGATCACGCCCGACGTCTCCCCAATCATCGCATGGGGCGCTCACGGCCCCCATCCATCGATGATGACGCAGAGGGCGGGACTCCCTACGTGCCGGGGGAAACCGGATCAGGCGCGAAGTTCGAGCCGCCCCGTCATCATGGGCGCACAGTTGCCCGTGATGAATGTGCGAATCCCGTCATCCGTTTTCTGAGCGGCGGCATCGAGGAAACTCGGCCGGCCCATCTCGACGCCTTGAACAATCTTGCGGGCGATCGTCGCTTCAGAAGATAGACTCGCAAGCAACCCGATGAACGCAACGTTGGCGCTGCCGGTCGCCGGATCCTCGGGGATGCCGTGCAGCGGCGCGAACATGCGGCAGCGGATGTCGGCGTCCGCGCCGGCCTCGCGTGTGTACAGGTAGAGACCGGCGTTCTCCGGCGCAAAGTGATCGCGAAAAACACTCGTTTGCGGACTTGCCGCGCCTAAACACCGCAGGTCCTTCAGTTCGGCGATGGTGAAGGCGGCGCCGCAGGATGCGACGACCGGCGGATGATGGGCCGTGACGATGCCGCTTGGAGAAAGCCCCGCCGCAGCGGCCACGACATCCACCGGCATCTCCGCCCCGCGCGAGAAAGGTTTCGGTGATGTGACACGCGCACCGCGCACACGGCCGTCCACCGAAACGATTTCGATGGGCACGAGGCCGGCTTTCTCCTCGAACACGACGCGGCCGCCGATCTTTCTGCCGAAGCATTCACCGTTCCCCGCCAGCACAAACGCAGTCCCCACATTCGGATGACCGGCGAAGGGAAGCTCGGCTTTCGGGGTGAAGATGCGCACCTCGGCCGTATGCGATGGGTCCTTCGGCGGAAGCACGAAGGTGGTTTCAGCGAGATTGAACTCGCCGGAAATGGCCTGCATCTGCGCTGTCGACAACGTCTCGCCGCCGAATACGACGGCGAGCGGATTACCACCGAACTGGCGGTCGGTGAACACATCGACGGTGACGAAATCGACTTTCATCGCGGGTGGCCTTTCCTAAGGCGCCCGAGCATGCGCTGGGCATCAGTGCCAGAATAGGATGAGCGCGCCGCCGGCCGTAACACCCGCGCCGGCAATCGCGCTGAGCATGATGATCGCGAAACGCCCCCAAGGGCCCGCGACGGCCTTCGCGCGATAAGCATCGACGGCAAGTTTCATCAAAAAGCCCGTCGCGGCCCCGAGCGCAATGCCGGCGGCGACGATCGGCCAACCGACGAAGCCCGTCCACACCGCAAAGAGCGCCACCGCCAGACCGAGCAGCGCGCCAGCCGCCAGCCCGAGAAGCACTAAAGGAAGATTTTTCCGCGCGATGGTGGCAATGCGGATCAACCGCCATGTCCGCAGGCCGCGGGCCACGCCACTCGCCGTCTCGCCGTGCAAAAGCGCATTCGCGATGTCGCTTTTCACCGCGGCGGCGGCGGCGGCACGCGATTCAAACCGATCCAGGAAGGCGGCGGCGAGCACGGTATAATGACTTTGCGGCGGAATGCGCAAAAGACCGATCAGTGCGTCGGTCATATCATCTTCAGCGACGAAAAAATCGCGCGCCGCGCCGTCGGTGACATCCCGCGCGCGGGAGATCCACCAGCGTCCGGACGCGGGGTCGGAATCTTCCCAGTCTAATGCGTGGGTCTCGTCGAACGCGGACAACCGTATGCAGGCCCCTCAGTCAGTACCTGGGCCTTCTTAAACGGAGCCTCGGTTTAAAAAAAGGATTACTTCCCTGTAGGCAAGGTGAAGTGAATGGCCGTCCCGCCCCCGGCGGCGGTATCGACGGTGATCTCACCGCCATGCCGGTCGACGATATCGCGGCAAAGATAGAGGCCAAGCCCGGTCCCCTTCTCGCCCAACGTGCCGGCCTCGGGGGTCGCGCACTTGAGCGCGAAGAGATCGGCCTTCGCCGCCTGCGACATGCCGACACCATCATCGCGGACGGTGACTTTGACAAACCGTCCATCGCCCACGGTTGAAGCCGACAGCCGCACAGATCCGCCGGTCCGGCAAAACTTGATGGCATTTGAAACCAGATTGCGCAGAACGATGCACACGAGATCCGCGTCGCCCTTGACGTTCGTTTGCGCAATATCGCTCGCAACGCAGATGCGTTTCTCGTCGGCCATCCGGATCAAGGGCTCGATACTGCGCGCGGCGACCGCGGCAAGGTCGAGCACCGTGACCTTGAGGGCGGCATCGCGGATCTGGATCGATGCCCAAGTCAACAGGTTGTCGAGCAGCGTCTGCACATCGCCGGCGGAGGCGTGAACGAGACGCGCATATTCGGCCACCTGATCGCGCGGCAAGTCCTTCGCGCTTCCCGCCAGGAGATCGGCGAACCCCATGACGGTGTTGAACGGACCGCGCAGATCGTGCGCGATGACGGAAAACAACTTGTCCTTCTGCCGGTTGGATTCCTGTAGCGCGACCTCGGCGCGGGCGAGCTCCTTCTCGCGCCGCTTGGCTTCGCTGATGTCTTGCACGGTGGCGATAAAGCGCCGCAACTTGCCGTGTTCATCCACGATTGGCTGGCCGATCTCGCGGATGTCTTTCACGACGCCTTCGGCGCTTTCGATCTGATATTCGATCTCGTAGGCGCGGGGCGCGGCAACCGCCTCGGCGACCGCCGCGACATAGCGCGCGCGGTCCGACGGCACCGCGAGCGCCGCCAACTGCCGCGGGTGCGCAAAGCGCGCCATGGCGCTCAATGAAAGATCGTGAATGCGGGCGAGTTCTTCAGAACAGAACGAAAGCCGGTTCTCATCCTCGGACCATATCCAGTGGCCAAGGTGCGCCAAATGCGCCGCGAGACCCAGCATCTCCTTTTGATCGTGTATCGCCCGGATGGCGGCGAAGGCGTCCGTCACATCGGCGAGCACGCCGAACACGCCCGTGACGCCGCCGTTCACATCGTATTCCGGCTGGCCCTTGCAAATGACCGTGCGCACGCCGTCTTCGCGCGGGATGCGGCAGTCGAATTCAAACGCCGCGCCGTTCTGAACCGCGCGGCCGAACATCGCTGCGACATGCGCGCGGTCGTCGGCATGGATCTTGTCCAGCGCGGCCGCCAATGTGCGCGGAAAGGTCGCCGGGTCGACGCCGTGAATGGCGAACATCTGCGCGGACCACGTCACTTTGTCGGTCCGAATATCCCAATGCCAGTGCCCCATGTGTCCGACACTTTCGGCAAGCATCAGCAAACGCGATTCGTCCTCGTGGGACGCGGCGGCCATAGCGCCGCTTTGCCGGTCCCAAAGTGAAGGAGCGGCGGACGCGGTTCGCGCTGGGCGGGGCTGGAGGCGCACCATGACCGTGTCACATTGGTTTTTAGTCAAAAATTAATTATAGAGTGAGAGCTACTCCAAATAAAGTAGGGTTAACTACTTACACACCCTCACTTTTTTGCGAGCCGATCGTTGCAAGCTCCGCATTTCAGGGGAAATCACCGCATTTTCAGGGGTCGCCCGACATGACCGCCGGGTCGCCGATTCGCGGGAGGGGGGCTCAGAAACCGGCTCCAGCGCCCGCTCCGAGGCCCCGCCGCCGCCATCCGCCGCCTTGTGGAAAAAAATCAGTGCAAATTAGGGGCTTACGCGCACTTGCACCGGCGGAAAGCTCCTGTTAAAACCCCGCCTCCTTTGACGGACGGGGCGCTGGTCCCCACCGTCATCGCCCATGCGGGGGCGTAGTTCAGTTGGTTAGAACGTCGGCCTGTCACGCCGAAGGTCGCGGGTTCGAGTCCCGTCGCTCCCGCCATTTTTTCCTCCACTCCTTGAAAACACTCGGAATTTGGAAACATTTGGCAACCCGTCATTCCGGGTTGCCAGTGGATGTTCTCGTGGTGATCTTCTGGATCGCGCTTTTGCCGAGCCGCCTGCGGTCGACAGCGGCCGTATAACGCGTCACTTCGGTCAGGGTCTTATGACCCGTGATCGCCATGATTTCATGGGCAGTGCATCCAGCCTCCGCTAGGCGCCGCGATGCGGCCTTCCGCAATCCATGAGATGAGCAGCGCTGGGGCAGCCCCGCCTGCGTGCACCAATCTCGAAACAGATTCCCGAAGCCCGCGGCCGTGAACGGCTTGCCGTAGTCGGTAACCAGAAACGTAAGGTGCTCACTCGGCGTGGCGTCCAGAACGGCCTGGAGCTCGGGATGCACCGGGATCTCCACAAGAGTGCCGGTCTTCTGCTGACGGAGCGTGAGAACTCCCTCCCGAATATGTTGCCGTCCCATGCGAACGACGTCGCTTCGGCGTTGAGCCGTGTACAGCAAGAGAGACATCGCCAGACGCGCGCGGGTACCAATCTCATGGCGCGCCTCGAATGTAGATATCTCTGCTTCGGTCCATGTGTGATAGCCCTCGGACCGCGACCGGACATTCTTAACACCCGCCGTAGGATCGTCCTTGCGAAAGCCGTGCGTCACTGCGAACTGCATCAAGGTCCGCAACATCCCGAGTAGATTATTTGCAGCTGCCGGCGTGTCGGCGCGATGCGAGATCATTTTCTCGATGTGACGCCGCTCGAGGGTCGCCACCCCCTTCTCGCCGTGCTCCCCCCGAAAGTTCTCGAGGATGCCGCGATACGTATCCTGCGTTGATTTCGCGAGTGAGCGAAAGGCTGCCGACTGGTAGTAGGCCACCACGGCCGCGTTCACCGTGCCCGCCTTAGTACGCTTCGCTCCAATCTCAGGTCGACCCTGCCCTTCAAGAGCGGCCGCATAAGCCGCCATAAACTCCTCGGAACCAGGCAGACCCGGCAGCGGCATGCGTTTTCCATCTCGGCCGCGGAAATAGCGCCGAACATGGCCATGACGGTCGCGGAACTCGTGCACGTACTTGAGCTTGAACGTCGTCATTTCGCTTCGTCCCACTCATTGCGCTGCTCTTCGATCGGCGGCTGCCCAGTCGTACCGTCGGTGGTTTCGATAACGATCCGGCCCTCGCGATCGATTACCAAACGGCGCACACCGCACCCGGCCGCGTGGGCCGCCTTCAGGGCCGCGGTGACATCTCTCTGGCGGAACGTTGAACGGCCTCGTGCCATTCGAGTTAAACCCCACTCATGCGGCGTTCGCCTGCGAGTTTTGCGGCGCGGATGACTGTCGCAAAGATTCGCCACCCTCGATTGGATTCCATCCCTCGATATCGCGAACCTCGTTGGGCGTGAGAATCCCAGCTTCCACGGCGGTCTTGTGTGAAGTCCAGCGGGTTTCAGGATCGCCGCGAAGCAGGCCCGACAAATCCAGATGCAGGCGATGCGTGCGTCTTGAGGCGGCACCAAAAACGCTCCGCTGGAATTCGTGCTCGATCTTCGCGATCCACGGCGACAGCGTCGCCTGGGCGAACCAGCGAATCATGGTTTCTGAATTGGTGAAGCTGCCGTGCGATAGGTCGCCAATGACCGGTGGCGGCACGTTGAAGATGCGAGCCAACTCTTCGACGGTGAAGCGGCGAGAATCAAGGAGCTCTGCATCCTCAGGGGAAACGGACGTGGCCCGCCACTTCAATCCCTGCTCCAGGATCATCGGACGGGCAGCGTTTCGAGATCCGGTCAGTTCATCTAAGCTTTTGCGCAGATTGGTGAGCGACTGCTCATTGAGGACTTTGTCGGTCTCCAGCACTCCAGATGGATTGATGCCGTTGCGCCACATCGCAGTGGTGAATTGTTGCAGGTCGGCCGCAGGCTGAAGGACTCCCGGAGCTCGTTGAAGGCGCGAGCGACCGATAAGACCATCGTCAGTGCGATCGCGGAGCAGGAGGACCTCGTCCTCGAGCAGCCGGCGAGAACGGCCGCTGGCGCCGGGAATCGTACTCACCTCCGATACGTCGAAGGCTAGGCGTCCCGACGGCAATTGCTGAACGCCAACGCCACCCCACATGATCGGCGTGAGCGCCCGGACCTGCCCCTTGCGGTCACGGTGCACTTCCGAGAGGCCGTTCCCTGTGAGAAGCGTCGAAGCGACCAACCACTCGATGTAGTCCGTCCAGGATTGGTGCTCGTTCACGCCGTCGCGCGTGAGCTGCGCAACAGGATGACTCTCGTCCGTTTCCCAGCCGCTATCGCCGCGGCGTCGCTGCACCTCAGCGGGTAGAGAGGCGATAGCGGTGGAAATGGCGTTCACGCACGCCAGCACAGTTGAGAGGTTTTCGGCTAGGCGGCCGCCGTAGGCTGCGCCGGGGGGCGCGATCTGCGAAAGAACCTCCCAGGACAAATCGGTCTTCCCGCGGGTCTCTGCGGATCCCGCGCCAAGGAAAGACAAAAGCCACCTGAACATCTGCATCAGAGCGTCTCCAGGTAGCGTCGCATGATGGCCAGCTGGCGGCGCCCATCATCATCCGCGCGATTGCGCGCGGCGATCGAGGTGCCTTCATAGGCTGGCCAGGAGTGGATCACGCTGATTTCGTAAAGGGTGATGGCGCGGAGCTCCCTAACGTTGCCCTGCCAGACTTCACCGCCGCTGGGGACGGTAAAGCCGAAGGACATGCCGCCGAGATCCCCGCGCTCCGCGAGCGCCAGCACATCACGCGAAAGGCTGGTGTCGGCCAAGTCCAGGTCGAAGGCGAGGCCGTTTTCATCGGTTCTTAAGCGCAGCGACCCGGACTTGGTCCTGGCGAGCAGCGACTTCTGATCGTGATCGACGAGGGCCAGCACATCGCGTCCAGAAGCGAGTGTGGCGTCGAACGCGCAGCGGGAAACTTTCTCAACGAAGTTCCCGATGCGCGTCTCGACGCCGAAGCGGACGGCGTAACCGGAAAGCTTCCGGCCGCTCGCCCGCCATTCAGTGGCAAATCTGTGCTCGATGTTATGCACCGGCCGGATCCACCTTCACGTTTTTCCACCAGCAGAAGGCCTCGTCGTGGCGCACCATCACGGCTGCGTCGACGATGCCGCGGACGGAGACGTTTCCCTTACCGTAGGCAGTGGACTCATACGGGTTCACGAGGATCTCCATCCCCGACCACATGCCGACGATGACTTGGTCCCAGGCGCCGAAGATCGCCTCACCATCCGTCGCCGGCGAAGTCCCAACCATCCCCACGAGCTGCGATGTGACAGCCGTCGGAAGGCCCGCGATACGGCCGTCGTCGGTCATCAAGAAGCCGCCGCCGGCGTCGTCCGCGACCTTCGTGGTGGCGCGGAGCTTGGCTTTCGTGAATGCGTTCAGCGCCCAGCCCAGCGAGGTGGGAGGTACATCGGCAGCCTCAACCGATGCCACAACCGAGGTCACGGCTTCCCAGGTGGGATCGCCGGATTCCATGTCGACTTCCTGCGGAGAGGAAGCCGTGATGCCGTAAGGCTGCGCACCAATTCCCGTGCCCTTGAGAACGCCATAGTCCAACCCGATCGCCAATTCGCGAAGGAGGTGCTCGCGCGTCAACTGTTCGATGCCGGGCGTAGCTTGCAGCAACATCTTCCGGCTGAATTCCGTGATCAAACCCAGATGCTTCGGTCGGCCCTGGACCTGCGTGAATGCTTGATCACCGGTCGTGATCGAGGAGTTCTCGAGGAACCAGGCAGCGGTCGGAGTGCGCGAACTACGCTTAGGCAGGGCAATGTCGCCGACAAGGCCGGTGATCACCCGAGCGCCAAGCAGGGTACTGACAGCCATCGGGCGCAGTGCGTCGATAAACTCGTTCCCAAGTACGGTCTCAGAAACGAGGTAACCACCGGTGCCACCGTTCTGGACGAGAACGCGCTGCTCCATCTGCCGGCGATCTGGTGCAAGGCAGTCGAACGGAATCAGAAACCCTTCGCCCTGTCGGCCCGTGGCGTTCCGCTGCTCTTGGCAGATTTCACGCTCGCGCGCAGCGTCGACCGTACGCTCGAACGCAGAGGCGATTAGCTTAGTGATGGAGAACTTACGCTTTTCGCGTGAAAGCTCGTCGTTCCCAGCCTCGTGGATCTGCTGGCCCTGCATCCGGCGCTCGAGATCGTCGATCGTCTGCTGCCGCTGGATCCGCGCTTCGACGGACTCCAGATCCGCCTTCATGGCGTCGAACTTCGCCTGTTGCTCGGCGGACAGCTTACCATCCTTGTCGGCTTCGGCATGAAGCGCGCGCATGGCTTTGGCAATGCGGGAACGTTCTTCGAGTAGGTCTGAAAGTTTTACCATCTGGTTATCTCCTTCTCGCGGCATTGCCGCACTGGGAACGCGCGCCTCTCGGCGGGCAGGGTTAAGAGTCCGTCAGGCGGTGGCGTGCAGCCACCGCACAGGGAGTCGCGCGCCTCACGGCGGGCTTTGCAGAACTTCGGCGTCCACCAGGGGCTAAGGACATCGGGGACCACCCGATCATCACCCCACCGACTGGTGGTCTTTTTCCCACGGCGGCGCCGCCCGCGCGTGTCATCTGGGGTGAAGCTCATTCGATGCGGCGTCCGCCGGCAGGCCTCACATGCGGTCAAACTCGACCGTCGCCCCGCCTGCCAGCGGTTCGCGACCTTCTCGGCGGCGCCGCGCCGCCAGAGCGGACAGGGGCGAATCTTCATTTCCGTTTTTGCTTCGAATACGTGCGCGGTGCAGATTTCCTGACACCGGAGGGCGTCTCCGGCGTCGTCGCCGGCGCGTCTGAAAACATCGCACCCGCTAAAAGTTTCAGAGTACCGCCGTGAATTGTTGCCGCCTGCTTGATGTGCGCCTGCCATAGGTCCCCTGTGTTGCCGGGAGCCGTGAAGCGATAAAGGACGCCAAGCTTAGGATGGGAAATCGAAATCTCCGGCCAGCTGCTTACAATCTCGATGATGCTTTCGGACATGATCGACTGCTCGTCGCGTTTAGACCCTGTGAGCATAACTAGGGCCTCCGCTAAAGCACTTTCTGCGGTCGGAGCTTCCGCAAGGCGCGGATTGCTTTTGATCATCGCCGGAGTGATGCCACCTGGACGCATCTTCCCGTGCGCGTCGACGACCTGAGCAGCATCCTTGACCTTTGGCTGCAGCGCTAAAGCCAGAAGAAGGCGAACGATGTGGATCGGCTCTACTTCCTCGATGCGCCGCCCTCGGCTTAGAGGAAGGAGTCCTGCATTCAGGAGCGCCCGCGCGTAAACGTTTACAGTCTTGGGCGCGATCCCGAGGAAAATGGCCAGTATCTCAACGAGGCGGGCAACGGTAGCCATCCGCAATCCTTTTTGGTTTTGTATTTATTTAAACGAAAACTATCGCTAGGGCAAGAGCCCGTGTTCGCATAGGATTCGGGTCCGGCCGGGCGGATCCCGGTGCGGCCCGCCGGCAGCGCGGTAACGCTAGCCGACGGACCTTGAGCCAAAGCAGGAGGAATCTGCAATGACCCCACGTAAATCTAACACGAAGGCAAAGGCGGCAGCGCGCAAGACGGCGCGGTCGTTCGTCGACGATCTCGCCTACCGGCTACACCACTTCGAGAACGAAGCCTGTTTGCTGCAGGATTGCATCGAGGAGCTTCCAGAGGGTAGTGCGGAGCGGACGGCGGCGGAGGCCGCATATGACGCAGGCTTCCGGAGCCGCCAAGCACTTCAACGTGCAATCGCGAGCGCGGCGCCGGAGAGCATCCGCGACGCCTACTTGATCCTGGGCGTGCTGCAGAAAAGGCTGGCAGAAGGTATTCCAGACGAGTCAGTCGTCGACGAGATCCAAGGTGGGATTCAAAATATCCGCCGTTTCTTCTACCAGCGCGCCGGGGACGTACCCGACTCTTTCGGGGAGAACGACGTAACGTTCGGTATTCCACAGATCATGACGATCTCGGCCCTGCAGCAGGCCGGCATTGATTACGACATCGCCCTCGGGAAGCGGGCCCAACCACCCGCCTAGCACCGCTGCCCACTGCAGCCGTAAGGGGAGACTCGCAAGGTCTCCCCTGCTAATTTTAGGAATGAATTCAAGGAAGGTAATGCTCTGGGCGGGCGCGGCGCTGCTGGCTGGTCTTGGCGTTGTCGCAACGCAGAACATCGAAACGCTTACGAACGCCAAAGGGTGGAATGGTCTGCTTTTGGCGTTCGCGGGACTGCCGTTTGATGGCTACGCAAATGCGGTGTCTGAATCAAAATGGACCTATTTTATGCTGGGGATAGCGTTCGGCGACGGAACCATGCAGGGCTTTAGGTATTGGCAAAGCCGACAACCGACCGCGGGGCGCAGGAAGCCAAATTATAATCTGTGGATGCGCCGGCAGACGTGGACCATCCGGGAGGCTGCCGCTCTGCTGGCGGATTTTGAGCCACTCCGGGGAGTGACCACCGGCGACGAGAGCAACATTCTCGAACTTCTATGGGAGGCGGCTCAGAGAAACGAACTGCTTCCTGCAGAACTTTACAAAGACCTAAAAGCTGGCCTGCATATGACGGGCCCGAAGTCCTACGATATGAAACTGGATCCCGGCCGAGTGCTTGCTTGGGCTGAAGACAAGGGCTTCAACGTCCGGGTGCTTAAGGCTGCGAAACCGGCTGCACCGTCTGAGAGAGCCTAAAATGCCCGAGTGCGTGAGCATCATCCAAATATTGAAAAGCCCGGAAGCAGCTGCATGGGCGCAGTTCTTTGCGGCGGTCGCCGCCATCGTGATATCGATCGCCTTTCCACTCGCCATTCGTAGCGCGGACCGTGCCGCTGCCAAGCAGGAGCGGCGCGAACTGCGAGGCTGCATCGTATTCAGCGTCTGGGTGCCGCTGGAACGCATGGAAAAGGAATTCACGCGCCTGCGCGATCTTCTGGACGACGCTCTTAAGGACGGGGCCAAGGCACTCGATGATAATCGTTGGTTCAACGAGAACCGAACGTTACTTAAGCCCCGTACCACCGATATCGTTGCAATACCGCTCGCCGAGCTTCAATACCTCGGCGCCAAGATCGCGGGTCGACTCATCCGTCTGCAAGCCGGCCTGGTACCCTTAGCCGCAATGTGCGAGGAACTCACGAACTCGTTTCTCCGCGTGCAGAGGGACGGGCGCTTGGAGCTAATCAAAAAATACCGTGAGGAAGCCGAATTCTTCCGCGGCTACGTCAAGGCGATCCAGCAAGCGATCGAGCCCTACTACCACGAAGCGCGCGGAGCATTTCCCGCCGGCAAAGACTGACCCCCCCCCTGTCCAATTTCGCGGCGGCAAAAATCTGCCCCCATGCGCGGTCCCCAGCCACAGCTGTGAGAGATTTTTCTGAGGCTGCTGCCAGCGCGTACTTAGGGGCGCGGCGGCTTGATCCTTGAGCGGCGCGCCCTGCCGCGGCTCGGCTTATCAGGCGCCGGCACGGGAGGCTCCTCCACAGCATCGTCAATCGTTCCCGCGGGCTCAGCGGTGCCGCTATCCACAGGCGTGGCCGCGGGCGTGGCCGCTGTAGAGGCCGGGGCGCCGCGCATCTTTAGTTTGAATTTCATCTACTTACCTCGCTGTTGCGATTGCTTCATGTCAGTCACGATTCCACCACTGCAGCTGCGGCGGCGAGCGCGTCGGGGGCAGCGCGGGCGTGGCCGGCGGGGGTTCGAACTCGACGTCCACATGGAGTGCGCGGCACGTCGAGCAGGTGCTCGCCAGGTTGCTCATCGCCCACGGGTCGCCCCCAAGGCTAAGCGGCTTCTTAAGGATCACATGCGAGGCGGGTGTCGTGCGCATCGGCCGGCAATACTCACAAAGGGGGAACGAGCGGAGCTTGGCTGCTTTCAGCCGCTTCCAACGCTGGGTGCTGTAAGGCCAGCTATTCACAGCGGGCGTCCCTCGCGGGGAACGCGAGAACGGCGCCGCCGGCATGGCGGTACTGCTGGGGCATTTCCTCGATCGCTGTCATCACAAAGAGCGCGACGCGCAATACCTCGGCGTCATGGCGGTCGGGGGCCACGCGCATAGTCCGGATAAGCGCCGCGCGCAGCTGAGGAGCGGAAACCGCACGCTCGACGGCCCAGTCGTACAGGATCCCGAGTTGCTCGATCGTGGAACACGCTGTCGGTAAAGACGGCGCCCAAGCCGGAAAGGCTATGACCTCGGCGCTCATGCGGTCCTACGTCCCGCCGGCATTGCCGCTGGCTTCTCCAAGTGAACTGTGAATTCGACGCGCTGCACGGTCGTATCCTCGGCGAGAATCATCTGACGCAGCTTGTCCCCGTAGTGGTTCTGAACCCAATCGCGCACGAAGGCGGTCGGGAAGCCCAGCGAGACGTGCTGGCCAGTGCGCGCCTCGTGGACGACTTTGATCCAACTCTCGAAGGCTGCAGCCCCGTAAGCCTTCCAGAACCGCAGCCGCCAACCGATGCAGCCGGGCGGGGGTTCGGCCGTGGCAGCGACGGTTTCGGACTGCCCTGCGGCCGCACGACGAATCACCGCGACCACATCGGGCATGGCCTTGGACATCCACGCCAGCGGGTTACGCAGGCCAGGCGGAATGCGCTGCGCGATCGCCTGGGAAGCCGCGCGAATTTCATCGGCGGTATAGCCGGCGGCGATCCAAGCGCCGATCGGTGCAAAGTGGAGGACGCTGTCCCGCGGGTACCCCACGATCGCGAGAATCTCGGCGCCGAGTTTTGCGACGTCGGCCGCAGCGGGTGGGTTGGCAGCCTGGGGAAGCCCAGCAGGTTCCGGCTTCGCTTCGGCAACACGTTCGATCGAGCCCGGGCGAGCTAGCTGGCTTGTAGGGTGGTTAAGGGAAGGTTTGGGCCCGGCTGGCGGTATAGCCTCGTCCGGCTGGCGGTACAGGTCCCGTCCGCCAGTCGGTATAGGTTCTCGTTGGGTTAACGAATGTTCTTCAATTGTATCTCCCGCGCGGGCGCTACCTATACCGTGAGGCGCTATAGGGTAGGTGCCCTTCCGGGGAGCGCTGGGAGGCGCTAGCTCGCGGAGGCGGTCCAGGTCCAGGCGATACACTGCCGGCTGCTGTCGCGCCAAATTTGCCGCCCGTTGGAGGTGAATTATCCCCTCTGCCTTGAGGTGCTTGATCGCAGCCTGAACTGTGCTGCGCACGAGACCTGTGTGGTTCTCAATGCTGGTGATGGACGGGCGAGCCTCACTACCGTCGGCATGCGCGTGGTCCGCGAGCTTCAGGAGAACCAGCTTTTGAGGCGGCGTCAGCTTCACCGGCCAAACAAGCGCGGTAACCTCAAACGCCATGATGCCCCCCTGCTCCCAGGGTTGCCAGTGCTCGAAAAGCGCCTTTGTTTTCGGGCTTCGCCGTTAAGCGGGTTTGCCAAGATATGGCATTGAATCTTCTTGGGTAGGGCTCAACCGTCGCTCCCGCCACTCTGCTTCGCGCTTCAAGCGCTTCGCAGATTGGCCCCTCCCCGCTTAGAAAATGACTGAGAACAGGCTGGTGCGCTCGGAATCGAGCGCCGTCGTCGTTTTACCGCTCGCCGCTTTGGTATCGACGAGACCGGCCACGAGGCGCGCGAGATCGGCCGGAACGATCCAGCTAAAAACCGGGGCCGTGTCCTGAAGCGCGGCGGCGGCGGCGCCCGTGGCGTCCTCGCCGATGATCCATCCCGCGCGCACGATCGTGTAGTCGAGACCGGAGGCCTTCAGATACGCCTCGGCGGTCCCCGCGGCGGCGATCGCCTCGCCGCGCAGGAATTTCACATACCAGGGCAACAGAGCCACGCTGTCGCCAGCACCCGTCGCACTCACCAGAACCAGACGCGGAAGATTCGTCGCCTTGGTCGCATCGATGATGTTGCGCGTTCCATCGATGCCGAACGCGGGCCGCTCGCCCGCCGTGTCGAACGCCGTAACGATCGCGCGCACGGGCGCGGACGTGAACAGGGTCTTGAGCTGGTCGGGCGCCAGCGGATCGGCGGAGACAACCGCGACCTTCAGGCCCGCGAACGGCGTGCGGTCGGCGCCTTCAGGCAGAACCGCCATGACCTGCTTATTCGCCGCCGCAAGCGCCTTGACCATCTCCCGGCCCAGCGGTTGATCGGCGCCGAAGACCACGACGGCGCCGACGCGCGGCAGTTCCTCGGCCATGACCGACACGCGCGGCGCCGCGACCGGCGGCGGCGGCTCGGTAGAGTCCTGCGCCAACACCGGAAGACCGAAACCAAGCGCGAGACAGAAGCAGAGAGCGTATCTGCGGAACATATGATCACCTTTTAGCGGGGGCGCAGTCTCGTCCGTTTGCCCCGGCTTGTCACTAGCCCGGCACCGAAGCCGCCGGAAATACGCGCGCTCCACGCGCCGTGATTGCAATCGCTTGACCGACCCGAAGATGGAGATCGAAAAACGCCTGCCGGGAGAGCTGGACCTCGACCAATGCGGGCACGCCCGCGACCTCCAATTCCAGGCGGGCGGTTGGGCCGGCGGCGCCGATATGCCGCACGACGGCCTTCTGGGCGCCCCCGGCGGCGATCTCGATATCGTGTGGACGCACATAGGCGAATCCCGGCGCATCGCCCGGCGGCACCACGGCGCCATTGACCGATTCGGCTTTCACGGCGAGTCCCCACAGGGTCGCAGCGCCGCCCGTGATCGTGCAAGGAATCCGGTTCACGTTGCCGAGGAACTCGTACACGAAGGGGGTGGCGGGCGTGTCGTAGACCTCCATGGGCGTGCCAACTTGCTCGATGGCGCCTTGATTCATCACCACCACGCGGTCGGCGAGTTCGAGCGCCTCCTCCTGGTCATGCGTGACGAAGATACTGGTCAGCCCCATGTCGTCGTGCAACCGGCGCAACCAGCGGCGAAGCTCCTTGCGCACCTTGGCGTCGAGAGCGCCGAAGGGCTCATCGAGTAAGAGCACGAGGGGCTCGATCGCCAGGGCGCGGGCCAGCGCGACGCGCTGCCTCTGTCCGCCGGAAAGTTGCGAGGGATAGCGCGCGGCCAGCGTGTCGAGCTGAACCAGCGACAGGAGCGACATGACGCGGGTCTTGATGTCGGTATTGGACATCCGCCGCTCGGCCGGCGCGACCCGCAAGCCGAAAGCGACGTTCTCGAAAACGGTCATGTGTTTGAACAGGGCATAGTGCTGAAAAACGAAACCGACGCGGCGTTCGCCGACGCCTTTCGCCGCGGAATCGTCGCCATCGAACAGGACCTGCCCTTCGTCGGCCTGCTCAAGACCGGCAATAATACGCAGCAATGTCGTTTTGCCAGATCCCGACGGACCAAGTAATGCGACAAGCTCGCCGGGGCGGACCTCGAGCGTGAAACCGCGCACGGCGATGAAGCTGTCGAAGCGCTTGGTTACATCGCGGACGTCAATACGCATAGCCGCCTTAATGATGCACGGGCGCGAGCTCGTGACCGTAGCGCCACTCCAAGATCGCCTTGGCGACGAGCGTCACCAGAGCGAGGAACGCGAGCAACGAGGCCACGGCGAAGGCCGCGGGGAGATTGTATTCGTTATAGAGGATTTCGACATGCAGCGGCATGGTGTTGGTGAAACCGCGGATATGTCCAGAGACGACCGAAACCGCGCCAAACTCACCCATGGCGCGGGCATTACACAACAAGACGCCGTAAAGCAGCCCCCATTTGATGTTCGGCAACGTGACGCGCCAGAAGGTCTGCCAGCCGCTGGCGCCCAGCGAGCGAGCCGCCTCCTCCTCCTCGGTCCCCTGCTCCTGCATCAGCGGAATGAGTTCCCGCGCGACGAACGGAAATGTCACGAAGATGGTGGCCAGGACGATGCCCGGCACCGCATAGATGATTTGAATGTCGTGTTGGTCGAGCCATGGGCCGATGAGACCGTGCCCGCCGAACATGAGCACGTAGATGAGCCCCGAGATCACCGGCGAGACGGAGAACGGGAGATCGATCAACGTGATGAGAAAGCTTTTGCCGACGAAGTCGAACTTCGCGATGGCCCAGGACGCCGCGACACCGAAGACGACATTCGCCGGCACCGCGATGGCCGCGACGAGCAGGGTCAGTTTGATCGCGGCCTGCGCGTCGGGTTCGGACACGGCTTCCACGTAATAGGTAAACCCGCGCCCGAAAGCCTCGGTAAAGACCACAACGACAGGCAGCACCAGGAAGAACAGGATATAGGCCAATGCGAGGAGCAAAAGCGCCAACCGTACTTTTGGACTTTCGGTGATCGCCGCAAGGGCGCGTGTGGCGGCCATGGTCAGAACGCCCCGATCCGGGCGCGGCTCCAGCGCTGCAGAAGATTGATCATGAACAGGAGCACGAACGCGGCCGCCAGCATCGCGACGCTGATGGCCGCCGCGCCCGCGTAATCGAACTGTTCAAGCTTGATGATGATGAGCAACGGCACGATCTCCGATTTCATCGGCAGGTTGCCGGCGATGAAGATGACCGATCCGTATTCGCCGAGGGCGCGCGCGAAGGCGAGCGCAAAACCGGTCAGCGCCGCCGGCAGGATCGCGGGCAGCAGGACGCGGCGGAAGGTCTGGAAACGGTTTGCGCCAAGACTGGCCGCGGCCTCCTCCACCTCCTTGTTCAGGTCCTGAAGCACAGGCTGCACGGTGCGCACAACGAACGGGAGGCCGATGAACACGAGAGCGATCACGACGCCGAGCGGCGTGAAGGCGACTTTGAGGCCGGCTTGCGCAAGGATATGCCCGATCCAGCCGTTCTCGGCGAACAACGCCGTGAGCGCGATGCCCGCGACCGCCGTGGGGAGCGCGAACGGAAGATCCACCAGCCCCTCGACGAAGCGCTTCAGCGGAAAATCGTAGCGCACAAGCACCCATGCCGTGAGCACGCCAAAAACGATGTTCACGGCGGCGGCGAGGAAGGAAGCGCCAAAACTGAGACGATACGCCGCGAGCGCGCGCGGATCGGCAACGACACCGATGAACTCATCCCAGCTTAGGCCGGCCGCGCGCAGGATCAGCGCGGCGAGCGGAATGAGCACGATGAAGCTGAGATAGAGCAGCGTGAACCCCATGCTCAGGCCGAAGCCCGGCAGGATGCTCGGCTTGCGCCAGAAAGAAGTACGCGCGGCGGCGGCCGTCACTCGGTCCCCATCATGTCATGTTTTCTTTTGAGGCTACGAATTCGAACGGGGATGCTCAAGGCTTATAAATCTTGTCGAACATGCCCTTGTCGTTGAAATGCTCGGCCTGCGCCTTCTTCCATCCGCCGAAAACCTCGTCAATCGTGAACAACTCAATGGCGGGCAGCTTCACCTTGGCGCTTGCCGCCGCCCCCGCGTCGCGCGGGCGGTAGTAATGCCCGGCGATGATCGCCTGGCCTTCGGGCGCGTAGAGATACTTCAGATATTCCTCGGCGAGGTCGCGGTTCTTGTGGCGCTCGGCGACGCGGTCGACGACGGCAACCGGCGGCTCGGCGAGAATGCTGACCGAGGGCGTCACCACCTCGAACTTGTCCGCCCCGAATTCGTCGCGCGCGAGATAGGCCTCGTTTTCCCAAGCGATGTATACGTCGCCGAGCCCGCGTTGGGTGAAGGTGATGGTGGACCCGCGTGCGCCTGAATCGAGAACGGGCACGTTCTTATAGAGTTGGCTCACGAACCGTTCGGCCGCCGCCGGATTGTTGTGGTTCGCCTTGAGGGCATACCCCCACGCCGCGAGATAGTTCCAGCGCGCCCCGCCGGACGTCTTTGGATTGGGCGTGATGACCGCGACACCGGGTTTCACGAGGTCCGGCCAATCCTTGATCGCTTTTGGGTTCCCCTTGCGCACCAGAAAAACGATGGTCGATGTGTAAGGCGCGCTGTTGTGCGGCAGGCGCGATTGCCATTCCACGGGCAAGGCTTTCGCGCGCTCGGCGATGACATCGATATCATAGGCCAGCGCAAGCGTGACCACGTCGGCGCGCAAGCCGTCGATGACGGCGCGCGACTGACCGCCCGAACCGGCGTGCGACTGGCGAACGGCGACATCGTCGCCCGTCTTGCCTTTCCAATATTTAGCGAAAGCTTTGTTGTACTCCTGGTAAAGCTCGCGCGTCGGATCGTAGGACGCGTTCAGGAGCGTGCGTTCGGCCGCGAATGATGGCGAAGCCAACATCAGCCCGACGGCGATCGCCAGGGCCCGGCGCGTGAAGGAGAGGGTCAACGGAAGATCCTTGTACCGACGAAGAGGTGGCGAGCGTTACCCACGCCGCGCGCTTTGGCACCATGCCCGGGGAGGATTTTCTCCCGGCGCGTATCCTGAGAGACGGACACACTCCCGCGCCCCCGGGCGCGAAGCGGCCTTATAAGGACTCGCGATGGCGAAGTCCGCAAATCGTGCGCGCCGCTCTCGGGCGGTGCGTCAATTCAGGCCATCCAGATCGCGGCGATGCGCTCGCGCTGTTTGGCGTCGGGAAGCGGTCCATGACCCGCCGCGAGGTTCTCGATCATGTGCTGCGGCCGGTTGGTCCCAGGGATCGCGGCCGTGACGGCCGGATGAGAGACCACGAATTTCAAGAGAAGCTGCGCGAAGCTTATCGCGCCGAGTTCCTGCTTGGCCCACTCCGGCACGGCCTGGCCCTGGACCTTGCTGAGCAGGCGCCCACGGCCCAGCGGCAGCGCGACCAGCACGGCGACGCCTTTGTCGGCCGCCATGGGCAAGAGGCGCTTTTCGGCCTCGCGCGCATCGATGGCATAAGCGAACTCGACGAAATCGATCTGATCCATCCATGTGGTGAGACGGTCCTGCTCGCGCCCCGTGGAACTCACGCCGACATAACGGTAGCGGCCCTGGGCCTTGAGGTCCTGGAACACCGGGAGATGAAGATCGGTATCGACCATGTTGTGAACGAACATGAGATCGATGGTGTTGGAACGCAGGCGCTTGAACGCCGCATCGATCGCGGCCTGCCCGGCGTCCTTGCCGCGCTCCTCGATCTTGGTGGCGAGGAAAACCTTGTCGCGCAGAGCGCCCTTTTCAATGACGTCGCCAACGAACGCCTCGGCGCCGCCGCCGCTGTATTGCTCGGCCGTATCGAGCACACGGCCGCCTTTGGCGACGAGTTCGCGAATCACTTGCGCTTTCTGTTCCATGATTTCCGGCGCGGCTTGCGCACCGAAATCCTGCGCGGTGCCGAGACCGATGACCGGAAGCTGTTCCTTGTTCTTGCTCTTGGGGATGGCGCGCATCACGAGTGCGTTATCGGCGGCGCGTCCAACGGCCGGAAGACCCGCGAGCGCCGCTGTGCCGGCGACGCCACTCAGAAACTGTTTGCGTGAAATGGTCGTCATGATCCCCATCCCCTCTTCGCGGTTTTGCGGTGCCGGGAGCGTCGGATTTCGAGGCGAATAGAGTCAAGGACAATGAGGTAACGCCTGGATTTTCAATATCGAAACCGACCTGTCATGACGCCCTGAATCCGGATGACAGATCGTTCAGAAACCCCTGAAAAACCGGGCTTAAATGCCCGCAATACGAGATTAAATAGCTGTTACCCCAATTGATCGAATCCCCGGCTCCGCTAACATCACATCCCATCATCGCGGCGCATTCCTGAACGTTCCCGAACATGCGCGCGGCGAGGTCCACGAGCGACAGATCCGACTGCAAAGTGGCGTTGCCCGTGTCTCATCCACGAAAGGACATATAAAAAAATGAAGACGGCTTCCTCTCGGTTCCTCCCGGCGTTCGCGACGGCCATGGCCCTCGTGCTCGCGGTGCCGCTTGCCAGCGATTTCGCGCAAGCTCAATCCGCGCAGCAGATCCCCATGCGCGACGGCATCCCGACGCTCGCTCCGCTGGTCGAGAAAGTGATCCCGACGGTCGTGAACGTGCAGGTGAAGGCCAAAGTGAGCATGGCCGATCAGCAGCAAGCCGATCCGTTCCGGTTCTTCAACATCCCGCGCGGCCAGATGCCGCCGCAGGAGCGTCAGTCGGCCGGCTCGGGCATCATCATCGACGCCAAGAAGGGGTACATCCTCACCAACCATCACGTCATCGCCGACGCCACCGATATCCAGGTGACGCTGCATGACCGCCGCCAGCTGACCGCCAAAATGGTCGGCAGCGACGAAGGCACGGACATCGCGCTGCTTCAGGTGGACGCGAAAGACCTCGATGCGCTTCCGATCGGCGATTCCAACGAGCTGCGCGTCGGTGATTATGTGTTCGCCGTCGGCAGCCCCTTCGGCCTGCAAAAGACCGTGACCTCCGGCATCGTCTCGGCGCTGGGCCGTTCCGGCGGCGGCATCGAAGAGTATGAAGACTTCATCCAGACGGACGCGGCCATCAATCCCGGCAACTCCGGCGGTCCGCTTGTGAATCTCAAGGGCGAACTTGTCGGCGTGAATACCGCCATCATGGGCCCCGCCGGCGGCAACGTCGGTGTCGGCTTCGCGGTGCCGACCTCCATGGTCAAGGGCGTGATCGCCCAGCTTCAGGAGTTCGGTGAAGTGCGCCGCGGCCGTATCGGCGTCGGGATCTCGGACATCACGCCGGAAGTCGCGACCAACCTCGGGATCGACCGCACCGAAGGCGCGCTGATCGGTAGCGTGGAAAAGGGCACGCCCGCGGACAAGGCCGGCATTCGCGCCGGGGACGTGGCCATCGAACTGGACGGCAAGCCGCTGCGCGGCTCGCAGGACCTGCGCAACCGCATCGGCCTGATGACCGTCGGCACCGACGTCAGCATCACGGTCCTGCGTGAAGGCCAGAAGAAGACGTTCAAGGTGAACATCGGCAAAGCGGCGACCGCACAGCTCGCGAAGCTGCCGGACCGTCAGGCCCTCGAAGGCGCGAGCTTCTCCGGCACCAGCCGCGGCGACGATGCGACCGGCGCAAAAGTGACCGATGTCGAACAGGGCAGCCCAGCCGCCCGGATCGGCCTGGAAGTCGGCGACATCGTCACGGGCGTGAATACGAAATCGGTGAAGAACCTGGAGGAGTTCCAGGCCGCGATGGCCGACTCCAAGCGCTCGACCGTGCTGCATGTCCAGCGCGGGGACGAGCGCCGGGTGATCGTCGTCCCGTAGACGGTTTTCACCACACTTTCTTTGAGACGACCTTGAGACGGCGCCGGACCCTCCGGCGCCGTTTTTTTTGGCCTATTTCAAAAGATTGGGCATACTGACCCCGGGGGCTACGAAGGGGTTCGAGGATGTTACGGTCGGTGCGGTTCTGGATCAGCGTGCTCATGTTCGCGGGGCTCGCCAGCGCAGGCGCGGCCCGGGCGGACGTGGATCGCATCGAGATCCTGGAACGGGCCGTCATGGCCGAGGGCCGCGGCTTCGGCGGCGTGGGCCCGTACGAACGGCTGCGCGGGCGGCTGTATTTCGTGCTCGACGCGGGGGCCGCCGAGAACCAGGCCATCACCGATATCCGTCTCGCCCCCCGTGATGGCCAGGGCCGTGTGCAATTCTCCGCCGATTTCATGATGCTGCGCCCGGTCGACGGCGGACGCGCCAACGGGCGTTTGCTGTTCGAAGCCGGCGCCGCCGCAGGGCCGGCGATGCTGAGCGTCTTCAACGACGCGACCAATGCGCTGCTGCCCGCCACCAGCGCCGAAGCCGGCAACGGCTTTCTGATGGACCAGGGCTACACACTGCTCTGGGTCGGATGGAACTGGGACGTGCTCCCGGGCGAAGGCCGCCTGCGCGCCGATCTTCCGATCGCGCTGGAAGGCGGCAAGCCCGTCTTCGGCCGCGTGCTGTCCGAAATCGCGGTGAACCAGGCCGCAGCCGACGCGCGCGCCACCGGCGGCACGCTGACGGTCGGCTACGAACCCGCCCGCCCGGACGATCCCGAAGCGGTCATGACCCTGCGCGACACCGCGGCAAGTCCGCGCGCCGTGGTGCCGCGTGAAAAATGGCATTTCGGGCGCAAGTACGGCACCCGCGCGATCTATGACCCCACCTACGTCACGCTGGATGGCGGGTTCAAGCCCGGCGCGATCTACACCGTCAGCTACATGGCGCGGGGTCCGCGTATCGCGGGCCTCGGCCTCGCGGCGATCCGCGACGCGCTCCTCTTCTTCCATTTCGAACGCACGGATCGCTTTGGAGGCGTGAACCCGATCGTCACCAACGGCGGCGAGCTGCCGCGCGCCGTGATCGGCTTCGGCCACGGCGAAGGCGCCCGCGTCTTGCAAACGATGATGTACTACGGCCTCTCAACGGGTAGCGGTGGACGCCTTGCCTTCGACGGCGCATTCCTGAACGTCGAGGGCGCCGCGAAGGGACCTTTCAATCTGCGCTTCGGCCAGGGCGGACGCGAGACCGCGCCAGATCTCGGCACCGATTATCCGAACACCTGGTATCCCTTCGCCACCGCACCACAGCCGGATAGCGTGACCAATGAGACCCGCAGCGTGCTGGACCGCTTGAACGCAAGCAACACCGTCCCGCGCCTGTTCTACGTCAACACCGCGACGGAGTACTGGACGCAGGCCGCGTCCCTGACGCATACCGCGCTCGGCACGCCGGCCGACCTTGCGCCGAACGCACGCACCCGCATCTATTCCATTGCCAGCGCCCAGCAGCGCAGCGGCGCGGGCGGCACGGGTGGCGAGAGGCTCGATCTCGCGCACTGTATCAATCCGCTCGATTATCGCCCCGTGTTGCGCTCGCTCCTGCTGCATCTCGACGCATGGGTGACACTGCGCACGGAGCCGCCCGCGTCCGAAATGCCGGCGATCGCAAATCAGTCGTTGGTCACGATCGCGAGTTACCTCGAAAAATATCCGAAGATTCCCGGCACACGCATTCCCGCGCGCGCATTCGAGCCGTCGCGCCAGGATTTCGGCGGACGGTTCATGACCGACGGAATCGTCGACACCCTGCCGCCACGCGCGGGGCGTCCGTACAATGTCCTGGTACCGCAGGTGGACGGCGACGGCCTTGAAGTCGCGGGCATCCGCTTGCCGGATATCACCGTGCCGCTTGGCACATATGTCGGCTGGAACCCACAGAACGCCGCCACCGGCGCGCCGGACCGTCTTTCACGCAGCGAAGGCAGCTTCATCCCCTTCCCGCGCACCGAAGACGACAAGCTGGCGACCAGCGATCCGCGCCGCTCCATCGGCGAGCGGTACCTGAACCGCGACGCCTATACGCAGGCTTACGCGGCGGCCACGCTGGCGCTGGCGGAAAAAGGCCTGATCCTGAGCACCGACATCAATCCGATGATCGAACGCGCGAGCGGCTTCTATGACCGCCTGACGACGCGCGATCCGAAGGATGCAACGTGCGGATATCTGGCGGCGCGCTAACAGCGACCTAAAGCGTTTCCTGGAACCGCACCGGGGCGCCGATCGGTTTGTCCAGAAGCTGATCGTCACGCATCACGACATGACCGCGCACGATGGTCGCTTTGGGCCAGCCGGTCACTTCCATACCGTCGAAGGGCGTCCAGCCGGATTTGCTGGCGATCCAGTCGTTCGTGATCGTGCGCTTGGCCTTGAGGTCGACGATGGTGAAATCACCGTCATAGCCCACCGCGATACGGCCTTTGTTGGCGATCCCGAAGATGCGCGCGGCGCCGGCGCTCGTGAGATCGACGAGGCGCTGCAGGGTCAGACGGCCCTCGGCCACATGGTTGAGCATGACGGGCAGGAGAGTCTGCGTGCCCGTCAGACCCGAGGGACTGCGCGGGTACGGCTTGGCCTTTTCCTCGCGGGTATGGGGCGCGTGATCGGAGCCGATGCAATCCACAACCCCGGACGCAATCCCCTTCCACAGCCCTTCGCGATGGCGCGCGTCGCGGATGGGAGGATTCATTTGGGCGAAAGTGCCGAGGCGCTCATAGCAGTCCGGCGCGGCCAGAGTGAGGTGCTGCGGCAGCACCTCGACCGTGGCGATGTCCTTGTTCTGGGCCAGGATGTCGATTTCCTCGGCCGTCGTGACATGAAGCACATGGATGCGGCGGTGCGCGGCGCGCGCCAGACGCAAAAGACGCGTGGTGCAGCGCACGGCGGTTTCGACGTCGCGCCAGACCGGATGCATGGAGACATCGGCGCCGTCCTTCACAAGCGCCGCGCGTTCGGTCAGGCGCATATCGTCTTCGCTGTGAACGGTGACACGGCGCGTCCCGGAGCGTAGGACACGCGCGACATTCTCGTCGTCCGCGACAAGAAGCGAGCCCGTGGATGACCCCATGAACATCTTAACGCCGCAGACGCCGGGAAGGCGCTCGAGCGTGCCGAGTTGATCGGCATTCTCGGCCGCCGCGCCGACATAGAAGGCAAAGTCGGTCCAGGCGCGCCCCGCCGCGCGTTTAATCTTGTCGTTGATCGCCGCCTCGGTCGTCGTCGGCGGATCGGTGTTGGGCATCTCGAACACCGTCGTCACGCCACCAAGCACCGCGCCGCGCGTCCCGGATT
>Ga0102832_1001080_pt1 | contig 25058 bp, 22 predicted proteins | sample EBPBio282013_DNA_FD_88942 | JGI IMG/M metagenome (GOLD analysis project Ga0102832, IMG submission 88942) | Wastewater treatment Type I Accumulibacter community from EBPR Bioreactor in Madison, WI, USA - Reactor 2_5/28/2013_ DNA (Illumina Assembly) | ecosystem: Engineered > Bioreactor > EBPR >... | reverse complement strand
GGTGGACGTCACGGGGCAAGAGTACAAGCCTTGCAGACGATCAAACTGAACCGTACAGTTTGATTCTTGGACGCGAGCCAGCGCCGAGCGGCTGCCAAACGACGGCAGATCATCGAAGCCGCCAGCGAGCTGTTCTTCGAGAACGGCTTCGCCGGCAGCTCGATGGACGCCGTGGTGGCCCGCGCCGCTGTCAGCAAGCAGACGGCCTACCGCTACTTCCCCTCCAAGATCGATCTGCTGGCGGCGGTGCTGACCAGCGAGCTGGACATCGCCAGCTTCTTCGGCGGACCCGCCACCGCCCCATCGACCTCGGACGAACTCCGAGCCGCACTGATCGGCATCGCGCGCACGGTGACCGACGAACTGCTGCAACCCCACCGGCTGGCGCTGATCCGGCTCGCCTTCGGCGAGGCCTTCCGGATCCCGGAGCTGCGCGACACCATCCGCGATGCCCTGCCCGGCCAGTTCTTCGGACGGATGCAGGCCCTGCTCACCCAGCTGGCCGAGACCGGGCTGATCCGTAGCGAGAACATCGCGACGGCCTCCCGGATGTACATCGGCTCGATCTTCAGTTATGTCGCCCTGGACGGCTTCCTGCGCACCGAACCGCTCCCACCGCCCACCACCGCCGATCTGGAGAACCTGGTGGACGCCTTCCTGCGCTCGGTGGAGGTGCGAACGTGAACCGCATCTGCCTACTCGCTGCGCTGGCCGTCCTGTGCGCCGGGTGCGCGACGGACCCGGGCCTGCGCGTGCAGGCGACCGTGGCCGACGACCTCGACGTGATCGTCGTGCCGGCACTCGCCGCCACCGCGGTGGACCTGGACGCCGGCTTCGCCGCGACGCCCGGTGAGCCCGGCGCCGGCCACTCCGGCACCGCCGCGAGCCTGGGCCTGGGATCCTTCGTGGGCATCGCCGAGGTCGCCGTGCGCGAGGGCGACCGGGTGACGGCCGGCCAGGAATTCGTCCGGCTGGACGATCGGCTGCCCCGGGCTGCACTGGCTGCCGCCGAGGCGGACGCGAAGGTCGCCGCCGCGCAGGTCGGCGTCCTGAAGTCCGCCGTGGGCAAGACCGACGACGCCGCGGAGGAGATCGCCGAGAAGCGCGTCGAGGTGAAGGACGCGATCGCCGAGTTGAAGGACAAGCGCGCCGAGGTCAAGAAGGCCATCGGCGAACTCACCGAGACCCGCGACAAGCTCATCAAGCAGCGCGCGACGGTACGGGCCAATCGCGCCCAGGCGGTCGCTCAGCGCAAGCAACTGCAGGCCACCCTCGCGGCCCTGCCTCCCGAGGCACCGAACCGTCCGGCGCTGGAAGCCGGCCTCGCCGAGCTGAACCAGGGCATCGACAAGCTCGACGCCGCGCTGAAGCAGATGGACGCCGGGCTGGGAAAGCTCAAGAAGGGCCTGAAACAGGCCAAGACCGGCTTGTCCAAGCTGAACACCGGCATCGCCAAGGCCACCGACGGCCTGGCCGAACTCGACGACGCCGCCGACGAGGTGCGCGACGCGCGCGCCCAGCTCGTCCGGCTGCAGCGGCTGGCCTCGGTCGCGGTCGACACCTCCGCGGTGGGGGTCGAGCTGGCCCGGACCCGGCTCGATCAGGCGGTGATCCTCGCATCGGCCGACGGGATCGTGGTGGAGGTCGCCGCGACCGGCGACCGGCTCGCCCCGGGAGCCACCCTGGTGACGCTCCGCAGGGAGGGCCCGAGCCGGCTGGTGACCTGGCTCTCCCCCGCCCAGGCCGCGGCGACCTGCCTGGGCGACGCCGCCTCCGTCCATACCGACTGGGGGCAGGACGCTCCCGCCGAGCTCACCCGGATCGCCACCACGGCCGAGTTCCCACCGACCAGCTCCGCTACCGACGAAGTGCATCTGACCAGGGCCTTCGCCGTCGAATTGACCACCCAGACCGCCCTCCCCGCCGGAGCCCCGGTCTCGGTTTCTCTCCAACCCTGTCGGTCGAACCCGTCCGGCGCCGCAGAAGGTGAACCCCATGGCAACTCATAAGCGTCCGCCGATCCCGGTGATCGTGCTGGTGGTGCTGCTGCTGGCCGGCGGCGGCTTCTGGTGGTGGTGGACGGCCAGCCACCCGGCCGAGGCCGACAGCACGCTGCGAGCCTCCGGCACCGCCGAGGCGCGCGAGTACCAGGTCTCCCCCGCGCTCACCGGACGGGTGGACGAGGTGAAGGTCGCCGAGGGCGACACCGTGAGATCCGGCGACGAGCTCGTGCTGCTCGACAGACGTGCCCTCGAACTGCAGGTTCAGCAGGCCGAGCAGGGAGTGAAGGCCGCCAAGGCCGCCGTCACCAACGCCGAGGACGACGAGGACGCGACCAAGGCCGACGTCACCGCCGCCAAGGCCCGCCAGGCCCAGGCCGAGGCCGCCGTCGAGCTGGCCACGTTGCAGCTGGGCTTCGCCACCGTCACCGCCCCCCGCGACGGCCAGGTGGTGAGCCTGACCACGAACACCGGCCAGAACGCGGCCCCCGGACGCGCGCTGCTCACCCTCAGCGACCCCTCCGACGTGTTCGTGCGGGTCTTCGTCGGCGAGCCCCGGATCGGCGAGGTGAAGGTGGGCCAACCCGTCACCATCACCTCTCCCAGCCTGGACGCCGAGGTCGCCGGCACCGTCAGCTTCGTCGCCGCCGAGGCGGAGTTCACCCCCAACACCGTCCAGACCGAGGACCAACGCACCACCCTGGTCTTCGAGGTCCGCATCCGCGTGGACGACCCCGATACCCTGCGCGCCGGAATGCCCGCCGACGTCGCCTTCGGCTGATGACCGACGACCCCGGCCTCGCGATCCGCGGTCTCACCAAGAGCTTCGGTGAGATCGAAGCAGTCGCCGGCGTGGAGCTGGACGTGCCGCGGGGCGCGGTGTTCGGCCTGCTCGGCCCGGACGGCGCCGGGAAGTCGACGCTGATCCGGATGCTGGCGACGGTGCTTGTCCCCGATGCCGGCGATGCGGAGATCTTCGGCCTCTCGGCCGCGCACTCCCCCGACCGGCTGACCCCGCGGATCGGCTACATGTCGCAGCGGTTCTCGATGTACCCCGATCTGAGCGTCGCCGAGAACCTGGAGTTCTTCGCCCGGATCCGCGGGGTGCCGAAGCCGCGTCGCCGCGAGCGCGCTCCCGAGCTACTGGAGAGCATGGGCATGGCACCCTTCGCGAAGCGCCAGGCGCGCCTGCTGTCGGGGGGCATGAAGCAGAAGCTGATGCTGGCCAGCACCCTGATGCACGACCCCGACCTGCTGTTGCTGGACGAACCCACCACCGGCGTCGACCCGGTCTCGCGCCGGGAGTTCTGGCGGATCCTGGCCGACATCCACGCCGAGGGCCGCACCGTCCTGGTCGCCACCCCCTACATGGACGAGGCGGAGCGCTGCACCCACGTGGGCTTCATGGATGCCGGCCGCATCACCCATTCCGGCACCCCGCAGGAGCTGAAGGACGCCATCCCCGGCACCCTGCTGGAGGTCATCGCCCCCGACCCCCGCGCCGTCCTCGCGGCCCTGCGCGACCAGCCGGGCATCAGCGGAGCCCATCTCCTCGGCAACACCGTCCGCGTCCTGGTCGCCCGGAGGCTGGCTGACGAAGCCCCGCCGCCCGGCTCCGCCGTCATCCCGGACACGGTCCGGGATCTCCTCCCGGCGAACGCGGAGATCCGTCCCGTCGAGATGGACATGGAGTCGGTCTTCTCCCACCTCGCGGAGGAGGCGGCGGCATGAATCCCTTGGACCGGATCGGCGCGGTGGTGAGCAAGGAGTTCCGCCACCTGTGGCGCGACCCGCGTGCGATCGCCATCGTGCTGCTGATGCCGGTCGTCCAACTGCTGCTCTTCGCCTACGCGATCAGCTTCGACGTCTCCCACCTGCCCACCATCGTGGTGGACGCCGACCGTACCCCGGCCAGCCGGGAGTACCTGCGCGACTATGTCGGCTCTCCGCTGTTCGAGATCGTCGAGTACGCCGACTCCCCCGGTGCCGTCGAGCAGGCCTTCCTGCGCAACACCGCCGAGGTGGGGGTCATCGTCCCTGCCGGCTTCGGACGCACCCTCGCCGGCGGCGGCCAGGCCAAGGTCGGGGTGCTCATCGACGGCAGCGAGCCCAACTCGGCGCGGGTGGCGCAGGCCTACACCAACGCCCTCAACCTGCTGGCCACCCAGCAGGTGGCGATCGCCTGGGCCGACACCCAGGGGGTGGATGTGACCGGCCTCGGCCAGCTCGAACCCCGCGTTCGCACCTGGTACAACCCCGAGCGCCGCTCGGCGATCTTCCTGATCCCGGGCCTCATCGTGGTGATCCTCGCCATCGTCACCGTGCAGCAGACCGCCGTCTCGCTGGTCCGCGAGCGGGAACTCGGCACCGCCGAGCAGCTCACCGTCAGCCCGCTGCGCCGCGGCGAACTCATGCTCGGCAAGCTGTTGCCCTGGACGCTGCTCGCCTTCATCGATCTCGTGGTGATCACCGCGCTGGCGGTGTGGGTGTTCGGCGTTCCGTTCCGCGGCGACCCGGGGGTGCTGGCGGCCGGCGCGGCGCTGTTCGTCTTCTGCTGCCTGGGGATCGGCCTGGTGATCTCGGCCGTCGCCCCCAGCCTCGACGTGGCGAACATCGCGGCCCTGCTGCTGACCTTCCTGCCCGCCTTCCTGCTGTCCGGCTTCGTGTTCGCGCTGAACCAGATCCCGGTGGCGCTGCAGTGGTTCTCGATGGTCTTCCCGGCGCGGTACATGATCACGGTCACCCGCGGCGTCTTCCTCAAGGGCGCCGGCTGGGGCGAGCTGTGGCCCGAGCTGGCCGCGCTCGGCATCTACGCGGTGGTGGCGCTGGCGGCGGCATCCCTGCTCTTCAGCCGGAGGACGCGATGAGCTGGCGACGGATCCGGACCCTGATCTGGAAGGAGTTCACCCAGCTGCGACGCGATCCCATGCTGCTGAGGCTGCTGATGATCATGCCGGTCGCCCAGCTGATCCTGTTCGGCTACGTGGTGGCCGTCGACATCAAGCACCTGGACACCGCGGTGGTCGATCTGGACGGCACCGCGACCTCGCGGGCGCTGACCGACGCCTTCGCCGGCTCGGGCTACTTCACGATCGCCCAGCGCCCGGCCAGCGAGTCCGAGCTGCAACCACTCCTGGACACCGGCCAGGTGACGGTCGCGGTGGTGATCCCGGAGGGCACCCAGCAGCGGCTGCTGGCCGGGCAGACCGCCGGCATCGGCGTGGTGGTGGACGGCTCGGATTCCCAGATCTCCTCGGTGGCCAGCGGGTACGCCTCGCAGATCGTGGCCCGGGCCAATCTGGAACGGCTCTCCGAGCTCGGCCCAGGCAGCGGCTCCCCCGGCATCGACGCCCGGATCCGGGTGATGTTCAACCCCACCCTCGACCCGATCAACACCATGATCCCGGCGCTGATCGCGGCGATCCTGATGATCTCGCTGGCGGCGATCATGTCCCAGGCCGTGGTGCGGGAACGCGAATCGGGAACCCTTGAGCAATTGTTCGTCACCCCGGTGCGTCCCAGCGAGTACATCGCCGGCAAACTCACCCCGTACGCGGTGCTGGCGCTGGTGCAGATGGGCATCGTGGCCGCGGTCGGCACCCTGTGGTTCCAGGTGCCGTTCTACGGCAACCTCGGGGTGGTACTGCTCGGGCTGGCGCTGTTCCTGCTGGTCTGCATCGGGCAGGGCCTGCTGATCTCGCTGCTGGTGCGCACCCGGGCCCAGGCCATTCAGACCACGCTGTTCCTGATGCTGCCGATGATGATCCTCTCCGGGTTCATCTTCCCGGTCGAGTCGATGCCCGAGGTGATCCGGCCGTTCACCTTCCTGATCCCGCTGCGGCACGCGTTGGAGGTGCTGCGGGCGTCCTTCATCAAGGGCAGCGGCTTCGCCGACCTCGCCGTCCCCCTACTCGCGCTGGCCGGGTTCGCGGTGCTCTTCTTCGGCTCCGCCATCGCCGCCACCCGCCGCCGGATCACGGAGTGACCATGGACGTCCACGACCACCCGACCACGGCGGAGCGAGATCCGGGCGCAGCGCTCTTCGTCCGCGGCCTGGTGAAGACCTTCGGTTCGTTCACCGCGGTGGCCGGCATCGACGTCGACGTCCCGCGCGGCCAGGTCTTCGGCTTCCTCGGCCCGAACGGCTCCGGCAAGACCACCACGATCCGGATGCTCACCGGCAGCATCGCCCCCACCGCCGGCGAGGCGTTCGTGCTGGGCGAGGACGTCATCCGGCACCCCGAGCGGGTGCGGGCCCGGATCGGCTACATGTCGCAGAAGTTCTCGCTGTTCGAGGATCTGACGGTGGCCGAGAACCTCCGCTTCTACGCCCAGATCCACGGCCTGGGACGCGACGAGTTCGCCGAACGTCGTGCCTGGATCCTGCACATGGCGGGGCTGCAGGGACGCGAGGACGAGCTCGCCCGCAACCTCTCGGTCGGCTGGCGGCAGCGTCTCTCGCTGGGCACGGCGACCATCCACTCCCCCGAGCTGATCTTCCTGGACGAGCCCACCTCCGGCGTCGACCCGGTGGCTCGCCGCCAGTTCTGGGAGCTGCTCTACGAGCTGGCCGAGCAGGGCATCACCCTGTTCGTCACCACCCACTACATGGACGAGGCGACCCACTGCAATCGGCTGGCCTTCGTCTACGGCGGAAAGCTGATCGCCCAGGGCACCCCCACCGAACTGCGCGACTCCTTCGGCCCCGGCGCCACCCTGGAGGACGTCTTCGTCGGCCTCGAGGAGCAGTCCCGCCTTCGCGGGGACGACAGATAGGTGCTTGACGAAGACCGCCAAATGGCGTCACCCTAGTTATCGAACATCAGTTCGTATATCAGGGGTCTGCCATGCCGGTCATCATGCACGTCGACATGGACTCCTTCTATGCCTCGGTGGAGATCCGGAAGCAGCCTTCGCTGGGACGCGTCCCGATGTGGGTGGGCGGGGACGGACGAGGAGTCGTACTCTCGGCCAATCGACTCGCCAAGGAATGGGGCGTCGAAGGCGGGATGCCCTCGTCGCGGGCGAAGCGGCTCTGCCCGAACGGAGTCGGCATCCGTCCCAACTTCGAGGAGTATCTCGACGCCTCCCGCACTGTGATGGAGATCTTCCGGACCGTGGTCGCCGTGGTCGAGGTCGCGTCCATCGACGAGGCCTACCTCGACGCCACCGGCGCGCTGCGGATGTGGGGCTCGGCCGAGGCGATCGGGCAGCGGATCCGCCGGCTGGTGCGCGAGCAGGAACAACTCCCCTGCTCGGTCGGCATCGGGCCCAACCGACTCGTGGCGAAGATGGCCTCCCGCGCCGCCAAGCCGGACGGTCTGTACGAAGTGCTCCCCGACCAGATCGCGGACTTCCTGCATCCGCTGCCGGTCGGACGCCTCTACGGCATCGGCGCCAGCACCACGGCATCGCTGCAGCGACGCGGCATCATGACGGTCCGCGACCTGGCCAACACCCCACTGGAGACCCTGCAGCGTGCCTTCGGCCCCCACCAGGGGCGCGCCCTCTCCCATCTGGCCTGGGGGCGGGCGTCCAGCCACGTCAGCCTGCAGCACGCCGGCGCGGTCGGGGTCGGGAACCAGGAGACCTTCTACGCCGACACCGACGATCCGGCGGTGGTGAAGGCGGAGATCCTGCGGGTCGCGACCAGCGTCGCCCGGCGGCTTCGCAAGGCCGGGCTGCTCGGGAGGGTGGTGACCCTCGGCGTCCGGTTCGCCGACTTCAAGGCGATCTCCGGCTCGCTCACCCTGCCCAGCCCTATCGACACCGCCCACGAGTTGTACGCGGCCGCGCTGACGCTCTACGACCAGCCCCGGATGCACGCCAAGCCGGTCCGCCGGGTGGGGATCCGCATGGCAGGCCTGGTGCCGGCCGACGAAGCCCACCTGCAGCCCGCCCTGGGTGACCCCGACACCGGCTGGCGGGAGGCCGAGCAGGCCACCGACCGCATCAACTCCCGATTCGGCCGCAACTCGGTTCAGCGCGCGGCCCTCACCCGACTGCCGTCGCACCACCACCCCCCACCACCCGGCCGGGCGGCGCTCAGCAGCCCCTTCGAGTAGAGCTCGTCACCAACTCGGTAATCCCCACGACCGCGACCAGAACGCTCACAACAGTCGAAACGCCGAAAAATAACGATGAAGTCACGAACCGGGCATAAGCGGCTCATCACAGTTGAGGGTGTAGCGGCGGCGTGACCTGGGGCGGCGCGTCGGTGCGTCGTTGAGGGTCGAGGTCTCCCGAGGATGGAAGTTCTCACACTGCCCATCCGGAAGACCTCGACGTGTCCCACGCTACCTTCACGCGCCCCGACCTGACCACGTTCACCCGCCTCGACGAGCTCGGCCTGGAGATCGTCGGCCAACGCCTCGAGCCGAAGCGGGCGGAACTGGCCTGCCGGGTCGTCGATCCCGACCAGTGGTGCCGGCGGTGCGGCTGCGAGGGCATCCCGCGTGGCACCGTGGTCCGTCGACTGGCGCACGAACCATTCGGCTGGCGGCCGACCGTCTTGCTGGTCACCGTGCGCCGATACCGATGCGCCGAATGCGGGCACGTGTGGCGCCAAGACACCAGCAAGGCCGCCGAACCGCGGGCCAAGTTGTCCCGGCGGGCGTTGCGGTGGGCGTTGGAGGGGCTCGTGGTCGCGCACCTCACCGTGGCCCGGATCGCCGAGGGACTGGCGGTGTCGTGGAACACCGCCAACGATGCGGTGCTGGCCGAGGGCAAGCGGGTGTTGATCAACGACCCGCACCGCTTCGACGGCGTCCACGTGCTCGGCGTCGACGAGCACGTGTGGCGGCACACCCGCCACGGCGACAAGTACGTCACCGTGATCATCGACCTCACCCCGGTCAGGGATAACACCGGTCCGGCACGCCTGCTGGACATGGTCGAGGGCCGCTCCAAGCAGGCGTTCAAGACCTGGCTCGCGAGCCGACCCCAGGCGTGGCGAGCCGGAGTGGAGGTCGTCGCGATGGACGGGTTCACCGGCTTCAAGACCGCCACCACCGAAGAACTGCCCGACGCCACCGCGGTCATGGACCCGTTCCACGTCGTCCGGTTGGCCGGTGACGCGCTCGACCAGTGCCGGCGCCGCGTCCAGCAGGAACTCCACGGCCACCGCGGCCGCGCCCCGGATCCCCTGTACCGGGCGCGGCGAACCCTGCACACCGGAGCCGACCTGCTCACCCCACGACAACAAGCCCGCCTCGACGCCTTGTTCACCGGCGACGACCACGTCCAACTGGAGGCCACCTACGGGGTCTACCAGCAGTTGGTGGCCGCCTACCGCGAACCCGACCGCACGAAGGGCCGAGCCCGCATGGAGGCCCTCATCGCCAGCATCAGCAGCATGGTCCCCGGCGTCCTGCGTGAGGTGATCACCCTCGGTCGCACATTGAAGAAGCGGTCCGCCGACGTGCTGGCCTACTTCGACCGGCCCGGCACCTCGAATGGGCCCACCGAAGCACTGAATGGCCGCCTGGAACACCTGAGAGGCTCCGCCCTCGGGTTCCGGAACCTCACCCACTACATCGCCAGATCACTACTCGAAACCGGCGGATTCAGACCCCCGACTACACCGTGGATTGTGAAGAGCCGCATAAGCGCGACATCAGACCGACACTTCATAACGATCGGATATACGTTTCTTTACCGCGAAGCCACCTCCTCGCGGCACCGCTAGACGGTGCCACGCAGCGCGGCCGATCCGGCCCCCACCTCGTTCTCCCACCTGCCATCTGGCAACGTGAAGCACAAGCTGTCCCCCGCGCGTGGGACACTAGGCTTGACACCTGCAATTGACCACGGGATTCCTTGGTCGTTTGATGATGAGATGAGTTGACAGATGCGTCCTTGTCCGCGAGAGTTTGCCTCGAACTACAACTCGTAGTTTTGGCCGGGGGGACTTCTGTGGGAGCAACATATTAGGACGCGTTCCGTATGTCACTGGACAGTTGGGTCATTGCTTTCCCATTTACACGGAGGACAATACCCCCCATGCGTGCAACCATCACCCGCTACATTGAGGCCCTGAAGAAGCGTCGCGCCAGCGACGAGGGCTTCTCGCTCATCGAACTCATCGTCGTCGTCGCCATCCTCGGCATCCTGGTGGCGATCGCCATCCCGGTGTTCACGGGTCTTCAGGCTCAGGCTCTGACCAACTCGACCAAGGCCGCGGCGGCCAACGCTGCGACCCAGGTTGCCTCGGCCATCGCCGCAACCCCGCAGGGCACTACCCCGGCCCCAGCTCTGCCGGCCTCGACCGACGAGTTCACGATTGCGTGGGGTCCGACGGCCACCGGCACTGCGCCGACGCTGGTTGACGAGGTCTGCATGACCGCCACCAGCAAGTCTGACACCAACGTTACCGCCGACGCCGGGCCTGGCTGCTAAGCAGCACTGTCTCTCGCTGGTGGTCGGGAGCCCTCGGGCCTCCCGACCACCAGCATCTGCTTCAGAGTCCGGGCCCTGGGGGGGATATGCGCCGTTCCGCATGCGACTCAGGCTTCAGCCTGATCGAGGTCATCATTGCGATGTTTGTCCTCGCGCTGATGGCAATGGGGTTGATCCCACTCATGATTGGCGCCATGCAGTCGAGCGTGACCAATCGCGCGATGGCGGCCGCCTCCGCGTTTGCCACCGCACAGATCGCCGAGGTTCAATCAGCCTTCGGCAATGACAGCCCGCGTCTCTGCAGTGAGCTCGCTTCATACGAGCACGATGCCCTTCCGGATGACCCAACCCACCCCACCCTGCTCGCTACCAGGGAGGCCCTTGATAGCTGTGGCACCGATGAGTACTCCACAGTCACGGTTCGCGTCTCAGTCGCATCTGCAGACGAAGCAGCTCGCGATCTTGTGACTCTCACGACAAAAGTGCTGGTGGCCAAGGGATGAGTGTTCGCGAAAGGAAATTAGCCGTGAGTTCTGACACTGGGATGAGCCTGGTCGAGCTCATCGTCTACATCGCCCTCGCCATCCTGGTGACTCTTGGGATCTCGACGATGTTCATCTCCGGAGTCAGCGCCAACACGTCGACGAACGACCGCAATACCGCCACTGGCCAGGCCCAGTTGATCTCGAACTCCCTTCAGGTCGGGATTCGCAATGCGAGCGACTTCACGGTCACCGGCAACCTGCTCCGCGCCCGGGTCGCGACGGGCACCAGCGGCTGGCAGTGCGAGGCGTGGGCCATCACACCCACTCGCTCATTCGTCCACCGCACCTCGAGCGCAGCCATCCCTGTACCCGGCGGCTTCGCCGGCTGGGCAGTTTTGGCAGACGATGTGCGCGGTACCCTCACCGGCGGACAGGCATTCGCCATGAGCTCCACCCGGCTCGAAGCGCGGCTCAAGATAACCGTCGGAGACACCGTGGTGCCACTCACTACTGACGCCGTCGCACAAGCAAAGGGAGACGGGAGCCCCGCGACATGCTGGTAAACCGACATCGCGAAGCGGGATCCACAATGATCACCGTGCTAGTTACCATGCTGGTGTTAAGCCTGCTTGCGCTCACGATGGCCAGCCTGGTCACAAGCACCGCTGGTTCTCTGTTGGGCACTCGTAATAACGCGGAAGCCCGCGCTGCCGCCGACGCGGGCATGGCGGCCCTGGTGGCCAAGGCTCGCCAGACCCCTGACGGCTTCTGCAATCTCTCGATCGCCAGCGCGGACGAGAGCCCCGACCCGCCCGTCTACCAGGCCGAGAGCGGAGACTGCGCCAGCGAGCAGGTCACTTTCACCTCCACCGGCCATGGTTCCGATGGTGCCCAGACGACGATCGAAGCCGTCTACGGCTACACCGAACCCAGCCTGCCCGGCGGTGCGGGCGACATGGTGTTCTTCGGCAACACAACCTTCACTCAGGAAGTAAAGACCTACTCACTGGACGACGACCTGCTGAGCATCGTCATCCCGACCGGCGATTTCACCTGTATGGCCACCATTCCCGGCAACATCCTGCTCGGGGGCGACTTCTACACCAAGGGCAACTGCAAGATAGCCGGCGGCGTCGCTGCGGGTGGGCGGATGGACATGTCCAACGCTCCGGACCGGGTCGAGGGCAGCGTGACCATGGCTGGCACAGGCTCCAACACGGTCCAAGGGAGCATCGGTGGTTCCCTTCGTACCGGCGGGACGATCAACTTCACAGGAGGAGGCCAGCGGGTCTACGGCAATGTGGAATCCGCCGGTGATGTGAAGCTGGGCAACTACCGGATCGATGGCACCCTCACGCTCCCCGCTTCCAAGACGCTCACGATGAACACCGGCATCGTCGCAGGTGGGATAAGCCGCCCGTCCTCGGTGACGGCGCCCACCGCACCCACCTTCGACTCCTGGTTCGACTACTCCTACAAAGCCAGTGACTGGCCGGGCTTCACCGTCAAGACGTTGGTCAACAGCGGTTCGGGCCCCGGCACCTGCGGGTACTACAACAACTGGCCCGCAGAGGGCTGGTTCGATCTGGCATCGCTCAGTTCTCCGACGGTCATCGACGCCCGGAACTGCTCCAACCTGTCGGCGAACTCCGGAAAGAACCCTGTTGTCGCGGTCAAGACCGACCTCGTCTTCGTGGCCAAGTCGTTCGACCTGACGTACCTGACCATCAACTCCGCGTCGGGCAACCACAAACTGTGGTGGATCGTCGAAGACAAGACCGAAAACTCCCAACCCACCTGTTCCGGCGGTGCCGGCAACATCATGATCAACCACACGGTGATGGCGAAAGAACTGACCACCATGGCCTACACCCCTTGCGTGGTATCCGTACACGGGACCAGCAAGTGGACCGGGGCGTTCTACGGTGGCAGCTTCAACTACGGCGGTGGCATGACCTTCCACGGCGACCCGATCGCCCTGCCAGGCCAGCCGACGGGCGAGGGCGGGCCCGCCGGTGGCGCCGGTGGCGCCGGTGCGAAGGTGCTCACCGCAGTCATCAGCCAGCGGGACAAGGGATGACCCCGGAGATGGCCATGATCGCGCTGTCGTTCCTGTTCGGCCTGGTGATCGGCTCCTTTCTGAACGTTGTCAGCCACCGGGTGCCGGTCGGTGCCTCCCTGCTGGATCCCAGTCACTGCCCGCGCTGCGAGGCGCCGATCAGACCGTGGCAGAACATCCCGGTGCTGTCCTGGCTGGCGCTACGAGGCAAGTGCGCCGCGTGCCGACAGCCGATCTCCGTCCGCTATCCGCTGGTCGAGCTGACCACCGGCGTTCTCTTCGCGTCGATTGCCTGGCTACTCCCTTGGCAGCAATTGGCGCCCAACACTGCCGCCGCGATCTGCATCCTCCTTGCCTACTGGTGGTTCGCCGGCAGCAGCGTGGCGCTCACCCTGATCGATCTCGACACCAAGCGGTTGCCGGATGTCATCGTGCTGCCCGGCTACGCCGTGGGAGTCGGTCTGCTCACCCTGGCCTGCCTACTTGGGGCCGACTGGTGGGCGCTGCTGCGGGCCGGGATCGGTGCAGCCGTATTGTTCGGGGTGTACGCCCTGTTGTGGTTGGCCCGCCCCGGTGCGATGGGTGCGGGCGATGTGAAGCTGGCCGGCCTTGTCGGGTTGCACCTGGGCTGGCTGGGATGGGCGGCGGTCGCGGTCGGGGCGATCGCCGCCTTCATCCTCGGCGGCTTGTACGGAGTTGGGCTGCTCGCCGCCCGCCGCGCCGGCCGCAAGACCGCACTCGCCTTCGGGCCATGGATGATCGCCGGTGCGTGGACAGGCGCTCTGGCCGGCACCGCGATCGCGCAGTTCTACCTCGGCATCTCCGGGCTCGTCTAGGAGACGCCGAGTGTGATGACAAACAGGGGGAATCCGTAATGGCCAGGACCATCGTGGGGCTGGAGATCAACGAGGCGTGCGTGCGGGCCGTCGAACTGAGCCGGGGCAAGCGTCCGGCGCTGATCGCCGCCGGAGAGGTGCCCCTCCCACCCGGAGCGGCCAAGGATTCCGAAGTGCTCGACACGGATGCCGTCGCCATGGCAGTTACCCAGTTGTGGAGCCAGGCCGGCATCAAGGGCAAAGAAGTGGTGGTCGGAGTCGCGAACCGGCGCATCCTGGTGCGCGAGCACTCCACCCCCGCGATACGGCCCGACCTCATGCGCGCCGCTCTGCCCTTCGACGTGCAGGATCTGCTACCCGTCCCACCGGAGCAGGCGGTGCTCGACTTCTATCCGATCGCGGAATCAGAGGGGCAGGTGCACGGCCTGCTCGTCGCCGCGGTCTCCGAGACCATCGAAGGGCTGATCTCCGCTCTCAACCGCGCCCGCATCCGCACCGCTGCGGTCGACTTCATTCCGTTCGGGCTCGCCCGCGTGGCCAAACTGGTTGCCCCCGAGCAGACGGTGGCCGTCGTGGCGATCGGAGAGCACACCACGAACTTCATCATCGCCCAGGACGGCATCCCTCGCTTCGCCCGGATCATCCCGCTCGACCTGGGGCTCGACGCTGCGGTCGACTTGACCGAGCAGCCGGTCGAAGCTGTTCCCGAACAACTGCCACATGCCCGGCGCGCTGTCGACGCAGCCCCGGCGGACACCGCCGCGCCCGCGGTCGCTGACCTGATCGGGCGGGTCCGCACCACGCTCAGCTTCCACGCGAGCCGGCCTGGCGCCAGCCCGGTGAGCGCTGTCTTTCTCACCGGAGCAGGCGTGGGTGCTCCGGGATTGCTTCAGTTGGCGAGCGCCACGGTCGGCGCGCCTGTCTTCACCGTTGACGTCAATAGCCTGGCGGCAGCAGGCCGCGGTACACCGCCCCCTGGCCGGTTCGCCGCCAGCCTGGTCACCACGCTGGGAATCATCCTCGGAGAGGAGCGTTGATGGCCAAGCGCGCGAAACCAGAGGCCGAGCCGAAACCCGCGCCCAAGGCAAAGGGAAGGCCAAAGGGCTCGGGCCTGGTGCTGGCCGGCGTGCCGCGGGTGAACCTGCTCCCGCCCAGCGAGATTCAGCGCCGGGCCGCCGGTGCCCTCGTCCGGCGCTGGGTTGCCGGGCTGGTGGCCACCGCGCTGGTCGTGTCGGGGTTGGTGGCCGCCGCCTACTGGCAGCGCAGTATCGCCGCCGCGCAACTGGCCGCCGAACAGGCCCGGACCATGGAACTGAACGGCGAACTCGCCAGCCTTTCCCATATCAGCCAGGCCCTAGCCACACGCACTGAGCTGACCGATCTGCGCGCCCAGGCGATGGGCAATGACCTCGAGTGGCGGGGCCTGTTCACAGATCTCGTCCGCACCCTACCCGCCGGCACCACGCTGACGGGCTTCGAGTTGACCACCGGAGCCAATCCGGTGGCGGACGCCGATCAGGCCTCCGGAGTAGGCCTGATCGGTCGGCTCACGGTGCGCACTGACGACCCGGCAGACCAGAACCGAATGGTCGATCAACTGCGCGCCCTCAGCATCACCCTGGCGGCCGATGCCGGATCGCTCACATCGGTTGACGATGACAAGGGCTTCGACTTCATCGTTGAGGTGGTCGTCAATCAGGCCCACTACAGCGGTGACCACCTTCCGGAAGGGGGCCCCCGATGAACGGCTCTCGTCGCCTGATCAACCTGATCGGCACCCTGCTGGTGCTGATCGCCCTGGTCGCCGGCACCATATTGACCGCTCTGCCGATCTACTTCGAATCCATCGAGATCAACGGGCAGGAGCACAGGGTGGCCGCCTCCAATCAGCTCCTGCAGAACCAGATCACCACTCTCCAGGCCCAGGAAGCGGAGATACCGCAGATCGAGCAGGAGTTGGCCGATCTACATAGCCAGCTTCCGCGCATCCCCCAACTCGACGATGTCAGCCAACTCGTGATCAACGCGGCTCGCAAGACCGATGCCGCAATCAATCGCGTCGAGTTCAGCGAAGTCGAGCCATTCGTCGCCCGTGATGATGCAGCCGTGCTCGATCAGCTGCCACAGACCGCGACCGGGGTCAGCGCTCCTGCCGACGACCCGAACGGCAGCGAGGCGGCCGCCAACGACGCCGTGACAGACAGCACCGAGCCCGAGGACGGTGCGTCACCAGAAGAAAGCACCACACCCAAGGCCGACGAATCCCCGGCCGCCCCACGTACTCTCGAAACCGCAGACGAGTGGCAGTTCCCGGTGACGATCGAGGTTGCCGTGTCAACGCAGGTTGCTGCCAGTCGGTTCCTGGACGAGCTTCGGGTGGGGCCACGCCTGCTGCGGATCGATACCGTCACGTCGAAGATGGACGACGACGGCAAGGTTGAACTCACCATCAACGGCTTCGTCTTCATCAGTCGGAACAACTAGGAGCGCGACCGTGACCTACACCCCCAGCTCGCTGGATCTGATCCTGATCGCCGCCGCGGGAGCACGTGCCTCTGACGTTCACCTGACCGAGGGCGCGGCACCGTTGATGCGGGTGGACGGTGACCTGATCCCGATCCCCGGCTACTCCCAGGTCCTTTCTGCCGCCTGGCTGGAGGCCGCGGCGCGCAGCGTGATGGGCCCGCACCAACAGCAAACCTTCGAAGCCGAGAACGAGGTCGACCTCGCCTATGCGGTACCCGGAACCGGGCGATTCCGGGTCAACGTCTTCCGGCAACTCGGCAAGCTGGCAGGGGCCTTCCGCCTGATCCCCACCGCGATCCGCACTCTCGATGAACTTGCCATGCCGCGCGTGGTGCACGAGCTCGCTCTGAAGCCGCGCGGCCTGGTGCTGGTCACCGGACCGACCGGTTCTGGCAAGTCGACCACGCTGGCAGCCATGGTCGACATCGTGAACCGCACGCTTCCGGTGCACATCATCACCATTGAGGATCCGATCGAGTATCTGCATACCTCGCGCCGGGCCCTGATCCATCAGCGGGAGATCGGCGCTGATACCGCCTCCTTCGGCGAGGCACTGCGACGCATTCTGCGACAGGATCCCGATGTCATCTTGATCGGCGAGCTACGCGATGCCGAATCGATCTCGGTCGCCCTCACCGCAGCCGAGACAGGCCACCTCGTGCTCGGCACCCTGCACACCCAGGGCGCCGCGAAGTCGATCGACCGCATCATCGACACCTTCCCCGCCCACCAGCAGAACCAGATCCGCTCCCAGCTGGGCGACACCCTGCGGGGCGTCGTCAGCCAGACCCTGTTGCCCTACGCACAACTCGAAGGCCGCGTGCCGGCCACTGAGGTCCTGGTGCATACCCCGGCGGTGGCCAACCTGATCCGGGAGGGTCAGGTCGAGCAGCTCTACTCGGTGATGCAGGCAGGTGTCTCCCTCGGCATGCACACCCTCGACATGAGCCTGCGCGAACTGGTGGCCTCGGGCAAGGTCAGCAAGCAGATAGCCCAGCAATACGCGGTCGATCCGCATACTCTGGACGGCGTTCGGGTGCGCGCCGAGGATCTCGACGCCCAGGAATGGCTGCTCCACCAGACGCAGTACCGCAGTGGGGGCCTCTGATGGCGCTGCTGGTCGAGTACAGCTACCGCGCCGTCGATTCCAAGAGCGGCGGTGTGGTCAAGGGCGTTCTGGAGGCCACCGGCCAGTCGGCAGTGGTAGCCAAGCTGCGCGCCCAGGGGTTGCTGCCACTGGACGTGACGCCGGTCTCCAAGACCGGACTCCACCAGGAGATCAAACTCTTCCCCGACCGCGACCGACGGGTCAAGCTGAAGCCGCTGGCGGTCTTCTCCCGGCAGTTGTCCGGGCTGATCAACGCCGGCCTCCCGCTGATGCGGGCGATCTCGGTGCTGATCGAACAGACTCCCGACCCCGGCCTACGTGCCTCGCTGACCCTGGTGCAGGCCGATGTCGAGGCGGGTCTCTCCTTCTCCGGAGCCTTGAGCAAGTATCCCAACGCGTTCCCTCCCCTGATGGTGAGCCTGGTGCGAGTGGGCGAGACGGGCGGCTTCCTGGGCGACTCGCTGGCGCTCATTGCCAAGACCTACCAGTCGGATGCCGAACTGCGCGACAAGCTCAAGGCCGCCTCGACCTACCCGATGGTGGTGCTGTGCATCGCATTGGTCGCGGTGCTCGGTATGGTCACCTTCATCGTCCCGGTGTTCGAGGGCATGTTCTCCTCCCTCGGTGGCGAACTGCCGCTGCCCACTCAGATTCTGGTCAACATCTCGCACAATATGATCTGGATTCTGCCGCTGCTGATCGTGCTCGGAATCGGTGGCTGGTTCTGGTGGATGAAGAATCGCAACACAGTCGCGGTCCGGCGGACGCTCGACCCACTGAAGCTCAAGCTGCCGCTGTTCGGCCCGCTGATCACCAAGCTCGCCGTCGCTCGCTTCGCGCGCAACCTGTCGATGATGCTGGCCGCCGGCGTCCCCCTGATCCAGGCGCTGAGCAGCGTCAGCCAAGCTGCCAACAACTGGGCAGTGGAGCAGGCCATCGCCGCGGTCCAGCAATCGGTACGCGACGGCAAGTCCTTCGCCACGCCACTGGCGAAGGCCGGCGTCTTCCCTCCGATGGTCGCCCAGATGGTGTCGGTCGGCGAGGAATCCGGCACCCTGCCGGACATGCTCGATACCGTCGCCACGCTCTACGAGGCCGAGGCCAAGACCGCCACCGAGCAGTTCGCCAGCACCATCGAACCGATTCTGATCGTGCTGATCGGCGTGCTGATCGGCGGCATGGTGCTCACCCTCTACCTACCCATGTTCAGCATCTACGGCGAGCTCAACAACCAATAGGCCTACGCGGAGACCCGCAGCACTTCCTCGATCGTGGTCAGCCCGGCGGCCACCTTGGCCCAGCCGTCCTCCCGCAGTGGAATCATCCCCTGTTCGACAGCGAGCTTACGCACCTCGTTGCCGGTGGCGTTGCGCACCACCAGGTGCTCGACCTCTTCGGTGACCACCATGATCTCGTGCAGCGCGAGCCGACCGCGATAACCGGTGTTCGAGCAGGATTGGCAGCCGGCCGCCCGGTACAGCGACGGTGGATCGTCGAGCTCCAACGGGAACCCGATCCGTCGCAGCAACTCGGCTTCCTGCGCATAGGGCTTCTTGCAGCGGGCGCACAACCGTCGCGCCAGTCGCTGGGCGACCGCGGCTGAGAGCGCGGTGCCCACCAGGTAGGGCTCGGCGCCGATCTCCACCAACCGGGTGAGCGCGCTCGGCGCGTCGTTGGTGTGCAGCGACGAGAGCACCAGGTGGCCGGTCAGCGCCGCCTCGATCGAGATGATGGCAGTCTCCTGGTCACGGATCTCGCCCACCAGCACGACGTCAGGATCAGCTCGCAACACTGAACGCAGGGCCGACTGGAAAGTCAGGCCCGCCTTGGAGTTGACCTGAATCTGGCTGATCCCGTGCATCCGGAACTCGACCGGATCCTCGATGGTGATCACGTTGACCTGGGGGCTGGAGACACGGTGCAGGGCGGTGTGCAGGGTGGTCGACTTCCCCGAGCCGGTCGGCCCGGTCACCAGCACCATGCCGTGCGGCCGGGTGATCGCCTTGTCGAACCGCTCGCGGTTGCTGTCCGACAGCAGCAGATCGTCCATCGTCATGGTGTTGCCGGCGGTGTCGAGGATGCGCATCACGATCTTCTCGCCCCACACCGTGGGCAGGGTCGCCACCCGCAGGTCGATCTGGCGGCCTTCGTGGTGCAGCGAGATCCGTCCGTCCTGGGGACGCCGGCGTTCGGCGATATCGATGTTGGACATGATCTTCAACCGGGAGGTGATGCCGTCCTGGATGGCCCGGTCCGCCCGCTGCATCTCGTGCAGCACGCCGTCGATCCGGAACCGGACGGAGAGTTCGCGCTCCCCCGGCTCGATGTGGATGTCGCTGGCGCGGTCGTTCACGCCCTGGGCGATCAGCAGGTTGACGAACCGCACCACCGGCGGGGCGTCCGCTCCGCCCTCGATGTTCTCGGTGATCGCCAGCGGATCCTGGGCGGCGTCGGCCTCGAGCACGGCTGAAAGGTCGCTCAGCTCGCCGTCGGAGCGGATGTGGCGCTCGAACACCTGCGCCAGGGCATCGCGGGCGACCACCACCGGCTCCACCACCATGTCGGTGATCGAGGTGATGTCGTCCAGCGCGATGATGTCGGTGGGATCCACCATCGCCACGATCAGGATCCGCTGCTTGGCCTCGTAGGCGACATCGCCCACCGCTCGGCGCGGCGGCGGCGCGGCCTCCTCCTCCAGCCGCTCGATCGGAATGGCCTGATAGCGGCGACAGAGATGGCCGGGCAGCAGCGCGACCACCTCCGGGTCGAGTTGCGCGTCGGTGAGATCGTAGAACTCGTAGTCGTTCTGCTCCGCGATCGCCTGCGCGATCTGGGTCTCGGTGACCACGCGCCGGCTCACCAGATGCCGGTCGAGTTCCGGGGTGTCGCCAAAGCGCGAGACCGCGGCGGACATCAACTCCGCTTCGACGGCCCCGCTCTCCACTAGTCGCTGGGCGATTCCCCTCATCCCCGTCCTTTCCCGGCGTTCAGTTTAGGGAGCCGGTACCTCCCCGTCAGGTGCTCGCTCCGGATCGGTGCCAGGCTCTGGAGCACAGGTTGAGGGTGCGAGCTCTCGGCCACGAGGACGGCACATTCGCCCGGAAACCCAGGTGCGGGGGCGGCGGCCGAAGCCACCACCCCCGCACTCATTCGGCCCTCCCAGGCCCCTCAAGCCGAGCGCTGCGCTCAGATCTCCGCGCCACGGCGGCGGATCCCCACCAGCACCAGACCGGCTGTCAACAGCAGGGCGCCCAGACCGATCGGGAGCAACGGATTCGACCCGCTGAAGGCCAGCTCGTCGTCCTCCGCCTCGTTGTCGGTCGGATCCTCGGAGTCGTCCTCGTCGGGCTCCTCCACAGCGGGCTGATCGGCCAGCACCACACCGGCATCCCAGGTGGGATCGATCCCCTGGGTGGCCAGCACGTCGGCGTACTCGTAGTCACCGGTCAGGGCGGTGTTCGAGTCGTCCAGCACGATGGTGATGGTGAGCCCGGTCGTGGGATCGGCATCGGAGTCGGCCGCGTCCGAACCCGCGTCACGCGAGGTGAACCGGTAGAGGCGCTGCTGCTCGTCGGTGAGGGTGAACCGCACCCGGTAGGTGCCGGCGGCCAACTCGTCGAACAGGTACCGGCCGTTGCCGTCCGTTGTGGTGGTGTCGATCACCGCGCCCTCGGAATCCAGCAGGTCGACCCGCACGCCCGACAGGACATCCTCATCATCGTCCTGCAGTCCGTTCCGGTTGGTGTCGATCCAGACCAGATCGCCGATGGCGTAGGTCTTGGCCACGAAACCGAAGTCCAGCGTCGGATCGCGATCGCCGTCGTCGTGCAGGTCACCGGGCTCGGTGGTCGCCTGCCAGGTCGATGAGTCGCCGCCGCGGTTGCCCTGGCTCGCCCGGGTCGGAACGTACGGGCGCAGCGCGTCCGCCGATGCCTCCCGGTCGATCACCACCGTGTAGGTCTGATCGCCGGTCAGCGCGGGCAGCTTGTCGAAGCTGTACTCACCGTTCGGCCCGGTCGTGACCGGACCCACCGGCCTGCCGTCGACATCCACCACCGGCTTGCCGTCGGGGCCGACCAGCTTGAGCACGACGCCCGGGATGCCCGGCTCACCGGAATCCTGGCGGCCGTCCCGGTCGGTGTCGACCCACACGAAGTCGCCCACGGAGACCGACTTGAGCACCACGCCGGCGTCCCAGGTGGGATCGATGCCCTCCGAGGCGAGCACCGTCCGGTCGTAGCTGGTGGTCAGCGCGGTGTTGCTGCCGTCGAGGTCGAACTTCCTGGTCAGGCCGGTCGCACCGCCGGTCTGGACGACCGCATCGGAGTCATCGGCGTCCGTGCTGCCGGCGCCCTCCCCGGTGAAGGTGTACCGCGCCGCCTGCTCAGGCGTCAGCGTGAACCGCACCTGGTAGGTACCGGCCGGCAGGTTGTCGAACAGGTAGCGCCCCGTGGCGTCGGTGGTCGTGGTGCCCACGACCGCGCCTTCGCCGTTCAGCAACTCCACCGTGACACCCGCGAGCACCTGCTCGCCGGCGTCCTGCAGACCATCCCGGTCGGCGTCGATCCAGACGAAGTCACCCACCGCATACGAGACCGGGACGATCTCGGCGCGCGTGGTGCCGATCTGGTTCACGATCGGGACGGTGGCCGCCGGATCGACGACCTCGACCGCGAAGTAGGCGGCGATGGGCTCGGCGGCGTTGAGCCGGGTTCCGCTCTTCTGGCGCAGGGTCACCACGCCCTCGTCGTAGGTGGCCTCGATGTTGCCCCCGATGTCCACCGTGCTGGTGGTCGGGTTGGCGCCGGTGGCCGCGTCGGCTGCCGCGACGAAGCCCAGGAACCGGATCCCGGCCGGCAGCACGTCACGGACATTGGCGATCGTCACGTTGTTGTAGCTGCCGTGCGGAATGAACTCCACCCGGTAGGTGTAGTTCGTGAGGGCCAGCGTGCCGTCGGGCTTCCGCTGCGCCTTCAGCGTGTGGACCCACTCGTCCTCGGCGGCGTCGTAGACGGTCTTGCGAACCTCGGCCTCGTCACCGTACGAGGTCGCCTCGCTCTTACTCTCCGACCAGTACTTCGTCTGGCCCTCTTCACCGATCAGGGCCGCACGGTTGGTGATGGCCTTGGTCTCCTTGCCGACGAACGGCAGCGTGGTCAGGGTGATCTTGGTCTCCCAGCGCTTGTCCGCGCCACGCAGCGCGGCGATCTCCTTGCCATCGGTGTTGAGCTCGATCACCAGGTTGCCGTCGCCGTCCAGACCGTGCTGGTAGTGGTCGGCGGTCAGGGTCTGACCGTCGTAGCTACCGCTGATCTGCAGCGTCACGGGGTTGTCGAAATCGAACAGCTCGGTGTCGATGTAGTCAATGATCCGGCTCGTCGACACGTCGATGCCCTTGCCCGCCGCGACGACGAAGGTGTAGTCCATGACAACCGGATCGCCGGGGTTGATGGTGGCGTCCTTGGCAGTGCCGGTCTTGGTGAAGACACTGGAGTCATTGATGCCGTCATCGGCGTCCTGCGGCAGGTCCACGATCTTGACGTCGCGATCCACGGCGTAGGGATTGCCCGCCCGGTAGTAGAACTGGCCGGAGTTCCGGAGCCGGTAGGCCGAAGCATCGGCAATGGTGGTGCCGTCCGGGTGGTTGGGCAAGCCGGTTACGGTATTGACCTGAGCCTTCGCCGTGATCGCGGCATCGGTGGACGAGTTCTGGCCGATGTTGACCAGCAGAACCTGGCCGTCGACACAGTAGCTGCCCACCACTGCGGCTGCGATGCCGGGCTCGGTGCACACGACACCTTCTGCCGCCGGAACGAGCGTGATGCCGGTAGCCGTGATGAAGTCGGCCGCCGAGACGTTCCAACTCGCCTGCGCCGGCAGAGCATCGCGGATCACGACGTTGCGGGTCAGGGTGAAGTTCGCATGCTCAGCGCGTCCGTCCCACTGCGACAGATTGGCCGTCAGGGTGTAGGTGATGTCCAGCGGCGGGGTGAGTGTCCCGTCCTCGGCCGCACGAACCTGCTGGGAACTCCAGCTGGCGCTCTTGCCGAAGGCGTTTCCGACCACGGGCCCGGGCGCGGCCGGGATGGAGCCGTTGATCTGGGCGGTCGCGGTCTCGGTCACGGTGCCGAAGCTGGCCTCGTTCGTCAGCTTGATGTTGAACCCGCCGGCTTCCCCGCCGCGAGCATTCGCAGCTTCCTGGAGCTTCTGCTGCAACACCAGGCGAGCTGCTTCGTCGGCCACGACAGCGTCATAGGTGATCGTGAGAATGGAATCCTCGGGCAGCGTGACGCTGCTGGTGAACGAGCCGTTGTCGGCAGCAATGCTCGGGGTGTAGGCGAATGGATCCGTCGTGCGGTTCAGCCCGTCGGCGTCCCAGGTCGTCAGTTCGGCCTTGAAGGACGTCGGGTCGTAGGTCAGTCCGGCCGGCAACAGGTCGGAGATGGTCAGACCGTCCCGGACGTCCGCGCTATCCACCTGCAAGGTGTAGGTGAGCTTCCGGCTCAGCACGTCGGTGCTGAGCGTCACGGTGCCGTCAGCGGCGTAGGTCACCAGGCTGTTGAGGTTGGTCGGGGACACACGCTTGTCCTGACCGTTGGTGACGTTTGCGAACTGGTCGTTGCTGTCGCGAACGATGACGTCGACCGAGGTCGGTTCTCCAGCGATGGTCCAGGTGAGCTGCTCATGCGAGCTGTTGACGACCGGGTTCACCGTGAACTTCAGATCGAAGACACCCTGGTCGATGCCCGTCGGCCAGGGATCGGCGAAGGTGATCCGAACCTTGTTCCCGTCCTTGACGACGTTGGCGATGGCCGTGTTGCCGGACGGAACCGCGGTCAGGGTGATATTGGCACCCAGCTCGAACTCGATGGTGGAGCCGGGGGTGATCTCCTGGGTGTATTGCACCTTGAGGGTCAGTTCGTCCCCCTCGGTGACCACCGGGACGCCGTCGTACGTGGTTCCGTTGAGCTGCAACTCCGCCGTGATCCCCGGGGTCGCCGCGCTGGCTGCCGGCGCGCCCGCGACGATCGTGAGCATCGCGAGAACCAGGGTGAGGACACCGGCCAGCACCCGGCGCATCGCGCTGAGCCGCCGCCGAGTGGCGGATGCCAGTGGGCCCGCCGCCGGCGCAGCGCCGATTCGGCGTGCGCTGAAAGCGCGTCTTTCAGGGGAGTGCATAGTGCTCCGTTCAGTCTCTGCAATCTGGACTTCGGTCGAAGGACCGTTGGGTTCGTGGGCACGGCGGGACAGGTGGCCATGGAATTGCCGCACATTGGAGGGAGCAGGAGCCCTCGGAAAAGTGACGCGACGTCGAACAAGTCACGTCACGCCGTCCGGGCATCCGTTCCCCATCGCCCACCTGGCGGCTACGGCAATGGTGATTTTGCCGGCGGTTGCAGCGCCGCCTTCGTCGTCGTGTCCGCCATCCGTCGGAGGCGGTGCGGTCTCCCCGAGCGCACCGGCTACAGTTCCGGTTAACGTGATGCCTCAGGCGACCGGCGGCGATGTGGATGGAATCTGCTCTTGACGCATCACTTTTCGTCACGATCTCGCTCTTTCAGCATGGGTGGGACCTTCGCCCCGAATCTTGGACACGGTGTTGGTTGATTACGCCGCGGTGGGTAGCGTAGCGGCCCGGCGGGCCTC
>Ga0102832_1001079_pt1 | contig 25083 bp, 23 predicted proteins | sample EBPBio282013_DNA_FD_88942 | JGI IMG/M metagenome (GOLD analysis project Ga0102832, IMG submission 88942) | Wastewater treatment Type I Accumulibacter community from EBPR Bioreactor in Madison, WI, USA - Reactor 2_5/28/2013_ DNA (Illumina Assembly) | ecosystem: Engineered > Bioreactor > EBPR >... | reverse complement strand
TGCTCGAGAGCGGCGTTCACTTCGGGCATCAGACCCGTCGTTGGAACCCGAAGATGAAGCGGTTCATCTTCACCGAGCGCAACGGCATCTACATCATCGACCTGCAGCAGTCGCTCACCTACATCGACCGCGCGTACGCGTTCGTCAAGGACACCGTCGCCCGTGGCGGCCAGGTGCTCTTCGTCGGCACCAAGAAGCAGGCCCAGGAGGCCATCGCCGAGCAGGCGACCCGGGTGGGCATGCCGTACGTGAACCAGCGCTGGCTGGGTGGCATGCTGACCAACTTCCACACCGTGATCAAGCGGATCCAGCGCCTCAAGGAGCTGGAGGGCATGGACTTCGACGACGTCGCGGCCTCCGGTCTGACCAAGAAGGAGCTCCTCGGTCTCCGGCGTGAGAAGGAGAAGCTGGAGAAGACCCTCGGCGGCATCCGCGACATGCCCAAGACCCCGCAGGCGGTCTGGATCGTCGACACCAAGAAGGAGCACCTGGCCGTCGACGAGGCCCGCAAGCTGCGGATCCCCGTCATTGGCATCCTGGACACCAACTGCGATCCCGACGAGGTCGACTTCGCGGTGCCGGGCAACGACGACGCCATTCGTTCGGTCGCGCTGCTGACCCGGGTGATCGCCGACGCCGTCGCCGACGGTCTGGTGTCCCGCTCAGGCGGCAACACCGGTGTCGCGACCGGCACCGAGGCCGAGCCGATGCCCGATTGGGAGCGCGAGTTGCTGGGTGCTCAGGACGAGACGCCCGCGGTGCAGACCGTGGCCGAGGAGGCCGAGGCAGTCGCCGCGGCTCCCGATGCCGCGCCGGTGCCGTCCGACGAGATCCCTGCGGTCGTGGCCGCCGAGGCCGACGACGAGGCGCTGCCGACCGAGCAGAGCGAGCACCGCGGCGAGGCCTGAGCTTCCGCTCAGCCGCCAAGGCACACATGTCCACCGTTCACGTCCGCGTGAACGCAACGAACTGACTAACTTGAGGAACGAGAACTGATGGCGGGATTCGCCGCAATTGATGTGAAGAAGCTCCGGGATCTCACCGGTGCCGGAATGATGGACGCCAAGAAGGCGCTCACCGAGGCCGACGGCGACTTCGAGGCCGCCACCGAGATCCTGCGGGTCTCCGGCCAGGCCAAGATGGCCAAGCGCTCCGACCGCGAGGCGAGCAACGGCCTGGTCGCCTCCGCTGGATCCACCGTGATCCAGCTGGGCGCCGAGACCGACTTCGTGGCCAAGAACGCCGAGTTCATCGAGCTCGCCGAGCAGATCGCCGCCGCGGTGGACGCCGCCGGCGCGCACGGCGTTGAGGCGGCCAGCGCGGTCGCGCTCCCGTCCGGCCAGACGGTCGCCGAGGCGGTCGCCGAGCTCAGCGCGAAGATCGGCGAGAAGCTGGAACTGGCCAACGCCGCCAGCTACGCAGGTCCGGTCAGCGTCTACCTGCACAAGCGGTCCTCGGATCTGCCCCCGCAGGTCGGCGTCATGATCGAGTACGAAGGTGCCGACGCCGACTTCGTCCGCGGTATCGCGATGCAGATCGCCGCGATGTCTCCCCAGTGGGTGACCCGCGACGAGGTGCCGGCCGACGTGCTGGAGAAGGAGCGCCACATCGCCGAGCTCACCGCTCGCGAGGAGGGCAAGCCCGAGGCGATCATTCCCCGGATCGTCGAAGGCCGGCTGGGCGGCTTCTACAAGGAGGTCGTCCTGCTCGACCAGGCGTCGGTTTCGGACGACAAGCTGACGGTCGGCCAGTTGCTGGACAAGAATGGGGTCACCGTGAAGCGGTTCGTCCGCTTCTCCGCCGGAGCCTGACCCGACCTCGTGTCTCGAGAAGAAGGAGCCCCCGTGCCCAGTCCTTACCGCCGCGTCCTACTCAAGCTCTCCGGTGAGGCGTTCGGGGGAGGCTCGATCGGCGTCGACCCCGACGTGATCGCCAGCCTCGCAGCCCAGATCGCCGGCGTGGTGGCGAGCGGGGTCGACGTGGCGATCGTGGTCGGCGGGGGCAACTTCTTCCGGGGCGCCGAGCTGCAGACCCGTGGCATGGATCGTGCCCGGGCCGACTACATGGGCATGCTCGGCACGGTGATGAACTGCCTGGCACTGCAGGATTTCTGCGAGAAGGCCGGGGTGCAGACCCGGGTGCAGAGCGCCATCGCCATGGGCCAGGTCGCCGAGCCGTACATCCCGCTGCGGGCCATCAGGCACATGGAGAAGGGCCGCGTCGTGATCTTCGGTGCCGGCTCGGGCATGCCCTTCTTCTCCACCGACACGGTGGCCGCCCAGCGGGCGCTGGAGGTCAACGCGGACGTGCTGCTGATGGCCAAACAGGGCACCGACGGCGTCTACGACTCCGACCCCCGCACCAACCCGGATGCGGCCAAGTTCGACCATCTCAGCTACGACGAGTTCCTCGCCCGCGACCTGAAGGTGGCCGACGCCACCGCGGTCAGCCTGGCCCGGGAGCACGGCCTGCCGATGGTCTTCTTCGACCTCGGGGTCGAAGGCAACATCGCCCGTGTGGTCGCGGGTGAGAAGATCGGTACAACCCTGCACGCCTAAGGTTGCGGGAGCTGAAGGGAGACGGACGTGATCGCCGACATCATCAAGGACGCTGAGCACCGGATGGACGGGGCGGTCGAACATGCCCGGGAGGAGTTCGGTGCGATCCGCACCGGACGGGCCCACCCGGCGATGTTCAACAAGCTCCTGGTCGACTACTACGGCACGCCCACCCCGCTGCAGCAGCTCGCCACCTTCCAGGTTCCCGAGGCACGGGTGGTGCTGATCAGCCCCTTCGACCGCAACGCGATGGCAGGCATCGAGAAGACGATCCGCGATTCCGACCTGGGCGTCAACCCGGCCAACGACGGCAACGTCATCCGGCTGGTGCTGCCGCAGCTCACCGAGGAGCGGCGCAAGGAGTACATCAAGCTCGCCCGGCACAAGGCCGAGGAGGCCCGGGTCGCGGTGCGCAACACCCGCCGTCACGCGATCGACGCCACCAACAAGCTGGTCAAGGACAAGGAGATCGGCGAGGACGACGCCCGCGGCGCCGAGAAGCAACTCGATCAGCTGACCAAGAAGCATGTCGATGCTGTGGACGAGCTGCTGAAGGCCAAGGAAGCTGAACTGATGGAGGTCTGATGACCTCACCCGATTCCGCGCCGACTCCGGCGCCCGCGCCGGTCAAGGCCGGACGCGATCTGCCGGCCGCCATCCTGGTGGGGGTCGGTCTGCTCGCGGCGGTGGTCGTCACCCTGATCTGGTGGCACCCCGGCTTCATCCTGCTGATCGTCGTGCTGACCTGCATGGGCGCGGTCGAGGTGCATCACGCCCTGAAGCGGATCGGGATGAACTCGGCGATCGTGCCGATCGTGGTGGGGACGATCGCCATCATCGGGGGCACCTACGCCGCGGCGATCCTGCAACCGATCGGCGGCATCCCGTGGCATGAGGTGCTGCTCGGCTGCCTGGCCATGACCGTCCTGCTGGCGCTGGTCTGGCGGATGCCAGGCGGCGCCGACGGCTATGTCAAGGACGCCGCGGCCAGCCTGTTCACGATCAGCTACATCCCGCTGCTGGCCTCCTTCATCGGGCTGCTGCTGGCCTCCCCGCACGGTGCCTGGAAGCTGGTGATGCTGGCGCTGTGCGTGGTCGGCAGCGATACCGGCGGCTATGCCTTCGGCGCCACCCTGGGCCGGCATCCGATGGCGCCCAATATCAGCCCGAAGAAGACCTGGGAGGGGCTGGCCGGTTCGGTCGTCACCGCCTCGGCGGTCGGCATGGCCGCCGGCGGCCTGCTGCTCCACCTGCCATGGTGGTTCGGGCTGGCGATGGGTGTGAGCTGCGTCATCTTCGGCACGGCGGGCGACCTGATCGAGTCGCTGATCAAGCGCGACGTCGGTATCAAGGACATGTCCTCCTCGCTGCCCGGCCATGGCGGAGTGATGGACCGGCTCGATTCCATGTTGGTGGCCGCGCCGGCCGGCTGGCTGCTGTTCACCCTGCTGCCGGTATGACCAAACCGCTCACTCCGCAGGAGGAATCCGCCTACGCCGAGCTGGTCGCCCATGCCGAGGCGGGCCGGACCGTCCCACTGGTGATGACCGCGCCGCGGCTCGGCAAGCCTCCGGTGCACTGGCTCGATCTCGACACCGACGCCCGGGCGTCCCTGGTGGCCGACCTCGGCCTGGCGAAGTTCCGCCGCGGGCAGCTCGACCGGCACCTCTTCGATCACCTCAGTCTCGATCCGGCCGAGTGGACGGACATGGCCCGCGCCGACGGCGACCGCCTGGCCGCCGCCGGGTTGCCGTCCCTGCTCACCCGGGTGCGCGATCTCTCCGCCGATGCCGGGACGACGGTGAAGACGCTGTGGCGACTGGTCGACGGCTCGCTGGTGGAGTCGGTGCTGATGAGGTACGGCGTCCCCGGCCTGCGGGCGTCCGGCAAGGGACGCGAGCGGGCCACCGTCTGCATCTCCTCCCAGGCCGGCTGCGGCATGGCCTGCCCGTTCTGCGCCACCGGCCAGGGCGGTCTGCAGCGCAACCTCACCGCGGCCGAGATCCTGCTGCAGGTGATGGATGCCGCCCGTACGTTGCGCGACGGCGGCGTCCCGGGTGGCTCCGGCCGGGTGAACAACATCGTGTTCATGGGCATGGGCGAGCCGATGGCCAACTACAAGGCGGTGCTGGCCGCCGTCCGGACGATCACCGCGCCGGTGCCGAACGGGCTCGGCATCTCGGCCCGTGGCGTGACCATCTCGACGGTCGGGCTGGTGCCCCGGATCAGGCAGCTCGCGGACGAAGGGCTGCCGGTCACCCTGGCGGTGAGCCTGCACGCCCCGGACGACGAGCTGCGCGACGAGCTCTGCCCGATCAACACCCGCTGGAACGTCGCCGAGGTGGTGGACGCCGCCCACGGCTACTTCACCGCGACCGGCCGCCGGGTCTCCATCGAGTACGCCCTGATCCGCGACGTGAACGACCAGCCCTGGCGCGCCGACGCGCTGGCCGAGGTGCTGCGCCGCCGTGGCGGTCACAGCTGGGTGCACGTCAACCTGATCCCGCTCAACCCCACGCCCGGCTCGAAGTGGACCGCCTCCCGCCGCAAGGACGAGGCCGAGTTCGTTCGCCGCCTGGAGGCAGCCGGCGTCCAGGTCACCGTCCGCGACACCCGCGGCCGCGAGATCGATGCGGCATGTGGGCAGTTGGCGGCGGAGGCGATCGAGTAGACGGAGCCGGCAGAGGATCATGACGACTGCGCGTTCTGCCGAGGCAGAGCAGCAGCTCATCAGGGAGATCTGCGATCGGAGAATCCGTTCCCGGCAACGGAGGCTTCGGGTTGAGCGAGCCCGGTGGCGTTCCCTGGCATGCGGAGGAGCATGCGGTCAGTCGCGAGGGAGCTGGTGGCGACTGAGCCGTCGGCTCATGCCCAGCCTGCGGCGAACGCTCACTGGCTCCTTCGCTGCGCGGCCAGCGCCACGTCGCTTATGAGGCTTACACATCGCACAGCCACGCCATGTGCGGGACGGATGCTGGTTGGTCACTGGAGATTCCCGTCTCGGCTTCGTCTGCGGACGAAGAGAACGACACTACTCGGGGTGGTGGACGTAACGAAATCTGCCTTCCGCGTCCCGGGCTGCCAGCTGCACCCTGGCCGTTGACCGGCGTCAGGGCATGCCGGTCAGGCGGCGGGTTCCGCGTGAGGGGTCGGAGGGTTGGGGTTGAAGTAGAGCCAACGGGTCTGGAGGGCTTCTCCGGTCGGCCCGCGCCAGGCAGGTTGAGGTAGATCTGGGGGAGGGGCCTTCAGGTTGGCCGGGCGCAAGGGATGCCCATGGTGGTTGTTGAAGACCAGCCCGGCGATGCGCTGCGGGTCGCCGTCGATGGTGAAGCTGCCTTTGTGGAGTTCGCCGTGGTGGAACGGGCAGAGGCTGATCAGGTTGGAAGGCTCGGTGACCCCGCCGTCGCGCCAGTGCTGGAGATGATGGTTCTCGAGGAAGCCGGTGGCCTGGCAGCCGGGGTAGCGGCAGCCCTTGTCGCGATCCTCGATCAGGACGCGGATGCGTTGCGGGACGATGCGGTGCTGGCGTCCTACGGCGACGGGCCTGCCATCGGTTTCCCAGACCGGGACGATGGTGGCATCGCAGGTGTACCGGTCTGCGAGGTGTCCGGGTAGGGCTCCCTTCCTGTGGAGCCAGGTCTGCTGGTCGGTGTCCAGGTGCAGCAGGACGCGGTAGCGGTTGCGACGATTGTCGGACGCGACGGCGTCCAGGGAGCGGTGCGCGACCTCGACGAATCCGTCGGCCAGGGTGGCCTCGGTGTGGCCGGCGGTGAACAGCGCGTCCTTGGCCTCGCGGATGGCCTGCTCGATCAGTTCAGCCTTCACGAGATCGCTGGTGGCGTATCGCAGCAGGAACTGGTCGTCGAGGCGGCTCAGCTGCAGGGTGTCAGGCTTCACTCGTGGCTCGTGCTTGCGAGGCTCGGCGAACCAACCCGACAGCCCACGACGGAGCTGGGTGACCGTCGCGCTCTCGGCGAAGGCCGTCACATCGGCGGAGTGCGTCGCGGGCACCCGATGGGCGAGTATCGCGACCTGATCCAGGGTGAGCCTGCCCTCGTTCAGCCGCTCGATCGCCTCAGGAAGGTCGTCGACGCGGTGGGCGATCGTGGTGAGCTTGCGGACGGTGCCGCGGTCGAGCCCGGTCCGGAACTCGAGGAAGTGCTCGACGGACCTGATGCCATCACCGACCCAGGCTTCGTCGGCGATGATCTGTGCGGTTGTGGCCACCAGTTGGGCGTGAAGCTGCGCGACCTGGCCGGACAGCACGCCGACCGCCGTGGAGGCTGTGTGCCAGTCGAGCCGGGTTTCCATGCCCCCATAATAATAGAACATACATTCGAATACAAGCGGTATCGCGGTGCCTGACCCGAAGCCCAGCGCTACTCGGCGAAGGGGCGGATGTCGGCGTACTCCGCGATGACGGCCTCGATGTGCGCGACGGCTGCGTCGTCCAGACCGGCGTCGCCGGTCACCGCGCGCCAGCCCGCCGTGACCACGTCCCCATAGTTGTGGCCGTGGTGGGCTGGGACGGATTCGCCCATCAGCATGTCGACGGTGACCTGGACGGCGGTGACGCCGGGAATCCAGGTCATGGACGGGCTGACGTCCGGCGCCCGCTGGCCGGGCTCCAGCCACTCCGGGGAGCGCCAGAGCAGTTCCGGGCCCAGCCAGGTCACCGGGTCGGTGGCGTGCTGCAGGTAGAGCACGCGAGGCCGCGTCCATTCGCCGCCGAATTGCTCGTCGTCCGACCGGGACATCCAGCGGACCTCGCGGCCGCCGTCCAGTACCGGCTGCCAGGCCGGGCTACCCGGGTCGCGGGCGCCCTGCAGTGAACGCCACAGCGGTGAACCGTTGGGGCTGCCCACGAACATCGCACCATCGGTGCGGGCGCGGAGGTCGGTCACATCGGCGAACACCGCCTGGCTGCCGTGGGCGCCCAGGCTGAGCCCATAGCTGATCAGTCGGGGACGGGAGTCGGCCGGCAGTTCCCGCCACACCGCGTACACCTGGGCGAAGAGCTCCTCGGCGGCGGCCACGGGAGCGTCCGGGTCGAAGAGGAACGAGACCCAGCTCGGGGTGTAGGCGTACTGCATCGAGGCGATCGCGGTGTTGCCGGCGTGCAGGTACTCGACGGCGTCGGTCGTCTGGGCCTCCAGCCAACCCGAGCCGGTGGTGGTCGCCACCACCAGGACGTCGCGGTCGAAGGCTCTGGTGCGTCGTAGTTCGGCGACCACCAGTTGGGCACGCTCGGCGAGGGTCGGGGCTGATTCCAGCCCGGCATAGACCCGGATCGGTTCCATCGCCGCCACGCCCGTGACCGCTGTGATCTCGCCGGCCGTTGGCCCGCCGGCGAGGAAGTTGCCGCCGTGGCGGCCAACGTCCTCCCACGCGATGGCGGAGCCGGAGCCCGCCGACCGGTACGGCGCAGCCGGTTCGATCGCCTCGGCGTCCGGCAGGCCGTTGCGGTCGGCGTAGATCGAGTCGACCGCCGCCAACGCGCCACCCACCAGCAGGCCCAGCGCGAGGACGACGACGGTGCCGGCTCCCAGGACGCCGGCCAGCACGCCTCGCCGTCGGCGCAGAGAGCCGAAGACCCGACGAACGCCCTTGCCGGCAGCGAGCAACAGCACGACCAACGGCAGGAACCCGCTCAGGAAGCCGGCCACCGACGAGGTGGGCAGCGGCGGCATCTCCACCATCCGGCGCACCTCGTTCTGCCACATCATCGCCAGCGAGGACAGCCCGGCGAGGGCAATCAGCCAGGCGAGCCCGTAGCCGATCCACCACCGGCGCTGGGCAACGGCCGACGGCCGCCAACGCACCCGGGAGCCCACCAGGGCGAGGATCGCGGCGCCGACCAGATAGCCCAGCCCGAAGGCGAGCGCCGCCACAGCTCCCTGCAGTACGGCAGGCCGCGGCAGCAGCGAGGGAGTCACCGACAGCCCGGCCAGGATCAGGCCGAGCGCCGATCCACCCGGATCGACCTGCCACCAGCGGCGTTGCGACATGGGCGTCAGAGTAGACCTCCGCGGACGGCCGCCCTGGCGCTGGTCACCGATCGCGGATGCCGCAGGTGTATCCGCCCGGCAGGCGGGATCACCGCTCGATCTCGGCCACCCGGGCCGCGATCAGCCGCTCCAGGACGTCGGCGGGGATCGGCTGCTCGGCGGTGAACCGGACGGTGCCCTTGGCCAGCGAGAAGCCCGCCAGGTCGTCGCGGACGGTGTCCAGCGCTGCCGGGCTGAACGGGTACAGCCCGATATGGCCCTTGGCGTTCATCACCGCCAGCAGGGGTTTGCCGCGGTAGCGCAGCGCCGGCATGCCGTAGCCGACGCCGTCGACCGCGTCCGGCACGAGTTCCCGCGCGCGCTGGTAGACCGCCGTGATCGCCGTCCGTTCCGGCTCGGGCAGTTCGGCCAGGTAGTCGTCCAGCTCGGACATGGGCGCGGCCTATCGCCGCGCGACCGCGTCGGCGGTGAGCTGCCGCACCGCGGCGAAGTCTCCGGCGCGGATCGCCGCGGCCGGCACCATCCAGGAGCCGCCGACCGCGATGACCGACGGCACGGACAAGTAGTCGGCCAGGTTGTTCAGCCCCACCCCTCCGGTCGGCACGAACTTCACCTGGCCGAACGGCGCCGACAGCGCCTTGATCGCGGCGGGGCCGCCGAAGGTGCCGGCCGGGAAGAACTTCAGGGTGTCCAGGCCCAGCTCCAGCGCGGCCTGGATCTCGGTGGGTGTGACCGCGCCGGGCAGCACCGCGACGCCCCGCTCCCGGGCGCGCTCGACCACGGCCACGCTCGTGCCCGGCGAGACGATGTAGCTGGCGCCGGCATCAACCACCCGGTCGACCTGATCGGCGGTCAGCACGGTTCCGGCGCCCACCAGCATGTCGCCGCGGGCGGCCATGATGCCGATCGACTCGATCGCCGCGTCGGTACGCAGGGTCACCTCGGCAACCGGAAGCCCGCCGGCCACCAGTGCCTCGGCCAGGGGCGCGGCGTCGGACGCGCTGTCGAGCACCACCACGGGGATGATGCGATGGGCGGCCAGTGCCTCCAGTGTGCTCACTACTGCTACCTCCTGTTGCCGGCCCACGGCCGTCCTGCCTCTCCGGCGCTGGGCCGGTTCCGCTGTCGAGCATAGGGTCGCCCGGCACGGCTGGCCACTGATGCGGCACGCTGATCCGGTCCTCGGTCGGGGATTGCCGCAGCCGCCCATACACTGACGCTTGTGCGTAGCGTGGTGGTCCTGGGCAGTACCGGGTCGGTCGGCAGCCAGTCCGTCGAAGTGATCGGCTCCCGGCCGGACCTTTTCGAGGTGGCCGGGCTGTCCGCCGGAGGCTCCTCGGTGGGGTTGCTGATAGAGCAGGCCCGCCAGCTCCGGCCCCGGATCGTCGCGGTGCAGGATCCGGCGGCCGCCGCGCGGCTGCGCGCCGAGTTGCCGGGGGTCGAGGTCTGGGAAGGGCCGGACTCATCGATCCGGCTGGCCGCGCTGGAAGCCGACGTCGTGCTGAACGCCATCACCGGTGCCGCCGGTCTCCGTCCCACCCTGGCCACGCTCGCCGCCGGAACAACGCTGGCCTTGGCCAACAAGGAGTCCCTGGTGATCGGCGGCCATCTGGTCACCGATGCCGCCGCCGAGGGCCAGATCGTCGCGGTCGACTCCGAGCACTCCGCCTTCGCCCAAGCGCTGCGGGCCGGCCGGGCCGAGGAGGTCCGCCGGCTCATCCTGACCGCTTCGGGCGGGCCCTTCCGCGGCCGCCCGCGGGCCGAACTCGCCAACGTGACCCCGAATCAGGCGCTGGCCCACCCCACCTGGAACATGGGCCGCGTGATCACGATCAACTCCGCCACCCTGGTGAACAAGGGGCTGGAACTGCTGGAGGCGAGCCTGCTCTACCACGTGCCGCTGGAGGCGATCCAGGTGGTCGTCCATCCGCAGTCGGTGGTGCACTCGATGGTGGAGTTCTGCGACGGCTCCACCATCGCCCAATGCTCGCCGCCGGACATGAAGCTGCCGATCGCGCTCGCCCTCACCTGGCCGGAGCGGCTGGCGGATGTCAGCGGCCCCTGCGACTGGACCCAGGCCACCGCGTGGACCTTCGAGCCGCTGGACGACGTGGCCTTCCCGGCCGTCGAGCTCGCCCGCCGGGTGGGCCTGGCCGGCGGCGTCGCGCCGGCGGTCTACAACGCGTCCAACGAGATCGCGGTGGACGCCTTCTGCGCGGGGCGGCTGAGCTTCACCGGCATCGTGGACGTGGTCGGCTGGTGCGTGGACCGGCTGGACGACCCGGACGCGACCGACTTCGGCGAGCTCTCGGTGGACGCGGTGCTGGCCGCCGACGCCTGGGCGCGGACGGCCGCGGCCGGCCGTATCACCGACCTGGAGGAATCATGGAGCTGCTGACCACGATCGGCTTCGGGATTCTCTTCTTCGCGCTCATCATGGTCTCGGTGGCCCTGCACGAAGTGGGTCACATGCTGCCGGCCAAGCGGTTCGGCGTCCGGGTGCCGCAGTACATGGTGGGCTTCGGCCCGACCCTGTGGTCGACCACCCGCGGCGAGACCGAGTACGGCATCAAGGGCTTTCCGCTGGGTGGCTACGTCCGGCTCCTCGGCATGTACCCGCCCGGCTCCAGGCGGGAGGGGAAGGCCAGCCGGGTCGCGGAGCTGGCCGATGCGGCACGGGCCCAGGAATGGTCGCAGATCACCCCGCAGGACGTCGCCGACAACCGGCTCTTCTACCAGAAGAAGACCTGGCAGAAGCTGGTGGTGATGTTCGGCGGGCCGTTCATGAACATCCTGATCGCCTTCGCCCTGTTCTGGGGGATCACCGCCCTGTACGGGGTGAACCGCGCCCAGACCACGATCTACCACGTCTCACAGTGCATCGTCGCCGACAGCACCCAGCGCGACTGCGAGCCCGGCGATCCGCCCACCCCGGCCGCCGAGGCCGGCCTGCGCGCCGGCGACACGGTGATCGAGTTCAACGGCACGGCGATCACCAGCTACGAACAACTCAGCGGGCTGATCCGCGCCAACCTCGACAACGAGGCGCGGATCGTCGTCGAGCGCGACGGCGACCGGGTCGAGCTCACCCCGGTCAATACGGTGATCACCCAGGTACGCGACAGCTGGGATCCCTCGCGGATCGTGTCGGCCGGCTTCCTCGGGGTGTCGCCGGAGTACGTCCTCACCAAGGGCGGCCCGGTCGAGGCACTCTCCGACATGGCGACGATGGCCGGGCAGAGCCTGGTGGCGCTGGCGCAACTGCCTGTGAAGGTGTGGAACCTGGTGGTCGACATGGTCACCGGACAGCCGCGCGACATCTACGGACCGATCAGCATCCTGGGCGCCAGCCAGGTGGCCGGCCAGGTGATCGCGCAGGAGGATCTCAGCTGGCAGGCCCGCGCCGTCACCTTCGCCTCGCTGCTGGGTTCGATCAACCTCTTCCTGGCGATCTTCAACCTGGTGCCGCTGCCGCCGCTGGACGGCGGCCACATGCTGGGCGCGGTCTGGGAATGGCTGCGCCGCCAGGGGGCGAGGCTGCTCCGCCGGCCCGACCCCGGCCCGGTGGACACCGCCAAGCTGCTGCCGGTCGCCTACGCCGTCGGCGGATTGCTGCTGCTGAGCGGAATCGTGCTGATTCTGGCCGATATCATCAACCCCCTCCAGCTGTTCTGACGAGGGCGGACGGGTAGGCTGGCCGGCGGAGCCGAGCCGCCGGCTCGAGACGAATGAGGAGTAGATGACCGTCAACCTGGGGATGCCCGCCGTTCCGCCGCCCGTGCTGGCTCAGCGCCGTCCGACCCGGCAGATCAAGGTGGGCAAGGTGGCCGTCGGTGGCGATGCGCCGATCTCGGTGCAGTCGATGACCACCACCAAGACGACCGACATCAACGGCACGCTGCAGCAGATCGCCGAGCTGACCGCTACCGGCTGCGACATCGTGCGGGTGGCCGTCCCCAGCCAGGACGATGCCGACGTGCTGCACATCATCGCCAAGAAGAGCCAGATCCCGGTGATCGCCGACATCCACTTCCAGCCGAAGTACGTCTACGCCGCGATCGACGCCGGCTGCGCGGCCGTCCGGGTGAACCCGGGCAACATCCGTGCCTTCGACGACCAGGTCAAGCAGATCGCCCAGGCGGCCTCCGACGCGGGGGTGTCGATCCGGATCGGGGTCAACGCCGGGTCGCTCGACAAGCGGCTGCTCGCCAAGTACGGCGCGCCGACCGCCGAGGCGCTGGTCGAATCGGCGCTCTGGGAGGCCAGCCTCTTCGAGGAGCACGACTTCCGGGATTTCAAGATCTCCGTCAAGCATCACGACCCGGTTGTCATGGTGCGCGCCTACGAACTGCTCTCGCAGGCCTGCGACTACCCGCTGCACCTCGGGGTCACCGAGGCCGGGCCGGCCTTCCAGGGGACGATCAAGAGCTCGGTCGCCTTCGGCGCGCTGCTGGCGAAGGGGATCGGCGACACCATCCGGGTCTCGCTGTCCGCGCCGCCGGCCGAGGAGGTGAAGGTCGGCATCAAGATCCTGGAGTCGCTGAACCTGCGTCCCCGGCATCTGGAAATCGTCTCCTGCCCCTCCTGCGGCCGCGCCCAGGTGGACGTCTACAAGCTGGCCGACGAGGTCACCGCCGGGCTGGAGGGCATGGAGGTGCCGCTCCGGGTCGCCGTCATGGGCTGCGTCGTCAACGGACCCGGCGAGGCCCGCGAGGCGGATCTGGGCGTGGCCTCCGGCAACGGCAAGGGGCAGATCTTCGTCAAGGGTGAGGTGATCAAGACGGTGCCCGAATCCGAGATCGTGGCCACCCTGATCGCCGAGGCCAACCGGCTGGCGGCCGAGGCACCCGCGGACGCGACCGGTTCCGTCCGGGTGAGCGTGGGCTGAGCCATGTCCGCCCGGATCCTGACGGCCGCGGACGCGCCGTTAGTCCGGGATCTCGTTGCCGCCGATCCGGTGGGCAATGTCTTCATCGGCTCCCGGCTCGACGCCGGTGTGCTCAGCCCGGCCGGCCCGGGGGTGTTGTGGGGCTGGCCGGCTGAACAGCCGACGGCGCTGCTGCACATCGGTGCCAACCTGGTGCCGCTGGCACCCGACCTGGCAGCGATCCCGGCCTTCGTCGAGGCGGCCGGACGACGCCGCACCTGCCAATCGATCGTCGGGCCGAGCTGGCTGGCCCTGCCGCTGTGGCAGGCTCTGGCCGAGCGCTGGGGGAGCCCCTATCGCGATGTGCGCGAGGTGCGCCGGCGCCAGCCGGTGATGAGTCTCTCCGGGCCGCCCGGCTGCGCGAGCCATCCCGGCGTCCGGCCGATCACCGGCGCCGACTTCGCCAGCTACCTGGAGGCCTCGATCGCGATGTACACCGAGGAGGTCGGCTCGGATCCGCTGTCCGTCGGCGGCGGCGTCGGCTACCGCGGCTACTGCCGCTGGCTGGTCGACTCCGGCCGGGCCTACGGCATCGTCAAGGACGGCCGGGTGATCTTCAAGAGCGACGTGGGCGCCGCCAGCGACGGGGTGGCCCAGATCCAGGGGGTCTGGCTCGACCCCGCGCTGCGCGGCCGCGGCCTGGCCGCTCCGGCCATGGCGGGCGTAGTGGAGTACATCCTGGCCGACTACGCCACCGCGTCGCTCTACGTCAACGACTTCAACGTGCGCGCGATCCGCTGCTACCAGCGGGTCGGCTTCACCACCGTGGGCGAGTTCGCGACGATCCTGTACTGACGCGGAGTCGCTAGGCTAAGCCGGTGATCACCCGACTCTCCAGCTACTTCGTCCGCACCCTGCGCGAGGATCCCGCCGACGCCGAACTGCCCAGCCACAAGCTGCTGGTGCGGGCCGGCTACATTCGGCGGGTCGCGCCCGGCATCTACTCCTGGCTGCCGCTCGGGCTGCGGGTGCTGGCCAAGGTGGAGCAGATCGTCCGCGAGGAGATGGACGCCATCGGCGCCCAGGAGGTGCGCTTCCCGGCGCTGCTGCCGCGCGAGCCCTACGAGGCCACCGGACGCTGGACGGAGTACGGCCCGAACCTGTTCCGCCTGCACGACCGGAAGTCCGGCGACTACCTGCTCGGCCCCACCCACGAGGAGATGTTCACCCTGATGGTGAAGGATCTCTACTCCTCGTACAAGGACCTGCCGCTGGCGCTCTACCAGATCCAGATCAAGTACCGCGACGAGGCCCGGCCGCGCGCCGGCCTGCTGCGCGGGCGCGAGTTCATCATGAAGGACTCCTACTCCTTCGACATCGACGACGCCGGCCTGGCCGCCTCGTACCAGCGCCATCGGGACGCCTACGTGCGGATCTTCGATCGGCTCGGCCTGGAGTACGTGATCGTGCAGGCCACCTCCGGGGCTATGGGCGGCTCGGCCTCGGAGGAGTTCCTGGCGGTCTCGCCCAACGGCGAGGACACCTTCGTCCGTTCGCCGGGAGGCTACGCGGCCAATGTCGAGGCGGTCTCGATCGCCCCGCCACAGCCCACCGACGCCGAAGGGATCCCGGCGCCCCGCGCGATCCTCACCCCCGGCGCCGCGACCATCGACACCCTCGTGGACGCAGCCAACCAGGTCGCGCCGCGGGCGGATCGTCCTTGGCGGGGCAGCGACACGCTGAAGAACGTCGCCTTCCGGCTGGTCTGGCCCGACGGTCGCTCCGAGTTGCTCGTCGTGGGCCTGCCCGGTGATCGGGACATCGATCTGAAACGGCTGGACGCGGCCATCGCGCCGGCCGAGGCGACCCCGCTGACCGAGGAGGACTTCACCGCCAACCCCGGCCTGGTGAAGGGCTACATCGGCCCGGTCGCGCTGGACGGCGACGCAGTGCTGGCGCACCTGGGCAGCGAGGCTGCCACCGGCATCCGCTATCTGGTGGATCCCCGGGTCGTGCCCGGCACCGCATGGCTGACCGGCGCCAACGTCGCCGACACCCACCTGATCGATGTGGTGGCCGGGCGGGACTTCACCGCCGACGGCGTGCTGGACGTCGCCGAGATCCGCGACGGAGACCCGGCGCCGGACGGTTCCGGTCCGCTCAGCCTGGCCCGCGGCATCGAGATGGGCCACATCTTCCAGCTCGGCCGCAAGTACGCCGACGCGCTGGGGCTGAAGGTGCTGGATTCCAACGGCAAGCTGGTGACGGTGACCATGGGCTCCTACGGCGTGGGCGTCTCCCGTGCTGTCGCCGCGGTGGCCGAGGCCACCTGCGACGACAAGGGCCTGTCCTGGCCGCGCGCCCTGGCGCCGTTCGACCTCCAGATCGTCGCCACCGGCAAGGACGAGGCAGTGTTCGCCGCCGCCGAGCAGCTGGCCGCGGAACTGGACGCCGCCGGTGTCGCCGTGCTGCTGGACGATCGCAAGGCATCGCCCGGGGTGAAGTTCGCCGACGCCGAACTGCTCGGCATCCCCACCACCGTGATCGTGGGACGCGGTCTGACCGACGGCCTGCTGGAACTCCGCGACCGGGCCACCGGGGAGCGCAGCGACCTGCCCGTCGAGGGCGCGGCCGCGCGGCTGAGGGAGATCGTCGCCGGGTAGCAGCCGGCCGGTGGTCGCCAGATCCCGGAGGTCAGGCCCGGGTGGCGGTAGTGGGGTCGGGGCCTGGCCCTTCTCCCGTCATCCCGGTCGTGGCCGAGATGGGGCTCTCCGGAAACACAGCGGGCCCGGCTAAGCTGGCCGACTACAACCGCACCGGACAATCGAAGGACGCTCCATGAAGATCCCCGACCTGGAACGGCTGCTGACGCCCGTCGTCGCCGCCCAGAACCTCGAGATCGACCGGATCGAGGTGCTGTCGGCCGGACGGCGCAAGGTGGTACGCGTCTTTCTCGACGGTGACGGGCCCGAGGGGTTGGGGCCGTCCCTGGATGAGATCGCCGAGGCGACCCGGGCGATCTCGACCACGCTGGACGACTCGCCGATCACCGGCCAGGCTCCCTACACGCTGGAGGTGTCCTCCCGCGGCGTGGGCCGTCCGCTCACCGAACCCAAGCACTACCGACGCAACCGGGGCCGCCTGGTGACGGTAGCCGGGGCAGCCCTCGATCTCACCGGACGGATCGCCGCCGTCGCTGACGGCCAGGTGACCCTGGACGTGGACGGCACGACGCACAGCATCGATCTCGATGCGATCGACAAAGCAGTGGTGCAGGTGGAGTTCAGCCGCCTGCCCGAGGAGGAGATCTGATGGACATCGACCTTCAAGCGCTCAAGCAACTGGAGCGTGACAAGGAGATCCGGATGGATGTCCTGTTGCGCGCGCTCGAGGACGCGTTGCTCAACGCCTACGCCAAGACCCCGGGCGCGATCGACGGCGCCCGGGTTACCGTCGACACCAAGTCGGGCAAGGTCACGGTGCTCGCGCCCGAGCTGGACGACGAGGGAAACCAGGTCGGCGAGTTCGACGACACCCCGGAGGGATTCGGCCGGGTGGCGGCGGCGACCGCGCGGCAGGTGATCTTCCAGCGGCTGCGCGAGGCCGAGGACGAGCAGAAGTTCGGCCACTTCTCGGCCACCGAGGGCGACATCCTGCTGGGCGTCGTCCAGCAGGATCGCGACAGCCGTACCGTCCGGGTCGACCTGGGCTCGATCGAGGCCATCCTGCCGCTGGCCGAGCAGGCGCCGGGGGAGGAGTACACCCACGGCAAGCGGCTGCGGGTCTACGTCGTGAGCGTGCGGCGCGATCCCCGCGGCCCGCAGGTGGTGGTCTCGCGGACCCATCCCGGCCTGGTGGCCAAGCTCTTCCGGCTCGAGGTGCCCGAGATCGAGCAGGGTGTGGTGGAGATCAAGGCGATCGCGCGAGAGGCCGGACACCGCACCAAGATCGCCGTGCTCAGCCACGCCAAGGACATCTCGGCCAAGGGCGCCTGCATCGGGCCGATGGGCCAGCGGGTGCGCGCGGTGATGCATGAGCTGAACGAGGAGAAGATCGACATCATCGACTACTCCGACGACCCGGCGGAGTTCGTGGCGCAGGCCCTCTCGCCCGCCAAGGTCACCGCGGTGACGGTGACCGATGCCACCGCCAAGGCCGCCCGGGTGATCGTTCCCGACTACCAGCTCTCGCTCGCGATCGGACGCGAGGGGCAGAACGCCCGGCTCGCCGCCCGGCTCACCGGCTGGCGGATCGACATCCGTCCCGACACCGCCGAGTAGGGGTGGCTGCGCCGATCCGGATGTGCGCCGGCTGCCGCGAGCGCGCTCCCCAGGCCGAGTTGCTCCGGCTGGTCTGGCAGGAGGGCGCCGGCGTGGTCGTCGACGCCGCTCGTCGCCTGCCCGGCCGTGGGGTGAGCCTGCATCCGGGTTGCGCCGCCCTGGTGCTCCGCAATCGCGGAGTGGGGCGTGGCCTGCGCCGCGAGGTGGACGGCGAGCAGCTGCGCGCCTTGCTGGATTCGCTGCCGCAGGGGTGAAGACACCCGCCTGCGAAGGCGGGGAGCTCGGGGTGGCAACCCACGCCACGCCGCCGATTAAGTGACCGGGGCGCATCGGCGTTAGACTGTTCGCTGCGCGTCCGCCGCCGTGGCGGACACAACCAGAAAGTGGGCTAACGCTCATGACCACTCGATGAGTACCCAGAAATGAGCAACAACAACTAGCTGGTCTGCGCACAGCGCGGGCCTGAAGGAGAGTAGTGGCCAAGGTCCGCGTCTACGAGCTCGCCAAGGAGCTCGGGGTCGACAGCAAAGCTTTGCTGAAGACCATCAACGACATGGGAGAGTTCGTCCGGTCCGCCTCATCGACGATCGAGGCACCCGTCGAACGCCGCATCAAAGAGAAGTTCGCTGCCCAGGCAGCCGAGCCGACGACCGCCAAGCCCGCCGCGCCGGCACCCGCCAAGCCTGCTGCCCGAGCGGCCAAGCCCGCGGCGCCGGCCGAGCCGGCCGCGCCCGCAGCCGCGGCTCCGGCCCCGGAAGCGACGCCGAAACCGGCACCCGCGCCCCAGGCCGCTCCGGCGCGCCCGGCGACCCCACCGGCAGCCCGGCCCTCGTCGCCCGCCGCGGCGACCCCCGGTGCCGCGACGCCGCGTCCGGCCGCGCCCGCCCCACGTCCGGCTGCCGCCGGCTCCCCGACGCCGGGACCTCGTCCCGGGCCGCGTCCGGGCACCCCGGCCGCCGGTTCCCGCCGGCCCGGCACGCCCCGGCCCGGCAACAACCCGTTCGCGTCGAGCCAGGGGATGGGCGTACGCCGTCCGCGGCCCGAAGGCACCGGTACCGGCCAGGCCCGTCCCGGCGACCGCAGCGGTGGCCGTCCTGGTGAGAACCGGATGCCCCGCCCCGGTGGCACGGGAGGCCTGCCCGGCATGCCGCGGCCGAATCCCGCGATGATGCCGCAGCGCATGAACTCCGGGCTCGGTAGCACGCCGCGCGCCGGTGCCCGCCCCGGCGGCGCTCCCGGCGGTGGCCGCGGACGTCCGGGTGGCGCGCCGGGTCGCAGTGGCGGCGGTGGCGGCGCTCCCGGTGCCGGCCCGATCGGCGGTGGCCGCGGTGGCCGCGGCGGTCGCGGTGGCTCCGGCACCCAGGGTGCCTTCGGGCGTCCCGGCGGCCCGGCTCGCCGGGGACGCAAGTCGAAGAAGCAGCGCAGGCAGGAATTCGACCAGATGGAGGCGCCGTCGATTGGCGGCGTGCGCATCCGGCAGGGCGACGGGCAGACCGTCCGGCTCCGCCGCGGTGCCTCCCTGACCGACCTGGCCGAGAAGATCGGCGTCGAGCCGGCGTCGCTGGTGCAGGTGCTGTTCCATCTCGGCGAGATGGTGAACGCCACCCAGTCGGTGGCCGACGACACCCTGCAGGTGCTGGGTGCCGAGCTCAACTACAACATCGAGGTCGTCTCGCCCGAGGACGAGGATCGCGAGCTGCTGGAGCGCTTCGACATCGAGTTCGGCGAGGACGCCGGTGGGGAGGAGGATCTGGAATCCCGCCCGCCGGTGGTCACCGTGATGGGTCACGTCGACCACGGCAAGACCAAGCTGCTGGACGCGCTGCGCGACAGCAACGTGGTGGCGGGCGAGGCCGGCGGCATCACCCAGGCGATCGGCGCCTACCAGGTGGCCACCGAGGTGGACGGCCAGGAGCGCAAGATCACCTTCATCGACACCCCCGGTCACGAGGCGTTCACCGCCATGCGTGCCCGCGGTGCCAAGTCGACCGACATCGCCGTGCTGGTGGTGGCCGCCGACGACGGCGTGATGCCGCAGACGATCGAGGCGCTGAACCACGCCAAGGCGGCCGACGTGCCGATCGTGGTGGCGGTGAACAAGATCGACAAGGAGACCGCCGATCCGGTCAAGGTGCGCGGCCAGCTCACCGAGTTCGGCCTGGTGCCGGAGGAGTACGGCGGCGACACCATGTTCGTCGACGTCTCGGCCGTCACCAAGCAGGGCCTGGACGAGCTGCAGGAGGCGATCATCCTGACCGCCGACGCCGCTCTGGACCTGCGCGCCAACCCCGACATGGACGCCCAGGGCGTCGCGATCGAGGCTCACCTCGACCGCGGTCGAGGCCCGGTGGCCACCGTCCTGGTACACCGTGGCACGCTGCGCGCCGGCGACTCGATCGTGGCCGGCTCGGCTCACGGCCGGGTCCGGGCGCTGATCAACGACCACGGCGAGACCGTCGACGAGGCGCCTCCGTCCATGCCGGTGCAGGTGCTCGGCCTGACCTCCGTGCCCGGTGCGGGCGACAACTTCCTGGTCGTCGAGGACGACCGGATGGCGCGCCAGATCGCCGAGCAGCGGGAGGCCCGGCAGCGGGCGGCCCTGCTGGCAAGGACCACCCGCCGGCGGACCCTGGAGGATCTCTTCAAGGAGATGCAGGAGGGCGAGACCCAGGAGCTGCGGCTCATCCTCAAGGGCGATTCGGCCGGTTCGGTCGAGGCGCTGGAGGATTCGCTGTCGCAGATCGACGTGGGCGACGAGGTCGTGCTGCGGGTCATCGACCGCGGCGTGGGCGCCATCACCGAGACCAACGTCTCGCTGGCGGCGGCCTCCGACGCGGTGATCATCGGCTTCAACGTCCGTCCGCAGGGCAAGGCCACCCAGATGGCCGACGCCGCCGGCGTGGACATCCGGTACTACACGGTGATCTACGCGGCGATCGACGAGGTCGAGGCAGCTCTGAAGGGCATGCTGAAGCCGATCTTCGAGGAGCAGGTGCGCGGCCAGGCCGAGATCCGGGAGATCTTCAAGTCTTCCAAGATCGGTACCATCGCCGGGTGTAGGGTCATCGACGGCTCGATCCGGCGCAACGCGTCGGCTCGGCTGCTGCGTGACGGCATCGTGGTGCACACCTCGTCCATCGCCTCGCTGCGGCGGGAGAAGGACGACGTCACCGAGGTCCGCGAGGGCTACGAGTGCGGCATGACGCTGGCCGACTACTCCGATATCAAGGTCGGCGACATCATCGAGACCTTCGAGATGGTGGAGAAGCCGCGCAACTGAGCAGGACGGCGGCTGAGACTCACGCGCGGCGTGAGTCTCGAAGCCCCGGTCCTTGGAGGCTCGGCCACCAACCGACCTCGGGGGCCGGGGCTGCCGCCGCTTCACGCACTGAGAGGAGAGGTGGATGACAAACCCGTATCGGGCCAAGACGGCCGAGCAGATCAAGGTGATCGTGGCCGGCATGCTGGAACGCCGGATCAAGGATCCGCGGCTCGGCTTCGTCACGGTGACGGACGTGCGGCTCACCGGCGACGGCCGGGAAGCGACCGTCTTCTACACCGTCCTGGGCGACGCCGAGGCGCGGGCCGACTCCGCCGTGGCGCTGGCCTCGGCCACCGGCCTGCTGCGCTCGACCGTCGGCAAGCAACTGGGCCTGAAGTTCACCCCGACGCTCACCTTCGTGCTCGACGCCGTCGAGGAGGAGGCCGCCCAGATCGAGGAGGCGCTCGCCCGGGCCAAGGCCCGGGATGCCGAGGTCGCCGCCCAGGCCGCCGGGGCCAGCTACGCCGGCGACCCGGATCCCTACCGGAAGCCGGATGCGGACGAGGTCGCGGTTGACTGACGGCCTGATCGTCGTCGACAAGCCGGCCGGCTGGACCTCCCATCAGGTCGTCGGCCGGCTTCGTCGCATCCTCGGCACCCGTAAGGTCGGCCACGCCGGCACCCTGGATCCGATGGCCACCGGCGTGCTGCTGGTGGGTGTCGGACGGGCGACCCGGCTGCTGGGCCACCTGGCGCTCACCGACAAGAGCTACGACGCCACCATCCGGCTCGGCGCGGCGACCACCACCGACGACGCCGAGGGCGAGGTGACCGAGGCCCGTGGCGCCGACGGGCTGGAGCAGGCACGGATCGAGGCTGCGATGGCCTCCTACCGGGGCCGGATCTCGCAGGTGCCCTCGGCCGTGTCGGCGATCAAGGTGAACGGCCAGCGTGCCTACGCCCGCGTCCGGGCCGGCGAGCAGGTCGAACTGGCCGCCCGCGAGGTGACCGTCTCCCGCTTCGACATCGTCCGGATCAGCTCGGCGCCCGGCACCGGCTCGACGATCTATACAGATGTAGAGGCCACTGTCAACTGCTCCTCGGGAACCTACATCCGCGCGCTGGCCCGCGACCTGGGACGCGATCTCGGGGTGGGCGGTCATCTCACCGCGTTACGGCGCACCCGGGTCGGTCCGTTCACCCTGGCCGAACCGCATTTGCCGCCGGAGGCGCTGGACGTACCGGACGGCTCCCCGGTGCCGCTGCTGAGCCCGGCGGAGGTCGCCCGGCGCTGCTTCCCGGTCGTCGAACTGGACGAGGCCACGGCGGTCGGCGTCCGTCACGGGCAGCCGCTCGCGCAACCGGTGCCGGCCGACCCCACGGCCCTGCTGGCCGACGGGGAGTTGCTGGCCCTCTATCGTCCCAAGGGCGACGGGGCCACGCCGGTGGCCGTGTTCGTGGCCGGCTGAGCCGGGTTGTATCGTTCGCGATGTCTAGGAAAGGTGGCCAGTGGAGCGCTCGGTAGTCGTCATCGGCAACTTCGATGGGGTGCATCCCGGCCACCTGGCCGTCCTGGCGGAGGCCCGCGGCCGGGAGCCCGGCCTGCCGCTGATCGTCGTCACCTTCTGGCCCCACCCGGTCTCCGTGCTGCGACCGGAGGTGGGCCCGATGCTGCTCACCGGCCTGGAGGAGCGGATCGAGCTGCTGACCGGTGCGGGTGCGGATCGGGTGGAGGTCGTGACCTTCACCCCGGAGCTGGCCGCCTGGTCGCCGCAGCGTTTCGTCGACGACATCGTGCTGCCGCTCAACCCCGCCCGCGTCGTGGTGGGGGCGAACTTCCGATTCGGCCACCGCGCCGCCGGTACCGTGGAGACCCTGCGCGAGCTGGCCGCCGGACGGTTCGAGGTCGAGGGCATCACCCTGGTGCGCTACGGCGACGAGGAGACCTGTTCGACGCTGATCCGGGAGGCCCTGGCCGCGGGTGAGGTGGCGCACGCCGCCGAGCATCTCGGCCGGCCGTTCGCCTTCCGCGGGATCGTCGCCCACGGTGACCGTCGGGGCCGGGAGCTGGGGTTCCCGACCGCCAACCTCCCCGTCCCGGCCGCCCTGGCCTGCCCCGAGGACGGGGTGTACGCCGGCTGGCTGACCCGCCGCGACCACCTCGACGCGCACGGGGAGCCGTTGCCGACAGGGGAGCCGCCGCAGCGCTGGCCGGCTGCCATCTCGGTGGGCACCAATCCGACCTTCGACGGGATCGACCGCCGGGTGGAGTCCTACGTGCTCGACCGCGACGACCTGGAGCTCTACGACGCCCCCGTGGTGGTCGAGTTCATCGACCGGATCCGCGGTCAGATCCGGTTCGACAGCATCGACGGGTTGATCGTCCAGATGGCCGACGACGTGGAGCGGACGCGCCGCGTGCTGGGCCTGAGCTGACCCCGGTCAGTGGGCGAGCAGCGACTTGCGGTAGACCGCGTCGTGCCGCTCGGTGACCTGGGTGGCGCCGGCGGCGTCCACGACCTCATAGCTGGTGAGCAGGTGATCCCCGGTGGGGGTGTAGTCCAGCCCGATGTACATCGGGATTGCAGCGGCGTTGTCCGGGTCGACCCGTAGGAAGACCTCGACGAAGTCGCGCTCGCGGGCGCTGTTCTCCAGGTAGCGGGTGAGCGCTCGACCGGCGCCCAGCCGCCGGAACTCCGGGTAGACCCACAGGCTCTTCAACTCCGGGCAGAGCTCGCTCTCCGGATTGCAGTCCAGCACGCAGAAGCCCAGCAGCACGTCGCCCTGCTCGGCGACGGCGAAGAGATAGTCACCGGCCTGCTGGCGCTGGAAATGCCGTAGCGCCAGATGCGCGTCCGGATGCGCCTCGCGGGAATGCAGCACGGGCAGATCCTCCGCTGCAGCGAGCCGGACGGTGATCAGGTCGGCGGGCATACGCACTCCGATGGTCGGCGAAGGGACAACTCCAGTGTTCCCGGTCGATCGTGCCGGGCGCAACGTGTCTTGCCCATCGGGCGCGCGGCAATGCGGGCAAACGAGGTTTGGCCCCGCGGCTGTGAGGCAGCTGCTAATAGGCTGTGCGTACCATCACCAGGAGGAATCATCATGAGGATCATCGGCGCACTCGCCGTCGGTACCGTCGGCATCGCCCTGCTGACCGGCTGCGGCGCCCCTGCCCCATCCACCCCGTCCGCTCCCACCACCACCCCGGCGGCGGCCACCACCCCGGCACCCGCACCGTCGGAGACGACTCCCGCCGCGCCGAGCGGCGGCTCGGACATCTCCGTGGAGGAGTTCCTGCAGCGCGTGAATCGCGCCGAGATGAAGACCTACACCGTGGACATGGACATGTCCACGGAGGTCGAGGGGACGCCGATGACGATGACGACGTCCGGCAGCTTCGACAACAGCGACCCGGAGAACCCGCGCTCCCACATGAAGATGAACGTCATGGGCATGGAGATGGAGATGATCCTCGTCGACGGGGACGCCTTCCTGAAGGCCGCGATGCTCGGCGACCAGTGGATGAAGATGGATCCCAAGGATGCTGCGGAGCTGGCTGGCTCCTCCAGCGTCGACATGGCGCAGTGGACGCAGGACTACGGCAAGAACCTCGAGTCGGTGGAGTTCGTCGGTGACGAGACGCTCGACGGCATCGCCGTCTCCCACTACCGGCTCACGATGAACCCCGAGGCGCTGCAGGATCTCGGCGTGGACGACGCCTCCTTCGAGGTGACCGATGCCGTCGTCGACGTCTGGCTCGACGGCGAGGGTTTCACCCGCCAGTTCGCCATGGACATGAAGGGCGAGGTGCCCATCACCATGACCACCACGATGGACAACTTCAACGAGCCGGTGACCATCGAGGCGCCGAAGGACTGGGTGGAGATGCCCAAGTAGGAGCAGGACAACACGAAGGGCCGTCACCGTCAGGTGGCGGCCCTTCGTCGCGGTTGGATCAGCCCAGCGCCTTCAGGATGTCGTCCACCCGCTGCTTGGCGTCGCCGAACAGCATCTGGGTGTTCTCCTTGAAGAACAGCGGGTTCTGGACGCCGGCGTAGCCGGTGGCCATCGACCGCTTGAAGACGATCACGTTGTCGGCCTTCCA
>Ga0102832_1001078_pt1 | contig 25100 bp, 25 predicted proteins | sample EBPBio282013_DNA_FD_88942 | JGI IMG/M metagenome (GOLD analysis project Ga0102832, IMG submission 88942) | Wastewater treatment Type I Accumulibacter community from EBPR Bioreactor in Madison, WI, USA - Reactor 2_5/28/2013_ DNA (Illumina Assembly) | ecosystem: Engineered > Bioreactor > EBPR >... | reverse complement strand
CAACGCATGTGCGCGAAGATCGCCAACCTCGGCTGCGAGATGGCGATGATCGGCATCGCCTCGGCCGCCGACGTCGACACCGCGATGACGCTCGGCCTCAACTACCCGCGCGGCCCGCTGGCGCTGGCCGACTGGCTGGGCGTCAAGGACTGCCACGAAATCCTGGTCCAGCTGCAGGCGATCACCGGCGACGACCGCTACCGGCCGAGCCAGTGGCTGCGGCGCCGGGCCCAGCTGGGGCTGAGCGCGACGACGCTGGAGTAGGGGCGGGAAGGTCCCTCGGGCTTTGCCCTCGGGATGACAGGAAATCAGGCCTGTCATCCCGAGCGCAGCGAGGGACCTACAGGTTGACGTTTACGTAAAGGTAAACTAAATCCCGGGGCTCTGGCGGCCCTGCCGCCAACGGACCACAGTCCCAATATAAACAACCGTTCAATCGATCCTGGAGGAACGATCAAGTGACCGCGCTGGCCGCTCTCTACACGCCCGAACACGAGATGTTCCGCGCCACCTGCCGGCGGTTCTTCGAGAAGGAAGTGATGCCCCACCACGGCAAGTGGGAGGAGGAGGGCGTCGTGCCGCGCGAGCTGTGGCGCAAGGCGGGCGAGCAGGGACTGCTCGGCACCGCGATGCCGGAAGCCTATGGCGGCGCCGGCGTGGACTTCCTCTACAGCGTCATCCTGATCGAGGAGCAGGGACGGGCGATCGCGTCCGGCCCGTCCTTCTCGCTGCACAGCGACATCGTCGTGCCCTACCTGCTGCACTACGGCACGGAAGAGCAGAAGAAGAAGTGGATCCCGAAGGCCTGTTCGGGCGAACTGATCACCGCCATCGCGATGACCGAGCCCGGCACCGGCTCGGACCTGCAGTCGGTCAAGACCAATGCCGTGATGGACGGCAACCACTGGGTCATCAACGGGTCGAAGACCTTCATCAGCAACGGCCAGCTCGCCGACCTGGTGATCGTGGTCGCCAAGACCGACCCCAAGCTCGGCGCCAAAGGCACCTCGCTGATCGTGGTCGAGCGCGACATGCCGGGCTTCAAGCGCGGCCGTAACCTCGAGAAGATCGGCATGAAGGCGCAGGACACGTCGGAGCTGTTCTTCGACAACGTCCGGGTGCCGGCCGAGAACCTGCTGGGCGGGCCCGGCATGGGCTTCATCCAGCTGATGCAGCAGCTGCCGCAGGAGCGGCTGGTGATCGCCGTGCAGGCGATCGCCGCGATCGAGGCGGCGCTCGAGCACACCGTCGCCTACGTCAAGGAGCGCAAGGCGTTCGGCAAGGCGATCATCGATTTCCAGAACACGCGCTTCAAGCTGGCCGAGATCAAGACCAAGGCCCAGGTGGCGCGCGTCTTCGTCGACGACTGCGTGGCCAGGCACCTCAAGGGCGAGCTCGACGTCGCCACCGCGGCGATGGCCAAGTACTGGACCACCGACCTGCAGTGCGCCGTGATCGACGAGTGCCTGCAGTTCTTCGGCGGCTACGGCTACATGTGGGAGTACCCGATCGCACGGCTCTACGCCGACAGCCGCGTGCAGAAGATCTACGGCGGGACCAACGAGATCATGAAGGAACTGATCGGGCGCACGCTTTGAAAGAGCTGTCATCCCGAGCGCAGCGAGGGACCCTTCGGGGTCACCAAGAAGAAAGGTCCCTCGCTTCGCTCGGGATGACAAATTGATTGATGTCCTAATTCCCCAGGAGACGACCATGACCGACGCTTTCATCTACGACGCCGTCCGCACGCCGCGCGGCAAGGGCCGCAAGGACGGCTCGCTGCACGAAGTCACGCCGGTGAAGCTGGCGACCACCGCCCTCGAGGCGCTGCGCGACCGCAACAAGCTCGACACCAAGATGGTCGACGACCTGGTGATGGGCTGCGTCATGCCGATCGGCGAGCAGGGCGCCAACATCGCGCGCACCGCGGCCGTCATGGCGGGCTTCGCCGAGACCGTGTCGGGCGTCACCGTGAACCGCTTCTGCGCCTCGGGCCTCGAGGCCACCAACATGGCCGCCGCGCAGGTCATGTCGGGCCAGAGCCAGGCCGCGATCGGCGGCGGCGTCGAGTCGATGAGCCGCGTGCCGATGGGTTCGGACGGCGGCGCCTGGCCGACCGACCCGGCGGTCGCCATCCCGATGTACTTCGTGCCGCAGGGCGTCTCGGCCGACATCATCGCCACCAAGTACGGCATGAGCCGCGACGACGTCGACGCCTACGCCGTCGAGTCGCAGAAGCGCGCCAAGCACGCCTGGGACAACGGCTACTTCAAGAAGTCGATCGTGCCGGTCCGAGACCAGAACGGCGTCGAGCTGCTGGGCCACGACGAGTTCCTGCGCCCGACCACGACCATGCAGACGCTGGCCGCGCTCGAGCCGAGCTTCAAGATGCAGGGCGAGATGATGCCGGGCTTCGACGCGATCGGCCTGCAGCGCTACCCCGAGATCGAGAAGGTCAAGCACGTCCACCACGCCGGCAACTCGTCGGGCATCGTCGACGGCGCCGCCGCCATCCTGATCGGCAGCAAGGAGTTCGGCGAGAAGGCGGGGCTGAAGCCGCGCGCCCGCATCCGCTCCTTCGCCTCGATCGGCTCGGAGCCGGCGATCATGCTGACCGGCCCGGCGCCGGCCTCGGAGAAGGCGCTGAAGCGCGCCGGCATGACGGCGAAGGACATCGACCTGTACGAGCTGAACGAGGCGTTCGCCGCCGTCGTGCTGCGCTACATGCAGGTGCTGGGCATGCCGCACGACAAGATCAACGTGAACGGCGGCGCGATCGCCATGGGCCACCCGCTGGGCGCCACCGGCGCGATGATCCTCGGCACGCTGCTCGACGAGCTCGAGCGCCGCAACCTGTCGACCGGTCTCGCCACGCTGTGCGTCGGCGCCGGCATGGGCACCGCCACCATCATCGAGCGCGTCTGATCGCCTCGCACGCCGCTATCTGAGGAACAGAGTCACATGATCACCTACAACGTCGACGGCGACGGCATCGCCACCCTGACCTGGGACATGCCCGGTCGCTCCATGAACGTGCTGAACGCGGCCTCGATGGAGGCCTATGCCGGTGCGCTCGAGCAGGCCCTCAAGGACGACAAGGTCAAGGGCATCATCCTGACCTCGGCCAAGGCGGACTTCATCGCCGGCGCCGACCTCGAGATGCTGCTCGGCACCGACACGTCGGACGCGGCCAAGCTGATGGAGCAGTTCAGCCAGCTGCAGAAGATCTTCCGGCGCCAGGAGACGGGCGGCAAGCCGATCGTCGCGGCGATCAACGGCACCGCGCTGGGTGGCGGCTTCGAGATCTGCCTCGCCTGCCACTACCGCATCGCGGCGGCCAACCCGAAGGCCAAGATCGGCCAGCCCGAGGTCAAGATCGGCCTGCTGCCGGGCGGCGGCGGCACGCAGCGCATCCCGCGCCTGATCGGCGTGATGAACGCCGCGCCGATCCTGCTCGAGGGCAAGGACCTGACGGTCGATGCCGCCAAGGGCCTCGGCCTGATCCACGAGGTCGTGCCGGCGGGCGAACTGCTGGCCCGCGCCAAGGCGTGGCTGATGGCGCCGGCGACCGAGCAGGTCGTGCCGGAGTACGCCGGCAAGGGCGCCAAGGCGATCGACGGCCGCGCCGTGCAGCCGTGGGACCGCAAGGGCTTCAAGACGCCGGGCTTCCCGGGCGGCCAGGTGTGGAGCCCGCCGGGCGTCCAGACCTTCATCGGCGGCAACGCCATGATCGCCGGCAAGACCAACGGCGTGTACCCCGCGCCGAAGGCGATCATGAGCTGCGTCTACGAGGGCCTGCAGCTGCCGTTCGACACCGGCCTCAAGGTCGAGACCCGCTACTTCGTCTCGCTGCTGCGCGACCCGGTCGCCAAGAGCATGATCCGCACGCTGTTCTTCGGCCTGCAGGAAGCCAACAAGCTGGCCCGCCGTCCCAAGGGCGTGCCGAAGCAGGAGTACAAGAAGATCGGCGTGCTGGGCGCCGGCCTGATGGGCGCCGGCATCGCCACGGTGTCGGTCCAGGCCGGGCTCGAGATCGTGCTGATCGACCGCGACCAGGCCGCGGCCGACAAGGGCAAGGCGCACATCGCGTCCGAGCTCGACAAGCTGGTGAAGCGCGGCCGCCTCACGCAGGACAAGCGCGACGCCGCGCTGGCCCGCGTCACGGCGACGCCGGACTTCGGCGCGCTAAAGGACGTGCAGCTGGTGATCGAGGCGGTGTTCGAGAACCGCGACGTCAAGGCCGAGGCCACGAAGAAGGCCGAGGCGGTGCTGCCGAAGGAGGCGGTGTTCGCCTCCAACACCTCGACCCTGCCGATCACCGGCCTGGCCGAGGCGTCGGCGCGCCCCGACCAGTTCATCGGCCTGCACTTCTTCTCGCCGGTCGAGAAGATGCCGCTGGTCGAGATCATCGTCGGCAAGAAGACCTCGCCCGAGACGCTGGCCCGCGCGATGGACTACGTCCAGAAGATCCGCAAGACGCCGATCGTGGTCAACGACAGCCGCGGCTTCTTCACCAGCCGCGTCTGCGGCGCCTTCATCAGCGAGGGCCATCGCCTGCTGAAGGAAGGCGTGCCGGCCGCGATGATCGAGAACTGCGCGCGCTTCGCCGGCATGCCGGTGGGCCCGCTGGCGCTCAACGACGAGGTCGCCATCGACCTGTCGTGGAAGATCATGGACCAGACCCGGCGCGACGCCGAGGCGGCGGGCCAGAAGTACGAGGGCAGCGGCACCGAGGACATCCTCGAGCTGATGGTCAAGAAGCTTGAGCGGTTCGGCCGCAAGAACGGCAAGGGCTTCTACGAGTACCCGGCCGACGGCAAGAAGCGCCTGTGGCCGGACCTCGCCAAGCACTTCACCCCGGACCCCAAGCTGCTCTACGGCGAGGGCGAGGAGAAGCGCGCCAAGGAGGAGGAGATCAAGAAGCGTCTCCTCTACGTGCAGGCGGTCGACACCGCGCGCTGTCTCGAGGCCAACGTGCTGACCGCGCCGCAGGACGGCGACATCGGCTCGATCATGGGCCTCGGCTTCGCGCCGCAGACCGGCGGCGCGATCAGCCTGATCGACCAGGTCGGCATCAAGACGTTCGTCGCCGAGTGCGACGCGTTCGCCAAGAAGTACGGCAAGCAGTTCGAGGTGCCGAAGCTGCTGCGCGACATGGCCGCCAAGGGCCAGAGCTTCTACGGCAACTACACCCCGGCGAAGGCGGCCTAGGCCACCCTCGCTGGCTTGCAACGCAAGCCCTGGCACGGCAATGATCCCTCCGACATGAAAGTCGGAGGGATTTTGCCGTGAACGCCCAGGACATCGCCGCACTCGCTGACTGCATCGCCGCGGGCCGCCGCAGCCGCCAGGTCATGGACTTCCTGGCCGCCGACACGGCCGGGCTGAGCGAGGCCGACTCCTACAAGGTCCAGTTCGCCGTCCACGACCGCCTGTGCGCCGGCGGCAAGGACCGCATGGCGGGCTGGAAGGTCGCGCTGACGCTGCCCTCGCAGTACGAGCCGCTGAAGCTGTCCGGCCCGGTGTTCGCCGGTATCTATGCCAGCGGCGTGCGCAAGAGCGGCGAGGTGTTCGAGAAGGGCTGGCCGCTGAAGGCCGGCATCGAGTGCGAGATGGTCGCCACGATGGCCCGGGACGTGCCGGCCGGCACGACCTACACCGCCGACAGCATCAAGCCCTTCGTGAAGAGCTTCCACTGCGGCGCCGAGGTGGTCGAGAACCGCTACGGCGACGTCACCAAGCTGGGCGGCCCGGGCCGCATCGCCGACGACGTGCTCCAGGCCGCCTGCATCATCGGCACCGAGGTCAAGGACTGGCAGTCGGTCGACTTCGCCAAGCTGCAGGGCCGCTCGACCTTCGACGGCAAGGAGATCGGGGCAGGGCCCGGCACCAACGTCATGGGCGGCGCCCTGATCGCGCTGGCGTGGCTGGCCAACAAGGTGCTCGAGCACGGCCAGCAGCTGAAGGCGGGCGAGGTCGTGCTGACCGGCTCGGTCCATCCGCCGGTGTTCCTGCCGGGTCCGGGCACTGCCCGCACCGAGTTCGTCGGCATCGGCGGGACGGAGACGACCTACCGCTGAGACGGCGCGTTTTCCTTATCGATCCCGCAGCTCAAGCCGGCGTTCGATTCGCTCCATGCGATCGCTGAGACCATCGACCTGAACCTGTGCGTGGGCGGTGATGGCTTCGCTGAGGGCGAAATCTCGCTTCAGGCTGACGACAACCGCGTGCGTGTCGTTCTGGCGATTACGAAGGTCCCGGATGTCTTCGCGCATGCGCGAGAAGTCACTCCGAAGAGCCCGGAGATATTCCAGAACCAAGTTTTCGGTCTCGGCCGTCATCATCACTCTCACGCTAGCATGGTCGAGATTCGCCTGCCGCAGTCTTTGCTACGCTCGTTGTGCGAACTGACCTACCGGTAACGGCCGCCGAACAGCGATAGCGGCGCCCGGCTGAGGCTGCTGTCGCGGACCTCGAGGGAGGCAGCGAACAGGGCGAAGCCGCCGCTGGTGGCGAGGGCGCAGAGCAACGCGATCGCGGCGGCCCGCAGGCTCACGGGTAGCCCGGAACCACCGGCTTCGGAATTCGCGGCAGGCGGGGCAGGGTGGGCAAGTGTGGCAGGTGCGGCCTGTACTGGGCCTGGATCGGGGCATCGGCCCATGTCGGCTGATCGACCGGTGCGACGGGGTTGCCCGGATGGGCGATCGTCAGCAACGCTGCGAAGACACTGGAAGTAATCATGACCTTCTCCCCTGGCTGCTAGAGGGGAGACGAGGCGCGGCGCTGGGGCGTTACAGCGAAAGGATGCGCCCGCGTCGGGATGACATGAAGAATGCTGTCATCCCGAGGGCAAAGCCCGAGGGGCCCTTCCTCGGCGGCAGCCTCAGTCGGCCGCCTTCTGGTCGAGGAAGGTCAGGACACCGTCGCTACGCTCGCCCTTGAGGTAGCGGAAGGTGCCGGCGCCGTTGGCGATAAGGTCGCCCTTCTGGTCGTAGATCTCGGTCTCGGCGGCGAAGGTGCTCTGGCTGGTCGACGGGCGCCAGGCGCCGAAGATCGTCAGCACGTCGCCGTCGCGCGCCGCCTTGATGAACTGCGTGGTGAAGGCCAGCGTCACCGACAGGCGGCGGGCGGTGGCGGTGTCGTTGAAGGTGCAGGCGAAGCCGCTGGCCGAGTCGAGCAGCGTCATCAGGACGCCGCCGTGCAGCAGGCCGTTGGCGTTGCACAGCTCCGGCCGCACCTTGAGACGCATCTCGACGAAGCCGGGACGCCAGGCCACCACCTCGTGGCCGATCACCCCGTTGAAGCCGCGGAACTCGTAAGGCGCGACCGGCCGAGCGTCGGCCGGTCGTGAGATAGGCATGTTCGGATCGCGATGATGATAGGGCGGGTCGCTCTAGCGACGCGCCATCGCCGACATCGGCGGCCGGTGGCCGTTGGTGACCGGGCGCAGCGCGGTCGGCATCGCCGGGGCCGACGGCTGGGCCGCCATGCCGGTGCGGATGTCGCGCGCCACCTTCACCAGGCGCGGGCCCCAGTCGGCCTCGAGCCGGTCGCGGCTGATCTGGTAGATCGGCGCCGAGGCGTTGATCGCGTAGGCCGCGGTGCCGTCGGAGTTGCGCAGCGGCGCGCCGACGCCGCACAGCTCGGGCAGCCACTCGCCCCAGGTGACGCAGAAGCCGCGGTCGGCCAGTTCCTTGAACGAGCGCTCGAGGCCGGTCTTGACCTTGGTCCAGTCGTCGCGCCAGCGGCGGCGGATGGCGTCGATCTGCTTGTTGCGGTCGACGTCGGGCAGCGAGAACAGGTAGGCGCGGCCCATCGCCGTGCTGGCCATCGGCACGCGGGTGCCGACGTCGTGGGTGATCGCCACGACCGACGGGCCGCGGCAGGCCTCGAGGTAGATCATCGAGTGGCGGTCACGGCCGCCCAGCGCGGTCGAGGCGTTGAGGCCGTGGGCCAGCTGCTCGAGCGGCTGCCGCGAGGCGCGGCGCACGTCCATCGAGGAGATCGCGGCGTAGCCCAGGGCCAGCACCGAGGCGCCCAGCTCGTACTTGCGGAAGCGCCGGATGTAGTTGAGGTAGCCCAGCTCGGTCAGGGTGTGGGTGAGGCGGGCGACGGTCGGCTTCGGCAGGCCGGTGCGGTGGGCGATCTCCTGGTTGCCCAGCATGCCTTCGCCGGCATGGAAGGCGCGCAGGATGTCGAGGCCCCGCGCCAGCGCGGTCACGAACTGCCGGTCCTTGCCGTTGCCGGCCTCGGCGAAGCCGCTGTCGACGGAACTCTCGAAGGCGGCGGTCCGCGTCACGAGATGGCTGACATTGCCCATTGCGTTTGCTCCTCGGAAGTAAATGGCTGTTTATTTCTTTGCGGGGCGAAACGTGCCACCCCCTCGCAGGAGCCGCAATGCGCAGAGAGGGGTTTTGACCTGCGAACGTGCAAGGCCGCCATGACGTATTTGCGGGATTCGCTCCCGGCCGGTTGTGAAAGCCGAAATCCTCGCGCGGCAAGGGTTTTTCGGCTGTTGACGGTTCGCTGGCCGTGGCGCATGCCCGCGGGCTACCATGGGATGAACTTCCCCCCTGCGAGGCAGAATTGGCCAAAGAACCCGCCCTCCCCAAGGATATTGCCGGCCTGTCCTTCGAGGACGCCCTGAAGGAGCTGGAAGGCATCGTGAAGCAGCTCGAGCAGGGCCAGGTGAAGCTGGACGAGGCGATCACGGCCTACGAGCGCGGCGCCCACCTGAAGAAGCACTGCGAGCAGAAGCTGGCCGAGGCCAAGATGAAGGTCGACAAGATCGTGTTCGCGGCCGACGGGTCGGTCGCCACCCAGCCGGCCGACCTCGGCTAGAGGGGGCTTTTCGATGCCCCTGTCGGCCCACCGCGACTTCGAGGCGGCGCTGTCGTTCGCCGCCGCCTCGGTCGAACGCACCATGGATCGCCTGCTGCCGTCCGGCGACACCGACGAGGCCCGTGTCTTCGAGGCGATGCGCTACGCCAGCCTCGGCGGCGGCAAGCGACTGCGCGCCTTTTTCGTGCTGGCTGGCGCCACCCTGTTCCGGGTCGGCGCGTTGCCCGCGATGCGCACCGCGAGCGCCATCGAGTTCGTCCATGCCTACTCGCTGGTCCACGACGACCTGCCGGCCATGGACGACGACGACCTGCGCCGCGGCAAGCCGTCCTGCCACCGCCAGTTCGACGAGGCGACCGCCATCCTGGCGGGCGACGCCCTGCAGGCGCTGGCCTTCGAGGTGCTGGCCCACGAGGACACCCACGGCGACCCGGCGGTCCGCGCCGCGCTGGTGGCCGAGCTGGCCCGCGCCGCCGGTGCCCACGGCATGGTCGGCGGCCAGATGCTCGACCTGCTGGCCGAGGAGCGGCCGGACCTGTCGATCGGCGCCATCACGCGCCTGCAGCGGCTCAAGACCGGCGCGCTGATCTCCTTCGCCTGCACCTCCGGCGCCATCCTCGGCAAGGCGGCCGACCCGCTGCGCCACGCGCTCTCGGCCTATGCCCACGACCTCGGGCTGGCCTTCCAGATCGTCGACGACCTGCTCGACATCGAGGGCAGCGCCGAGCAGCTCGGCAAGACGCCGGGCAAGGACGCCACCGCCGGCAAGGCGACCTTCGTGTCGATCCTCGGCCTCGAGCGGGCGCGCGACCAGGCCGGGCTGCTGGCGCGACAGGCCGCCGCGCACCTCGAGCCGTTCGGCGAGGCGGCGGATTTGCTAAGGCAGGCGGCGAGCTTCGTGGTCGCGCGGCAAGCGTGAAACGCCGCGCGGGAGTATGATCAGGACATGACCGGGCAGGGTACGCCGCTTCTCGATACCGTCGACGTTCCGGCCGACATCCGTCGGCTGAAGCCCGAACAGCTGCGCCAGCTGGCCGACGAACTGCGCCAGGAGACGATCTCGGCGGTGTCGGTGACCGGCGGCCATCTCGGCGCCGGGCTGGGCGTGGTCGAGCTCACCGTGGCGTTGCACTACGTGTTCGACACGCCGCGCGACCGGCTGATCTGGGACGTCGGCCACCAGGCCTACCCGCACAAGATCGTCACCGGTCGGCGCAGCCGCATCCGCACGCTGCGCCAGGAAGGCGGCCTGTCGGGCTTCACCCGGCGCTCGGAGAGCGAGTACGACCCGTTCGGCGCGGCCCATTCCTCGACCTCGATCTCGGCCGGCCTCGGCATGGCGGTGGCGCGCGACCTCGCGGGCGGCACCAACAACGTGGTGGCGGTGATCGGCGACGGCTCGATGAGCGCCGGCATGGCCTACGAGGCGATGAACAACGCCGGCGCGCTGCGCAGCCGGCTGGTCGTCGTGCTGAACGACAACGACATGTCGATCGCCCCGCCGGTCGGCGCGATGTCGGCGCACCTGTCGCGCCTGCTGTCGGGCCGGCCCTATGTCAGCCTGCGCAACCTTGGCCGCAGCTTCGCCGAGGCGCTGCCCAAGCCGCTCGAGCTGGCGGCCAAGCGGGCCGAGGAATTCGCCCGCGGCTTCGTGGCCGGCGGCACGCTGTTCGACGAGCTGGGCTTCTACTACGTCGGCCCGGTCGACGGTCACAACCTCGACCACCTGCTGCCGGTGCTGAAGAACGCCCGCGACAGCCAGCTCGACAAGCCGATCCTGGTCCACGTCGTGACGCAGAAGGGCAAGGGCTACCCGCCGGCCGAGAACAGCGCCGACAAGTACCACGGCGTCGTGAAGTTCGACGTGGTGACCGGCAAGCAGGCCAAGCCGGTGGCCAACGCGCCGGCCTACCAGGCGGTGTTCGCCAAGGCGCTGATCGCCGAGGCCGAGGCCGACAGGAAGATCGTGGCGATCACCGCGGCGATGCCGTCGGGCACCAGCCTCGACAAGTTCGCCGAGCGCTTCCCCGAGCGCTGCTTCGATGTCGGCATCGCCGAGCAACACGGCGTCACCTTCGCCGCCGGCATGGCCTGCGAGGGCTTCAAGCCATTCGCGGCGATCTACTCGACCTTCCTGCAGCGTGCCTACGACCAGGTCGTGCACGACGTGGCGATCCAGAAGCTGCCGGTGCGCTTCGCGATCGACCGCGCCGGGCTGGTCGGCGCCGATGGCGCGACCCATGCCGGCTCGTTCGACGTCGCCTACCTCGCGTGCCTGCCCGACTTCGTGGTGATGGCGCCCTCGGACGAGCTCGAGCTGATGCACATGGTGGCGACGGCGGCGGCGATCGACGACCGGCCGTCGTCGTTCCGTTACCCGCGCGGCGAGGGCGTCGGCGTCGAGCTGCCGGTGCGCGGCACGCCGCTCGAGGTCGGCAAGGGCCGCATCGTGCGCGAGGGCACCAAGATCGCGCTCCTCAACTTCGGCGCGCGCCTGTCGGAGTGCCTGGTCGCCGCCGAGGATCTCGCCACCAAGGGGCTGAGCACGACGGTCGCCGACGCGCGCTTCGCCAAGCCGATCGACAGCGACCTGGTGCGCCGCCTGGCGCGCGAGCACGAGGTGCTGATCACCATCGAGGAAGGCTCGATCGGCGGCTTCGCCACGCAGGTCATGCAGGACCTCGCGATGGCCGGCCTGCTCGACCACGGCCTCAAGATCCGGCCGATGGTGCTGCCCGACCGCTTCATCGACCACGCCGCGCCGGCCCGCCAGTACGAGGAAGCCGGTCTCGACGCCCGCGGCATCGTGGCGATGGCGCTGGCGGCGCTCGGCCAGCCGGCCGAACGCGCCCGCGGCTAGCCGTCAGGCCTTCGCCGGGATCCAGCTCATCAGGCCGAGGCCGCCGTCGACCTCGACCGTGGTGCCGACCACGTAGCGGCCGAACCGCTCCGACAGCAGCGCCACCGCGACCTGCGCGATGTCGTCCGGCGTGCCGGGCCGGCCGATCGGGATGTTGGCGACCAGCTCCGACAGGTTGCTCGCGACGAAGCCGCCGCCCGGGATCGCGCCGGGCGCGATGGCGTTCACGCGGATGCCGTCGGGGGCCAGCGTGCGGGCCAGTTCCTTCATCACCATCGTCATGCCGGCCTTCGAGGCGGAGTAGTGCGGCAGGTTGCGCGGCGTCTCGCGGTGCATCGAGGTGATTAGGAGGATGCGCCCCTTGGTGCCGCGCTCGCGCATGTGGCGGCCGACCTCGCGGGCGAGGAAGAAGCCGGCGCGCAGGTTGATGCCGGTCATGGCGTCCCAGGTGTCCTCCGAGACCGACAGCGGCGTGTCGACTTCCTGGCGGCGCGGCGAGGCGGCGTGGACGAACAGCGAGATCGAGCCCAGCTTCTTCACCGCGCCGTCGAGCAGGGTCTTCCAGCCGTCGCGCGGCGCGAGGTCGGCGGCGAGGAAGTCGATGCCGTCCTCGGCCGGGGGCGGGGCGATGTCGCTGCCCAGCACGGTGGCGCCTTCCGCCTTGAGCGCCTTGGCGATGCCGCGGCCGATGCCGCCGCCGCAACCGGTGACCAGGGCGCGTTCGCCCTCGAGAAGTTTTGTCGTCATGGGCGGCATGGTAGGGGAAAGACGTGGGCAAGACACGGCTCGATGTGGCGCTGGTCGAGCGCGGCCTCGCGGAGACGCGGGCGGCGGCGCAGCGGCTCGTCATGGCGGGACTGGTGTTCTCCAACGAGCGGCGGCTCGACAAGCCGGGCCACGCAGTGGCGGCCGACACGCCGCTCGAGGTGCGCGGCCAGCCGCATCCCTACGTGTCGCGCGGCGGGCTGAAGCTGGAGAAGGGGCTCGACCATTTCGCGATCCCGGTGGCGGGCCGCATCGCGCTCGACGTCGGGTCGTCGACCGGCGGCTTCACCGACCTGATGCTGCAGCGCGGCGCCGCGAAGGTCTACGCCATCGACGTCGGCACCAACCAGCTGGCGTGGAAGCTGCGCCAGGACCCGCGCGTCGTGTCGATGGAGCGCACCAACATGCGCGACGTGACACGCGCCGAGGTGCCGGACCCGATCGACCTCGTGGTCTGCGACGCCTCGTTCATCGGCCTGCGTACCGTGCTGCCGGCGGCGCTGGCGCTGGCCTCGCCCGGCGCGCACCTCGTGGCGCTGATCAAGCCGCAGTTCGAGGTCGGCCGCGGCCGCGTCGGCAAGGGCGGCATCGTCCGCGATCCCGAGTTGCACCGCGAGGTCTGCGACACCATCGTCTCGTGGCTGGGCGAGCAGCCCGGCTGGACCGTGCTGGGGCTGGCGGACAGCCCGATCGAGGGCGCCGATGGCAACCGTGAGTTCCTCGTCGCGGCGACCTACGCGCCTAGCGGATCGCCAGGCTGACGCGGAACTTGTTGTTGTCGGCCAGCGTCTCGAACGACGCGAAGTGTTCCCTGAGCTGCGGCTCGTAGGGTAGGCCGCGGTTGGCGACCATGAAGAAGCGGCCGCCGGGGCGCAGCGCCTTGGACGCTGCCTCGATCATGCCCTGGCCCAGCCCCGGTTCGGCGGCGCGACCGGCATGGAACGGCGGGTTGCAGACGATGGCGTCGTAGGTCGCCGGCGCCGGCTCGGTGCCGAGCGCCAGCCAGTGGAAGCGGGCGCGGTCGTCCTTGAGGTTGGCGCGCGCCGCCTCGATCGCGCGGTGCTCGGCGTCGATCACGTCGAGCCGCGCGATGCCGCGGCTGCGCTGCAGCACGAGCTGCGACAGGTATCCCCAGCCGGCGCCGAAGTCGGCGACCGTGCCGTCGAGGTCGAGCGGCAGGTGGGCGGCGAGCAGCGCCGAGCCGTCGTCGACGTGGTCCCACGAGAAGATGCCCGGCTGGCTCAGCCACGGCCCCTGGCCGACCGGCTGCAGGCCGGCGAGGCCGCGCCAGTAGTCGGGCGGCCGGGCCGCGCCGCGGCGCAGCCAGAAGACTCGGCTGTGGAACTTCGACAGCTGTCCCTCGAGGCCGAACACCTTGGCGACCTGCTTCTCGAGGCTGGCGGCGCCGTCGTCGTTCGAGCCGGCGCAGGCCAGCACGCCGCCCTCGGCGAGCAGCGCCCAGCCGCGCGCGATGTTGGCGAAGTTCTCTTCCTTGTGCTTGGTCAGCAGGAGCTGGCCGAGGCGGTAGCCGCCCGTGTTGCTGTCCGGGTCGAGCCGTGGCACGACGTTCCAGCCGGCCGCCTGCAGGCGCAGGAACTCCGGCCGGAACGACTGTTCCGCGTCGATGTCGCGAAAGGGACCCAGCTCCGCACGCAGGAAGAACGCTCGCTCCGGTGCGAGCGCTCCCGTGGCGAAGGCGTGGGCGAGGGCGCGCCCGGCCTGGCTCACGTCGCCTCGTCGCTCAGGGAACGAGGACGGCGCGGCCCATGATCAGGCCCTTGCGCAGCGCCTGGAGCGTCGAGTCGGCCTCGTCGAGCGGCTTCTTCACGACCGGCACCGGCGTCACCTTGCCGGAGGTCACGAGGTCCATCATCTCCTTCATCTCGGCCGGGCTGCCGGTCACCGAGCCCATGATCTGGCAGCCGGTGAAGGCGAACATCGGCAGCGGCATGGTGAAGGTGCCGCCGAACAGGCCGACCACCACGAGGCGGCCGCCCCGGCCGAGGCAACGCAGGCCGAACTGGGTCGACGCCTCGGCGCCGACGAAGTCGACCGCCGCGCCGACGCCGGTACCGCCGGTCAGCTCCATGATGGTCTTGCGGGCTTCCTTGTCGCGCGGGTCGACCGCGGCACAGGCGCCGTTCTCGAGCGCCAGCTTGCGCTTGTTCTCGTCGATGTCGGCGACGATCGGCTCGCGGCCCAGTACCGACTTGGCGAAGCGCACGCCCATCAGGCCGACGCCGCCGGCGCCGATCACCAGGATCGGCTTGCCGGCATCCTGGCCGACCGCCTTCTTGATCGCGCCGAACGCGGTGATGCCCGAGCAGGCGTAGAGGCAGGCCAGCTCGACCGGGATGTTGCCGTAGGGATAGAGGTACTTCGCGTCGGGCACCAGGACGTGGTCGGCGAAGCCGCCGTCGCGGTTGATGCCCAGCGCGCGCGGCGTCGGGCAGAGATGCTCCTGGCCGTCCTTGCAGTACCAGCACTTGCCGCAGCCGATCCACGGGTAGACCACCGCCTTGTCGCCGACCTTGGCGCCCTTGGCCTCGGGACCGACCGCGACGACCTCGCCGACGATCTCGTGGCCCATGGTGCGCGGCGGCGCCATCGTCTTCTCGGTCGAGTACTTGTTGCCGCCGCCCATGTCGAAGTAGCCCTCCCACAGGTGGACGTCGCTGTGGCAGACGCCGGCCGCGGTGATGCGCACCAGCACCTCGCCGCCCTGCGGCGCGGGGTTGGCTTCCTCGACCTTCTGCAGCGGCTTGCCGAACTCGACGACCTTGTAGCTCTTCATGGGCTTGCTCCCTCGATCACTTGGCGGGGAGCATAGAGCATCCCGGGGCCGATTGTGCTAGTAGTTCGCAAAACGAAACGACTCCGGGAGACGAAACGATGATCAGACGGGAACTTCTGCTGGCGGTCGCCGTCGGCCTGGCCGCACCCGCAGCCCACGCGCAGGAAACGGTGAAGATCGGCCTCATCCTGCCGATGACCGGGCAGCAGGCCTCGACCGGCAAGCAGGTCGACGCCGCGGTGAAGCTGTTCCTCGCCCAGAAGGGCAACATGGTCGCCGGCAAGAAGATCGAGGTCATCCTCAAGGACGACACGGGCGTGCCCGACGTCGCCAAGCGCCTCGCCCAGGAACTCGTGGTCAACGACAAGGTGGCGATCCTCGCCGGCTTCGGCCTGACGCCGATCGCGCTGGCCGTGGCGCCGATCGCCACCCAGGCCAAGGTGCCCGAGGTCGTGATGGCGGCCGGCACCTCGTCGATCACCGAGGCCTCGCCGTTCGTCGTGCGCACCGCCTTCACGCTGGCGCAGTCGGCGGTGCCGATGGCCGAGTGGTCGATCAAGAACGGCATCAAGAAGGTGGTGACGCTGGTCAGCGACTTCGGGCCGGGGATCGACGCCGAGAAGTCGTTCACCGAGAAGTTCAAGACCGACGGCGGGACCGTGATCGAGAGCCTGCGGGTGCCGCTGCGCAGCCCCGACTTCTCGCCGGTGCTGCAGAAGGCGGCCGACGCCAAGCCCGACGCGCTGTTCGTCTTCGTGCCGTCGGGCGCGGGGGCGCAGTTCGTCAAGCAGTTCGTCGAGCGCGGTCTCGACAAGACCGGCATCAAGCTGATCGCCACCGGCGACGTCACCGACGACGACCAACTGAACGGCATGGGCGACGTGGTGATCGGCGTGATCAACGCCCACAACTACTCGGCCAACCACGACAGCGCGATGAACAAGGCCTACGTCGAGGCGTTCAGGAAGGCCAACAACGGCCTGCGCCCGAACTTCATGTCGGTCGGCGGCTGGGACGGCATGAACCTGATCTACGAGGCGCTGAAGAAGACCAACGGCGCGACCGACGGCGAGAAGCTGGTCGCGGCGATGAAGGGCATGGCGTGGGAGAGCCCGCGCGGCCCGATCTCGATCGACCCCGAGACGCGCGACATCGTGCAGAACATCTACATCCGCAAGGTCGAGAAGGTCGGCGGCGAGCTCTACAACGTCGAGTTCGCCACCATCCCCAACGTCAAGGACCCGGTGAAGGCGGCCAAGAAGTAGCCGCGCCGCCGCGCGCGCCATGGCGACCATCCTGTTCGACGGCATCGCCTACGGGATGCTGCTGTTCGTGCTGGCCTGCGGGCTCAGCGTGACGCTGGGGCTGATGAACTTCGTCAACCTCGCGCACGGCGCCTTCGCCATGGCGGGCGGCTACGTCACGGTGATCCTGATGGACCGCTGGGGCGTGCCGTTCCTCGCCTGCCTGCCGGTCGCCTTCGCGGTGGCGGCGGCGCTGGGCCTGGCGCTCGAGCGCACGCTCTACGTCCACATGTACGGCCGCAGCCACCTCGACCAGGTGCTGTTCTCGATCGGGCTGGTCTTCATGGCGGTCACCGCGGTCGACTGGGCGATGGGCTCGAGCCAGCAGAACATCAAGCTGCCGGCCTGGCTGCAGGGGCGGCGGGAGATCCTCGGCGTCCAGGTCGGCCTCTACCGCAGCTTCATCATCGCGATCTGCGGCGGGCTGGCGATCGGCCTGCAGCTGGCGCTGACCCGCACGCGCTTCGGCAGCCGCCTGCGCGCCGCGGTCGACGACCAGCGGGTGGCGCGCGGGCTCGGCATCCCGGTCGGCACGGTATTCGCGGTGACCTTCGCGGTCGGCTCCGGCCTCGCCGGGCTGGGCGGCGCGCTGGGCGCCGAGCTGCTCGGCCTCGACCCGAATTTCCCGCTGAAGTTCATGATCTACTTCCTGATCGTGGTGACGGTCGGCGGCACCTCGGGCATCACCGGGCCGTTCGTCGCCGCGCTGCTGCTGGGCGTCGCCGACATCGCCGGCAAGTACTACCTGCCGGCGCTCGGCGGCTTCATGATCTACCTCGTGATGATCGCCGTGCTGGTGGTGCGGCCGCACGGCCTGTTCGCCCGGCCGCGCTGATGGCGTCGCCGCCATCCGTCGCGGCCGAGGGCCTGGCGCGCCGCGCCCGCTGGCGCTGGCCCGAGGTCCTGTTCTGGGCCGTCGCGTTCGGCGTCCTGTTCCTGCCCTCGGGCAAGTTCCTGATCCTGAACGAGATCGCGATCCTCGCGCTGTTCGCGCTCTCGCTCGACCTGATCCTCGGTTACGCCGGCATCGTCTCGCTGGGGCACGCCGCGTTCCTCGGCGCCGGCGCCTACACCGCCGGCCTGCTGGCCAAACACGGGTTCGGCGACCCGCTGCTCGGGCTCGCCGCCGCGGTCGGCGTGGCGGCGCTGCTGGGCTTCGTCACCAGCTTCCTCGTGCTGCGCGGCAGCGACCTCACGCGCCTGATGGTGACGCTGGGCGTCGCGCTGGTGTTGGGCGAGATCGCCAATGCCTTCCCGCGCATTTCGGGCGGCGCCGACGGGCTGCAGGGCATGGTGGTCGGCAAGGTGCTGGGCATCTTCGAGTTTGACCTGTTCGGCCGCACCGCCTACGCCTACAGCCTCGCCGTCCTGTTCGTGCTGCTGGTGGTCGCCCGGCTGGTCGTGCTGTCGCCGTTCGGCCTGTCGCTGATGGCGATCCGCCGCAACCCGCTGCGCGCCGCGGCGCTCGGGGTCCCGGTGCACCGCAGGCTGGTCGCGGTCTACACGCTGGCGGCGGCCTACGCCGGCGCGGCGGGGGCACTGCTGGCCCAGACCACGGCCTTCGTGTCGCTCGACATCTTCGAGTTCCATCGCTCGGCCGACCTGCTGCTGGTGCTGATCATCGGCGGCGCCGGCTGGCTGTACGGCGGCATCGCCGGCGCGGTGATCTACAAGCTGCTGCAGGACGGGCTGGCCTCGCTGACCCCGCAATACTGGCAGTTCTGGATCGGGCTGTTCCTCGTGGTCTTCGTGATGGTCGGCCGCGAGCGCATGTCGGCCGGCCTGCGCGGCCTGCTCCTCAAGGCGCGGCGGCCATGAGCGCGGTGCTCGAGACGCGTGGCCTCGCCAAGCGCTTCGGCGGCCTGCTGGCGACCAACGACGTCAGCTTCCGGCTGGAGCGTGGCGCGCGCCAGGCGCTGATCGGGCCCAACGGCGCGGGCAAGACGACCTTCGTCAACCTGCTGACCGGCGTGCTGCCGGTGTCGGCCGGGCAGGTCCTGCTCGACGGCGCGGACATCACCGGCCTCAGGCCCGAGGCGCGGGTGCGGCGCGGCCTCGTGCGGACCTTCCAGATCAATCAGCTGTTCGGCGACCTGACGCCGCTCGAGACGCTGGCCCTGGCCGTCGCCGAGCGGTTGGGGCAGGGGACCGACTGGCGCCGGCGGATGGGCGCGGCCGGGCCGCTGGCCGACGAGGTCGCCGGCATCGCCGCACGCTTCGGCCTCGACGACGTGCTCGACCGGCGCACCGACACGCTGCCCTACGGCAAGCAGCGGCTGCTCGAGATCGCCGCCGCCTTCGCCTGCGCCCCGCGCGTGCTGCTGCTCGACGAGCCGGCGGCCGGGGTGCCGGAGGCCGAGCGGCAGGACATCCTGCGCGCCATCGCAGCGCTGCCGGACGACGTCGCGGTGCTGCTGATCGAGCACGACATGGACCTCGTGTTCAGCTTCGCGCGGCGCATCTCGGTGCTGGTCGACGGCGCGCTGTTCGCCGAGGGCACGCCCGAGGCGATCGCCGCCGACCCGCGCGTGCGCGCCGTCTACCTGGGTGAAGAACGTGGGGGTGAAGAGCGCCGGGGCGAGGAACGCGATGGCTGACCTGCTCGCCGTCGAGGGACTGTCGGCCGGCTACGGCCGCGCCGTCGTGCTGTCCGACATCGCCTTCCGGCTGCGCGAGGGCGAGGCGCTGGCGGTGCTTGGCCGCAACGGCGTCGGCAAGACCACGCTGCTTGATTCGCTGATCGGTGTGACGCGGCGCTTTGCCGGCACGATCGCGCTCTCCGGGCGCGATATCGAAGGGCTGGCGCCCGAGGCGCGGGCCGCGCGGGGCATCGGCTGGGTGCCGCAGGAACGCAACATCTTCCGCTCGCTCAGCGTGCTCGAGAACCTGACGGCAGTGGCCCGGCCCGGGCCGTGGTCGGTCGAGCGCGTGTTCGGCCTGTTTCCCCGCCTGCGCGAGCGCCAGCGGCAATCCGGCGGCTCGCTGTCCGGCGGCGAGCAGCAGATGCTGGCGATCGGCCGCGCGCTGGTCACCAACCCGAAACTCCTTCTGCTCGACGAGCCGACCGAGGGGCTGGCGCCGATCATCGTGCAGGAACTGCTCGACGCGCTCGGCCGCCTGTTCCGCGAGGAGGGGCTGGCCGCGCTGATCGTCGAGCAGCACGCGGCCAAGATCCTGCCGATCACCGATCGCGTGCTGATCCTCGAGCGTGGCCGCATCGTGCACCAGGACAGCAGCGCCGCGCTGCGCGCCGACCCCGCGCCGCTCGACCGCTACCTCGGCGTCGCGCAGCGATAGGCACTTCTTCGAAAGTTTCGAAACTTTTCGAAAACCGGTTTACAGCCCGTCGCCGCTGTTTCAACATCCGCACCGAAGGCGCCTCGGCAAGAAGGCGCCGTGTCCTGGAGGAAACGATGATCGATCGCATGGGCGCGTGGCGCCGCCGTGGCGTATTGGCTGGAATGCTGTCGTCCGCTGCCGTCGTGACGGCGCCGTCGCTGCTGCGCGCCGTGCCGTCCGGCCAGCCGGTGAAGGTCGGCGGCACGCTGTCGCTGACCGGCTTCCTCGCGCAGACCGCGATCATCCACAAGATCGCCGCCGAGATCATGGTCGAGGAGATCAACGGCCGGAACGGCTTCCTCGGCCGCCCGGTCGAGTACGTGCTGCTCGACGACCAGTCGAAGCCCGACGTCGCGCGCAGCCTGTACGAGAAGCTGATCACCGTCGACAAGGTCGACCTGATCATGGGGCCCTACGCGACCGCGCCGATCCTCGCCGCGATGGGCGTCGCCCAGCGCTACGGCAAGGTGATCATGCAGAGCAGCATGGGCATTCCCAAGCTGCAGACCTACGACATGGCCTTCCCGGCGACGCCGTTCGGGCCCGAGCCGGACAAGACCTATCCCAACGTCGTGCTCGACGCGATGGCGAGCCTGCCCAACCCGCCCAAGAGCGTCACGATCGTGACCAGCAAGTTCCCGTCGGCGCAGTTCAACGCGGTCGGCATGCGGACCGAGACCGAGAAGCGCGGCCTCAAGGTGCCGCTGTACCTCGAGTACGAGGCCGGCAACCGCGACTTCGGCGCGATCGCCGCGCGCGTCAAGGAAGCCAACGCCGACTTCCTGTGGGTCGGCTCGCTCGGGCTCGAGAGCAACCAGCTGCTCGAAGCGCTGCGCAAGCTCGACTACGTGCCGAAGACCAGCTTCCACCTCTACCCGGCGACCGGCCCGCTGGCGCTGTCGCCGGACGGCAACCTCGTGTGGTCGTCGACCTTCCTCGAGCCGGACGAGCCGTTCATGAGCCGCCCGGGCGTCAAGAAGATCGCCGAGCTCTACAAGGAGCGCGCCACCAAGGCGAACCTGCCGTACCCGATCATCGACGCGCAGGCGGCCGGCATGATCGCGGCGTGGCAGATCCTCGAGGCCGGCGTCAACGGCGCCAAGAGCCTCGACGACAAGCAGATCGCCGCCTACCTCAAGAAGAGCGTGGTCGACACGATCTACGGACCGACCAAGTTCGACGGCAAGTACAACCACGGCGAACCCGCCCAGCTCATCCGCCAGGTCCAGAACAAGGAATGGAAGGTGGTCTGGCCGAAGCAGTTCGCCGCGCCCGGCGTCAAGCTGATCCCGACCTGATCCCGCACCGGAGATGCCGAGTGCAACTCTCCTCGGCCAGGCGCTGATCTCGGGCGTCCTGGCCGGCGGCATGTACGGCCTGCTGGCGCTGGGGCTCAGCCTCAGCTGGGGCCTGCTGCGCCTCGTGAACCTCAGCCACTTCGCGCTGGCGTTCCTCGCCGCCTACCTGACCTACGAGCTGGGCACCACCTACCACGTCGCGCCGTGGTGGTCGGCGATGGTGGTCGTGCCGGCCATGTTCCTGATCGGGCTCGCCCAGCACTGGCTGTTCGACCGCTTCAAGGTCAACGAGCTGGCGTCGCTGCTGATCACCTTCAGCTTCGCCGTGGTACTCGAGGTCGGTATCCAGCTCTACTGGACCGCCGACTACCGCCGCTTCGAGACGCACTACTCGGCGCTGTCGATCAAGGTCGGCGCGTTCTACATCCCGGTGCTCGAGCTGGTGCTCTGCCTGGTCGCCGGCGTGCTGGCCTGGGGCACCTGGCTGTGGCTGCGCCGCACCTACGTCGGCAAGGCGCTGCGCGCCGCGGCGGAGGATGCCGAGATCGCGGCGGCCTACGGCATCGACCACCGCAAGCTCGCCTACCTGCTGTCGGGCATGGGCGCGGCCTATGCCGGCGTCGCCGGCACCTTCATCGCCCTGATCGCCACGCTGGCGCCGGCCCAGATCTGGGCCTGGCTGGGCGTGGTCTTCGCCGTCGTCATCATCGGCCGGCTGGGCAACCCGCTGGGCGCGCTGCTGGCCGGCATGCTGATCGGCGCCAGCGAGTCGCTGGCCATGGCGGTGTTCGCACCGGCCTGGGCGCCGGTCGTGTCGTTCTCGGTGCTGATCGTCATCCTGCTGTGGGATCCGGAATGGCTGTGAGCGTGACCCGGGACGTGCCGAAGGGCATCGCTGTCGCGGCGGTGCTGGCGCTCGCGTTCCTGCCCGCCGCGCGCCTGCCGGCCTTCTACGAATCGTTCCTCTACCTGATCTTCTTCTGGGTCTCGCTGTCGACCAGCTGGGCGCTGCTGAGCGGCTTCGCCGGCTACTTCAGCCTCGGCCACGCGGCGTTCTTCGGGGTCGGCGTCTACACGACGGCGGCGCTGACGACCAAGTTCGAGGTGCCGTTCCTGGCCACCGTACCGATGGGGGCGGCGATGGCGGCGCTGCTGGCGGCGGGCATCGGCGCCGTGGTGTTCCGCCTGCGCCGGCTGCGCGGCGAGCTGTTCGCGCTGCTGACGCTGGCGGTGACCTTCGTGATCGCCACGATCGTGCTCAACACCCCGATCGACGGCGGCGCCGGCGTGTTCATGAGCGCCGTGCCGCTGCCCGAGCTGATGTCGACCCAGACCGCGACGATCTACATCCTGGGCTTCGCGATGTGCGTGCTGACCGTGGTCACGGCCTGGTGGGTCGCGCACGCCCGGCTTGGCATGGGGCTGTTCGCGATCCACGACGACGAGGACGTCGCCGAGGCCAAGGGCGTGCCGACCTTCCGCTACAAGATCGCGGCCTTCGCCCTGTCGGCGGCGATCGCCGGCGCGGTCGGCTCGATCCACGCGATGTATGTCGGCTTCGTCACCGTGGCCGGCACCTTCGAGCTCACGGTGCCGCTCTACGTCGTGCTGATGAGCGTGCTGGGCGGCTCGCGGCACTGGGCCGGCCCGGCGGTCGGCGCGACGGTGATCACCGCGCTCCTCTACGCCTTCATCAGCGGCGGCGAGGCGATCCTGGGCCGCGCCATCGTCGGCCTGATTCTGATCGTCGCCATCCTGTGGCTGCCCGACGGCATCATCCCGTCGGCGATCGCCTGGCTCAAGAAGCGCCGGCCCGCGCCGGTCGCGGTCGCGCCGGCGGCGGAGATCGTGCCCGTGGCGCCGGCCCGGCCGGTCGCACTGTCCGAGCGTACGCTGGTCGAGATCAAGGGCGTCACCAAGCGGTTCGGCGGCCTGCAGGCGCTGAACGGTGTCGACCTGACGGTGCGGGAAGGCGAGATCCTCGGGCTGGTCGGACCGAACGGCTCGGGCAAGACGACCCTGATCAACGTGATCTCGGGGTTCTACCCGCTGACCTCGGGCACCATCTCGGTCGACGGCGCCGAGGTCGGGCGGGCGCCGGCGCACCAGATCGCCCGTCGCGGCGTCGCGCGCACCTACCAGATCCCGCGGCCGTTCACCAACATGACGGTGCTCGAGAACGTGTCGCTGTGCGCCACCTTCGGCGGGCCGCCGCGCAGCCGCGCCGAGATCCGGGACGAGGCGCTGCACTGGATCGGCTTCACCGGCCTGTCGGGCAAGGAAGACGTGCTGCCGGCCGGCCTGAACCTGCACGAGCGCAAGTTCCTCGAACTGGCCCGCGCGCTGGCCGCCCGGCCGAAGCTGCTGCTGCTCGACGAGGTCCTGTCGGGCCTCAACCCGCACGAGGTCGACAACGCCATCCAGCTGGTGCGCGCCATCCGCGCCCAGGGGGCCACCATCGTGTTCGTCGAGCACCTGATGCGGGCGGTGGTCGAACTTTCGGACCGGGTGGCGGTGCTGAACGAGGGCAAGCTGTTCGCGCTGGGCGCGCCGCGCGAGGTGATGCGCGACCCGCGCGTCGTCAGCATCTACCTGGGCAAGTCCTATGCTGCTTGAGGCGCGCAACCTCCGCGTCGGCTACGGCGACGCCACCGCCATCTGGGACGTGTCGCTGCACGTCGCGGCCGGCGAGATCGTCTCGGTGATCGGCCCGAACGGCGCCGGAAAAACGACCATGCTGGCGGCGTTGATGGGCCTGCATCCCTCGCGTGGCGACGTGCACTATTACGGTCGCTCGCTCGCCACCGATACGGTGGAGGAGCGGGTTGGGCAGGGGCTGTGCCTCGTGCCGGAGCGCCGCGAACTGTTCGGCGATCTCAACTGTCGCGACAATCTGCTGCTCGGCGCGTTCAGCCGCTGGCGCAAGGGCGAGCGGCAATTTTCCGAGTCCTATGACGAGGTCTATCGTCGCTTTCCCCGCCTCAAGGAGCGCGCGACGCAGGAAGCAAGCACGCTCTCCGGCGGCGAGCGGCAGATGCTGGCGATCGCCAGCGCGCTGATGTGTGGCCCGCAACTCCTGCTGGTCGATGAATTGTCGCTCGGCCTCGCGCCGGTGGCGGTCGAGGATCTGATGCAGCGGTTATTACAGATCCGCAATGATCTCGGCATCACCATCCTGATCGTCGAGCAGAGCGCAGCGGCGGCGCTGCAGATCGCCGAATACGGCTATGTGCTGGAAAACGGCCGCGTCGTTCTCGACGGCGACGCCGAGCGATCCGCTGCGGTATGGTTTCACGTGAATCCGTAGGGCAGAACGCCGAAACGCATCGAAGGCCAGAGACTGAAAATCGTCGCACCAGCCGGGCAGGCTGCCGAAATCCGTGGGTCGGAACAGGGGAGAAAGGGACATGACGGCCAACCCGCAGCCGTCCCGGAATCAATCTTCCGCTTCGGTCGCGACCAGCTTCCAGTTGGGGTCGCGGGAGCGGGTGTCGCGCGCGAAGGTCCAGACGTCCTTCACCTCCGCCACGGTTTCGGGATCGCCGTCGATCACCTCGCCGCTCTTGTCGCGGGTCGCGGAAATAAGCTCGCTGACGATGCGCAGGGTGATGTGCGCCTCGGAACCCTTCATCTCGGCCGCGACGATGTCCGCCTTGTCGATGCCGACGAAGGAGGACTGGACCTTTTCCGAACGCTGCTCGCGCTCGCCTATGGCGCTGACGAAGCCGTCATAGACCTCGCGCGACAGCAGGTTCTTCAAGGTTTTGCGGTCGCCATCGGCATAGGCCATCACGATCATTTCATAAGCCATCTTGGCGCCGTCAACAAAGGTCTTGGGCTCGAAGCCCGTACCGGCATCCTTGATCGCGCGCAGGCCGCGATTCAGGTCGCTGTCAGGC
>Ga0102832_1000966_pt1 | contig 25148 bp, 24 predicted proteins | sample EBPBio282013_DNA_FD_88942 | JGI IMG/M metagenome (GOLD analysis project Ga0102832, IMG submission 88942) | Wastewater treatment Type I Accumulibacter community from EBPR Bioreactor in Madison, WI, USA - Reactor 2_5/28/2013_ DNA (Illumina Assembly) | ecosystem: Engineered > Bioreactor > EBPR >... | reverse complement strand
TGCCTCGCGGCCGACGCGACGCAAGGGCGCGCCGTGGCGCGCATCTTCGAAGCCAAAGGACGCCCGTCCTTCAATCCGCTCATCGTTCATGTCGGCGACCGCGACTGGGTCGCCGATTTCGCGCGGACGGATGAGCGCTTCGAGCGTCTCGCGCATATCTTCTGGCCCGGTCCGTTGACGTTCGTTCTTCAGCGCCGGCCCGCTTGTTCCGTCTCCGAGCTGGTCTCGGCAGGCTTGCCGAGCCTCGCACTGCGCATGCCCGCGCACCCGATCGCGCAGGAGATCCTGGCCGCCGCACAGCGCCCGCTCGCGGCGCCCAGCGCCAATCTCTCCGGCACCGTGAGCCCGACCGAGGCCGCGCACGTCACCGCGTCCCTCGGCGACAACGTCGACCTCGTCGTCGATGGCGGACGCGCCCGGGTCGGCATTGAATCGACCGTTCTCGACCTGACGGGGCCCGTCGCGGCGATCCTGCGGCCCGGCAGCGTGACGCAGGAAGACATCGCGCGCGCGATTGGCGATGTGACCACCGCGGCCGCCGACCCGACGGCGCCGAAATCGCCGGGGCAGCTTACCTCGCACTACGCACCCTCGGTGCCGCTGCGCATGAACGCGCATCACGCGCATGACGGCGAAGCGCTGCTCGGCTTCGGGAAGACGCCGGGTGCGACCCTCGATCTCAGCCCCGGCGGCGATTTAAGGGAGGCGGCGGCGAATCTCTTCGCCATGATCCGCGCCCTGGACGACCCGGCCCTGCACCAGGGGATCGCGGTGGCCCCCGTGCCGCTTGTAGGCATCGGGCTGGCCATCAACGACCGCTTGGAACGGGCGGCCCGGGGGCGTTGAAAAAGGGCCCAAGTGTTGCGTCGCCGGGGGCTTTGCGCCATATCACTGGCACCCGCGCAACCTAGAGAACATGCCCCGTGCCCCTTGATCAGTCCCTCCTCGACCGGCTGACCGAAATCGTCGGTCCCACCGGCATCATTCACGATCTTGGCGCCATGGCGCCGTACCTGCACGAGGAGCGCGGGCTCTATACCAAAGGCAAGGCCGCGCTGGTCGTGCGGCCGGCCACGACCACCGAACTCGCGCAGGTCGTCGCGACCTGCGCCGCGGCGAAGATCCCCATCGTGCCGCAAGGCGGCAACACCGGCCTCTGCGGCGGCGCTGCCGTGCATGAAGACGGGAGCGAGATCATCGTCAGCCTGGGGCGCATGAACAAAGTGCGCGCGATCGATCCGGTGAATTTCACCATCACGGTGGAAGCGGGCTGCATCCTCGCCGACGTCCAGCGTATCGCGGCCGAAAAGAACTGCCTGTTCCCCTTGAGCCTCGGCGCGGAAGGCAGCTGCCAGATCGGCGGCAATCTCGCCACCAACGCCGGCGGCATCAACGTGCTGCGCTACGGCAATGCGCGCGACCTCGTGCTCGGCCTGGAAGTCGTGCTGCCCGACGGGCGCATCTGGAACGGCCTACGCGCGCTCGGCAAGGACAATACCGGCTATGCGCTGCGCCAGCTGTTCGTCGGCGCCGAGGGCACGCTCGGCATCATCGCCGCGGCGGTCTTGAAACTGTTCCCGCGTCCGGCGGAAACCGCGACGGCGTTCTGCGCCGTCAGCAACCTCGATGACGCCACGAAACTGCTCAACCGCGCGCGCGCGCTGTCGGGCGACGCGGTCACGGCCTTCGAATTGATCCCGCGCATCGGCCTCGAAATGTGCATGCGCCATGTCGCGGGCGTCTCCGATCCGCTGCAAGCGCCCTCGCCGTGGTACGTGCTGATCGAATTCTCGACATCGCGCCCCGATGCGTCGGTGCGCGCGAGCTTCGAGGCCCTTCTGGAAACAGCGTTCGGCGAGGAGATCATCACCGACGCCGTGATCGCCGAGAGCCTCGAGCAGCGCAACAACCTGTGGCGCATCCGCGAATCATTGCCCGAAGCGCAGAAACATGAGGGCGGCAGCATCAAACACGACGTCGCCGTGCCGGTGTCGCTGGTCCCGTCCTTCATCGCGCAAGGCATGGACTTGATCGCCAAACACTTCCCGGGCGCGCGTCCCGTGCCCTTCGGCCATCTCGGCGACGGCAACATCCACTTCAATATCTCGCAGCCGCCGGGCGCCGATAAAGCGGCTTACCTCGCCCAATGGACCGAGATGAACCGCGTCGTCCACGATCTCGTGGTCAGCATGAACGGCTCGATCTCGGCCGAGCACGGCATTGGCCGGCTCAAGGTCGATGAAATGAAGCACTACAAGGATCCGGTCGAACTGGATCTGATGCGGCGCCTGAAGCACGCCATCGATCCTCAGAACCTGATGAACCCAGGCAAGGTCGTCGATTAGTTCCGGACGTCGCGCAAACAAAAAACGCCGGCCCCATCAGGCCGGCGTTTTCATTTCAGCGCACCGCGCCGAGATCAATCGACAGTATAAGCCGGCGCGTCGACGGCGGCTTTGACGACCCCGGCGGCTTCGGCCGTCAGAGATCGCGCCGGCGCGGCCGGCGGCGGCGCGGCGCAGAGCACCGGCGCACCAGCGTCTTTCATCACATGCGCGATCGCCTGGGCTTCAAGCTCGAATGGCTTGTCTTTCAGAAGCAAGAACATGTTCCAGGTTTCCTCGCAGAATGCCTGCGGATCGGCGGCGCGCTGCAGGCCCGCAACATTCGCGAGTTCGGTGACGTGGCGGTTCAAGGCGGTCTGGCCGCCGCCCGAACGTTGGAAGTACCCGATGAAATCCACGCCCGCATCGTTAAGCGGCGGGCGGAAGGCTTCGACAAAGCTGTTATAGGCATCGCGCTGGTTGCAGGCGAGGCCCGCGACCATAAGGCGGCTTTGCAGATGCCGGAGACTGAAGGCCCGGGCCTCTTGCGCGTTCATGCACATGGACAGGTCACCGGCCTGAACCGGAAACGCGGCGCCTGCGGCTCCGCAGACCGCGGCCACCCCAACAACGGCGCGCATCAATCCGATTTTCATGAGCCCTTCCCCTTGCCGCCCAACCCAGGCGAATAAAGGCATTTTAATGATAGACGCTTCGCACGGCAAAACGTTTCACGGCCATATGATGTTTTTTTGAGCCGCGCGCTTCGTTCGCGCGCGTTGAAGTTGTTTCGGGCAGGCCTTTGAGGAAGCCTTGCAAACATGGGGCAAACACGGGAGAAAAGCTTGCGCTAAAGCGTCATGAGACCGCACTGGTTCCCGCGTAAGGTGCAGGCGTATAGTCGCTGGCGAAACAACGAGGCGCGATGTCGGGCATCACCTGGTACATTTTCCGGCAGTTGATCGTTGGCACCAGTTTTGTCAGCGTGGCGCTCGCGTTCCTCGTATGGTTGACCCAGTCGCTGCAGTTCCTGCAATTCATCGTCAACAAGGGCCTCGCGCTCGGCGCCTGGTTGAAGCTGACGGTCCTGCTTCTGCCGTGGTTCCTCTCGGTCATCCTGCCGGCCGCCCTCTTCTTCGTCGTCCTCTTCGTCTACAGCAAACTGTCGCTCGACCGCGAGTTGGTGGTCGCCCAGGCGGCGGGCATGAGCCGGATGCGCATCGCCGCGCCCGCGCTGCTGTGCGCCGCGGCGGCGCTCGTCATGGGACTGTTCTTCACGCTGTATCTTGTTCCCGAGACCATGCGCTCGTTCAAGGAGCTGCAGTGGACCATCCGCAGCGACGTTTCACAGGTGCTGCTCCGTGATGGGACCTTCAATCAGATCAGCGAGAGTTTGACCGTGTATGTGCGCGGCCGCGACAAGAACGGCGACCTGATCGGCGTCATGGTGCACGACACGCGCGACCCCGAGCGTTCAACGACATTGATGGCCGAACGCGGCGCGCTTGGCGGCCGCGACGGCGGGTCCAGCGTTGTTTTATATAACGGCAGCCGCCAGGAGTTGCGCCGCGGCACGGGCAATCTCTCCGTTCTTTATTTCGACAGCTACACCCTCGACTTCACCGGGGTCGGCGGTAGCGGCGATGACCGCTATGCCGATATCCGCGAGCGCCCGACAAGCGAATTGTTCGGCCTCACGGAAGCGGACGGGATCTCGCCGGCCAACGTCGTGCGCATGCGCGCCGAGGGGCACCAGCGTGTCGTCGGACCTATTGGCGCCATCGCCTTCACCCTGATCGGCCTTGTTTTCCTTCTCACCGGTCCTTTCGACCGTAAAGGGCAGACCATGCGCATGGTCGGGGCGGTCGCGGTGGTGGTGGCCCTGCAGGCCGCGGCCCTGGGGGTCATGAGCCTTGCGTCGAAGGACCTCGCCTACATACCGGCCATGTACGCTGTGGCGTTGCTCCCGATACCGGTGGCCCTGTATATCCTTCTGGCGCCGCAGTGGCGGCGGCTCGCTTCGTTCCGTACCAGGACCGCTTAACTTCGTATGACGATTCCCTTGCCTTCCCGCCGCCGGCTGCGCGGCGCTCTGCACGCGGTGACGGCGATGGGGCTGGTCTTCGGGCTTCTGTCGGCGCACAGCGTGCGCGCGGCGGAGCTGAACGGCGCGGAACCGCGTGCGGCGAGCGAGGACAGCACCTTGCTGCTGGCCGACGAACTCGTCACCGACGAGACCGGCAATATCGTGACCGCCACGGGCGCCGTCGAGATCCAGCGCGGCGACCTTCTGATGCTGGCCGACAAGATCGTCTACGACCGGCGCGCCGACGTCGCGACCGCGACGGGCCATGTCGCGATCCTTGAAAGCAACGGCTCGGTCCTTTTCTTCGAAAGCATTCAGGTCACGGGCGACCTCAAGGAAGGTTTGGCCCAGGAAGTCCGCGTGCTGCTCGCGGACAAGTCGCGCCTCGCCAGCCGCGCCTTCCGCCGCATTCCCGGCGGCGTGAACGAACTGTACGCGGCGGTGTACACGGCTTGCGACAGCTGCGCCGACGAGAACCCGCTGTGGCAGCTTAAAGCGGGGCGCGTGCAGTACGACGCCGACGGCGAGATGGTCTACTACCGCAATGCCTGGCTGGAGTTCGGCGGCATCCCGGTGTTCTACACGCCCTATCTCGCGCATCCGGATCCGACCGCCGGACCGAAAAGCGGACTTCTGCTGCCGACCATCGGCGCGGGCCGCAACCTCGGCCTCTCGTATCAACAGCCCTACTACATCCATCTGTCCGATACGCGCGACGCCACCGTTACGCCGTTCCTGACCACGAGCGCCGGTAAGGGCGCGATCGGCGAGTACCGGCAGAATTTCAAGAAAGGCCAGATGCGCCTGTTCGGCAGCTTGATGGCCGGCGATCCCGATAGCGACGAGGATGTGCGCGGTCACATCAAGAGCTGGGCGCGCTGGGACATCAATCAGCACTGGCGTTCGGGCACGGACATCAACCTCGCCACCGACCGCACTTACCTGCGCCGCTACGGCTTCGACGCGCCGACATGGCTGACGACGAATGTGTTCGCCGAGCGCTTCAGCCAGAGCACCTATTTCTCCGCCAACACCTACTACTTCCAGCGGCAGCGCCTGCCGCTCACGAACAACACCGTTCCGCTGGTCACGCCGCTGCTGACCTACAACTACACGAGCCGTCCCGATTCCTGGGGCGGCTACTGGACGGTGGACGGCAACGGCCTGGTTCTGGTGCGCGAACGCGGAACGGATACGAGCCGCCTGTCGAGCCGCGTCGGCTGGAACCTCCCGTACACCAGCCCCTTGGGCGACGTGTACACGTTCCGCGCCGGGGTGCGCGGCGACGGCTACTACGTACGCGATCAGTTCCGCCCGACGACGAACGACACCTTCACCGGGACGACGGGCCGCATGATCCCGGAAGCCTCGCTGGAATGGCGCATGCCGTTCGTGAGCAACGAATACGGCTTCCAGCAGATGTTCGAGCCGATCGTGCTCGCCGCGGTGAGCCCCATCGGCGTGAACCCGGAAGAGATTCCGAACGAAGACTCGCTCGACCTCGAGTTCGACGACACCAACCTTTTCAGCATGCAGCGCTTCGCCGGCCTCGATCGCGTCGAAACGGGCGCGCGCGTGAACTACGGCCTCAAGTGGTCGGCGTTCCGCCAAAACGGCGGCTCCATGTCGGTGCTGTTGGGCCAGGTCTACCGCTTTCACGATGACCCGATCTTCTCGCAGCTCTCGGGCCTACGCGGGCATTTCTCCGATATCGTCGGGCGCGTGGATTTCACGCCTAATCAATACGTCGACATGCAATATCGCTTCCGGCTGGATAAAAACTCTCTCGTCAGCCGCCGCAGCGAGGTCAGCCTCGCCACGGGGACCGATCCCTTCCGCATCGGCGGCACCTATGTGTTCGTGACCTCCGACGGCTCGCTGCCGGGCATCCCGAACAACACCGAGGAACTCTACGTTTCGGCCTCCAGCAAGCTGAACCGCAACTGGAGCCTCGTCGTGGGCCACCGCCACAACCTGAGCGCAGGCGGCGGGCCGATCCGCACGGACGTTGGGATCACCTACGAAGACGAGTGTTTTATCCTCGGCTTCGACATCGCCAACGACCGCACCGAGGACCGCGACTTCAAGAAAGGGGTCGCTGTCATGTTCCGCATCAACCTCAAGACGATCGGCGACCTGCGCTTCAATACCGAAGTCAATTCGCCGCGTTAAACCGACCTCGCCAAATTCTGCTTTAAAAACGGCACGTTACGGTATTGCCAGAGAGCGTCTGGCGGCTAGTTTTCGCCATGGTTCTTGCGTATGTTACGCCCCTTCCCGTTTTGAAGGCTTGGTAACGAGACAATGAACACCCGGTTTGCCGCTTTTGTGTGCGCTTCGATTGGACTGATTGCGGCCGCCGGCGAGGCCCGCGCGCAGGCCCAGCGCCCGCTCGCGGGCACGCAGTCCCTGACCACGCCCCAGCCGCGCGCCGCGGCCGCCGCGCCGGCCATCAGCATCGCCGCCGTGGTGAACGACGAGATCGTCACATTGCGCGAAGTGCAAAACCGCATGGCGCTGTTCATGGCGACCGCGCGCATCGACAACACGCCGGAGACCCAGCGCCGCCTGATCCCGCAAGTCGTCGACTCCCTGATCGACGAACGCCTGAAGATGCAGGAAGCCCGGCGGCAGAAAGTCACCGTCACGACCGAAGAAGTCCGCTCGGCCGTCAACACCATCGAAGACCGCAACGGCATGCAACCCGGCACGCTGCGCGCGATGATGGATGAGCGCGGCATCGACATGGACACCCTTTACGCGCAGATCGAGGCCGACAGCGTGTGGGTGAAAGTCGCGCAGGAGCATCTGGCGCGCGAAGTCGTCGTCACCGCCGCCGAAATCAAAAGCGTCATCGACCGCGCCAAGGCCAACCAAGGCAAACCCGAATACCTTCTGTCCGAGATCGTCATTCCGCTTTCGCTGACGCTGCCCGAGCAGGCGGCGCGCGAGTTGGGCCAGCGTCTGGTGCAACAGATCCGCGGCGGCGCACCGTTCCAAGCGGCCGCGCAACAGTTCTCGCAGAGCGCAACGGCCGCCGTCGGCGGCGACCTCGGCTGGGTGATCCAGAACGACCTGGAAGGCGAGCTCGCCAAGGTCGTGCCGGCCATGGCCGAGAATCAGATCTCCGAGCCGGTGCGTGTCGGCGATGCGATCCGCATCGTCGCGTTGCGCGGCAAGCGCGCGTCGGGCACACCCGACCCCCAAGCAGCGGCCATCACCATGAGCCAAATCTACCTTCCGACCGAGGGCGGCCGCGCCCTGCCGCCGGAAAAGCTGGAAGCTTTCGCCGAGCGGATTCAGCGTGAGCCGAAGACCTGCGAAGACATGAACAAACTGGCCGTAGAGATCGCAACGCCGGGCTCGGGCCCGATCCCGCCGGTGTATGTCGGCGCGCTGCCGGAGAAGGTGCGCAATGCCGTCGTCAAACTGCCGGTCAACAAGGTCAGCGACGTCATCAACGTCACCGGCGCGCGCCTTTACGCGATGGTGTGCCAGCGTCAGGCCGATACCGGGGTTCCAAACGAGAACCAGGTCCGCAGCATGCTGGAGAACCAGAAGCTGAACAATATCGCCCGCCAGAAATTGCGCGATCTGCGCCGCCAGGCGCTGATCGACGTGCGCCTCTAAGGAATGAGCGCGGCTCCGTTTGCGCGTGCCCCGCTTGCCCTGACGATGGGCGAGCCCGCGGGCGTCGGCGGCGAGATCGCCCTCAAGGCCTGGACGCAGCGCGCAACCCTCCCGCCGTTCTTCATCATCGATGACGCCGCGCGCCTCGCCGCGCTCGCGCAACGGTTCGGCATAGACTGTCCGGTCGCGCCGATTGAAACGGCCGCCGATGCCGCGAATATTTTCTCGCGCGCGCTTCCGGTCCTCGCGCTTGAGGCGCCGCTACCGCCGGTGACGCTGGGCGAACCCAGCGCCGCGACCGCGCGCGCGGTCGTGAGCGCCATCGATCAGGCGGTGAGCCTCGTGAAGTCGGGCGCGGCCTCCGGCATGGTCACCAACCCAATCCAGAAAGCGACGCTGCAAAACACCGGCTTCGCCTTTCCGGGACATACGGAATACCTCGGCCACCTCGCCGGCGGCGGCGATGCCGTGATGATGCTTCTGATCGAAGAATTGAAAGTCGTTCCGGTGACCGTGCACGTCGCGATCAAGGACGTGGCGAACACACTGACGACCGATGCGATCATCCACTGCGGCCGGGTGACCGCCGCGGCGCTTCAACGCGATTTCGGCATCGCGCGTCCACGGCTCGCCGTCGCCGCGCTCAACCCGCATGCCGGCGAAAAAGGCAAGATGGGGGGCGAGGAACCGCGCATCATCGCCCCCGCCATTGCCGCGCTGCGCCAAGACGGTATCGATGTCAGCGGTCCCGCCCCCGCCGATACGCTGTTCCACGCCGCCGCGCGGCGCGGTTACGACGCGGCCATTTGCATGTACCACGACCAGGCCCTCATTCCCCTGAAGACCCTCGATTTCGCGGGCGGCGTGAATATGACCTTGGGTTTGCCGTTCGTGCGCACGTCGCCCGATCACGGCACCGCTTGCGATATCGCGGCGCGCGGAATCGCCGATCCGTCCAGCCTGATCGCCGCCCTCAAGACGGCCGGCGCCGTCGCGGCGCGGCGGAACGCCGCCTTATGAGCGCCGCGAACCTTCCGCCGCTGCGCGATGTCATCGCACGTCATGGTCTCATGGCGACGAAAGCGCTGGGACAGCACTTCCTGCTCGACCTCAATCTCACAGGCCGGATCGCCCGCGCCGCGGGAAACATCACGTCCGGCACCTGCATCGAGGTCGGTCCCGGGCCGGGGGGGCTTACGCGGGCCCTTCTCGACGCGGGCGCGCGCGTGATCGCCATCGAGAAAGACAAACGCTGCCGTGAAATCCTCGAGGAGCTGCGAGGCGCGTATCCCGACACCCTGGAAACGATCGAAGCCGACGCGCTCACCATCGATGCGGCGCAGCTCGGCACGGCGCCGCGGCGCATCGTGGCCAATCTGCCCTACAACGTCGGCACGGAACTCCTGCTGGGCTGGCTCAAGAATATCAGAGCGTTCGAATGTCTGGTCCTGATGTTCCAGTCGGAAGTCGCGGCGCGCTTGAGCTCCCCTGCCGATACCAAGGCTTACGGGCGCCTCAGCGTCCTGACGCAGTGGCTATGCGACGTGGAACAGCTTTTTCATGTGAACCCGAAAGCGTTCACACCGCCGCCGGCTGTCAATTCGACCGTTGTGCGGCTGACGCCGCGCAGCACGCCCCTGGCCCCAGCGAAACGCGAGACGCTGGAGCGGGTCACGGCCGCCGCCTTCGGTCAGCGGCGTAAAATGCTGCGTCAGAGCCTGAAGAGCCTTGGTGTCGACGCCGAGGCGCTCTGCCGCGCCGCCGGTGTCGACCCGACGGCGCGCGCGGAAACCTTGAGCGTGGAGCAATTTTGCGCGTTGGCGCGCGGCGTCGACGGCGCTTAAGCGCGCGCGAGATATTCGTCGAGTACCGCGAGATGCGCGGTGACTTCGGCATCGCTCAAGAACGATCCCAGGAAACTGTTGCGGGCCAGCGCCGCGAACGCCGCCCGGTCGAGGCCGCCCGCGTTCGCCATGGCCGCGAAGTTGTCGTTGATATAGCCGCCAAAATAAGCGGGATCATCCGAATTGATCGTCGCGCGCAGGCCGTGCGCCAGCATCGCCGGCAAGGGATGCGTCTTCAGGTCCTTCACGACGCACAGCTTCAAATTCGACAGCGGACAAACGGTCAATGTCGTACCGGCCCGCGCGAGCCGCACCGTCAGGTTCGCGTCCTCAAGCGAACGGTTTCCGTGATCGAGACGGTGTACGTTCAGGATATCGAGCGCTTCGCGCACATACTCCGGCGGACCTTCCTCGCCCGCATGGGCGACGCGCTTCAGTCCCATGTCCGAGGCCGCGGCGAAAACCCGCGCGAACTTGCGGGGCGGGTGCCCCATTTCGGAGGAATCGAGACCCACGCCCGTCAATTTATGCAGCCACGGCTGCGCCGCATCGAGGGTCTTGAAGGCCGCGTCCTCATCGAGATGACGCAAGAAACAGAGGATCAGCTTGGACGTGAGCCCGTGCAGGCGGCGCGCGTCATCCTGCGCCTGGAGGAGGCCTTTCATCACCACATCGAACGGGATCCCTCGATCCGTGTGCGTTTGCGGATCGAAAAAAATCTCGGCGTGACGGACATTGTCGGCCGCGGCGCGATCAAAGTAAGCACCGGCCATATCGCGAAAATCCGCTTCTGTCTGAAGCACCTTCGCGCCTTCGTAGTAAATATCCAGAAAGTCCTGAAGCCGGGTGAAGCGGTAGGCGGCGCGCACCTCGTCCACGGTCTTGAACGGAATGCCGATGCGGTTGCGCTTGGCCAGCGCGAACATCAATTCCGGCTCCAACGTGCCTTCGATGTGCACATGAAGTTCGGCTTTCGGCAGTCCCGCGGTGAAGGCGATGAGACTGCCGTTCGCGGTCATGTCTCGCCGCGCATGGAATTGACGAAGGCGACGAGACCCGGCGCGCGGCGGCGTTGACGCAAACGCTCGGCCACCAAGACGGAATTCACCTGAGCGATGCTCTGTTCGACCGTACGGTTGACCACGACATAGTCGTATTCGGGCCAATGACTCATCTCGTGCGAGGCGCGGCTCATGCGTTTGCGCACGACGTCCTCGGAGTCCTGCGCCCGGCCGCGCAGGCGTTTCTCCAACTCCTCGATGGACGGCGGCAGCACGAAGACGCTGACGACGTCGCCGCCGGCGCTCGCTTTGAGTTGCTGCGTGCCCTGCCAATCGATGTCGAACAGAACGTCATGACCTTCGACGAGCTGTTTTTCGACATACGCGCGCGGCGTGCCGTAGAAGTTGTCGAACACCCTGGCGTGTTCCAGGAGCTCGCCGGCTTTCACCATACGATGGTATTCGGCCTCGGTGATGAAGAAGTAGTCCTTGCCATGCTCCTCACCCGGACGCGGCGGGCGCGTGGTGACCGAAATGGACATGGTGATGTTCCCATCGGACTTCAGCAACGCGCGGGAGATCGTCGTCTTGCCCGCGCCGGAAGGCGAGGACAGGATCAGCATCAGGCCACGGCGCGCAATGGGATGGGGCCCATCAATGGAATCTGTCGTCATTCGATATTTTGAATCTGTTCGCGGAATTGGTCGATGACTGTTTTAAGGTCGAGGCCGATCTTCGTAAACGACACGTCGGCGGATTTCGAGCAGAGAGTATTTGCCTCGCGGTTGAATTCCTGAGACAGGAAATCGAGGCGCCGGCCGCAGGGTTCGCCCTTGGCCAGGAGCTCATGAGCTTGAATTACGTGCGCTTTCAGGCGGTCCAATTCTTCGCGCACATCGGCTTTCACGGCCAACAGGGCGGCTTCCTGGGCCAGCCGCTCGGGCGAAAGGGCCGGAACTTCGCCGGCCAGATCGCGCAACTGGGCAATCAGCGCATCGCGTAAAGCCGTGGGTTGGGTCGCCGCATGGGCTTCGGCCTGGCGGCAAAGCGCGGTGACGGTGTCGAGATGGCCTTTCAGCACGGGCAGGAGGCGCGCGCCTTCCTCGCCGCGCGCGGCGGCAAGCGCGGTCAGGGCCGCGTTGAGGCCTTTCAAAAGCGCGGCATCGCGGGCCGCCAAGGTTTCGGCGGCGACCGTGGTTTCCTGGCTCGTGCGGCCCTTCGCGAGAGCCATCAGACCATCGAGCCGTGCGGGCGCGACCGTCTGGCCGACGGCGCCGAACTGCGCCGTCTTGCGGGCCGCCAACGCAATCAGGGCGTCGAGCGCGGTCTCGTCGATGCCGATGTCGCCGCTCGGGGTTTCCGAGGCGACGGTCAGGTTGAGGGAGATGGAACCACGCGCGAAGGCCGCCGTGACGGCCTGACGGGCCGGGATCTCGATGGAATCGAAGCCGTGGGGGAGGCGCAAGCGGACATCGAGGCTCTTGCTGTTCACGCTACGGGCTTCCCAGGTCCACGTAAACGGCGCGGCCGCGACCGCTTGGCCCTCCGCGCGCGCAAACCCTGTCATGCTGGACGTCGCGCTCGCGCGCATGTTTACCCCGTGAATCCGCTGAAGTCCCCTTACGGCCCCTTATATCGGGGCGAAGCGGCACTGCCTAGCCGCGGGTCCCTGAAAGCGACGGCCCCGGGGTGAGGTTCACCCCGGGGCCACGCGGGTCCGGACCTTAAGGGCGGTTGAAAGCTCAGTTCTTAGTGAAGGGGGGTGCCGTCACCGCGCGAACCGAGGTCTTTTCCGCCGCGTGCAACCTTAAATGTCCGGACACATGAACGATTCGACGAACCGCCTGAATTCCGTGGGCGGCAGCGGTTTCGAGAGCCAGTAGCCTTGGATCTCGTCGCAGGCCCGTTCTTTCAGGAAACGGAGCTGCGCGATGGTTTCGACACCTTCCGCCACCACGGTCAGATCCAGACTCTGTCCCAGACGAATCACCGCCTCGACGATTTTCTCGTCGTCCTTGGTGCGGCCGATGCCGCGCACGAAAGATCCATCGATCTTCAAGCGGCATACCGGGAAGGCCTGCAGGTTCGACAGCGACGAGTAACCGGTCCCGAAGTCATCCATCGACATGGAGACACCGGCCGCGGTCAGTTGGTCGACGTTCTCCTGCACCCGGCCGGCGCCTTCCATGGCGACGCTCTCGGTGATTTCGATGTCGAGGCTGCTGGGCGAGAGCCCCGAGCGCTGCAGCGCCGATGTGACTTGTTCGAACAGATTGCGCTGCCGGAACTGTACGCCCGACACGTTGAACCCGAGGCGCAGTTCAGGCAGACCCAGCGCCTGCCAGATTTGACGCTGGCGGCAGATTTCCTCGATGATCCAATCACCGATGGGAAGAATGAGACCAGAGGTCTCGGCGATGGGAATGAACTCGCCCGGCGAGACCAAACCGCGCTCGGGATGATTCCAGCGGATCAGCGCCTCGGCGCCGACGATCTTGCCGGTGGCAAGGTCGAGTTGCGGCTGATAGGCCAGCCACAATTGATTTTGCTCAACGGCACGGCGCAAGTCGGTTTCGATCCGGACCCGGCGGCGGATATCGGCGTCCATTTCCTTATCGAAATAGCGGAAAGCGTCGCGCCCTTCGGACTTCGCCTGATACATGGCGAGTTCCGCCTGACGCAGCAGAGACAAGGGATCGGTATCGTCCTGCGGATAAGCCGCGATGCCGGCCGAAACCGTGATTTCGATAGCTTGGCCGTTCGCCTCGACCGGCTTGTGGAACGCATTGACGATACTGCGCACGGTGCGGCTTGCCGCCGCCATGTCCGTGACATCCTCAAGCAGGATACCGAAATCGTCGCCGCCCAACCGCGCCAAAGTGTCCGTGGTCCGGGTGATCTTCTGCACCCGGTGCGTGACCGCGCGGAGAAGCGCGTCGCCGACGTCGTGGCCAAGGGTGTTGTTGATCGCGCGAAAGTTGTCGATATCCATCACCATGACCGCAACGGACGCATCGGCGCGCGCCGCGCGATCGATGGCGAGCTTCAGGCGGTCCATGAACACGCTGCGGTTCGGCAGGCCCGTGAGACCGTCGTATTCACTAAGACGGACGAGTTCGTCTTCAGCCTTGAGGCGCTCTGAAATGTCCTCGAGCACCGTCACGAAATGCGACAACCGGCCTGTCGCATCGCGGATCGGCGTGGTGGTTTGTTCGGCCGTGTAGATCGAGCCGTCCTTGCGGCGGTTCACCACCCGGCCTTTCCAGGTCTCGTTCATCGCCGCGAGATGGGCGATCGTGTCAGACACAGGATCGTCACCGGCATCGGCCTTCAGCATCGTGGCCGACTTGCCGATCACCTCGCCGGCATCGAATCCGGCCATCTTGATGAAAGCGGGATTGGCCCAGGAGATGATGCCGTCGCGGTTGGTGATGAGGATGCCGTTGGCGGTGGCTTCAAGCGCCTTGGCTTGCATACCCAATTGTGCCTCGGCTTCGCGCCAGCGCGTCACATCGCGCAGATGGATCACCGTCGCCTCGCCGTCGCGCCAGACAACCGGCGCGGCGATCATCTCCATGAACGTGGGCTGGCCGCCCGTGAAGATTTCAATGGAGGCCGGCTCGCCTGCCTTCGCATAGGGGAAGCCGAATTCGCGGCCGCACAGGTCCTCGGGCGTCGAGGCGAAGAGTGTCGCCGCGGCGCAGTTGCAAAAGACGATGCGCCCGGCCGCGTCCACAACCACGAGGCCTTCGCGGCTGTCTTCAACGATGCGTTTGTAGAGCGATTCGCCATCTTGCGCCGTCAGATCGACCGGCGGAACGAGTCTGCGGTCCCACGACGAAAACATCCTCACCCGATGCGGCGGCGCACTCGCGGCTCTGCTGGTCATTCACGGCCCCCTTCCCATTCTCGGCGCGGCTCGGTTTCTCCGGCCGCTGTTTTTATTTTGAGTAGATATCGTTTTTGTTCGAAACTACGTTAGGCATCTGCACCTAGGGTTGCAAGCACCCCCAGGTGGCGCCACCAAACCGAAGTTGTGGACCCCCGCGCACCGCTCCTTCATCTCGTTGATTTTGAAAAGAATTCATATGAAGCGAATCCTCATCATCGACGACGATGCCAGCGTGCGGGAGACGTTCCTTGCCGCGCTCGCCGACCGGAACTACGCGCTGGAAACCGCGGATAGCGGCGCCGCGGGCCTCGAGTCGGCCCGATGCCGCCGCCCCGATCTTGTCTTTCTCGATCTCAAAATGCCGGAGATGAGCGGCGTTGAAGCGCTGGCACGCCTTCACGCCATATCCCCGGATGTGCCGGTTTATATCTTCACGGGGTTCTACCGCAGCTTCCTGGAGCCGCTCAAAGATCTTCAGAAACGCGGCATCACCTTCGACCTCGCACGCAAGCCGCTCACGCTGGCCGAGATCCGCGCCATCGCCGACGGCGTCTTGAAGCACAGCATCGACACCGCGCCACCCTATCGCCCTACGCGAGGTTCAAGATGAATGGCATTAGCTTGCGGCTTTATGTGACGGGCCACACGCCGAGCGCGGAACGCGCCGTCGCCGCGCTCGCGGATCTGCGCGGGCATTTCGGGGGACGCCTCAGCGTGCAAATCATCGACGTATTGGAGGACCCCGTCTCCGCGCTCAATGACGACGTCTATGCCACGCCCACGGTTTTCAGGATCACGCCCGAGCCCGTGCGCCGCCTGTTCGGCGATTTGTCGCGCAAAGAAACCCTGATCGCCGGGCTGGGACTGGACACGGAGCCGGATCAGGCGCGCTGAACGCGCCGTACCTGCCGCGCCAGGAATTCGCCGAGCGTGATCGCGATCACGGCGGCGAAGATAGGCAAAAGCGCATGGAGCGCGAGCACCAACACGCCCTCGGTTTCGCCCGGCACCGGTTCGCCGATCATGTACGCGACACCTCCGATGAGGAACGCCGCGATGCGCGTCAAAACGGCACGCCCCGCGAAGAGCCCGGCGCCGGCGGCGGCTTCCTGCGCGTCCGCCGGGGCATCACCCTCATGCTTCGGCTTCATGATGCGGCTGACGAGGATGACCGCGATGGCGCCCATCAGCGGCGCAACATGGCGCAGCCAGACCAAGTGGTTTTCGAGCCAATCGTGGACGGCCGCGTCGCTCACCACGACCTCGCCGCCGATATAGCCGATGAGCGCCGCGCCGGCCGGAACGATCACGGGGAAGGCTTCGATCAGCTTGATCAGCAAGGTCGCGCCGTAAACGACCATCGGGATGCTGATCACCAACCCCGCGATAAGAAGCGCCGTATTCCCGTGCGCGGCCGCGGCGACGGCGATCACGTTATCGAGGCTCATCACAGCGTCGGCGATCACGACAATCCGCACCGCATGCCAGAGGTTGGTCCCGGCGGCGACCTCGTCATCCCCGCCGTCCTCGGTCATGAGTTTGTAGCCGACCCAGAAAAGCAGGAGGCCCCCCACGATCTTGAGGAATTGGACCTGCAGGAGGTAAGCGATGAAAACCGTGAAGACGATCCGCAAGAGGACCGCCGCCCCCGCGCCGAACGCGACACCCCACACCTGCCGGCGCGGCGGAAGCGTGCGGCAGGCCAGCGCGATCACCACGGCATTGTCCCCGGAAAGGACGATATTGATGCCGATGATGGTGAGCAGGTTCGCCCACATCTCCGCGCTGAAGAGGATGTCGATCATTCCACCGATTCCGTCCTCTTCTCCTTACGGCGCGCCAGCAGATTGAGCGTTTCGACGCCGATCGAGAAAGCGATGGCGAAGTAGAGATACCCGCGCGGGATATGGAAATGCGCCGCATCGGCGACGAGCGCGGTTCCGACAAGGATCAAGAAGGCGAGCGCGAGCATCTTGATCGTGGGGTGACGGTTGATGAAACCGGACACACCATTGGCCGCGAACATCATGATGAGGATTGCGATCACGATCGCCACGATCATCACAGGCAGATTGTCGGTCATACCGACCGCGGTGATGATGGAATCCAGCGAGAACACCAGATCCAGGATCATGATCGTCGAAATGACGCTGAAGTAGGACGCCGGCGGACGCGGCTTCACATCCGGGCCATCGCCGCCTTCGACGGCCTCGTGGATTTCCATCACGCCCTTGTACACGAGATACAGCCCCCCGACGCCGAGCACGACATCGCGCCAGCTGAGTTCGAAGCCCGCGATCGTCGCGATCGGCGTGGTGAGCGCCGCGATGAAGGTCAAGGTCGAGAGAAGCGCGATACGCAGGAACAGGGCCATGAACAGGCCGATGCGCCGCGCCGACGCCTGCTGATGCGGCGGAAGGCGTGCCGAGGTGATCGCCAGAAAGACGAGGTTGTCGATGCCGAGGACAACCTCGAGGACCGTCAGAGTGGCCAGCGCCGCCCAGGTCTCGGGACTGAGGAGATACTCAAGCATCAGGACGCTTTCCCTTTCCTGGCCTCACGAGCCTTCTTTCTCCGAGCCGCGGCGATCAGATTAAGGCTTTCAATGAGAATCGAGAAGCCGATAGCGAAGTAGAGATAGCCGCGCGGGATGTGGAAATGAGCCGCATCGGCCATCAGGGCCATGCCGACCAGGAGCAAGAACCCGAGCGCAAGCATCTTCACGGTGGGGTGGCGATTCACGAACGAGCTGACGGGCTCGGCGGCGAACATCATGACGAGGATCGCGATCACGATGGCCGAGATCATCACCGGCAGGTTGTCCGTCATGCCGACGGCGGTGATGACGGAGTCGAGCGAGAAGACGACGTCGAGGATGACGATCTGCATGATCGCGGCGGCGAAAGTCGTCGTGGCGCGCGATCCGCCTTCTTCTTCCTCGCCTTCCATCGAATTGTGAATCTCGTGCGTGCCCTTGTAGAGCAGGAAGAGGCCACCTAAGCCGAGCACGACGTCACGCCAGCTGAGCGCGAATTCGCCCATCGTGAAGATCGGCGCCGTGAGACCCGCGATCCACGAAACGCTGCTGAGGAGCGCGACGCGCATCACCAGCGCGAGGATCAAGCCGATGCGCCGCGCCTTCTGCTGCTGGTGCACGGGGAGCTTGCTCGAAACGATCGAGAGAAAGATGACGTTGTCGATGCCGAGAACGATCTCGAGCGCCGTCAATGTGAGAAGCGCGGCCCAGAGATCCGGGTTCGTGAAGAGTTCCATCATGACGTCGTCGGTCTTTCCCCAATGAGAACGCCTGTTTAATCGCGCGTCAGGGAGCAGTCTTCATCTTGCGTTCGAGCTTGCGCCAACGCGCGACGTTTTTGTTGTGCTCCGCCAACGTGGCGGCGAAGGCGTGTCCGCCCGTGCCGTCCGCGACGAAATATAGCTCATCTGACGGAAGAGGATTCAAGACCGCAGCGAGCGCCGCGCGCCCCGGGTGACAGATCGGTGACGGAGGCAATCCAGTTACAATGTACGTGTTGAACGCGTTCGGCGCGTCGAGGTCCGCGCGCGTGATCGGCCGGTCGAGATCACCCGCGTCCGGCGCGATGCCGTAGATCACCGTGGGGTCGGATTGCAGTTTCATGCCGCGCTTCAGCCGATTGATGAAAACGGCGGCGACGCGCGGGCGTTCCGAGGCAATGCCGGTTTCTTTCTCGACGATGGAAGCCAGGATCACCGCCTCCTGCGGCGTCGACACGGGCAAATCGGGCGCGCGCTTCTGCCAGAGTTCGGCGAGCGTTTGATCGCGCGCCGTGCGCATGCGGCCGACGAGCGCGGCGCGGCTATCGCCCCATTCGTAACGATATGTTTCGGGCAAAAGGTCGCCGTCCGCGACCTCGGCCGTTACATCGCCCACAAGACCCGGCGCTTCGCCGAGGATTCGCTTGATGCCGGCGGTGACGAGGCCTTCGGGCACGGTCACAAAACGAACGACCACATCATGCCGCACGACCTTGTCGAGCGCAGCGACGATGCTGACGCCAGGTTCGAATTTGTACTCACCCGGCTTCAGGGCGCGCGCCTGACCGCTACGACGCGCCTCCAATTCAAACAGGCGCGCGTGCATGACGACCCCGGCGCCTTCAAGCTGGCGCGAGATGGCGCTGAGCCCCGTGCCCGGCATGATGACGAGCGTTGTCTCTTTGACGAGCGGCCCCGGCAGGAGCACTTCGCGCGCGAACCACAGATAGGCGCCGCCGGCGGCCGCGCCTATCACCACGAGGAGGAAGAGGAACGCGGCGGCGAGCCGGGCAATCATGCGGCGTTTGGATGTTTAGGGCGCGGGCCCGATGACGACGGACGCGTTCGTACCGCCGAAACCGAAGGAATTCGACTGCACGTAACGGATCTTCCGCGGCTTGGCTTTATGCGGCACGAGGTCGATATCGCAGCCATCCGACGGATCGTCGAGATTGAGCGTCGGCGGCGCGATCTGATCGCGCAGCGCGAGCATGCTGTAGATCGCTTCCACCGCGCCGGCCGCGCCAAGCAGGTGGCCGATCGCCGACTTGGTGGAGGACATGGAAAGCTTGTAGGCGTGCGCGCCGAACAAGCGCTTCACGGAGCCCAGCTCGATCTCATCGCCTTTCGGCGTCGAGGTGCCATGCGCGTTGATGTAGTCGATCTGGTCCGGCGAAAGCTTCGCGTCCTTGAGGGCCGCGGTCATCGCACGGAAACCGCCCGAACCGTCTTCCGCCGGAGCGGTGAGATGGAACGCGTCGCCGGCGAGACCGTAACCGAGAATCTCGGCATAGATTTTGGCGCCGCGTTTCTTGGCGTGTTCGTAATCTTCCAGCACGACGACACCGGCGCCTTCGCCCATGACGAAGCCATCGCGGCCCTTGTCCCACGGGCGCGAACCCTTGGTCGGGGTATCGTTATAGCTGGTGGAAAGAGCTTTCATCGCGGCGAAGCCCGCGATCCCGAGGCGGCAGAGCGCCGACTCAGCGCCGCCGGCCACCATCACATCGGCATCGCCGTACTTGATGAGACGCGCGGCATCGCCGATGGCATGAGCGCCGGTGGCGCATGCCGTCACGGGCGCATGGTTCGGACCACGGAAGCCGTATTTGATCGAGACCTGACCCGACGCAAGGTTGATCAGGCTGGCCGGAATGAAGAACGGCGACACGCGGCGCGGACCTTGCGCGGCCAACGTCTGCGAAGTGTCGTCGATGGTGGCGAGGCCGCCGATACCCGAACCGATCATGACGCCGGTACGGTTGCGGGCTTCTTCCGTGGGCGGGACCCAACCGGAATCGGCGACCGCTTCCTGCGCGGCGGCCATCGCGTAGACGATGAAATCGTCCATGCGGCGGCGATCCTTCGCGGCGACGAAATCGTCGGCGATGAACTTGTACGGATGATCGGCGGCGGTCGGAACGGCGCCACCGATACGGCACGGCAGATCGTCGACCTTGAAGCGGTCGATGGTCGCAAGGCCAGACTTGCCGGCAATGAGGGATTCCCAATTGCCTTGCACGCCCATACCGAGCGGCGTGACCAGCCCGATACCGGTTACAACGATACGCTTCGGTTCATATGTCATGATGCCGTGGTCCCGGACGAGAACTAACTGTCGGCCTGCAGGCCCCCGAAATCCGCGACATCGCGAATTCCGGGGTGAGACCCACCAGTGTCCGATTTCGGAAGGTCACGAGGCGGAACGGGCCTTTGCATCAGTGAACTTCCGAAATCGGACACTGGAAATCCCATAAAGCGAGTGCCGCCCTAAGGCGGCACGGGCCCGTTGCACTGTGCTAGCTGCGGCGTCTGTTTATGGTCGCCGCAAATCGCTACTTATTTCGCGTTCGCCTGAATGAAGGCGATCGCGTCTTTCACGGTCAGGATCTTTTCCGCCGCGTCGTCAGGAATTTCGACGCTGAATTCTTCTTCAAACGCCATCACGAGTTCGACCGTGTCCAAGCTGTCGGCGCCCAGATCGTCGATAAAGCTCGCATTGTCGGTGACCTTGGCTTCATCAACGCCGAGGTGCTCAACGACAATCTTTTTCACGCGATCAGCAACGTCACTCATTCTTATTCCTCTAATCTTTTCTTGGTGGTGATGATGTCTGCAGTCGATATCTGTCACGAACAATCGTCCGCGCCAGACCCGCGGCCCGAGCTCCCGGCCCCCATCGAAGTGAGGGTGTCAGTAGCATATTACCTTTTTCTTGGCTAGGGCTACGGCAGCCCGGCACGAGACCGGATTTCTCTTTTAAATCATAGCCATACCGCCATTTACGTGGAGCGTCTGCCCGGTCACGTAACTGGCTTCGGTACTGGCGAGATAGACCACGGCGGCCGCGATATCGGCGCCCTCGCCGATCCGCCCCACCGGGACATTCTGGAGCATACGGTTCTTTTGCTCGTCGTTGAGCTTGTCGGAAATCGCGCTGGTGACGAGGCCCGGGGCGACGGCGTTCACGGTGATGCCGCGGCTGCCGACTTCCTGCGCCAGCGACTTGGTGAGGCCGATCAGGCCCGCCTTCGACGCCACATAGTTGGTCTGACCGGGGTTGCCGGTCGCGCCGACCACCGAGGAGATATTGATGATGCGGCCGAAACGGCGCTTCATCATGCCCTTCACGGCGGCGCGGCTGAGGCGGAACGCAACCCCGAGGTTGATGTCCATCACGGTCCAGAAGTCTTCATCCTTCATGCGAAGAATGAGACCGTCGCGCGTGACACCGGCATTGTTGACGAGGATGTCGAGCTGACCGAGCGCGGCTTCGGTGTCCGGGATCATCTTCTCGACGACTTCGGCGCCGCCGGCGAGATTGGCGACGAGGACATATGTGCGATCACCGAGTTCGGCGGCGAGCGCGTCGAGCGCTTCCTTGCGCGAGCCGTGCAGCGCGACCTTCGCGCCTTGCGCATGGAGCGCGCGCGCGATGGCGCCGCCGATGGCGCCGCTCGCGCCGGTCACAAGGGCCGTCTTGCCGGTCAAATCGAACATCGCGGTTTCCTTTTTCTTCTTATTTCTTTTTGGCGAACTCTTCGATGTCGGCGGGCGTGCCGACACTGATGCCGGTGAGATCGCCGTCGATGCGCTTGGTCAGGCCCGAAAGCACCTTGCCCGCGCCGAGTTCGATCAGCGTATCGACGCCGGCTTCCTTCATCAGATGCACGCTTTCACGCCAGCGCACCATGCCGGTGACCTGTTCCACGAGCAATCGGCGGATCTCGTCGGGATCGATCACGGTACCGGCCGTGACGTTGGCGATCACGGGCACCACCGGCGCCGAGATCGTCACCTTCGACAGCGCTTCGGCCATCACATCGGCGGCGGGCTTCATCAAGGGACAATGGAACGGCGCGCTCACGGGCAGCAGCATGGCGCGCTTGGCGCCTTTGGCTTTCGCGAGTTCGATCGCGCGTTCGACAGCGGCCTTATGGCCCGACACCACGACCTGGCCAGGCGCGTTATCGTTGGCGGCCGCGCAAATGAGTCCATTACCGGACGCATCGCTCGCGACCTTCTGCGCATCGTCCACATCGAGGCCCAGCAGCGCGGCCATGGCGCCCTCGCCCACGGGCACAGCTTTTTGCATCGCCTGGCCGCGGATCTTCAAAAGGCGTGCCGTGTCGGCAAGGCTGAGGGAGCCCGCCGCGGCCAGCGCGGAATATTCGCCGAGAGAGTGACCGGCGACATAACGGGCGGTCTTGCGGATGGCGATGCCGGCCTGCTTTTCCAAGACCCGCACGACGGCCATGCTGACGGCCATGAGGGCCGGCTGGGCATTCTCGGTCAGGGTGAGTTCGTCGGCCGGACCTTCGAACATGAGCTTGGTCAGGCGCTGATTCAGGGCGTCGTCGACTTCCTGGAAAATCTCGCGCGCTTCCGAAAAGGCCGCGGCCAGTTCCTTGCCCATGCCCACGGCCTGGGATCCCTGGCCAGGGAATACATAGCTCCAGCTCATTGATCGCCCCTTCAATAACCCGCGATTTCGGGCCGGAGAGGTGACGCAAGGGGGCCTTTCTGTCAAGAAATCCCCCATGCCCATGCCGGCGTCTAAATATTAAGCAATTGATTTTATTAATATAAATAGGTCAAAAGACACGACCGATTTGGGGCGCCGGAAAAGCCGGCATGGGCCGCCCGGCGCGGCCGTCTTCCCTTGTGGCGGCCCTGGGAATGTGTATATTCCGCGCCCTTAACATAGCTCCTTGCTGACCTTTTGGGGCCAGCTATGCCGGGCGACGCCGATGGTCGGCGTTATCCTGGACGAGACAAGCCATAAGGAGAACTACCTCATGCCTCTCTATGAGAGCGTCGTGATTGCGCGTCAGGATATCGCCACCACCCAGGTGGACACCCTGGCCGACGAACTGACCAACATCCTCGCGGAAGGCGGCGGTAAGGTTACCAAGCGTGAAAGCTGGGGCCTGCGCTCGCTCACCTACCGCATCAAGAAGAACCGCAAGGGTCACTACGTTCTGTTCAACATCGACGCCCCCGCGGCGGCGATCAACGAATACGAACGCCGCATGCGCATCAATGAAGATGTGCTGCGTTATCTGACCGTGCGCGTTGAAGAACATGAAGAAGGCCAATCGGCTGTCCTGCTCAACAAGGACCGCCCGGCTGAACGCACCGGTGGCTTCGGCGACCGTGGCGGCTTCGGCGGCGGCCGTGGCTTTGGTGGCGGCGGCCGTGGCCGTCCGCGTGACGATGGTGACCGTGGCGGCGATCGTGGTGGTGACCGCGACCGTTTCAGCTCGGGCCGCCGTCCTCGTTCTGACTCTGACCAGGGAGAAGGCTAATGGCTGCTCCGGGACGCAAACCGTTCTTCCGCCGTCGCAAAACCTGCCCGTTCACGGGCTCGAACGCGCCGAAGATCGACTACAAGGATACGCGCCTTCTTTCGCGCTACATCTCCGAGCGCGGCAAGATCGTGCCGAGCCGTATCACGGCCGTGTCGACCAAGAAGCAGCGTGAACTGGCGCGCGCGATCAAACGCGCCCGCTTCCTCGCGTTGCTGCCGTACGTCGTCGCTGCTTAACTACTGAACGTGACCCGCGCGAGCGCAATTGCGGTCGTCGCGGGCGCGCTTGGTGGCGCTTTACTGATCGCGGCGCTGCGGCAGTCGTTTCTGGGGGTCCTCCTGGGAGCGATGTTATCGCCGCTGCCGCTCGCGATGACGGCCTTCGGCCTCGGCGGGGCGTTCCTGCCGGTGGCCGTGGTCGGCGGATCGGTGACCGTGGCGATCCTCAGCGGCTCGTTCGCTTCCGCCATTGTCTACCTGGTGGTCGATGCCGCTCCGGCGGTCTTGTTGTCGCGGATCGCGATCGCAGCGGCCAAAGCGAACCCGAACGCTCCGGCGTCGGGTGAGGCGCTTGCCCGCACGGTGTGCGGTTTGGCGGCTTTCGCGGTGTTGATCGTCGTTGTCGGTCTTCTCCTGCTTCCCACAGGGGCGGAAGGGATTGAAGCGGCGGTCCGGGCCAGGCTGGACGAAGTAGTTACCGCGATGCCGGTCGATCCGGCGGCCAGCGCCGAACTTATGAAGGCGCGGGCGCAATTCGTCGAAGCCATGGCGGCCGTGCTGGGCGGCACGCAAAGTCTGCACACCAATTCCTTCGATGAAGCAATTGCCCTGCCCACCGATTTTTCGGCGAAAATTGCCCGCGATACGCAGATTTTTATCCAGAAAGAAACCGATGTTACCCGCGCCACCGACCCATGGGCAGGTTCTTATTTTGTAGAACAGCGCACGCAGCAACTCGTGGAAGCCGCCTGGGCGCTTATTCAGGAAGTGGAACAAATGGGCGGCATGGCCAAAGCCATCGAAGAAGGACTGCCCAAACTCCGCATCGAGGAAGCAGCCGCGCGCAAACAGGCGCGCATCGACTCGGGCGAGGAGAAAATCATTGGCGTCAATATTTTTCAGGTATCCGACAGCGAAGCCTTTGAAATCCTGGAAGTGGACAACACAGCCGTTCGGGAAGCGCAAATACGGCGCTTGCAGGACATCCGGCAACGCCGCGACGAAGCCGCCGTACAACAAGCCTTGCAGGCTATCCGCACGCTGGCGGCCAGCGCGCCTATTCCCGGGGATGCCGACAATATGGAGCGCAACCTGCTGGCGCTGGCCGTTGAGGCCGCCCGCTTGCGCGCTACGCTGGGCGAAATTTCCTCGGCGATGGAAGATGCCTTCGGAAGATATGTAGCCACAACTCGCACCATTTCAGGCGTTTATGCTGCCAGTATGAGCCACAACGAAGATTTTGAACAGGCCCGCGCCCTGGCCGACGAATTTGCAGAAGCAGAGGGCCGCCGCCCACGTATCATGATTGCCAAACTGGGGCAGGA
>Ga0102832_1001076_pt1 | contig 25177 bp, 23 predicted proteins | sample EBPBio282013_DNA_FD_88942 | JGI IMG/M metagenome (GOLD analysis project Ga0102832, IMG submission 88942) | Wastewater treatment Type I Accumulibacter community from EBPR Bioreactor in Madison, WI, USA - Reactor 2_5/28/2013_ DNA (Illumina Assembly) | ecosystem: Engineered > Bioreactor > EBPR >... | reverse complement strand
CGTGCATACCTCGGTGCTTGCAGGCGGCGCCTACCCCAGCCAAATCGAAGTACATAACTATGCAAGCACCGCCCAGACCTATGTGCTGAGCGTCTACGAGGCGACAACAGGTGCGCTGAAGGGCCGTACCAGCATCAATACGGCCGCGAATTCGACCTATCTGATCCCGTTCGTGGGCGGCATTCAGCAGGCGATCGGTTGGACACCGACGGCGTCGGAAATCCACGCCAATGTGGTGCTGCAGACGACAACAGGGACGACGGCGCCGCAGGCGTCCATCGGCCATACCATCGTCAATACGCGGCAAACCAATACGGTGCTGAACATGACGAACGTCTGTTCGGTGAACGCACCGCCGGCGGTCGTCGTACCGGCGACGACGCCGGTGGCCTACTGCGGCACGGTGACGCCCGCGCCCCTCACGCCGTTTCCCTATAACCTGATGCAATACACACTTACCGCATCGGTCGCGACAAACGGACGGATCAAGGGGCATTTGGTAGGCCGCTACAGCACGTACGGCGACTTTGATTCGTTCACCGGCACCGTAACGGGATCGACATTCCAAGTGGTGACGTCGGGCGGCATCCCGCTTTCGGGCACCATCGCGAACGGCACGCTCAGCGGCTCCGCCGCAAGCATTTATGGGACCATCCGCTACCAGGCAACGACCGCGGGCTGCAGTTCATAACGCACGCAGGACGCCCGGGCGCCGCAGGCCCGCGGCGGCGTCCAACGCGGCAGCCCGTCGTGTTTGCATAGAAAGCCGCGCGGCGCGGGGTTAGTGGCCGACGGATTCCGCCGGGAGTTCGAGCCCGCTGGCCTGAAGCTGTCCGGCAAGTTCGGCTTTCAGCTTCTCAAGCGCGCTGTCGCTGGCCGCCTCGGCGCGGGCCACCAGCACGGCCTGGGTGTTCGACGCGCGCAGCAGCCACCAGCCGCCATTCACGTTCACACGCACGCCGTCGATATCGGAGACGTTCGCGCCCGACTTCTGAAGACGCGCCTTCACTTCATCGACGACCGCGAACTTGCGCGTGTCGTCGCAGGGGAAACGCAGTTCCGGCGTGTTCACCATGACCGGCATCGCATCGTAGCGCTTGGCCAAGTCGAATTTTTCGTCCCGCGCCATGATGGAGAGAAAGCGCACGGCGGCGTACACCGCGTCGTCGAAGCCGTAATACTTGTCGGCGAAGAAAATGTGGCCGCTCATCTCGCCGGCGAGCGGCGCCTTGGTTTCGGCCATCTTGTTCTTGATCAGCGAATGGCCCGTCTTCCACATGAGGGGCTTGCCGCCCATGCGGCCGATTTCGTCGAACAGCGCCTGGCTGGCCTTCACATCGGCGATGATCGGCGCGCCCGGCGAATCCTGCAGCACGTCCTCGGCCAGCACCTGCAGGATCTGGTCGCCCCACAGGATGCGGCCCTTGCCGTCGACGACACCGATGCGATCGGCGTCGCCGTCGAAGGCGAAACCGACGTCGGCCTTTTGTTTGGCGACTTCGGCGATCAACTGTTCGAGGTTCTTCGGCACCGTCGGGTCGGGATGGTGCGCGGGGAACGTGCCGTCGATGGCGCCGTTCAGCACGATATGCTTGCCCGGAAGCTTTTTCACGAGCGCCGTGACGGCTTCGCCGCCGGCGCCGTTGCCGGGATCCCACACGGCCGTGAGTTCACGCGCGCCCTTGAAATCCTTCAAGAGGCGGTTGATGTAATCGTCGAACACTGGGGTGTCCTTGACCGTGCCTTGCGCCTCGTCCACGTCGCCCCGGCCGGCCATCTCGCCGAGCTTCTTGATGTCGGCCCCGAAGAACGGCTTTTTGTTCAGCATCATCTTGAAGCCGTTGTGGGTCGGCGGATTGTGCGAGCCGGTCACCATGATGCCGCCGTCCGCGCCGCGTTCGACCGTCGCGAAGTAGAGCATCGGCGTGGGGCCACGGCCGACGCGTTCCACCTCGACCCCAACCGAGCGCAGGCCTTCGACAAGCGCCGCTTCCATCGCAGGAGAGCTGACGCGTCCGTCGTAGCCGACGCACACACGCTTTCCACCGGAGCGTTTCACGAGCGTTCCGAAAACCTTGCCTACGGCGGTCGCATCCGCCGGCGAGAGGGTCTCGCCGACGATGCCGCGAATGTCGTATTCCCGAAGAACGGTGGGATGGAAAGCGTGCGTGAAGGTCATGGGCGCGGATTACTCACTTTGATATCGGACCGGATGTTTGATCCGCCTGGATCAAACCTCTTCTATTTAAACACGGCGCGACCGGCCGCAAAACCGGGTTCCACTTTTGCCGATCACGATGTCCCGGCCTTGGTGGCCTTCGGGGTCGCACGCGGATCGGAGCCGAAACGAGAATTTTGGACGGAGACCGCTTCGGGCGCGGCCGGCATGTCCTGCGGACGGCCGATGCTGGTGTAGTGGAAGCCCGCGGCCTTCATGTCGGCCGGGGTGTAGACATTGCGCAAGTCGATCAACACCGGCGACTTGAGCAGCGATTTAGCGCGCGGCAGATCGAGATTGCGGAATTGATTCCATTCGGTGAGCAGCACGACGGCGTCCGCATCCTTCATGGTCTCATAGGCGTCGTTGCAGTAGACCACGTTCGGGAGAAGATTCTTGGCTTCGTGCATACCTTCCGGGTCGTAACCGCGCACGACCGCGCCTTGTTCTTCCAGGACTGGGATGATCGAAAGGCTGGGTGAATCGCGCATATCGTCGGTGTTCGGCTTGAACGTCAGGCCGAGGAACGCAATCGTCTTGCCCTTCACCGAACCGCCGCAGGCCGCCGCGATCTTGTCGGCCATCTTGCGTTTGCGCTTGTCGTTGACGTCGACGACGGTCTCGATGATGCGCAGGGGCGCGCCGTAATCCTGGGCGGTCTTCACGAGGGCCAGCGTATCCTTCGGGAAACACGAACCGCCGTAGCCCGGGCCCGCATGCAGGAACTTCTTGCCGATACGGCCATCGAGGCCGATGCCCTTCGCGACGTCGTGAACGTTGGCGCCCACCTTCTCGCACAGGTCGGCGATTTCATTGATGAAGGTGATCTTGGCCGCGAGGAAGGTGTTGGCGGCGTATTTGATCAGCTCGGAGGTTTCGAGCGAGGTGAACATGATCGGCGTTTCGATCAGATACAGCACGCGGTAGAGCTGGCGCATGACTTTTTGCGCGCGCTCGCTTTCGGTGCCGATGACGACGCGGTCCGGGCGCATGAAGTCGTTGATGGCCGAACCTTCGCGCAAGAACTCCGGGTTCGAGGCGACATCGAATTCCAGGTCCGGGCGGGCGGCGCGGATGATGCGTTCCACCTGGCGGCCCGTGCCCACCGGGACGGTCGACTTGGTCACGACCACCGCGTAGCCGCTCAAATGCGCGGCGATATCCATGGCGGCGCCATAGACGTAGGACAGATCGGCGTGACCGTCCCCGCGGCGGCTTGGAGTACCAACAGCGATGAACACCGCGTCGGCGCCGGCGACGGCGGCTTTGATGTCGGTGGTGAAGGTCAGGCGGCCGGCGGCGGCGTTGTCGGCGACCAAGGTGTCGAGACCCGGCTCATAGATCGGGATCTCACCCTTCCTGAGCCGCGCGATCTTCCCGGCATCGCGATCGACGCACACCACATCGACACCGAATTCCGAAAAGCACGCCCCGGACACGAGGCCGACGTAGCCCGTTCCGATCACTGCGATGCGCATTCACACTCTCCTCTGGAGCAAGAGGCCCAAAAGACCGCCACGCTCCCCAAGTCTCTATCTTTCGAGCACATTCTTATCGGAAAACCGCAATCACGCTTTTCGGGACCATGCTCTAAGAGTTCATCAGCCGCGCCAGCAGCGGCTTCAGACGCGGCGCGAGTTCCGGATTGGCCAAAGCGAAGGCGACGTTCGCCTCGATGAAGCCGACCCTCGTTCCGCAGTCATATCTCTTCCCTTCGAAGCGCAGCCCGTGGAAAGGCGTGCGCGATATCGTCTTATTCAAAGCGTCGGTGAGTTGGATCTCGTTGCCGGCGCCGCGCGTATGTTTGTCCAATTCGTCGAAAACGGAGTGGTCCAGGACATAACGTCCGATGATCGCAAGGGTCGAGGGCGCCTTTTCCGGCTGCGGCTTTTCCACCAAACCGCGCGCGGCGGCGAGCCTCCCATCGTCGGATGCGACATCTAGAATGCCATAGCGGCTGGTTTGATCCCGCGGAACATCCTCGACCGCGACAACATGACCGCCCACCTTGGCATGGGCGTCGATGAGCTGCTTCATGCAGGCGGTTTGCGACAGCACCATGTCGTCGGGCAGGATGACGGCGAAAGGCTCGCGTCCGACGAGGTCCTTGGCGCACCACACGGCATGCCCCAGGCCCAGAGGCTCACCTTGAATGACGACCTTCATATGGCCCGACGGCAGGCTGGCGTCGCGCACGAGCTTGAGTTCGGCCATCTTGTTCTTGGCTTCCAGGGACGCTTCGAGCACCGCCTGGGCCGAAAAATGCGCGGCGATGGCGTCCTTGCCTTCGGCGCTGACGAAAATGAATTCCTCGATCCCCGCCGCGCGGGCTTCCTCGACCGCATACTGGACCACCGGCTTATCGACGACCGGGATCATTTCCTTGGGAATAACTTTGGTGGCGGGGAGAAATCGGGTGCCGAGGCCGGCGACAGGCAGGACCGCCTTACGCACGCGCTGAGCCATTGAGAATCCTATCGAACAATTGCGAGGGGGCCGGCGGGGAACCGGCCGTGAGAATTTGTGACACGCCACAGGTGAGCGTGGCAATGCAACCTTTCAATTATGAAGATGTTCCCTTCAGGAGAAAATCCTTTGCCTGGTTCACTTTAGCGGCCAGATAGTCGCTCCCGCCCCGGTCTGGGTGGAGCTGAGTCATCAGCTTGCGGTAGGCGGTTTTGACGTCCTCGGGCCCGGCCCCGTCCTTCAGGCCCAGAATGCGCAAAGCCTCGTCCCGGGTCATGGCCCCGGCGGCGGCGGGCGGGGTCGCGGGAGCCGCCCCTTCGGTCTCGCGCCATTCCGGGTGGGCGCGGTCCAGGAAGGCTTCGAGCAGGTTCACGGAATCCGCATCGGCCGCGACCTCGCGCAGCAGCGCCGTGAGATCGGCGAGCGGCATCTGGCTGAGGCGGCGGCCCCGCTGCGTGCCCGCGCAGACCTCGCCGTCCATGGCGCCCGTGGACAGATCGAGGGTCATGTTCAAGAAGGCGCTGGTGACATGCGACGCATGTGGTGAGCCGGGGCCCGCGCCGAGGCCGTGCCCGAACCCGAACGAACGGAACATGCCGGTGAACTGGCGCATGGCGTTCACCATGTGGAACACGCGCCACGCCCAGGCGAAGAAGGCCATCAAGAGGCCCATGGCCGCGCCGAGGCGGCCGGTGCCAGCAAGCACGACGATGCCGAGCACCAAGACGCTGGCCCCGATCCATTTCGCGCTCGACTTGATCTGCTTCACGTCGGCGTCGGAATACCATTTGAGCAGGAGGTAGATCGCGACGACGACCGCGACGCCAAGGAGAAGCGGCCCCATCAGGTTTTCCCGCTGACTTGATGCGTGATCTGGAGCGCCGCGCCGCCGGTCTTGGCGCCGTAGTCCTCCAGCGCCTTGCGCCCGCCGGCCGCGAACACGGCGACGGCTTTCAAAAGATCGCGCAGCTGCTGCGCGCTATTGGCATCGAAGGTGGAATAGGCGCCGCGCGTGATGCGCGCGATCTGGCGGAACACACGGCCCGCGGGGTCGCTCGAATGACCGAAGGCGCCTTCGTGAAACACAAACACCGGCACGCCTTGCAGGCCAAGCTGGCCGGCGGCGTCCGCGATCGCGTCCTGGGATTCCTCGACCGCGTCGCCGATGAAGACCATCGCGTTGACCTTGGACGCTTTCGACGCCGCGAGCGCATGCCGCAGCACGCGGACGATTTGTGTATTGCCGCCCTCGACATCGACGGTGCGCATCAGGTTCGCGACGCGCGCCGGATCGCCGAGCCACGGGCTCGCGCCGAAATCCATCACGCCGCGATAATAGACCAGTTGCACATCAAGCCCGCCGACCGTGGCCGCCTCCTTGAACATATCGCTCTGGATCGCCATGGCCTGGGCCCAGGTGGGGCCGCGGCTGGCGGTGGCGTCCATCGCGAAGATGAGGCGTCCGTTTTTGGCGCCCGGCGCGCGCACGGGTGTCTTGGCCGCCTGGTTCAGGAAGGCGGTAACGTCACCGGAGGACGAACGCGTGGTGGGGGTCTTGTTACCGGACATGAAGGCCTTTTATTTTGAGCATGTTCTGATCGGAAAACCCGCCGACGAAGGTCGGCATCTTAAAAGATGCGCGCCTTCGCGCGCGGCACTTTTCCGGAACATGCTCTAAGCGCTGATCAGCGACGTCTCCAGCGTATCCTTTAAACCGAGTGCAATCATCAGGGCCCGGAGCTCCTGGCGGGCCGCGACATGGGACATAGCGAGCGCGCCGCCCTTTGCAAGGGCCGCCAGATCCTCGACCGTCAATCCATCGAGGAACAACTCGCGATACACCACGCGTTCGGCGATGCCGTCCACAAGGCGAAACCCGATACGCCGCGCGAGCTCGGCCAGGAGCTTCGCGACAAGCTTCTTGTTACGCGCCTCGAGCTGGCCGAGGCGGTTACGTAACACGACCCAGTCGATCGAGCCGCCGTCCCTTTTCGCGCGAAGCTGCTTGGCGCGCCAGACGCGCTCGGCATAGTGGCTGGGGCGCACGATGGTCTGCTTCAACGGATCGACATCGGACATCACGTCGAGATCGATCAGGCTGTCGTTCATCGGGGTCACGATGACGTCGGCGAAGGAATGACCAATCTGCGAGAGCGTGGTGTCGAAGCCCGGCGTATCCACGACGACCACATTGTGGCCGCCGGTTTCCGCGAGCACACGCGGCAATTCCACTTCGTAGCCGGTTTCATCGGTGCGGGAGCTGATGGCGTGATGCGCCGGCAGCGGAATAGGGAGTCCCGTGCGCTCCTTGTAACGCTTGCGGTTGGCGACGTATTTGCTGAGGGTGCCTTGACGCGCGTCAAGGTCGACGGTCGCGACCGAGAGGCCGCGGTTCATGAGGGCCACCGCGAGATGCATGGCCAGGGTCGATTTGCCGGTGCCGCCCTTTTCGTTGCCGAAAACGACGATCCGCGGTGTGGATGGGGAACGCATTCTGCCTACCAAAACTGAACTTCGCGGGAATCTTAATGGGCGCAGCGTTCCACGTCATTGCAAAACAAAACAAAAAATCGACCCTTCCCCGCGTTTGAGAGCTCAATCGCGGTTAGATACGATAACATCTCGGCGCGCGGAGTTCTCCCCGCGCCTCCCCTTTCAGGGGCGGGAGAAAAAACAGCTAGGATCGTCGTATGGAGCATGTGGATTGCATCGTCATCGGCGCCGGTGTCGTCGGCCTCGCCGTCGCCAGGGCCATGGCGCGCAAGGGCCGCGAGGTGATCATCCTCGAGAAAGCCGACGCCTTCGGGACTGAAACCAGCTCGCGCAACAGCGAAGTGATCCACGCGGGCGTGTTCTATGTCCACGGCAGCTTGAAGGAGCGCCTGTGCATCGAGGGCCGCGACAAGATGTACGCCTTCTGCGACGCGTACGGGGTGACCTACAAACGCAGCACCAAGCTCATCTACGCCGCCGACGACGGCGAGCGCGACGGCTTGAAGGCGCTGCAAAAACATGCGGCCGACAGCGGCGTCCATTTGACCTGGCTGAGCGCCGCCGATGCGAAACGGCTGGAACCGGAGCTCCACTGCGCGGCCGCGCTGCACTCCCCCTTGAGCGGTATCGTCGACAGCCACGCCTTGATGCTGGCGTTCCTGGGCGACGCCGAGGCCCACGGCGCCTCCATCGCCTACAACAGCCCCGTGATCGGCGGGCGGGGGACCGAGGGCGGCGTCGAGATCGAGACCGGCGGTCCGGACGCCATGCACCTCACGGCCCGCACGGTCATCAATTGCGCCGGATTGGGCGCGCAGGGGATCGGACGCGCGATCCAGGGCGTCCGCCCGGCGAGCGTCCCGCGCCAGCACTATGCAAAAGGCAGTTATTTCTACCTTTCGGGGAAAGCCCCGTTCAGCCGGCTCATTTACCCTTTGCCGGGCCGGGCCAGCCTGGGTCTCCATTATACCCGCGACCTGTCCGGCCAGGGCCGGTTCGGGCCGGACCTCGAGTGGGTCGACGCCATCGACTACCGGGTCCAGGAGGAGCGGGAACGCCTGTTTTATGGGGAAATCCGGCGTTACTGGCCGGGGTTGCCGGACGGGGCCCTGCGCCCGGGCTACAGCGGCATCCGCCCCAAGATCCAGGGGCCCGGGGAACATGCGAAAGACTTTTTGATACAGATGCCCGCCGAGACCGGCGTTAATGGTTTCGTTGCCCTTTACGGCATAGAATCGCCGGGGCTCACCTCATGTCTCGCCATCGCCGATTGGGTGGCGTAGCGGATAACGTGATCAGGCGTATTTTATCGACCTTGCTGGCAACGAGCTGTTTGTTCTCCCTCACCGTGGCCACGGCGCAGGAGAAGCCGGTCGCGCCTGCCGCGCCCGCGGGACGCGCGCTGGGGCCGCCGCCCGGCGCCGGCCTCGAAGGCTCGGACCCGGAGCCGGTGGAAATGCCGGAAGACACCCCGGCGATCCCGGTCCCCGCGGCCAATGCGAAGCCAAGCGCGCCGAGCACCGACCTGCTCGACCGTACCCGCAGCCTTCTCGGTGAGCTCGAAATCCTCGACATCCCGCTTCGGGACATCCCCAACTACCGCGCCTACATGCGCGAGATGGTGGAAGACCTGGCCACGTACGCCGAAAAGCGCGATCCCAAATTCATCGTCGTCACGCGTCCGGGATTCGATCTTTTGTCCTGGAGCCGCCGCGAGTTCGACCTCGCCGAAATCAAGCGCGATCCGCTGGCGCGGATCCCCGAGGACGCGATTGTCCAGGTGGGCACGCCGATGCGCCGCTACATCCAGAGCATCGACGGCTTCTTCCTGAACGGTCAATTCTGCGCGCCTTTGCGCGTTCCGGGCGCCGACCTCCAGGCCATGCTGACGCAGGGTTTGAAGGCGCTCACCGTCGAGCATTGCCGCACGCCGGAGCAGGCGTCGGCCGCGCTGCAGAGCGCCGTGCGCATGGGGGCGATCTCGCACATCGATCTGGATGACGCCGACGATTTCGCCCGCCCGCCGACGCGCCGCCCCTCGCCCGAAAATGCGCGCAATGTCGAAGGGCTGCTCGACGCGCGCAACATGGTCATGCTGCTGGACAGCCGCGCGTACGCCACGCGCGAAGAATGGTTCGCGGCCATGGCCGGCACCAACTACGACGTCCTCGTCACCGACGCCTTCTACAAGGGCAACCGCTCGCTGACCAAAGACGAAGTCCATCACCTGAAATTCAAGGAAATCGGCGCGCGCCGCCTCGTCCTCGCGCGCATGTCCGTGGGCTATGCGGAAGACGAGCGCTTCTACTGGCAGCGCGAGTGGCGGATCGGCGAGCCGAGCTGGATTCAGGCGCTGGGCCCCGAACGTCCCGGCCAGTATGTGGTCGAATTCTGGAACCCGGCGTGGAAAGCCATCATCGGCCGCTATTTCGCCGGCATCATGGACCTGGGGTTCGACGGGGTCGTGCTCGACGGTGTCGAGGCTTATCGCCGCTGGGAGTTCATGACGCCGCTGGACCCCGTACAGGCCCAGCGCAACGAGACCCAGCGCTAAACGAAAAACTTAAACGGGCGCGGCCTCGCCGCCGCCGGTCATCTTCTTGATGACCAGCGCGAGACCCGCGACGATCTTCTGGCCCATGGGCCCGCCGTCGCCTTCCATCTTCTGCTGCATGATGAGACGCAAGGTCTCCACATGCACCTTCACGCCTTCCATCTGCGCGTCGGAGAGGTCGTCGCCGCAATCCTCGATGAAGCGCGCGAGCTGCGCGCCGACGTTGGAGATCAGCGGATAACCGAAGCTGGCGCCCTGCCCCTTGATGAGCTGGACAATCGCATAGAGTTCCTGCACGCGCTCGACCCGGTTCGCCTTGTCCTGCATGGCGACGTCGTAGGCCGCCTGCAAGCGATTGAGGTCGTCGCCCACCGCTTCGAGGTAATCGAATTTCGCGTTGCCCATCGACTTCTCGGCGGCATCCAGCCAGACGCCGTCGATTGTTCCCGTCACCCCAGCCAGCTTCTGCTTCTGCCGCAAATTGTTCGGCGGCGTAATGTATTGAACTTCAGGCTTGTCAGACATCAGTGGTCCTTAGGGGGGCATACCTGGAAACGCTCCAGGGTGCTTGGCAAGTGGGAGTGTACCCGTCCCGTGCCCGCTTTGCTACCCCTTGAGGGGTTAAAGAAGGACCCACGTCGCGAGTCCTAGGAAGGTGAAAAAGCCCACAATATCCGTCACGGTTGTAAGGAAGACACCGGCCGACGACGCGGGGTCCGTGCCCGCTTTATCGAGGGCGAGCGGAATGAGAATCCCGGCAAGGCCGGCGACCGTGAGATTGGTGAGCATCGCCGCCGCGATGACGGCGCCGAGCAGGATGTCGCTGAACCACAGCGAGGCCACGACGCCGACCAGCGTGGCGAACAGGACCCCGTTGATCAGGCCGACGAACAGTTCCTTTCCCACAACGCGCAAGGCGTTACTGGAGTCGAGTTCGCGGGTGGCGAGCGCGCGCACCACCGTTGCGAGGGTCTGGGTTCCCGCATTGCCGCCCATGCCCGCGACGATCGGCATGAGCACCGCGAGGGCCGCCAGTTTCTCGATCGACGCGGTGAACATGCCCACGACATAGGAGGCCATAAAGGCCGTGATGAGATTGAGCGCGAGCCAAGTGAAACGCGACTGGGCGGTGGCGATGACCGCGGTGTAGAGGCTCGACTGCTCCACTTCGCTCACACCGGCCATCTTCAGGATGTCCGCGCCGGCCTCTTCATCGATGACGTCCACGATGTCGTCGATGGTGATCTGGCCGATCAGGCGTCCGGATTTATCGACCACGGGCGCCGCGGCAAGGTCGCGCTGGCGGAACAGGAAGGCCACTTCCTCGCGGTCCATATCCGTCGGGATGATGTCCATGTCCGGACTGATGAGGTCCTGCATGCGCGCGGGGCGCTTGGATGTGAGCACGCGGTGCAATTCCACGACGCCCTGCGGACGGTGGCGGGAATCCACCACGAACACGACAAAGAACTTGTCGGGAATATTGCGGGTCGAACGCAGAAAATCGATGGTTTCGCCGACGGTCCAATAGTAGGGCACCGCGACCAACTCGCGCTGCATGAGACGCCCGGCGGAATCCTCGGCGTAGGCGAGGCCCTGTTCGATGAATTCGCGTGTGTCCGGCGGCGTGCGCGCCAGGATCTTGGCGCGCTCCTCGGGGTCCAGCTTGCCGGCCACATACACCGCGTCGTCGGAATCGAGCTCGGTGAGCGCGACGGCGAAATCCTCGAACCCGAGCGCGTCCATGACCTCGTAGCGCACTTCGGCATCGAGTTCGGGCAACACATCGGCCTGGAAATCATCGCGGATCGCCTCGATCAGAAGGCGCCGGTCCTCGGAGTCCAGACGCTCCAGCAAGTCGGCCATATCGGCGTAGTGGAGGTCTTCCACCAGCGCGCGCGCCTGCTCGCGGTCGTCGGCCCGCAGCGCGGCCTGGACGTCCTCGATGAACGCCGGATCGAGCTCGAAGCCGTCGTCGAGCGCGTCCTCGACGGGCCCTCGGGCCCGCGCGGGCGGCGGAGGCGAAGATGGCGTTTCGGCGCTTGCCACGTCAGGCTCCAGGGGCGTGCGAATTGTGTGATTGCGGGCCCGGATAAGGACCGCGCGGCCCTTGTGCCAGGGGGATAAAACGATGGCAAGTGAAAGCGGTTTGAAACAGACAAAGCCCCCTCCCTTGAAAAGGGAGGGTTGAAAGGTTTTTTTGTCTTGGGAGAGCCCTTGGTAGAGGACTCTAGATCCTGCGTGGCTCCGAAGGAGCGAAGCAGGATGGTGCGGTCGAGAAGACTCGAACTTCCACGGGTTGCCCCACAGCGACCTCAACGCTGCGCGTCTACCAATTCCGCCACGACCGCATCGTGTGGGGCGGATCGCTCCGCCCCGGAAAGGAGGCGGTGGAATACCAGATTGATTCGAGCCATGCAAGAAACGCGAAGCTCATTTTTGGACGCCTTGTTTTAGGGCGCCCAATGCGCCTAACTGGGCTTATGGACCAGCCTTTTCCGTCCTCCGCCCCGCCATCCCCGCCCGCGACCCGGCCCGCCAACGGCCCGGTGGAACTACGCATTTCCGAAGCCCCCGTCCCCTACCCGGAGGCGGTCGCTTTCATGGAAGAGCGGATCGCGGGAATCCGCGCCGGAACCGCCAGCGAATGCGTCTGGTTTCTGGAGCACCCGCCGCTCTATACGGCAGGCACCAGCGCCAAGACCTCCGATCTCTTGGCGCCGCATCGCTTCCCGGTTTTCGCGGCCGGCCGCGGCGGCGAATACACCTATCACGGCCCCGGCCAGCGCGTGGCCTATGTGATGCTCGATCTCAGTCGCGCGGACTGGTGCGGCGGCGGCACCGACGTGCGCCGCTTCGTCCATAATCTGGAAGCGTGGTTGATCCGCACCCTCGCCCGGCTCGGCGTGACGGGCGAACGCCGCGCGGGACGCATCGGTATTTGGGTCGATCGCGGCGATCGCGAGGACAAGATTGCCGCACTTGGAATTCGCGTGCGCCACTGGATCACCTTTCACGGGATCGCGCTCAATGTGGCGCCGACCCTCGAGCATTTTTCCGGCATCGTGCCCTGCGGTATCTCCGCACATGGCGTCACCTCGCTCCGCGATCTCGGCAAGACGGCAACCATGGCGGAGGCGGACACCGCCTTGCGGGCCGCCTTCACCGAGGTCTTCGGCGTGGAACTCGCGCCTGCACGCAACGCGGGCTGAAGCCGCGGAAACATCAACCGCCCCCTCGGCGTTGACTCCAGCGAGCGTTCTTCGCGGACCATTCGGTCCCTTCGAGCGACCCCACCGACCGCGGCTTTGTGGATACCGCGCCGGGAGGCGTCAGGCTTTCTGCCGCGCCCCTATTTTGGACAGGAGAAACGTGATGCGCGTTGGCGATCTCATGACCCGTTCCGTCGAACTCATCGCCCCTTCCGATTCGATCCAGGAGGCGGCGCGCAAAATGGCCGACGAGGATTTCGGCGTGCTTCCCGTTGCCGAATTCGATCGTCTGGTCGGCGTCGTGACGGACCGCGATATCGTCATCCGCGCCGTCGCCCGGGGCGGGGCGCCGGACAAGACGTATGTGCGCGACGTCATGTCGAAAGACGTGACATATGTCTTCGAGGATGACTCGAGCGACGAAGCCGCGCGGAAGATGGCGCGCTTGCAGGTCAAGCGCCTGCCCGTGCTGAACCGTGACGAGCGTCTCGTGGGTATTCTGTCCCTCGGCGACATGGCCACCATGCGCCTGACGCACGCGGAAGCCAGCGAAGCCCTGAGCGCGATCTCACGGCCCAGCCAGACCACGCACGCGCATATCTAGGGGTCGGCCGTCGGCCGCTGTTGAAAGCCGGAATAGACGTCGGCGCCGGACACATCCTCGGCATTCACCTGCGTCACACGCGCGATCGGCGGCCCCGCGTGGCAGGCCGCGACCAGCGCTTCGATGGCCTCGCGCGCACCTTGCACCTCGCACTCCACGGTTCCGTCGTTCAGGTTGCGGACCCAGCCGGCGAGACCCAGCTTCTTCGCTTTATGAGCGGTCCAGGCGCGGTAACCCACGCCCTGGACGCGCCCAAAGATTCGCAGACGAACCGTTTTGTGCGCCGGTTCCCCTGCCATAGATCAGCCGAACTCGAGGATCATCTGGTCGACGGCGAGCGAGGCACCGGCTTTTTCGTGGATCTTCTTCACCGTCGCGTCGCGTTCGGCCTTGAGGACGTTCTCCATCTTCATGGCTTCGACGATGGCAAGCGGTTCACCCGCCTTCACGTCCTGGCCCTCCTTCACCGCGAGAGACACGAGCAGCCCCGGCATCGGCGAGAGCAGATACTTCGACAGATCCGGCGGCGGCTTGTTGGGCATCAGGCGCGCAAGCTCGGCCTCGCGCTGCGTGTAGACATGGACATCCATCTGCGCGCCCGCGCTGAACAGGCGGTAGCCCGTGCCTTTACGATCCACCTGGATGGTCACCGGCTTCTTGTCGATCACGGCCGTGAACAGCGGCTGACCCGGCACCCAATCGGTGATCACGTCCACCGTCTTCTTACCGATGGTGACCGTGCCGTTCGCACCTTCGTCGGCGGCGACGCTGACCGGCGTTTCCACGGTCTTATCGCCGTCCTTCGTGACGATCACCCAGGCGCTCGGCACCTTGCGACCGTGGCCGGGGATCTGCCCTGAGATCGAAGCCGCCCGGCGCGCATAGGTGTTATGCACCAGCGCGGCGACCGCCAGCAGCTTCGAGGAGTCTTCGGCCGGCAGATCCTTGTCCGAAAAGCCTTGCGGGTATTCCTCGGCGATGAAGTTGGTCGAGAGTTCGCCGCTTTCGAACCTCTTTTTGCCAAGGACCGAGGCCAGGAAGGGAATGTTGTGCGAGACACCGCGGATGTAATAAGCGTCGAGGGCCGCACGCATGTGGGCCGTCGCCTCGGCACGGTCTTTGCCGTAGCTGCAGAGTTTCGCGATCATCGGATCGTAGAACACGCTGATCTCGCCGCCTTCATACACACCGGTATCGACGCGCACGTTGGCGGTTTCTTTCGGCGCGATGTAGCGCGTCAGGCGTCCCGTCGAGGGCAGGAAATTGCGGTAAGGATCCTCGGCGTAGACGCGGGCCTCAATCGCCCAGCCGTTGATCTTCACGTCGCTTTGTTTGATCGGAAGTTTCTCGTTGTAGGCGACCCGGATCATGAGCTCGACCAGGTCGAGGCCGGTGATCAGTTCCGTGACCGGATGCTCCACCTGCAGACGCGTGTTCATCTCCAGGAAGTAGAAGTTCCGCTTGGTGTCGACGATGAACTCCACCGTGCCGGCGCTGACGTAATCCACCGCCTTGGCCAGCGCGACGGCTTGCTCGCCCATCGCCTTGCGGGTCTTCTCATCCAGGAACGGGCTGGGAGCTTCCTCGATGACTTTTTGATGGCGGCGCTGGATCGAGCACTCGCGCTCGTTCAGGTACAGCGTGTTGCCATGACGGTCCGCGATGATCTGGATTTCGATATGGCGCGGCTGCTCGATGTACTTTTCGATGAACATGCGGTCGTCGCCGAAGGACGACTTGGCTTCCGACTGCGAGCGCTCGAATCCTTCTTGGACCTCGGACTCGTTGCGCGCGATGCGCATGCCCTTCCCGCCGCCCCCGGCGGACGCTTTGAGCATGACGGGATAGCCGATCTCGCCGGAGATTTTCTTGGCGTGGGCGACGTCCTTGATGACGCCCAGGAACCCTGGGACGGTCGAGACGCCGGCCTTGTCGGCCAACTTCTTGGACTCGATCTTGTCGCCCATGGCCTCGATGGCATAAGCGTCCGGGCCGATGAAGGCGATCTTCGCGGCGGCTAAGGCCTCTTGGAACTTCTTGTTCTCGGACAGGAACCCGTAGCCCGGATGCACAGCTTCGGCGCCGGTCTTCTTACAGGCTTCCACGATGCGGTCGATGACGAGGTAACTTTTTGCGGTGGCGCTTTCGCCGATGTGAACGGCCTCGTCGGCCATCTCGACGTGCGAGGCGTTGCGATCGGCGTCGGAATAAACCGCCACCGTCTTGATGCCCATCTTCTTACAGGTCTTGATCACACGGCAGGCGATTTCGCCGCGGTTCGCGATGAGGATTTTCTTAAACATGGGAGGCCCGGACAACGAAAGCTGCGAGGCTGCTGTTTTTTAGATGCGCGCCTTCGCGCGCGGGAAGGATCTTCTTGAACATAGGTCTGACCCTTAAAGCGGGATGTTGTCGTGCTTCTTCCAAGGATTCTTCATATCCTTGGTTTTCAGCATGGCGAGCGAGCGGCATACGCGCCGGCGGGTGCCGTGCGGCATGATCACGTCGTCGATGAAGCCGAGGTTGGCGGCGCGGAACGGGTTCGCGAAGCGCGATTCATATTCCTTGGTGCGCTCGGCGATCTTGGCGGGATCGCCGATGTCCTGGCGGAAGATGATCTCCACCGCGCCCTTGGCCCCCATCACCGCGATTTCGGCGGTCGGCCAGGCAAAGTTCACGTCACCGCGGATATGCTTGGAGCTCATGACGTCATATGCGCCGCCGTAGGCCTTGCGGGTAATGACCGTCACCTTGGGCACCGTGGCTTCGGCGTAGGCGAACAAGAGCTTCGCGCCGTGTTTAATGATGCCGTTGAACTCCTGGTTCGTGCCCGGCAGGAAGCCCGGCACGTCCACGAAGGTGACAATGGGGATGTTGAAGCAGTCGCAGAAGCGCACAAAGCGCGCCGCCTTGCGGCTGGAATCGATGTCCAGGCATCCGGCCAGCACCATCGGCTGATTGGCCACGATCCCCACGGTCGTGCCTTCCATGCGCGCGAAGCCAATGATCATGTTCTTCGCGAAGTGTTCGCCGATCTCGAAGAAGTCGCCCTCGTCCACGACCTTCAGGATCAGCTCCTTCATGTCGTAGGGCTTGTTGGGGTTGTCCGGGATCAGGGTGTCGAGCGAGTAGTCGTCGCGGTCCGGCGGGTCGATGCTCGCGAACACCGGCGGCTTCTCTTTATTGCTGAGCGGCAGGAAATCCATGAGACGGCGGAGCTGAAGGAGCGCGTCCACGTCGTTCTCGAAGGCCCCGTCGGCCACACCCGATTTCTGCGCGTGGGTCATCGCGCCGCCGAGCTGTTCCTGCGTCACCGTTTCGTGGGTGACGGTCTTCACCACGTCCGGGCCGGTCACGAACATGTAGGAGCTGTCTTTGACCATGAAGATGAAATCGGTCATGGCCGGCGAATACACCGCCCCGCCCGCGCAAGGCCCCATCACCAGGCTGATCTGCGGCACGACGCCGGAGGCCAAAACGTTCTGCAGGAACACGTCGGCGTACCCGGCGAGCGAGGCGACACCTTCCTGGATACGCGCGCCGCCGGAATCATTGAGGCCGATCACGGGCGCGCCCACCTGAACGGCCTTCTCCATCACCTTCAGGATCTTCTTGGCGTGGCTCTCCGACAGCGAGCCGCCGAACACCGTGAAGTCCTGGCTGAACACGAACATCGGGCGGCCGTTGATGGTGCCATAGCCCGTCACAACACCGTCGCCGGGGATGCGCTGCTCGCCCATGCCGAAGTCTTCACATCGGTGTTCGACGAACATGTCCCATTCCTCGAATGAGCCCGCGTCAAACAGCAGCTCGATCCGCTCGCGCGCAGAAAGCTTGCCCTTACTATGCTGGGTCTCAATGCGCTTCGCGCCCCCGCCAAGGCGAGCCGCCGCGCGTTTCTGTTCAAGCTTCTGGATAATCTCGTGCATGTAATGTCCGATTTTGGAACGTTTCGAGGATTCCCGGCCCGGCGGAGGGACCGCCAGGCGCCTCAAAGCCATAGCATAGGAGCCCCGGGACTTTCACAAAAACTACGCGCAGAAACTGCTCATAAAGCTCTGGATTTCAGCGAAAAAATTGCAAGCGATACGATTGACCGGCCGCCGAACGGGACGGACTGGCGAGGGCTCCTGTCCTTGCGTATAACCCCGGCATGACAGAACAGACTCCCGCCAAACCCCAGGTCAATCAGCTCCTCAAATTCATCCTCGAGATGGGCCCGCTGCTGGTGTTCTTCCTGGTGAACAGCCGGGCCGGCATCTTCGTGGGCACCGGCGCCTTCATGGCCGCCACCGTCATCGCGCTCGGCGTGTCCTACGTCCTGATGCGAACCATCCCGGTGATGCCGCTCGTGACCGCCTTTTTCGTCCTTGTCTTCGGCGGCCTCACGATCTGGCTCGCGGACGACCTCTTCATCAAATTGAAGCCGACGATCATCAATTCCCTATTCGCGGCAATCCTCCTTTTCGGCGTTCTGACGGGACGCCTGTTCATCAAGCTCGTGCTCGAGAGCGCGTTCAATCTCACCGATCGCGGATGGCGCATCATCACATGGGCGTGGATCGGCTTCTTCATTTTCCTCGCAGCGATCAACGAAATCGTCTGGCGGAATTTCTCAACGGACTTCTGGGTGAGCTTCAAAGTGTTCGGCGTCATGCCACTTACGATCGCGTTTAGTTTCGCGATGATTCCCGTCGTTCTGAAACATCAGTTGCCCGAGGCCGCATCGCGCGACGAAAAGCTAGACAGTCCGTAACTTTCTCTATTGAATGCGGCGCGCCGGGATTGCGATCGGGAGGTCCGGTTCCATTTTTTGTTCACCGGAGACTGACCGTGACCGCCAAAAAATCCGCGAAGAAGAAAAAGACTGATTCGAAAAAAGCTGGAGCGCGTGCCAAAGCGCCCGCGAAGAAGAAGGCCGCGAAAGCCGCCGTCAAAACGAGCCTGAAAACAAAGGCGAAAACCAAGCCGACCGTGAGAGTCGCGCGCCCGGCGATGGCCCGCGGCCGCCGCTAAACCGACAACGTTAGATAACGTTCGATCGCGTTCAAATCGCCGGCGATGCGTTGCCGGCGCGTGTGGGCCTCCGCATCCTCGCCCCACTTCTCGACCTGATAGAGTTCATCCAGAAAGGCCGCGGCGAAGCAATTCGCCGCGGTCACTTTTTTGTGAACAAGCGCAAAAGCCAACGTGAGGGAATGCGTAAGCGACGCCGCCGCCTGAAAAGCGGTGAGTTGGGAATCGTTCAGTTTCTCTAAAACCTTACGCATCTTCGGCGCCGTCTCGGACGGTTGTGTCACCGGCATCAGCCCCTCTGTCGAGTTCAGCGCGATGTCGTGTTCGCGCAAAAGCCAGTCGACGATCGGCTGCCACACCGTGCGCTGACGTTCACGCAAGTCGGCCGGATGCCCGGCGCGATAACAAATTGAATCGGCATCGACAAACGTCAGCAAGTTGTCGATGACCGCGCCGCGCTGCGGAGCCACGCGGTCAATCTCGGTCGCGAGCAGGCGCGTCAACGGCATGGTTTCGGGATCCACATGCGGGTCTTGCGCGTCCCATTCGGCGGCGACGGCGGCAATGAGTTTCTCCGCTTCTGAAGAAAGCGGTTTACGCAGCGGCGTGAGCGCGGACTTCCCATCGAGCAGCACGGCGAAGACGCCGGCATCGCTGGCCGCGAAAGACGCCACCTTATAAACACGGCGCGGTTTCGGGGGCGCGGTCTCGCGCACCCGCATCTCCAGCGGTTTTTCTTTATCCATGAGTTCTTACGGCGTGATTCAGTTTCAGCAAAATTGATGCGGTGGGCGCGTCGCGCGATTTATTATCATGAACCCGCTCTTATCGGAAAACCGCCCACACTTTTCCGAACCATGTCCTAGCCTTTACGATAGGCCCGCGCGCGCGCGCAAAGATCGTCCGCCGGCGCGGCCTGCGCCGTTCCTGTGCCGGATTTCGATCCGATCCCAAATAGCGCGCCGATGCCGCCAAGACCACTACCGCCGCCTTTCGCCAACGCGGAGCCGAGGCCCGCCACGCCTTTGACGACGCCCGCCTGATCGACACCGACACTCGGCGATGAAAGCGAACCGGTGACTTTCACAGCCTGCGCCAATTGATTGAGACCACCAGCGACGCCGCTCGCCCCTTGGGTACGCACATTAAGGTCCAAGCGTTCGTTGCGCAGATCGATTTGACCGGTCGAGGTTATGGACATCTTGTCGGTGACAAGCACGACACTCTGGTTCGATTGCGCGATCCCGTCCGCGATCTGAAAGTTCGCCACGCCGCAACGCGCGACCGTATAAGGGTCTTTGTTCGCGAACGGATTGGCCATGTTCAGAACCTGGAGGATTACCCCGGCGCCCGGCACGCTCAGCGCATCATTACGGATACGGCTTTCGCCCATGCCCGCGATCAGCGAACCATCCAGCGAGGCCATCACGTCGCGCATCGAATTACCGGTCCCGCGCACATCGAGCGCCATGTCGATCGGACCTTGGGTGATAACGTCGCCTTTCTTGAAGGTCTTCGCGAGGCCTTCGGCGCTGAAGCCCTTTCCCTGAACCTTGAGCGTCATCGTCTTGTCGCTCGCGTTCAATCCGACGTCGGCGGACACCGTACCACCGGCGACAGCCAGCGTGACCGGCGCGGCCGTCATCCGGCCACGGTTGGCCTTCACCGGAATGGAGATGTCTGCGAACTCCACACCACTGGCATTCGTCATCTTGCCGATCTTCAACGTCACATCCGCATCAACCGCGTTCAGGCCGTCCCACGGCAACGGTTCGGCGGAGAACATGCGGCCGTCGCTTTTTGCAGGCGCCGCGCCGCCGAACTTCGCGACATCGAGTTCCGGGATCGCGATCGTGCCCTTCGCGAAGGGACGGCCTTTCACCATCTCGACCGTAAGGTCCGAGCTGGCCGTGAGCCCATAACCGGTCATTTCCAGTTTCGCGGGGAACGCTTTGTTCATCGCGACCAGGACGGCGATGGGCGCTAGCGTTCCGTTCGCCGTGACATTTTCACCGGACATCTTGCCCGCGAAATTCACCTTGCCGTCCTCGGCGATGCTGAGACCGCTGACCACGAGATCGAGCGGCGCGCCGGCGCTCTTATAATTAAGAGTCGTATCGGCGACGTTCAGCGAGGTGATGCCGAGATCGGCGATCTTACCCTTGGCTTTCATCTCGAACGCACCGACCGCCAGTTTTCCGGTCGCCTGGCCATTCTTGAACACCGCCTCGGCGGTTTTCGCGGCAACGGAGGAGATATTCATATCCTGAAGGGCGCCGTCGATATTCACCGCGATCGCTTTGGCCGTGACATCGGCAGAGCGGCCGGCCTGCGCATCGCGATAACCGAGCTTAAGCCCGTTCACGGACACGCCGCTGACATTGAGCGGTGTCGAAGAGCCTTCCGACGCGACATCGAATACCCAGTTGCCCCGCCCCTGCTTGTCGATCTCGAGCAAGATGTCCGGGTTTTCGGCGGTGAGTTCGGTGAGATTGATGGTTCCGAACAGGAGGGGGATGAGCTGCGTGTGTACTTCCACACGCGGCAGGATGACCATTTCCGGGCGGCTGCCCCATGGCGCGTTCGCGAGCTTCACATCCGTGAGCACAATCGCCGGAGTCAACGAAACCGCGAGGTCGATATCGCCAATGGTGACGTTGCGGCCCGTCGCGACCTTCGCCTGCTCTTCGATCATCCCTTTGTACTGATCGACATTGAATGTCATCAGCACCGCGACGACACCAACGACGATAACGGCAACGACAACGGCGGCGATCTTAAGAATTTTCATTGCGCACTCCTGGCGAGATCGGGCGAGGAAGCCGGTGTGATCAAAGTAGTGATAGCGTGCATGAGATCGCTCAAGCGATCAACTAGGAGGTGCGCACCGGCGGCCCGCAATTCCGTGACCGGATGGTTCCCCCACGCGACTCCCAGCGCCGAAACACCCGCCGCGCGTGCCATCAGGATGTCGTAGCTGGTGTCACCGATCATCACGGTATGCGCGGGCGCGGCGCCCGTCGCCGCCATCGCCTGTAAGATCATCTCCGGGTGCGGTTTTCCCGGCGCATGTTCAGGGGTCTGGATGGTCACGAAACGTTGGGCCAATCCATGGCGTTCCAGCACATGGCGTACGCCGCGCATGGCCTTGCCGGTCGCGATACCGAGCAGCACGCCGTCCGCATCCAATGCATCGAGCACTTCATGCGTGCCTTCGAACAAAGGTTCGCTGAAATCGGCTTCGGTCCGGAAACGATTGAAACAATCGCGGTAAGCCTGATCCAGCTCCAGGAGGCGTGGACGCTCAAGATTCGGGAAAAGACGGCCCAAGGCCTCGGTGAGAGAAAGGCCAATCACCAACGGAATTTCGGCCGCCGGCGGCGGCTCGATTTTCATGCAGGCGGCGGCCTCATGCACGGCGCGCACGATGTTGTGCGTGCTGTCGACAATCGTACCGTCGAGGTCGAAGATCGCCAGACGCAGCGGCGCCGTCATTTCGCTTCGCTCTCGTCAAAGCCGAGGTCGTCAAACGCATCGGCCATGTGTTTGGGCAGCGGCGCGGTCACGGTGAGCGGTTTGCGGCCCTGGCGCGGAATGGTAAGCGAGCGCGCGTGCAGACACATACGGTCGGCCACGTCCGAGAGCAGACCATCGCTGAGATCCGTGCGTTGCGAGGGGTCGGGGTTGGTGATGGAATATTTCCCATCGCCGATGATCGGCGTGCCGATGAGCTTGCAGTGGGCGCGCAGCTGGTGCGTACGCCCTGTCTGCGGCATCAGCTCGAGCCAACTGATCTTGCGCGCGGCGGTGGCGACGACGCGGTAGTCGGTCACGGCCGTCTGGCCTTCCTCGTCGTCCCACTCCATGCGCTCGAAGCCGCGGCTGCCGGTCTTGGCGAGCTTCGCGGAGATCGTGCCGGCTTCGTGCTCGGGATGGCCGATCACAAGAGCCCAATAGACCTTTTCCATATCGCGGCTTCGGAAGAGGTTCGCGAGACTGGTCGCCGCTTTCGCCGAGCGCGCGACGATGAGCACGCCGGACGTGTCGCGGTCCAGCCGGTGCACCAGGCGCGGGCGTTCGTCGCGGTCGAACTTGAGACCGTCGAGCATCCCATCGATGTGGCGCTCGGTCTTGGTGCCGCCCTGGACCGCGAGGCCATGCGGCTTGTTGAGCGCGATGAGATCGTCGTCCTTATAAAGGACCATCTTCTGGATTTCGGCGAGATCGCGCGCCGACGGGACAAAGGCGGCCTTTTTGCGTGGCGCTTCGCTGTTCTGCTGGACCGATGCGCCGAGCGGCGGGATCCGGATCACCTGCCCCGCTTCGACGCGCTGGCTGGATTTGACGCGCGCGCCGTCGACACGGATCTGTCCGGTGCGCAGCAGCTTTTCGATCCGGCCTTGGGTCAGTTCTGGAAAGCGGCGCTTGAGCCACCGGTCGAGACGAGTGTCGCCCTCGTCCCTTGCTACTTCGATTTGCTGCACGCCGCTCATGACTACTCCGACTTATTGTCGCGCAGCTTCTGCCAGTATGCGAGGCGCTTGGCTACCTCGCGTTCGAAGCCGCGCTCGACCGGGCGATAGAATTGTTCGCGGGCCATGCCATCCGGGAAATAATTCTGACCGGAGAAGGCCTCATCCTGGTCGTGGTCGTAGGCGTACCCGTTGCCGTAGCCCAGGTCCTTCATCATGCGGGTGGGCGCATTCAGGATGTGCATCGGCGGCGTGAGGGAGCCGGTTTGCTTGGCGGCGGACCGTGCTTCGCCGTAGGCGACATAAGCCGCGTTCGATTTGGGTGCGGTGCCCAAATAAATAATGAGCATGGCAATCGCGAGTTCGCCTTCAGGCGACCCGAGCCGGTCGTAGGTTTCCCAGGCCGAGATCGCGATCTGAAGGGCTTGCGGATCGGCCATGCCGATATCCTCGGCCGCGAAACGGGTCAGGCGCCGCAGGAGGTAAATGGGGTCCTCGCCGCCGTCGAGCATGCGGCAGGCCCAATAGAGCGCGGCATCCGGGTCCGATCCGCGCAGGGACTTATGCACCGCGCTGATGAGGTTGTAGTGACCTTCCCGGTCCTTGTCGTAGACGGGCGCGCGGCGCTGCACGACCTTGGCGAGCCCGGCGGCGTCCAGCGGGGATTTCGGCGGCGGCGTCAGGGCGAAAATGTCTTCGGCCAACGTCAGAATGTGACGCCCGTCGCCGTCGGCCATGGCCCGCAGCGCGGCCCGGCCGTCATCGGTCAACGGCAGCGGCCGGCCGGCATCCGCTTCGGCACGCGTGAGCAGACGATCGAGCGCCGCATCATCCAGGCGCCGCAGCACCATGACCTGGCTGCGCGACATGAGCGCGGCGTTCAGTTCGAAGGACGGGTTCTCGGTGGTGGCGCCGACCAGGATGATCGTGCCGTCCTCCATATAAGGGAGGAAGCCGTCCTGCTGGGACCGGTTGAAGCGGTGGATCTCGTCGACGAACAGGAGGGTGCCCTGCCCCATCTGCCGGCGCTTGGCGGCCGCGTCGAAAATCTTGCGCAGGTCGGCGACACCCGAGAACACCGCCGACAGCGGTTGGAAGTAAAGATCGGTGCCTTTCGCCAGGAGACGCGCGATGGTGGTCTTGCCTACCCCCGGCGGTCCCCAGAGGATCATGGACGTCACCCGCCGGGCGGCGACCATGCGGCCGATGGGACCTTCGGGACCTAGAAGGTGCTCCTGCCCAACCACGTCACCGAGGGTCGCGGGCCGCAATCGATCAGCCAGGGGCTGGCCGACCTTCGGCCCCTTACCCGTTCCGGAGCTTCCGGGCGGCGGATCTTGCCCGGCGAAGAGGTCGCTCATCCCCCCACCTGGAATTTGAGAACCTGGCCGTCGCGGTTCAGGGTGACGACCCAGCCGCGGGGCGACGCGCCCAAGGCACGTTGGAGGTCGGCCACCGATTTCACGGTGACCTCGTTCACATCCAGGATCAGATCCCCGGGCCGCAGACCGAGGCGGGCGGCGATGGAGTTTCCCGACAAGGTCATGACGATGACCCCCGGTTCCTCGTACTCGCGGCCCAGTTCCTCGGCGAGCGCCGGGTTCAGGTTCGCAACCGTCGCGCCCGCGAACGGCTGCTGGCCGGTCAGGACGGTCTCCTGCCGGGCGGGCGTGTTCGGCGGCGCCACCAGGGCGATTTGTATAGCTTGCTCTTTTCCGTCGCGCTGGACGCCCAGTCGCGCCGTCCCGCCGACCGGCAAAGTCGCGATCATGTAGCGCAGCTCCTCGAGGTCCTGAACCTCGCGGCCGTTCACCGAGCGGACGATGTCGCCGGGCTGAAGGCCGCCCTTCGCCGCCGGGCCGGCGGCGACGACACGCTCGACGAGGACGCCCATGGGCCGCGGAAGGGACAGGGACCGCGCGAGGTCGGCCGTGATGGTCTTCCCGGAGGCGCCAAACCAGGCGCGAACCGCTTTTCCATCTTTAAGTATACTTGCAACAACGGTCTTTACCATATTGGAAGGAATAGCAAATCCTATTCCATTGCTCCCACCGTCACGCGAGTAGATGGCCGTGTTAATCCCAACAAGCCGACCGTCCGAAGTGATGAGCGCGCCGCCCGAATTCCCTGGGTTCACGGCCG
>Ga0102832_1001075_pt1 | contig 25306 bp, 28 predicted proteins | sample EBPBio282013_DNA_FD_88942 | JGI IMG/M metagenome (GOLD analysis project Ga0102832, IMG submission 88942) | Wastewater treatment Type I Accumulibacter community from EBPR Bioreactor in Madison, WI, USA - Reactor 2_5/28/2013_ DNA (Illumina Assembly) | ecosystem: Engineered > Bioreactor > EBPR >... | reverse complement strand
TACGAGGGGCCGAGTCGTTCTCGAGAAGTGCTACTTGATGCGCTCGGTCTCGTCATGGATGCGCAGGGCGACCTGCTTGAGCTTGTCCGCGTGCTCCTTGCTGTGGTGTGCACAGAAGAGAAGCTCGAATCCGCTTGCCATGATGACTCGAACGTAGGCCTGCGCTCCGCAGCGATCGCAGCGGTCGGCCGCATTCAAAGCGGTCTCTTCGACGACGGTGGTGGTCATAGTGGCCTCTCTTCCTCAGCCATGCTGTTGCATGTTCGGAGTGCTCGTACTGGCCCGGCGATACATCGTGCTGCCGACTTGTCTATCAGACGCCGTCCGGCAGGCCGTTGACTCGATCGAACCAGTACACCCAGTGAACATCCAACCAGGCTCTGATGTTCCTTTTTCTCATCTCAGGTCCATGACTCTTGTGTAACGACTCGGTCCCGAGAGGGCTCGACGGTACCCTCGCACCGTGCCCAACACCAAGCCTGCCCCATCGGACCAACCGGGCCGGGAGAGTCGAGACTACGAGGCCCGCCATCTCCTCGTCCTCGAGGGCTTGGAGGCCGTACGCAAACGCCCAGCGATGTACATCGGCTCGACCGACACCCGCGGCCTGATGCACTGCCTGTGGGAGATCATCGACAATGCCGTCGACGAGGCCCTCGGCGGGTTCGGCCGTGAGATCAAGATCACCCTCGCCCGCGACGGCAGCATCTCGGTGCATGACCAGGCCCGGGGCATCCCGGTCGACGTCGAGCCCCGGACGGGACTGTCCGGCGTCGAGGTCGTCTTCACCAAGCTGCACGCCGGCGGGAAGTTCGGTGGTGGCTCCTACAACGCGACCGGCGGTCTGCACGGCGTCGGCTCGTCGGTGGTCAACGCGTTGTCCAGCCGGCTCGACGTCGAAGTGGACCGGGGCGGCACGACCTGGGGGATGTCGTTTCGGCGCGGTACGCCGGGCATCTTCGACGGCGATGGCCCGACGGCGAAGTTCACCCCCGGCAGTGGACTGCGCAAGGTCGGTCGCACCAAGAGGGGGGTGACCGGCACCCGAGTCCGCTATTGGCCGGATCGGCAGATCTTCCTCAAGGACGCTCAGCTCTCCCTGGACGACCTCTACAACCGGGCCCGCCAGACCAGCTCGAGGAACGGCCTGCCGGCCAGCCACCGACGCCAGCTCACGGCAAGGCCACGCAGCAACTCGATCGGCAGGCACCAGAAGCCCAGCAGCCGGTCACGGCGCGACGTGCCCCGGGTCGGCCAGGCGAACACCGCACAAGAGATCGACCCGAACGCTACGAGCGCCACCCCCTGCCACGACGTCGGCATGACACCGATGGCCGTGGTCCACAGCAGTGCGCTGATTGCGAGATCGACCGCGGTAAGCACCACCCCGAGCGCCACGAATCCGACCTGCCCTGCTCGCCGCAGGTGGCCGGGGTTCATGACGGTCCCCCGCCCGGCTTGGCGAGGTCCGGCCCGTCGATGTATCGAGGGACGAAGTCGCGCAGCCGCGCGACCTCTTTGGCGTCCAGCTCGCCGTTGCTCCACTGGACGATCGCCGCGACGTCGAGCCCTTCGGTCTCCAGCGCGCGGATCGCGTCCCGGACCCTCGTGTCGGCATCGTCTCGTTCCCGCAGCGCGACCATCAGCTTGACCGCGATCTCGGTCAGCCGACGTTCACGCTTGGCCTCCTCCTCCCGGCGCCGCTGCTGCACCTGATACGCCGCCCGCCGAGCCGCCTGGCGAACCGACTGCTTGCCTGCCATGACCGTCTCCTCCATCTCGATGGCCTCTTGCCACCCCAGAAGGAACCGACCCCGCCCCCAAGGACACCGACCACGCCACGAATCCGACCTCTCTCACGACCCCTCGAACCCCAATGTCCCCAAGAACTTCATGGCCCTAGCACCTCCTGCATCGTCGGTGGGGCCGGGCCGAGATCGCGCTGACAAGCAGTGATGTCCAGCGGCGCTCACCGGCGGGGAAAGTCCGCGTGAACTCGTCCGCCGAGGGTTGTCCACCGCGGGCGTCTGAGTTCCTTCTGGGAGGGTGTGATGGAGGTGAAGAAGCTCACTGCCGGGTGGGGGTACGACTACCTGACCCGGCATGTGGCTGCCATGGACTCCACCGAGAAGGGCCACGCCTCACTCGCGTCCTACTACACCGAGAAGGGCGAGACCCCCGGCGTATGGGTCGGACGCGGCATCGCAGGCATTGAGGGGCTGAACCCTGGCGACCTCGTGACCGAGGAGCAGATGCGGGCCCTGTTCGGTGCTGGTTACCATCCGCTCGCCCAGCAACGACTCGCGGCCCTGCCACCGGATGCCGAGGCGAAGGATTTCGCGAACGCCACCAACCTGGGCAACCCGTTCCCGGTCTACTCCCCCGACGTCAGCCCCTTTCGGCTGGAGGTCGCTAAGCGCTTCGCGGACTACAACACCTCCCTCGGCAATCCGTCCGCCGCCGCGGTGCCCCGCGAGGAACGCGGCCGCATCCGCACCCAGGTGGCACAAGAGTTCTTCCGCGCCGAGTTCGGACGAGCGCCGCAGGATGCCCGCGAACTCGCCGGCCTGGTGGCGCGACTCTCCCGGCCCAAGACGACGGCTGTGTGTGGTTTCGACCTGACCTTCTCGCCAGTCAAATCGGTGTCGGCGTTGTGGGCGCTGGCGGACTCGGCGACAGCTGCGGTCATCGAGCGGGCGCACCGCAAGGCGATGGCCGACGCGCTGGCCTACGTCGAGGACCACGCACTGTTCACCCGGCTGGGGCGCAATGGCGTCCGCCAGGTCGACGTCACGGGGCTGGTTGGTGCCGCCTTCACCCACCGCGACTCCCGCGCCGGAGACCCGGATCTGCACACCCACGTTGCGGTGGCGAACAAGGTGCAGACCCGCGAGGAAGGACTGTGGCGTTCCATCGACGGACGCATCCTGCTGAAGGCTGTCGTGGCGGCCTCGGAGACCTACAACACCGCGCTGGAGCGCCACCTGGCAGCCGACCTCGGCCTGGCCTTCAAGGCCCGTCCCACACCTGAGGGGAAGCGGCCGATCCGCGAGATCGAGGGCGTCAGCCTCAAGCTCCTCGACCGGTGGTCGACCCGGCGCAGGACCATCGAGATCAAGGCATCGGAGCTGGCCGACGAGTTCCAACGCGTTCACGGACGTACACCGACCGCCGTCGAAATGACGAACCTTGCCGAACAGGCCTGGCAGGACACGCGGCAGGCCAAGCACGCCCCGCGCGCACTCGCCGATCAGCGCGCCGAGTGGCGCGCCCAGGCCGAAGCCGTGCTTGGCGGTGCACAGGCGGTGGACGCCATGGTCGACGCGGCCCTCCGCCCGTCCGCGCGAGGTCTGGCTCTGCCCAACCGCGACTGGTACCGGAACACCGCCCGGCAGATCATCGCCACCGTCGAAGCAGAGAGAGCGGTCTGGCAGTACTGGCACGTCCACGCCGAAGCCAAGCGTCAACTGCGCACCACCGGGCTCCGCCCCGAGCAGCTGGAGCCCGCCGCCGAGTGGCTGACCAACACCGCACTCCAGCACCACGCGGTGGCGATCCAACCGCGCGACAAAGGCATCGACGAACCCGACGAGCTGCGCCGAGCAGACGGCTCCAGCATCTATGAAGTGGCGGGCGCGAGGCTCTACACGTCACGTCAAATCGTCGACGCGGAACAGCGGATCGTGACTGCCGCAGGGCGCACGGACGGTCGCCGCGTTGCCGTTCGGGCGGTCGAGGTGGCACTCCTGGAGTCAGTCGCCAACGGCCTCACTCTCAACTCCGGACAGGCCGCGATGGTCCGTGCGATGGCCACCTCGGGTGCCCGCGTCCAACTCGGCATCGCGCCAGCCGGGACGGGCAAGACCACCGCGATGGCAACGCTCGCACGCGCGTGGCAGGAGTCCAGCGGGACGGTGATTGGCCTGTCCCCCGCAGCCGCTGCCGCTGCCCAGCTGCGCTCCCAGATCCAGACCCACACCGACACGCTGGCCAAGCTGGTGTGGTCGATCCAGCACAACGAGCTGCCCAAGTGGGCCGCCTCAATCGGCCCGAAGACGCTGGTGATCATCGACGAGGCCGGCACCGCCGACACCCTCAGCCTCGACACCGCAATCGGCTTCATCCTTGCCCGCGGTGGCAGCGTCCGACTGATCGGGGACGACCAGCAGCTCGGCACGATCGCCGCCGGCGGCGTGCTCCGCGACATCGCCACCCAGCACGCCGCCGTCCACCTCAACGAACTGCTCCGGTTCGCCGACCCGGCCGAAGGCAACGCATCGCTCGCCCTGCGCGAGGGCCGACCGGAGTCTCTCGGTTTCTACCTCGACAACGGACGCGTCCACATCGGCGACCTCGACGGACTCACCCGCGCCGTCTTCGACTCGTGGAAGGCCGATCGGGCCGACGGACGGGACGCGATCATGCTCGCCCCGACTCGGGACTTGGTCGCCCAGCTCAACCAGAAGGCCCGCGCCCACCGGCTCGCCGGCGAGCGTCCCGATCGTGAGGTCACCCTGGCCGACGGGAACCTGGCCTCTGCCGGGGACACCATCATCACCCGCACCAACAACCGTCGACTGCGCGTCAGCCGCACCGACTGGGTCAAGAACGGCGACCGCTGGGCCGTCCTCGCACTCGGTGCCGGCGGACGGCTCACCGTCCAGCACAACACCCACCGGCGCATCGTCACCCTGCCCGCCGACTACGTCGCCGAATCGGTCGAACTCGGCTACGCGACCACCGTCCACGGCGCCCAAGGCGTGACCGCCGACGCCATGCACGGACTCGCCACCGGCAGCGAGTCCCGTCAGCAGCTATACACGATGGTCACCCGAGGACGCATCGCGAACCACATCTACCTGGCAAACGTCGGGGACGGGGACCCGCATAGCCTGATCGACCCCGACACCGTCCTCCCGCCGACCCCGACCGACCTGCTGACCCGCATCCTCACCCGCGACGAAGCCTCCGTCTCGGCCACCACCGCGATCACTCAGCAAGCCGACGCGGCCGTCCGGCTCGGCGAGGCAGCCGCCCGCTACGCCGATGCGCTGCTGGTAGCGATCGAGCAGACCGCTGATCCCGAGGTGGTCGCTCGCCTCGACGCGATCGCCGGGACCGGCATGTCGTGGATCACCTTCGCCCCCGCCTGGCCCACGCTGCGCACCCACCTGCTCCTGCTGAACGCCGTCGGCGTCGACCCGCTCCTGGCTCTCAACGAGGCCCTCTCCCAGGGGTCGCTGAAGGACGCCCACGACGCCGCCGCCGTCCTCGACTGGAGGCTCGACGCCACTCGCCGCGCACCCGCCGGGCCCCTACCGTGGATGCCCGGCATCCCCAGCGGACTCGCCGCCGATCCCAAGTGGGGCAGCTACCTCAACGAACGCGCAGCCCTCGTCGCAGCTCTCACCGACGAGGTTCGCACCCACGCGCTGCAGTCACCGAAGACCCCAGCGTGGGTCGGGGACGGACCACGCCCACCTGCATCCCTCGTCGCCGAGATCGCCGTCTGGCGGGCCGCGATGGCCGTCCCCGACGCCGACCTGCGGCCCACCGGAGACCCGCAGTTCGCCGCGGCAGCGGTCCGCCACCAGCGTCAGCTCGACCAGCATCTCGCCACCGACCGCAACCCTGCCCTGGCCGAGTGGACGCCTCTGCTCGCCACCATCAGCCCCGCCATCCACAACGACCCCTATGTCGCGACCCTCGCCCGCCAACTCGCGCGGCTCACCAGCGCCGGCATCGACGCGACCAGGCTGCTCGCCTCGGCGGCAGCCGAGGGCATCCTGCCAGACGACCACGCCGCGGCAGCACTGTGGTGGCGCATCGACCGGCACCTCGAACCAGCCGTGGCGGCCGCGACAGCAGACGCAACCCCCGCCCCCTGGACAGACGACCTCACCAAGGTCGTCGACGCTCAGCGAGCAGACCAGCTGCGCGCCTCGACCTGGTGGCCGGCGCTGATGACAGCCCTCGACCACGCAACGGCCCGCGGCTGGGCTCTCGACCAGCTGCTCAGCCCGATTGCGGCCGACGACGTCGACGAAGCCCAGGCTCTGGTCTGGCGAACGACCATGCTCACCAACCCCATCCACGAAGACCACATCGACACCCTCTGGCTACCCGAACCCGAACGGCCGCGTGCGACGGATGCGGATTCTCCTGCAGACGAGGTCAAAGTCGTCGACGACGCGTGGGCGATCCTCCAGATCGAAGCCATGATCCGTGCCCAATCGGGCGAGCCGGAACTCACCCCGGCCGAACTGACAGGACAGCTCAACCGACGCGATGCCTGGCGCGAAGCCGCCGTCACCCCCGAACGTCTCGCCCACGTCAACGAACTCACCACCCAGTTCTACGAGAGCCGGTTCACCAACTCCTGGGCACACGACTACCTCGCCGGCCGCCTCCACACCGACCTCGCCGGCGACCCCGACTACCGACCCGGCTACGCCCCCGCCGGCTGGACGTCCCTCGTCAGCCGCCTTCGCCGAGAGGGCGTGACTGACCACGAGATGGTCCTCGCCGGCGTCGCCAAGGTCGCCACCACCGGCAACCTGATCGACCGCTTCCGCAACCGCCTCGTCTTCCCGATCACCCACGACGGACAGATCCTCGGCTTCATCGCCCGCCGCCACCCCGACGCCGACGACACCGCCGGACCGAAGTACCTCAACACGCCGGAGACCCCACTGTTCCACAAGGGCGCCCAGCTCTACGGACACGCTCCCAGCCTGCTCCGCGGCGCACGCCCCGTGCTCGTCGAAGGACCACTGGACGCTATCGCCGTCACCCTCGCCACCCACGGCCAGTACGCCGGCGTCGCAGCCCTCGGCACCGCACTCACCCGAGAACAAGGCCGCGAACTGCGCCGCTACACCGACCTACCCATCGTCGCCACCGACAACGACGAGGCCGGGCGCGCAGCCGCCGAGCGCCACTACTGGACCCTCACCAACCTTGGCCACGACCCCCTCCACGCGACCCTTCCCGAAGGCACCGACCCCGCAGACCTCGTGGCCCACAGCCGACACGACGACCTCGCCAATGCAGTTCGAACATCGGTTCCACTCACCCGTGCCATGCTCGCCCGCGCCATCAGCGACTACACGCGAACCGGCAGCATCGAAGACGCGATCCGCGTCATCGGCGCCACCAGCCCCGCTCGCTGGAGCAGATCCCTCTACGAACTTGCAGAAGCGACCGGGCAGCCCGTGGCGCAGCTACAGGCCGCACTCGCAGCGACCTTGGGAGCCGACCAAGCAAGTCCCCACCCGCGTGGTCCAGCAGCCCCAGGTGCTGTCCGGCGACCGACCCCTGCGCCGGACCCGTCAGGCGTCGGCGGTCCCGAACCGATCGGACGCACGTCTGGCCCTCAGCGCTAGTAACACCACCGAAGCCGCAGGCCGAGTCGAGTGCCCCGGGCGTGGTGTGCGGGCTGGCTGTGGAGCTGGGCCGATGAGGCCGGGGCCGACTGCGACGTCGCGGAAACCAAAGTTGCGCGGCCGCGGACGACTACGCCGGGAGCCGAGCCGAGGTAGCTTGTCGTGATCCGACTCACCGGGGTTCGTTGTTGCGAATCGTGGCGCCCCAGCACCGGCGCAACTCGACGACTGCGAGCCTGCCTGGGCGCCGCGCGAAGGTTTGCGATGGAATTTCGGGTGTGGCCGCCGGTGACATCACAAAGCGTCGATGAGGTCGCGGACGAGCTGCGAGGCGGTGGTGTGCCGGGCGTGCGCTACCTCGTCGAGCTTCGCGCGTCGGCGGCCGTCCAACCGGAGCGTGAACGGCTTCGCGTCATGACCCACGGACACGGGTCGTCCGACGACAGCAGGTCCGAGATGGCCGCCTGTGTAGCCTTCCTCGGACTCGTCCGCGGCAGCCCAGCGCTCGATGTCCTCGTCCGTGAACTCGGTGTCGTTCACGGCGGTGTACGTCTTGTTCATCTCAGCCCTACCTCCCTCATCATCTTGTCTGTGGCTGGCATCGAGTGGAACACGAGCCAGCGGTCGGGGTCGCCGTCCAGCTCGACCGCTACGAACTGCACCAGGCGGGCACTCCCGTCCACCCCGACACCTGCCCACTGGACCGGATCGGTGTCGCGGGGCCGCGCCCTCAGACAGTTCTCGACGGCGGCTAGGACATCGGCCTCGGTGATCTCCGGGTGTCTCTGGGCTATCCGGGGATGGACCTCAACCTGCATCCTGAGTGACCCTTCCCTATTTTGTATTGCCTAGTGTAGTACGAAACCATTCGTGCGCCAGGTCCTCGTGCGGGAACAGTGTGCCAAGACTGATCCAAATACTCTGTGGTTCTGTCAATGGCCGGGCCACCGGCAGGGACTCTCCACGCACTCGGTCAGCTACGCGACCTGGACCCGGGTGTCGCCGGTCTCGTACTCAATGACGAGGCATCCTCCGACGGCGGCGAGATAGCCGCGGATGGTCCCGATCTTGGAGTTGTTCAGGTCTCCGCGCTCGATCTTGGACACCTGGCGCTGCGAGACACCGATACGCGCGGCGACCTCGGCCTGGGTCAAGCCCGCCGCTTCACGTAGTTCGCGCAGCCGATAAGCGCGCACTTCGGCGAGCATGCGCTGCTTGTGTTCCTCGACCTTGGCTCGATCGACCGGGTGCTCGGCAAGGAAGTCCTCCAGCGACACAGCCACGGCGATCACTCCCCTCTCAGTCCTCGTAGGTGCGCATCGAACAGGTCATCGGCGATCGAGATGTTCGTCCGAGGTCGACGTCCCACACTGCCCGATAGTACCTGGAGGTTCTATCGCCAAGGTTGGCGCGCGACGTGGATCTCCTACTCCGGGCCATTTTTGTCCTCGGCGGGCAGCGCTCCAGGCAGCGGATCCTGGCCTGATCGTTGACGTTCCTCTTCCTCCTGCGTGAGTCTCTGATCCTCAGCCCTGTTTCGGATCTCGCCCGTGACGACGTTGAGCTCGTCGCCGTTCTCCATTTCAAGCCACGGCTTCCCGGAGAGCACGCCGACTGCCTGGACGTCCTCGTTGGCTTTGAGCCAGCGCTGATCGAAGGACTGCTGGGCCACCTGTCGTGCGTAACGAGCGCGGGCGGGCCAGGCCTGGTGGCGCTCCTCGCAGTGGGACTTGATGCTCCTGCGCATGCGGTCGAGGAACCACGGGACGGTAACGCGGTGCCAGTTCTCGAGGGGGCCGCCGTTGTGGGCGACTGCCGCCCGGTAGCGGTCGTCGGCCAGAGCGGCGATCTCGTGGATCAGGTGCGGATGCTCAGGCCAGCAGTCGGGGATGACCTGGCTGGTGTCCCAGCCGTACTCGTGGTTGAACCAACAAACGACGTCCTCCAGCCAACGCCACATCTCGACGCGGTAGACCGGCGCGCTGAGGGTGGCCGGGTCCCACGGCCGGTCGTTGATGCCGCGCTGGCGTGCCTTCTCCTGCTCCGCCTCTGTGCCGTTCTGCGCGATCGAGTGGTGGCGGTAAAGGTGGCGCAGGTTCGGCCCTGGCACCGGGAAGGGTAGGACGGCGAGCGCCGAGGTGTCGTAGGGGTCGACCATGGCACTACCCCTGTGCCATGTTGCGGCGGCCGGCCTCGACCAGTGCAGCTTCGGTACGTTCGACAGCCGACGCGGGCTGCCGCTTGGCCGCCAGGTGCGCGCGGAGCGCGCGTTGGTCGGCAAGGAGTTTCCGACCGGCTCTGCCGTCGATGCAGCGATGGAGCCGGGCGATGACCGGTTTGCCGTTCTCGGCGATCACCAGAGCTTGCCGTTCGGGGAATTGGCGGACCTCTTCGGGCCGCAGGACGGGGATGTCGTCGGCGGAGATGCTGCGGCCGCCGCGGGCGGAGTTCCAGCCGGTGCGGGCGACACGGACCGTGCCGGTGAGGTCGGAGATGTCGCGATTGAACTGAACGTCCTTGGAGCCGCCGAAGACGACCATCACATTGGTGAGTCCGAACAGGGCCTGGGCTTCGTCCTGGCCGAAGATGGCGGTCAGTTGCCGCCAGGTCTGGGCGGCGTAGACGAACGAGATCCCCAGGGCGCGTTCGTTGGCCATCCGGGTTCGCAGGGTCGGTAGTGGCGCGGTGGATGGCAGTTCGTCGAGGCAGGCGAGCATGGGAGGGCACAGACGTCCCCACTGCGACGCGTGGGCGAGCATCAGTGCGGTGTCGAGGATGTGTTCGGTGAGCGCGGTCATCAGGGGTGAGGCCGAGGCGTAGGGGTCTTCGCGGCCGAGCAGGTAGAAGGTGCCCTTCCGGTTGATCACGTCGGAGACGTCGGTCGCCGGGCGGTTCTCGGAGGGGACGCACCGCTGCCGAATGCCGGGCTGGAAGAACAGGGCGAGGGCCTGCTGGCACGTGGTGACGGTGTTGCCGACGGTGCGGTGATCGCCGTCGAGAGCGCCGTGCAGAAGTCCCGCCCAGAAGCGGGCCGCATGGGGGTGTTCCCGCAGAATCTCACCAGGTTCGGTGGTGCCGGCCGGGTGGGCGATCCACTCCAGCACGTCCTCGATGGTTCGCCCGGTGAGCGCGGCAGCGTGAAAGAACGCCTGAATGACCTTGGATGCTTCGGCGGCGTAGAACCTGGCAGCAGGATCACTCTGACCGGCAGCGATGGTCGAGCTGATCGTCCCCGCGGTGAATGCCTTGGCGCGGCGCTCGGCGACCAGCGGGTCCAGGCAGCCAGCGATCGGGTCCCACACCAGCTCAGGCAGTCCAGGGGCGAGGCTGAACGGGTCAAGCACCACGCATGGACGCCGGTCGGCCGCACGGACCGGGAGCGACAAAAGCAGGTCCTCGGGCTTCGTCAGCGTCACGAGTGCGGCGCCGGGCGCAGCAAGAAGCGCGGGGATGAGCAGGTCGAGGGTCTTGCCTGAGCCCTGTGGTCCGACGACCCCTGCGGTCCTGTCCCACCGGCACCACAGCTCGCCAGCGCCGCGCGGCTCCTGGGCGCGACCGATCCGCCAGCCAACCTCACTGTTCACGAACCGCCTCATCGCTTCACCTTCCTGCCGTAGAGATCGGGACGAATCACCCTGCGGGCGGCGTAGAGCCGCTGACGGCCGAGCAGCTGACGGGCTTCGTCCACGCTGGCGACACCAAGGGTGCGGTTTGGCCCCCACCGGTGCAGGCACAGCCAGATCAGGGCCGCATAGCCGAGCATGACGACCAGTTCGACACCGAGCACCCACGCGAGCAGGGCGTTCGGCCCTGCGACCGGAAGCCCCACGTCAACGCCAGCGCTGGCGTCGCCTTGCAGCACGCCGATCGCGCTGCGAAACAGTTGGGACGGCGCGGGCCATCCCCAACTGGTGCCTGCAGTGAGGTTCGCCAACCCGCGTCCGAGATGCACACCGAGGACGAGCGCGAGCACGGACCCGGCGAAGATCGCACTCGGGATCTCCCAGGTCAGCGGGTACGGATCAGTGCGTCGTTCACGTTGGGAACCCACGGTCTCACCGCCCGATCGTCGGCCCGTGGCCAGGCCCAGCCAGTGGGGGCTGGAGATCCATCCCTGGCCGTGCCGCCCGGCGGGGAGTGGGTTGCTCGGTGGCTATCGACCGCACAGACACTGGCTGGAGCGCACGGCTGACTCGGGGTTCGATCTCCATCGCCAGCGATCCGATCGCGACCTCGGTGGCTGACGGGCCCGGGCGGGTGACGTTGAGGATCTGGTCGGCGGCAGTGATCACCCGCTGGCCGGTGGCTTGCACGATCTCCTGGATGCTCGGCCCGTCGGGGTCGAGCGCCTTGGCCTGGTGCGCCCATCCGGCCACATAGTTGAACGTGTACTGGCTGGAGTCCAGACCGTGCGCGGCCGTGAGCAAGAAGGCCACGCTTTCGGCCTCAACCTCAATCAGGCCACGGCAGCGGCGGTCCTCCAGTCGCTCGTGCAGCGTGACGTGGGCGGCCTCATGCGCGAGCGTCTTGACCGCCTGGGCGTCGTCCACGTCCGGGCGGACAATCACCTCCTTGCTGTCGAACTTGGTCAGCCCGTTGGCACCGCTGCAATCGCCGCGCGAGACGGCGAAGCCCTTCGACTCGCAGTAGCCGACCAGCGACGCCCACAGCCCGAGTGGCGCCTCGCCCGTGAGCAGTTGCGCGTCCGGCTGCTGCGGCAACGGCACGCCCTCGGTCTGGCTCACATCGAACACACTCGCCGGCTTCACACCCACCATCTGCGTCTCGATCACCGGCTTCCCGTCCGCCCCGCGCACCGGATTGCCTGCCGCATCCAGCCTCGGCACCCGCCGAGTCACGGGTGCGAACACCTGAATCGCCTTCTCCCCACGACGAACCTGCCTCCCCCGGGCCAACCACGCCCGATATCCAGCCACCGCGGTCGCGTCCGGCCGAGCCATCCAGATCAGGACGGAGTTGTTGAACGAGTAGCGATGGAAGCCCTGCGTGAACCGCAGCCACGCCTGCCACTCCCCCACCGAATCCATCGAGCCGACCCTCGCGGCCAGGTCAGCGTGCATCCGCTCCAGGGTCTCCCGGCGCGCCGCCTGCCAGTCCTGCTTCAAGGACGCATCGCGCCAACTCACCGGACCCGACCCCCCTTCAGGTCCTCCCACATCGCGGCCAGTCGCAGGATCGGCTCGTCGTCTGGGGCCATCAGGATCGCGAGCTCAAGATCGCTGAGGATCGACTCGGCAAGCAGGTCTCGGTCGGGCAGCGGGACGCGTTGAGGCTCGAGTGGCTCCGGTCGTCGCATGGGGTGGCTCCTTCCTTCGCCCTCCCAGAAGGAACGCGAGGCCCCTCGGTGGACACGACTCGCGCGCGAACTTCAGGCACAGCCTGTGATTTGCGGGTGGAATGCGGCGCCACTTGACGGCGGCCAACACCCGAGGCATATTCGAACACATGTGCGACCCAGCTGGAAGCCGCGTCTCCCCGTCCGACGGCCCGGGCGACGACGCCATCAGAAGCCCGCGCCCTCGCCGTGGTCCCGACACGCGCTCACGACATGCCCGGAATCGCCAAGACGCCGGGCGAGGCTAGAACCCGCCAACCCACACTGGAGAGCCATTGCCATGGAGAACCAAAACCACGAGGAACTGCTGCAAAGGCTCGGGCTGCGAAACGCCGACAGCCTGGCCGAACGATGGGCCAACCACGGTCTTTCACCACAGGAGATGATCGACTGGATTTCTGCTGGCGTGCCCATCGACGAACCCCACATCGCGGCGGCCCTCGCTACGGCGGAGTGGACGCCCGCTCAGGCCAGCCGATCCATCTCCGCGACCGAGAACCTGACCCTCATTGACGCAGTCCGCCAGCACCCGAACGCAGCGAGCTTCGCGCGCGAGTTCCGGGGGATGGTCAGTTGAGGGCCACGGACCAGTGCGAAGTGTCCGCACGCGACCAAGCGGGCTAGGGTGCCGATGTGACAGACCTGCCCAGAATCGCCCTCCTGGTCGACGCCGACAACGCGGCGCTTGACAGCCTCGACCAGGTCCTGGCCGCCCTTGCACCGCAGGGCGACGCCCAGATCCGCCGGGCGTACGGAAACTGGTTCAAGCCCGCACTGCGCACTTGGGATGCCGAACTGAGCCGTCGCGGGTTCCGCGCTGTCCAGCAATCCGACCCGGTGAAGGGGAAGAACGCGACCGATCTCGCGCTCGTGATCGACGCCGTCGACCTCCACTACACGGTCAGGCCGGACCTTTTCGCGCTTGTGTCCAGCGACAGCGACTACACCCCGCTCGCACACTATCTGCGGGAACGCGGCGCGAAGGTGCTCGGCTTTGGGCGCCCCACGACCGCTCCCTCGTTCCAGGCCGCGTGCACGTTGTTCACTCCTCTCGCAGGCAAGACTGACGCCGCGCAGGCCAACGGCCTGGCAAAGCCGAAGGCAGAGCCGAAACGCCCACCGACACTCGCCGAGATGCTTGCCGACGCCATCGCCAAGAACGCCGACAAGCAGGGGTGGGCCCGAGTCAACGCGGTCGCGAACCACATGCGCCAGCACCACGGTCAGAAGTCAAAGGATCATGGAAAGGCTACGTGGACCAAGGTGCTGAAGAGCCTGCCTGGTTACGAGTTCCGCAACGAAGGCACCACCAGCGTCGCCGTCCGCCTCACGAAGGGCGGGTGAGCTACCCGATCACGTCGAGGAGTGCCAGGGTCCGTCCTCGTGGACGAACCGCGACCGCTCGTGGTTCACGTCGACACCCCGCCAGGGAGCAAGTAGGTGGCACCGGACTCGACGATGCCGCCGTCATCCTCGGCGCTGCCGTCGGCCGTGTCGGCGATCTGGAGTCCACGCCATTGCCTCATACCACCTGGCTCGGGGCCTGGCTCGATCAGCCGTCTGTTGCCAGCCGGTGCCGCGAGGTTGAGCGGGAGGGGTGCTCCGTCGCAGACGCTGCGGCGCGCTCCACACCGGCGGTGTAGCCACTCGCAGCGCAGCGCAGGATCAGGGGGCGGGTGACGGGCTTAGCCAGGACATTCGCATCCAGGAAGACGACCAGAGATTCGTCACTGGTCACCGAACAGCTCCGCCTCGACGTCCGGCGCGGATACGCGCGCCAGGGTGTCGAGCACGCTGTCGCGGAAGCGCTGGAACTCCGAGTACGCGATGCGGTGCCGGTTGCCGACCTTCACAGCCCGGATCTCGCCGGCGAAGATCTTGCGGACGACGGTCGAGCGGTGCAGGTTCAGGCGTCGTCCCACCTGCTCAGGGGTGAGCATCCGCTCCTCGGCAGAGACGGTCACCGTCTGGCCGGACGCGGCGGCCTCGCGCACCTGGTCGACCAAGAGCCGTGCCCATGCCGGGAGCCCGGCATCCGTCTTGCTGTCGCGGATGTCGTCCGGGTCGAGCGTCGCCAGTGGGTGGGACATGGCCCCATCATAGACACCGGTGCGCAGATAGATCATGCCTATCTGCGCGCTACCCGTAAACACTGAGGTGGACATGGTTGAGGTGGCGCTGGGAAGCACCGCTCGGGTTCGGTCCCGGATAGCGGTAGCCACGCCACCCGGCTGAGGGGTTATAGGCGCGCCAGGAGCGGTCGTCATAGATCAGGTACTTCACGCGGAGTTCCTTGGCGTGGGTCTGAAGCCAGTGGGCTACCTCCCAGCCGCGGGCTCTTCCGGCTTTCGTGTTCCAGGCGGGAATCATGAAGTCGACAGCGCGCCCGGCGGGATGGTCGGAGACGTAGCCTCTCGGACGGGAGCCGACGCCGCCCATGTACCTGATCCAGGGGAAGCGTTGCTTGACGCAGCGGAGGGCTCGCAGCGCGTTGGGTGTGAGGCCGCGTTCCGCGGAGCTTCCGCTGGGTGGGCATCTGCCGTCGGGTCCGGACGGCAGTTCGTCGGTGGCTGGAGTGCAATCGCCTGGGTCGGGTTCGACCGTCGGTGTGGCCGGCGTGGGCCGACCAGGTTCGCCCTCGATCGTCAGGCACGAGGTCAGCGCGGCCTGGTAGGCCGCCGGGATGACCGCCGTGGTGAGGATCACGGCGACCCCGAGCGGAACGGTGAGGCCGACGAGGAGGGCAAGGACCAACGCCCAGAGCGTGATCTTCATGTCTAGGCCTCAGGCAGCGCCGCGGACCGCGGCGTCGGTATCGAACAGCTTCTGCTCGGCCTGGTGGAGCACGGTCAGGACCTTGTGTCTCCGGTCCCCGATGCACCACAGGGCGCGTCCCCGTCCTTGCATGGCCCAGTTGGTGACCAGGTCCTGCTCGATCTCGCTGAGGCCAAGGAGTCGATGCAGGTCGTCGGCGACCGCTGGGTCCTGGCCGTGGAGGATGTGCGTGTCGGCCAGATGGAGCAGGTCCTTGGCGATCGCGACGGCTTGGGAGCCGGCGTCGCCGGCGGTCAGCAGGTCGGACGGCTTGTGCGCCAGCGCGACCTGGACGTCGCCGTCTCGACGGGACAGTCGCAGGTCGGCGTCAAAGCTCTTCACAGCCTCTGGGCCGAGCCGCAGTTGCTTCCAGGATTCGTCTCGGACGACGATGCGTAGGTCCCCGGGTGCGGCGAGTTCGCGCATGCCGCGGCTCCACGAGTTCAGGCAGGTGAGCGCGATGCCCACGGCTTCGTCGCCGAGCGCTTCGAGCCGGGACAGTGACAGTGACTGGATGGGTGCCTTCCAGTCGATGTCGATGGTGGTGGGGCCGTCGAAGAGTCCGGCGAGTGCGCCGGAGACGAGTTGGCCGAGGGCATCGCGCAGCAGCCGCGTCTCGTCGAGGAACTGACGGGTCGACGCGTAGCGACACTCGGCCACCAGATCGTCGGTGGGTTCGTCGAGCAGGTGCCACAGCTGCGGGATGGTGGTCTCCACGAGGTCGGTGTTGCCCCGCGAATGGCCAGTGAGGTGGGCGAGGGCGGTCTTCACAACGACTTCGTCGACCGGGCCGAACGGTACGCGGTTCTCACCGATGCGTTGCGATCCGACGAGTCCGCGGATCAGGGTGAGCCAGCGGGCGAACACGATCGCGACGCGTCGCCTCGCCTCGACAGCGGGAAGGTCTGCCCAGCCCTGGCCGAGAGGTCCGAAGGCGAGCGGGTTGATGCGGGCCGCGAGCCCGTGGCCGATGGTGATCGGCTGGACGCCGAGTTCCCGGCACAGCGGTTCGTACTCGTCCTTCGGGTCGCCGGCGATCAGCACCCGGTAGCCGAACGGCATCAGCCGGAACGCGAAGGCCTTGATGGTCGCGGACTTGCCGCGTCCGGGCTTGCCGAAGACGAACACGTTCGGGTTGGTCACCCCGATCTCGTCGTTGAGTACCCAGCCGCCCGGGTCGGCGTAGAAGCAGCCACCGGTCAGCTGGTCTAGACCCATGAGCGCTCCGGTCGGAGGCAGGCCGGGGCCGGCGATGAACGGCCAGAGCACCGCCGCCTGGTCGGAGGTCATCCGCCACACCGATGCCGGAGCGGTGGCGGGTGCCCGGCCGTGGCCGCGCTTGGCCCGGCCGCGCTGGGATGCGGGCTGGAAGAGTCGCGGCTCCCGCTGCTCAGCCTCCTCGGGTGGGCTGAGCGGTAGGGGGTGGCCGAAGTCGGCGAGCAGCTCAGGCGTGGTCCGTCCGGCTCGAGGGCGTCTCACCGGTCGGCCTTTCGGGTGAGGGAGGCGCCGAGCGGGATTGTGGAGACGGCGAAGCCGAGGTCGTGGGCGAGGTCGAGCCGCAGGGGTGCGAAGCCTGCACGTCGGATGCTGGCGTCGAGTCGGCGTCCTGCCTCGTTGATGGCCGCTGGTCTGGGCACGGTGATGGTGGCGACGGCGTAGGGGCGGGCCAGTGCGTTGCCGTGGGCGAGCTTGGCATCCAGACCATGGGCACGGGCCTGTTCGGCGCGTTCGCGTGCCCGGCTGCGGATGCCGGCCTTGACCCGGACGGCTTCGGCCATGTCGGCAGCCCACTCGGTGTTCGCGGTCTGCCGGTCAGCCGTCGTCTGAGCAACCAGAGGGAACGCAACGAGTAGGCTTCGCCGCTCCCCCGGTTCGGTCGGTACCAGGACGGGTGCGAGCGCGCCGAGGGCCGCACCTCGATCGGGCAGCTTCAGCGTCGAACTGGTGCTGAGCCAGGCATCGTGGGCGTAGTGGCGTCCACTGGCCTGCGCGATGCCCGGCCCGGCCTGCGCCCACGGGATCGACGCGTTCACCGCCGGGTCGATGGCGGCGGCTCCCTGGGCTTCGATGATCCCCGCCCGTTCGGTGGACGCGAAGCCGGTCCGGACCGCGACGGCGAGTTCTGGGCTGGTCAACCAGGCAACCGAGGTGGCGCCGAACCCAGCTCGCAGCTGGGCCTCGACCTCGCCCATCAGCTGGAGCAGGACGCGGGCACGTGCGTCGATGCCGCGTCCGAACTCGCGGGCCTCCCGGGAGAGCCGTGCCTCTGGCACGACGATCGTGATGAAGGCCTCCGTGCGAACCGACGCAGCCGCAAGCCCGGCGGTGATCTGGTCGCTGATCGCGACCGCGAGCGCGGGCGCATCCGGTCGGCGATGGCGCTGCGTCCACAGGGTTCGCTCAGCAGCGTCGTCGGGGACTGTGCGAACGATGAACAGCACCTCGTCGATCAGCTCCGTGCGGACGCAGCCGTCGAGGAGGTCGGCGAGCCCGGTGCCGAAGCCAGCGCGTTGGTGCTGGCCGGCCATCCCCACACCAGGGTGGCTGATCGCCGCGGTGACTGCCCAGGTGCGGCAAGCGTGGTCTTGGATGATCGCAACCCTTGCCTGCGTCGGTCCGGACGGTGGCCCGTCGTGGATCACAACGCCCGACAGGACACCAGGCAAATCGACCTCGTCCAGATCCCTGGTCTTGCCGACGCTCGCGCGGGACCGGAACCTCGACCACCCAGTAACCCGGGCGATGGTGCACGCCGACCAGGCGATCAGCCAGCCGGTGGCCGACCGTCCCCGGATCGGCGCGGTCACCAGGACGAGGAGCGCCGCCCACGCCAAGATCAGCGAGCCCGCCAGGCCCCAGTCCTGGCGGTTCACGGCGAGGAACACCGGCAGCGCAGCGGTGCCGAGTACGGCGACCTGGGTGCCGGTGAGCCCGAAGAACCAACCGATCCGGTCGCGGGAGTAGTCGCTGTAGACAGCCATGGTCGTCCTCTCTCGCTACAGAGCGGCGGCCGCGGCCGCCGCCTCGCCGGCACCAGCGGCGGCAGCCCCGCTGGCGGGCGCACTGCTCGCGGGGGCGGCGCCGACAGTTGGCCGCGCTGCCGGGCCAGCGGAAAGCGCGCCAGTGTTGCGCGGGGTGGGTGGAGTGTCGTCCGGACCGAGGGCAATGTTGTCCGGCGGCGCGTTGCCGTCGCCGGAGTCGTCCGGGTTCTGGCTGCTCGGCGCTGACGAGCTGGCCTTCCTAGCCTGCGGACTGAGATCGGGCGGCCAGATGCTGTGACCAACCCCCATCTGGCTGGTCAGGTCAGCACCCATGGAGGCGGAGCGGGCGCCGATGTTGACCATCGCCCCCAGACCGGCCGCGGCGACCTGCCCCACCGGGCCGAGGACCTTCATGACGCCCGAGGCAGAGTTCGCGAACCGCGCCGTGGTCTGCGCCTCGGCTGAGCCTTCCGCGCTCGTCCGTCCCTGATCGTCGGCCCGGGTCGCTGCGCCGCCGTCAGCAGATCCGGGCGCCAACAGCCCCTGGATGCCTCCGGTCGCGGCCAGCTGGGCGCGCATCGCGGCACCCGAGCTGGTGCCAGGGTCAATGAAGGCAAGCAGCCGTAACAAGGCTAGCGGGCTGACCACCGACACCAGCAGGAGAAGTACACCGACCACCGACGTGCCGACGGCGGAGAACCCCTCCCCCAGCCCGGTGGCGATGCCAGTGGTGAACTGACTCGCCAGCCCGAAGACCAGCACCATCACCACCGGTGCGAAGGCGGCCGCGTGGAACCAGCGCAGCGACTTCCAGAACCACGATCGCCCAGCATCACCGACCAGGCCGGCGGCCGCGATCGGGGTGGTCGCGGCCAGCACCATCAGCGCGGCGGCGCGGGCCAGCAGGACGAGGAAGTGGCCAATCGCAGCGATCACGACGAAGACGCCCATAATCCCCAGCACCGTCGCGACGGTCGCGTCGGTGAGGTCGCCGACCCCGAGCGGCTCGCCGAACTTCAGCGCCGAGAACGCATTCACCCCCAGCAAGGCCTGCATGACCGAGCGGGTGAGCCCCGACGTCGCAGCGATCAGCAGCACACCGTAGGCGAGCCAGCCCGCCCACACGACGGCGAACTGGACGAACCCGATCGCGACCTGCGCGAGGCTGCGTCCGTCGCGGCGGATCGCGGCTGTCCCGAGCTGAACGAACGCCAAGATCACGAAGAGCGCCCCGGCGATCCAGAACGCCGTCCGGTAGATGCCCGCTCCCGATCCACCCTCGCGCAGGTCGGGCGTCAGCAGGGCATCGCCCAGGTTCAGGACCAGTTGGAGCAGCCACAGCCCGGCGTTCCACAGCGACAGCATCGCCGTGGTCCACCCGTCCGCGAGGAACTTCAGCGGGTCGAACATCAGATGCAGCCCTTCCCCATCAGCGCATCCAGCAGGGAGGGCAGGGTCAGGTAGGCGATCACCGCCAGGAAGACCACCACCGCCGAGATCACCCCGGCGCGAGACGCGTGGGGCATCATGAACAGCCGTCCGCCGGCGATCGCAGCGACGCTGATCACCAGCGCTACGACGAAGACCCACTGGACGCCCCACAAGACGTTGCCAGTGATCTGGTCGACATACTGCTGGGCCTGGCCCGGTGCGACCGGGCAGACCTGTAGTGGGATCAGGAGCCTCATTCGAAGAGTCCTTCCGGGAAGAGAAGCAGCCGTCGGGCGGCGGCCGTGATGCGGTTGGGCAGCGGGTCCGGGGTGAGCCCGGTAATGGCCAGGCGCCGGTCGTAGCGGAAGGTGACCGAGCGGCCCGAATCGATGAGTGCACGGGTGCGCGGCTGGACGGCGGACACCAGGGGTCGAGACCACCGTCCCGGTGGCGCGCCGATGATCGCAAGGGTCGGGCGGCGGGCGGGACTGCGGACGAGAGCGAGTTCCAGCTGTCGCAGGCACGGGACGCTCGCCTCGGCCACGATCACCCAGCCGGACACCTCCTCGACGGCAAGCGACAGGGCGGCCGATCGCTCGGCGAGCAGGTCGCCGGCGTCGAGGACGGTGAACATCCCGTCTTCCTCCGGCGGCGGAGGTGGCGCATCGAAGAGGGACTCCGCGGTTCGACGGATCAGTGTCAGCTCGTCGCGCTGGCCACGGGACCAGCCACCCCGCCCAGCGCCAAGTTCGGAGTCGGCCGCAGCGACAAGGCCCGAACGGCTTGGCGGTGCACACTCGATGAGCCTTGCTGGTCCGGTGAGCGCCGCCACCGATGCCACGGCCAGGCTCACGGTCGTCGCACCCACCGAACCGGTTACCCCGCACACCGCGAGGACGCTCTCGTCATAGCGGGGCCGCCACGCGCACAGCCCGCCGGCAGGCGACGTGTGGGGGCGTGCCTTGCGGGCGAGTGCCTCGCGCACGGTGGCTGCTACCGGCGCCCATTGCTGGGTGTTGTCCGTCATGTCGATCACCTCAACCACCCAGAAGGAACCGTCAGCGTCTTGGTGGACACCAACCCGTCAGGCAACTTCGCGGATCTCCTCCAGTAATGCCGGCAGTGACGCTCGGAGAGCCTTGACCGCGGCCAGGATGCGCCGCCGGACGGTTCGCGACGTGCAGCCCATCCGGGCAGCGATCCGGCTGGTGAGGTCCTCGGAGCAGATCCCGCCCAGGACGCCACTGATGCTCACCGAGCTCTCGAACTCCCAGGCCGTTTCCACGGCGTCGAGCAGCAGCGCCCGGTCCACGAAGGTGATCACCTGATGATCGACGGCGTGGTCGAGCAGATCGCGCAATTCTTGGGCCGGGGTCGGCTCCGTCAGCGCTTGCCAACGGAGCGTGTCGGCGAGGCGAACCGCAGACGCGTTCAGTCGCTCCGACGGGTCCGGACGGTTCGACACCCCCAACTGCCGCAAGACCTGGTAGCGCACCTCCCCCACGATGTTGGCCGCGACCTTCGCCTTGGTCAGCCAGGGGAACTCGCACACCTGGAACCACACCTCGACCGCCACGATGTTGTCGATGTTCTCGACGTGGTAGTAGCGCCGGGCCACCAGCTGCGCCCCGGGCAACAAGCACCACGCCAGCGCCAACGCAGCCACCTTGTCGCTGTCGCCGGCCTCAGACGCGCGCCGCGCGAGCACCCGCAGGAGCAGGTCGCTCTCCTCCGCGGGCACCCGTCGGAGCCACCCGCGTAGGTTCGGTGGGTCCACCACCCGCAGTTCTGGGTGAAGTTCCTGCCAGTGCGGCCAGACTGCCGCGACGCTCTCTGGAACAGCGGTCGTGCTGGCGATTCCCAGTTCCCTTGCGACACCCTCGGACATCTTGTGTCTCCTTCCGTGGTTTCGTGACCACGAAAGGCGACCAAGCCGGTGTTGTCGGCGTTGTCCCCAGACCTGTCGCCGCACCTCGAGGACCTGTTGCCGCACCCCGACTTATCCACAGATCCGCGAGGGGACATTGACACCCACCCTCAGGGACATTCGGGGTGCACGGAGAAACCCCTTGTCAAGCCGTGGGACACGGGATGTCCCCAACGTGATCCGCGCTCAGGAAGTTCTTATGCCGACGATCCAGAGCTCGTCACCCAAAGGTCAAACGCTGTCCTCCACCTCGGCCACCGAGACCGTCGCCCCGGGAGGCTCGTCGCCCTCTGCCCTCGGGACATGCCCGTTCCGCGACCCCATGGAAACCGCCACCATCACTGGGGCAAGATGGAGGGCCGTCGCTGGCCTGCTTCACCCAAGCTGGCCTGGCCGCCGCTCCAGACCAGGACACAAACATGCGGAAGTCGGTCTTGGATTTCCTTGGGGCCGCTGCCGTTCGGGTCCTGCGGTTCTGGCCTCTTCTGTCGGGCCGGCTCGCTAGCATCGCGTGTGAGGGGGGCGAGCTCGCGTAGCGGAGGCTGCGCGCAAGCGGTTGGAGCGAGCAGTGGGGGACGTGCGATGGGACGGTACCCGGTGGGTGGAGGTCGCGCCGGCGGCTCCGGCTCCCGACGCCGGGGCCGAGTGGCTTCGCAGCCTGGACTGGCGCCAGTTCGAGGACTTGGTGGCGCGCGCCTATCAGGCCCAAGGCTTCGCGGTCACACCCACGCAAAGCGGCGCCGACGGTGGCATCGACCTGGTGCTCAGCCGCGGCGGGGAGCGGTGGTTTGTCCAGTGCAAGCACTGGAAGGCGTGGAAGGTCGGTGCTTCTCTCGTCCGGGAGATGCGCGGGTTGGTCGCCCATCACGGCGCTTCCGGCGGCATCATCGTGATCTCGGGCCGCTTCAGCGAGGACGCCTATGCATTCGCCCGCGAGAGCGGCATCCAGCTTGTTGGCGGGCCTGCAACCCTTGCTCTGGTCACCACCGGGCAGCTTCCTGACGCCTCCCTGCTGGGCGGGACCGCCCAGGTCGGTGCCCCGACCGCGGCGCCTCACAGTGGGCCTCCGCGGTGCCCGGTGTGCACGAGCCCGATGGTCCTGCAACGCGCCCGGCGAGGGGCACACAGGGGCGAGTCCTTTTGGGGATGTGTGCGCTTCCCGAGCTGTCGAGGCATCGTCCCCGCACAGCCGAGCGAAGCGCCCCGCGCCACCACCGCCGCTGGCGCCCGCCGGGCATCCCCGCGCCGGCGGCCCGTACGGAGCCTCGTGACGGCGCTCCTCGCACCGGTTGCCGGCATAGCGGTGATGATCCTCGGTCTCAACCTTCTTGGTGGCTTCCTCGACACTCAGGCGAGAGTCTCACCAGGCTGGCGGCCCGATCAGACTATGGCACCCACAGCCGATCCGCTGCCGCCCCGCACGATCCGAGTGGGTGGCCAGCCGATGGGGATCGCGATCGACCCGGGCCGGCACCGGGGTTACACCGCCAACTTCGATTCCGGAGACGTGTCGGTCATCGACCTCGACCACCTGGAGGTGGTGGACACGATGGATGTGCCCGGGCGTCCGTCTGCGGTGGCCATCGATCCCCAGCGCGGAGTGCTGTGGGTCACCGACTACAACGCCGCCCGGGTGCGTGGCATCGACCTGGCCACTGGCGACGAGATCGCCACGCTCAAGGTCGACAAACACCCCGACCACCTCGCCGTCGACCCCAAGAAGCATCGGCTCTACGTGACCTGCCGCGAGAGCGAGAACGTCCTGGTCTTCAACACCGCCAAGAACAAGCGGCTCACCGCCATCAAGGCATCCAAGCCCGGCTCGCTCGCGCTCGACATCGCGAACCAACAGCTCTACGTCGCAGGACGCTCCGCCAGCAACGTCTACCGGTACGACCTCCGCACCAAGGAGTGGGAACGCGCCGCCTTCGGTAGCCTCGGCGCGGCAGAAATCGCCGTGGACAGCGACCGAGGTCGGCTCTATGTAGCCGATGGAAGCCTCTCTGAGCGGAATCTGGTCGTCGGAGGCTCACGCACACTTCATGACTCCAACGCCTCGGCACTCGCCCTCGACACCGGGTCCGAGACCGCCTACGTCGTCGATACAGAAGCCGAGACGGTGACCGCAGTCACTCTCGACTGAGCGCCGGACGTGCGCCAGATCGGGGTGTCAGGCCAGCTCGATCTCCGTTGTGTAGGCGTCGTGGTCACAGAGGCGGCCGGCGCGGTCAGTCTCGGCGACGATCCGGTTCGTCGCCAGGACGCGCACCGTCTCGGGGACGGCGATATGGTCGATCGCGTACAGGCCAGAGACGCGGTGCGGCGCCTGCCGGGTGGTCAGCTTCAAGCACCGGCGGGTGAGTGCTTCCTCGATCGCGCTCCGTCCAGCAAGACCTCCGACGTGTTCTCGGCCAGCCAGCGCATGGTTCCAGTCCCCACCCCACACCAACAACCCGCCGGGCAGAGACGCCATCAGTTGATCGAGCGCCCGGGTGGTCTTCTGGCTGGTGCTGCCCGAGCCCCAGACCGTGTCCCCGCAGGAACGCCACGGAAGGATGCTGCTGCACCACACCAAGCCGGCGCCAAGGGCGGCGGCAATGGCCGGGTGCGGATCGGGAAGCGATTGCAGTGGCACGCGGGAGAAGACCCCGGCCCAGTGCTTGTGGTCGCCCATCCTTGCCGTGGTCAGCTGGGATCCGAAGCCAGGCAGGCGGGCCTGTGTCCGGACTTCGGTGAGCAGCCACACATCGCAATCCTGAGCGAGCAGCAGCCCCACGTGATCGACGCTCCAACGGCCTTCCAGATTCCAGGTCCCAACCCGCACCCACTCATCCTGTCGAGCCATCCCACACCGCGCGCCCCAAACAAGAAGATCGCGCGGTCGGCGCGGCATGTCCGGGCGGCCCGGAGCGCAGCGCCTAGCCTGAAGGCATGCGCATCACCTACGACCCGCAAGTCGATGCGGCGTACATCTACCTGACCGAAGACGCCCTCGATCCCGGCCGAGACTCGATCCCGCTCGAGGTGCCGGACGACACGGCGGCAATGGTCGTCATGGACTGGAAGGACGGCAAGATCGTCGGCCTGGAGGTTCTGGACGCAACAGCCCTGCTCCACCCAGACCTCCTGGCGCTTGCAGTTCGACCGAAGGAAAAGCGCCCCTGACCGGGCCCTCTCCTCAGGCGACCCTCATCGCGGCAATTCAGGATGTTCCGTCGTTCTCAGTGAGGCTCGCCTCGCCTGAATGCGGTGCAGGGTGCTGAGGCCACCTCTGCGTCAAAGCCAACCGACTCACCGGCCATTGCCTAGCCGACCGTAGGCCCAATTTGGCACGCGGCGACTGGCGACTGGCGACTGGCGACTCGCCAACCAGTGTCCATCGAATGATGGATGCCCCTGGGTGGAAGCGATT
>Ga0102832_1001071_pt1 | contig 25385 bp, 19 predicted proteins | sample EBPBio282013_DNA_FD_88942 | JGI IMG/M metagenome (GOLD analysis project Ga0102832, IMG submission 88942) | Wastewater treatment Type I Accumulibacter community from EBPR Bioreactor in Madison, WI, USA - Reactor 2_5/28/2013_ DNA (Illumina Assembly) | ecosystem: Engineered > Bioreactor > EBPR >... | reverse complement strand
GGCTTCACCCGTCGTGACGTCGAGCTGTTCGTGTGGCTGGAGGCGCTGCGCGACAAGCAGTGCGCCGAGGCGCCGTGTGAACTCGGGGTGCTGCTGGCCGGGCATCGCGAACCGCAGGGCGGCTGCCCGGTGCGGATCCACATCCCGCAGATGTTCGAACTGCTCGGGAATGGCCGGTTCACCGAAGCGCTGCAACTGCTCGAATCCTGCAACCCGCTGCCGAACGTCACCGGCCGGGTCTGCCCGCAGGAGCTGCAGTGCCAGGGGATGTGCATCCACAAGCACGCGATGACCATCGGCCAGGTGGAGTGGTTCCTCCCCGAGTGGGAGAAGCTCGCCGATCCCGAGGCCACCACCCGGCGGTTCGCCCACGTCCGCGACCCGTGGCTGCTGGCCACCAAGCCGCCGGTGGCGATCGTGGGCTCCGGCCCGTCCGGGTTGATCACCGCCTACCTGCTCGCCGAGGAGGGCTTCCCGGTCACGGTCTTCGAGGCCTTCCACGAACTCGGCGGCGTGCTGCGCTACGGCATCCCCGAGTTCCGGCTGCCGAACCAGCTGATCGACGACGTGGTGGCCAAGATCCGGCTGCTCGGCGGTCGCTTCGTCACCAACTTCGTGGTCGGCAAGACCGCCACCCTGGAGCAGCTGAAGGAGGCCGGCTTCGCGCGCGTCTTCGTCGGCTCGGGCGCCGGTCTCCCCCGGTTCCTGAACGTGCCCGGCGAGCACCTGCTGAACGTGATGAGTGCCAACGAGTTCCTCACCCGGGTCAACCTGATGCAGGCGCACAAGGCCGAGCGCGAGACGCCGTTGCCGTTCGTGAAGGGCCGCAATGTGCTGGTGATCGGCGGCGGCAACACCGCCATGGACGCCGCCCGCACCGCCCGCCGGCTCGGTGGCCACGTGACCATCGTCTACCGCCGCACCCGCGCCGAGATGCCGGCCCGGGTCGAGGAGCTCGAGCACGCCCTGGAGGAGGGCATCGAGCTGGCCGTGCTGCGCTCGCCGGTGGAGTTCACCGGGGACGAGAAGGGCTTCGTCACCAGCGCGGTCTGCGAGACCATGGGCCTGGGCGAACCGGATGCGTCGGGCCGGCGCCGTCCGCTGCCGACCGGGCTCACCGAGAAGCTGGACGCCGATCTGGTGATCATGGCCCTGGGCAACACCGCGAACCCGATCATCAAGGATTCCGAACCCCGCCTGGAGGTCTCGAAGTACGGCACCATCGAGCAGCCCGACGACGCCTCCAAGCAGACCTCGCTGGCCGGGGTCTACACCGGCGGCGACGCCGCACGCGGCGGTTCCACGGCCATCCGCGCGGCCGGTGACGGGCAGTCCGCGGCGCGCGAGATCATCGGCGCCCTGGACGAGTTCGACCCCGCCGACGTGATCGACAAGGTCACCAAGGCCTCGGCCTACACCGACATGGCGGCCGAACTGCCGGTGATCGTCGCCAAGCAGCACCTCAGCTTCGGAATCGAGGAGTTCACTGTCCGCGCACCGGTCATCGCGCGCACCGCGCAGGCCGGCCAGTTCGTCCGCGTGCTGATCGAACCGCACGGCGAGCTGATCCCGCTCACCCTGGCCGACTGGGACGCCGAGGCGGGTACCGTCACGCTCGTCGTCCAGGGCATGGGCACCACCACGCTGGCCATGAACGAGATGACCGTGGGGCAGGCGCTGGCCGGCATCGCCGGTCCGCTCGGCCGGCCCAGCGACCTGCATCGCCACGATCCCGATGCGACGGTGGTCTTCACCGCCGGCGGGCTCGGCCTCCCCCCGGTCTACCCGATCATGCGCGAGCACCTGGAGCTGGGGAGCCACGTCACGCTGATCTCGGGCTTCCGCACCGCCGACCTGATGTTCTGGGACGCGCCGGACGAGCGGATCGGCGCCCTGCAGGCTCGGTACGGGACGCAGTTGGAGGTGATCTACGCCACCAACGACGGCTCCTTCGGCGTGCAGGGATTCGTCACCGCGCCGCTGGAGGACATGCTGCAGGCCGAACGGGACGGCCGCAGCCGGCGCCGGATCGCCGAGGTGGTCACCATCGGTCCCCCGCTCATGATGCGGTCGGTCTCCGATCTGACCAAGCCGTACGGCGTCCCCACCGTGGCCAGCCTCAACTCGATCATGGTCGACGCCACCGGCATGTGCGGCGCCTGCATGGTGCCGGTGACCGAGGGCGATCGGCTGGTGCGCAAGCACGCCTGCATCGACGGCCCCGAGATCGACGGTCACGCCATCGACTGGGACAAGTTCCTGCCGCGCTTCAACCTGTTCCGCACCCAGGAGCAGGAGAGCCGGCTGCGCCACGGCTACTGAGCCCTACGGTCCCGGCCCGCATGGGGCAGGATGAGGCGCATGAGCCTTGCGTCCACCCCCGCGTCCTCGTCCGGTCTTCCGCAGCTGCGCCGCCTGCGCAATGTCCGTCCGTGGGGCGCTGAGGCGTCCGACATCGTGGTCGACGGCGAGACGATCGTCGCGGTGGTCCCGACGGATCCGTCCGTGGAAGCCGGCGACGGCGTCGTCGACGGACAAGGCCTGCTCGCGCTGCCCGGGTTGGTGAACGCCCACGCCCACGTCGACAAGTCGTGGTGGGGGCTGCCCTGGCAGTCCTATGGCGGGGAGGGTGGCACCGAGGGACGGATCCGGCACGAGCGTGCCCGACGGGACGAGCTCGGCATCCCCAGCCCCGGCATCACAGCCGCCGTCCTGGAGCAGATGGTGCAGCACGGCACCACCGCGATCCGTTCCCATGTCGACGTCGATCCCGGCGTCGGGCTGCGTGGGATCGAGGCCGTCCGGGAGGCGTCCGCCCGGTATCAGGGGGCGCTCCAGGTCACGATCGTCGCCTTCCCCCAGGACGGCGTGCTGCGCCGGCCCGGCGTGCTGGAGCTGCTCGGCAGGGCCGTCGAGGCTGGAGCCGAGCACATCGGCGGCCTGGATCCGGCCAGCATCGATCGCGACCTGGTGGGGCAGATCGACGGCATCCTCGGCCTGGCCGCCGACCACGGCGTGGGAGTCGACATCCACCTGCACGACCCGGCGGAACTGGGTGCCTTCCAGATCGAGCTGATCGCCGAGCGCGTCGAGCGGCTCGGTCTCACCGGCCGGGTGAACATCGCGCACGGCTTCGCGGTGGCCCAGCTGGAGGCCGGCCGGCGCGCCGACCTGCTGGCCCGGATGGGCGCGCTCGGGATGTCGATGACGACGGTGGCACCGTTGCGGCTGCCGCAGCTGCCGCTGGACGAGCTGGGCACCGCCGGGGTGCGGTTGGGCTTCGGCACCGACGGCATCCGGGACCTGTGGAGCCCCTACGGCACCGGCGACACCCTCGGTATCACCTGGCAGTACGCCCGCGCGTCCAGCATCGTGCGGGACGAGCAACTCACCGAGGTGGTCCGACTGGCCACCAGCGCCGGCGCCTGGGCGGTCGGACGCCACACCCACGATCTGGTGCCGGGCTCACGCGCGGACATCGTCCTGCTGGAGGCGGAGAATCCGATGGACGCGCTGGTGCGGGTACCTCCCCGCCGGCTCGTGGTCGGTGGCGGTCGGGTACTGCACGAGGCCTGACCGGCCGGCTCAATAGGTCAGCAGGCCGCTGAGCCGGCGGACGAAGCCGTGGTGGTCCTGGCAGGCATCCAGCAGGGTCACGATGTTGGCCGGGTCGTTGAGCACGCCGATCAGCTCGTCCAGCACGTCGCGGAAGACCGGCCGTCCCTCGGGGCTGACCGCGAACATCAGCACGAGCCGTACCGCCGACGGCCCCCAGGGAATCGGTGTGTCGCTGACCAGCACCGCGATCCCGGTCTTGGCGGCGTCCATGTACATCGAGTGCGGGATGGCGAACTGGCCCCCGAAGGCGGTCGGCGAGCGACGCTCGCGGTCCAGCACGTCGGCCAGGAAGCCGCGTCCGACATAGCCCTCCTGCTCCAGCGTCCGGCTCAGCAGGGTGAGGGCTTCCAGCTTGCTGGCGACCTGTTCGCGGTGGTGGAAGAGGTTCGGATCCAGCAGCGAGATCATGTTGGCGCGTAGCTTCGCCCGCGCTGTGCGCACCCGCTCGGCACGAACGGCCGCCGCTACCTTGTCGATGTCGGCCTCGGTCAGGAAGGGGCTGATCCGCAGCACCGGAAGGGTGTCCAGGTCGAGATCGACCACCGACACCACCAGATCGCTGGTGACCGTGGACCAGTCGTGGCTGAGGCTGGTCACCAGGCTCTCGACGACGGCGTTCTCCTGCACGATCCGGGCGAGCCGGGCGGCCAGTTCCTCGTGCAGGGTGCTGTAGCGCGGGGCGACGCAGGTGATGGTGACCGGCGGGCCCTGGGTCATCTGGCGCTGCACCTGGTTGCCCAGGTGGAAGGCGAGGAAGTCGACCTCCCCGGCACCCACCTCGATCTGCGTGCTGGCCTCGATCCGGTGGGCGAATTGCAGCGCGAGCTCGTGGATCAGCGGATGCATGTTCCGGAAGTCCGGGCCGAGCGGGGTGTCGAGGCTCTCCCCATTGCGCGCCCGGAGGATCAGCGCCTGGACGTGCAGCGCCAGCGCCCACACGGTGGACTCGTCGTAGAGATCCAGCAGGAACTGGTTGGAGAGATCGCGCAGCGCCTCCCGGGTGATCCCCAGCGCCCGGTCCGACACGGCGGTGCGGACGGCGGTCTCGGAGACCCGGGTGGCCAGGATGTCGTGCAGATTCTGCAGATCGGCCTCGGACAACACGACGTCGAAGATCTGGCGCACGGCGTCGGCGAGGCCCTCGGTGGCCTCCCAGACCGCGGCGTGCCGGCCGGTCGGCAGCGGGTCGCCGGTGGTGGTCAGCACGTGACCCGCACTGATCCGGTCGGCGGCGATGGTCAGGTGCATCACGAGGTCGTTGAGGACGTACTCGTTGACCTCCAGCCCCGCCTCCGCCAGGTGCCCGATGGCCGCGTCGTGCAGCCGGCGGGCACGACCGTGCTGCTGCGGGCCGTCGAGGCTGGGCAGGCCGGTCTGGCCCGAACCCAGCAGCAGATGGCGCACCAGCTTGCGCTGCTGCCGCTCCGGGCCTTCGATGCGGACGATCTCGCGCTCGCGCCGGATCACCAGCTGATGCTCGCGCAGCAGCTCCCGCGCCCTGCCCAGGTCGGCCTCGATGGTGGCCGGGCTCACGCTGAGCCGCTCCCCCAGGTCGAAGACGTCCGCCCCCTCGGCGTGACCCACCAGGTAGCGCACGATGTAGTAGAGCCGCTGCTCGGGGCTGTCGTAGCCGGTGCGGCGCTTGCTCTGGCTGTTGCGATGCCGCCGGTAGGCGCGCTCGTTCAGCCGGTAGCCGTCCTGGTCGGAGACGATCAACGGGAGCTGCGCACCGGAGTTCACCGCGCGCACGTAGTCGCGGACGCTCCGCGGCGTGACGCCCAGCCGCAGCGCCAGTTCACGGCCGGTCAGCTGTCCCTCGGCCGCTCGCAGCTCGTCGACGAGCTGCTGCAGGCGCTTCTGGCGTGTCTCCATGGTTCGTCGTCGGCCCTCCTGACAGCCGATCATTGACGCTCGGCTCGCGAAACGCCACCACAGGCTCTTCCGCACCCCAGGAAGAAGCGCGATCCACCTTCCTGGGGTGCGGAAGACACTCTGGTGGCCCCCGGGGCAGCCGATACGCCACCGTGGAACGGTGGGCGCCAACACCGGTGCTCCGGCAGCAAGGAGGCTCAGTGAAGCAGATCCGAATTCTACTGGTGTGTGGTTCGGGTGCCAGCAGCGGTTTCATGGCCGCGAACATCCGCAAGGCGGCCGCGGCCCGCGGACTCGACACCAAGGTCGTTGCCCGCGGTGAGGCTGAGATCGAGAACTACATCGACGACATCGACGTTCTCATGGTCGGCCCGCACCTGGCGTACATCCTCGACGAGGTGGACGAGTACGTCGGCAACCACCCGGTCACCGTCCTGCTGATGAAGCCGGACTACTACTCGACCCTCGACGGCGACAAGGCCGTCGATCACCTGCTGGCCGACCTGGCCGAGAAGGGCGTCAACTAATGAACAAGTTCATCGAGTGGCTGGAGAACTCGTTCTCGCCGCGTATGTCCAAGATCAACAACAACGTCTGGATCGTGACCCTCAAGGACTCGATCATGCAGACGCTGCCGTTCATCTTCCTCGGTTCGGTCTTCGCGATGCTCGCCATCCTGAACGACTACCTGCCCTGGCTGCCGAGCTTCTGGACGCCCTTCGGCTGGACCATGGGCATGGTCTCGCTGTTCATCTCCTTCCTGATCCCGTTCAACCTGATGGAGAAGAAGCGCCTGCGCAAGCAGCGCATCATCGCCGGTCTGTCCAGCCTGTCGCTGTTCCTGATCATCATCAGCCCCCAGGTCATCGCTGACGGCGCCCCCGGTTTCGGGCACGCCGCGCTCGGCGCCGGCGGCATGTTCGTGGCGATCGTCGCCGGTCTGTTCAGCGGCTGGGTGATGAGCCTGTTCGGCAAGTTCACGTTCTTCAAGGAGGAATCGGTCATCCCGGATTTCGTCCGCGCCTGGTTCGACGCCATGCTGCCGGTCGCCGTCGTGATCGTCACCGGCTGGATCGTGGTCGATCTGCTGCACTTCGACCTCTACAACGTGGTGCTGGCGATCTTCTCCCCGCTCGGCGGTGTGCTGGAGACCCCGTGGGGCTTCGCGCTGATGATGTTCGTGTGGTGCTTCCTGTACTCCATGGGTATCTCGACCTGGGTGCTCACGCCGGTCACCTCGCCGGTGCTGCTGGCGGCCATGCAGGCCAACATGGACGGCACCGCCGTCAACCTGGTGACCAACGCCACGGTGTTCTCCACCTACCTCTGGTTCGGTGGCATCGGCGCGACCATGCCGCTGGTCTTCATGATGATGCGGTCGAAGGCCGCCAAGGTGAAGGCGCTGGGCCGGGCCTGTCTGCCGCCCACGATCTTCAACATCAACGAGCCCGTCGTCTTCGGTGCGATCGCCTGGAACCCGACCCTGATGATCCCGATGTGGCTGCAGGGCATCATCCTGCCGCTGGTCATCTGGCTGTTCACCAAGGTGATTCCGTTCGCACCGATCCCGATGTACCAGTTCGAGATGTGGTACGCGCCGTTCCCGATCTCCACCTGGCTGACCACCGGGTCGGTGCTCGCCCTGGTGCTGATGGCCGGCATCTTCGCGCTCTCCGCCGCGATCTGGTACCCGTTCTTCAAGTCGTACGAGAAGCAGTCCATCGAGGCTGAAGCAGCCGACGCAGTTCCCGCGGCCGCCTGATCGCACTGAAAGGTTGACCATGGAAAACGAAGACAAGCTCGTCCCGGCGGCGATGCAGATCATCATCAACGCCGGTGACGCCCGCAAGCTCTCGTTCGAGGCTGCGGATGCCATCGCCGAGGGTGACTTCACCACGGCCGTGGAGCTGCTGGACCAGGCCCAGGTGAAGGTGCGCGAGGCGCACCGGCAGCACACCGACTGCATCCAGGCGGCTGCCGCCGGGGAGGATCTTCCCTACTCGATGCTGTTCACCCACGCCCAGGACACCCTGATGACGGTGAACAGCGAATACCGGCTGGTGCGCAAGCTCACAGCGGTGTTCCAGCGCATCGACGAGCGGCTGACCGCTCTGGAGAAGATCGACATCGACGCAGAATCGGGAGCAGTGTGATGAGTGTCCCAACCGGATTCCCCCAGGGCTTCCTGTGGGGTGGCGCGATCGCGGCCAATCAGGCCGAGGGCGCCTGGCAGGCCGACGGCAAGGGCTGGTGTCTGGCGGACATCAACCTGTTCCGCGGCGATCTGCCGCTGGAGAAGCGGGGTAACACGGAATTGACCACCGCCGACGTCGAGGCGGCGATGGTCGACCAGGTCGGGCGCTACCCGAAGCGGGACGCGATCGACTTCTACCACACCTACCCCGAAGACCTGCGGCTGCTGGCCGGCACCGGGATGAACGCGTTCCGGACGTCGATCAACTGGGCGCGGATCTTCCCCAATGGGGACGAGACGGAGCCGAACGAGGCCGGCCTGGCCTACTACGACCGGCTGGTGGACGAGATGCTCGCCAACGGCATGGAGCCGGTGCTCACCGTTTCTCACTACGAGATGCCGGTGCACCTGACCACCGCCTACAGCGGCTGGTACTCCCGGGAGCTGATCGACTTCTTCGTCCGCTTCTGCGAGGTGCTCTTCGAGCGGTTCAGTGGGCGGGTGAAGTACTGGATCCTGGTGAACCAGATCAACCTGATCACCCACGAGTCGTTCAACCACCTCGGCGTGGCCGCCGACAAGGTCGAGAACCTCGAAGAGGCGAAGTACCAGGCGGTGCACAACGAGATGGTGGCCTGCGCCCGGGCAACCAGGCTGGCACACGAGCGGTTCCCCGAGCTCCGGATCGGCATGATGCTCTGTCATGGCAACACCGACCCGGCCACCTGCAGGCCGGAGGACATCCTGGCCTCGCTGCAGCAGAACCAGATGGAGCTCTACTTCTCCGACGTCATGCTGCGCGGACGCTACCCCGGCTTCGCGCTGCGCTACTTCGCCGATCACGGGTTCGAGTTGCAGTTCGGGCCCGAGGACGAGGCGGATCTGGCGGCGGGGACGGCCGACTTCATGACCTTCTCGTATTACTACACCCAGGTCATCGACGCGGAGAGCTGGGCTGCCGGCCAGAGCCACGGGACGGCGAACCCCTATCTGAAGGCCAGCCCCTGGGGCTGGGCGATCAACCCGACCGGGCTGCGGGTGGCGCTGAACCACTACTGGGATCGCTATCAGGTGCCGATGATGATCACCGAGAACGGCCTGGGCTGCTTCGACACCCCGGACGAGAACGGCGTGGTGCACGACGACTACCGGATCGAGTACTACCGCGACCACGTCGCGGCGATGCGGGAGGCGGTCAAGGACGGGGTGGAGCTGGTGGGCTACTTCCCGTGGGGGCCGATCGACATCGTCAGTTGCTCCTCCAGCGAGATGAGCAAGCGGTACGGGTTCATCTACGTCGACCTGGACGACTATGGCCAGGGCACCGGCAAGCGGACCCCGAAGGACAGCTACGACTGGTACAAGAAGGTCGTCGCCTCCAACGGCGAGGAGTTGTAACCCACTCCCCACAGCCCCGGCTCACCCGCGTCCCTGAAGAGATACATCGAGGACGCGGGTGGACCGGGGCTCAGTCGTCGTACGAGGTGACGAGGGACTGCTGCCGCGTCCGTGCAACACTGGCATCGTGCGCGACGAGGCCCCCACCGCCGAAGAGATCGCCTTCTTCGAGGCACTCGAAGAGTTGCTGCCCGGTGTCCGCGACCGGTACCACAAGGACTCCGACGGTTCGTTGTGGATGATCGCCAGCTACGACATACCGGACGTCGGCGTGGTCCACGCCACGCTGCGGTGCGATTTCGACGGCACCCGGCTGCGGGGTGGCCTGAGCCCCAGCCTGCTGAACCGGGACGACGGGCTACGCGCGGACGAGGCCGGCATCGACACCGCGGATGACAACGGCCTGAGCGAGGAGGTCACCGACCCGCTCGCGGCCGCCGTGACGGCCGCCGCCTGGTTCCGGAATCGCATCGCGGCCCACCGCCAAGCCTGACTCCAGGACCAAAGGTCAACCGTCGCTGCCGCGGGGAATCCCCAGGGTCGCCAGCAGATCCTCGTGGAACTGGATCCACACCAACTGGCAGGAGGCGCGATCCGGGCCGTCCACCCAGTCGTGCTGGCCCGCACGGGCATGGGCCACCGCGATGGAGTGCCGCTGCGCGTAGCCGTCGAACCGTTGCAGCGCGCCGGCCAGCGCATCGGCGATCGAGCTGAACTCCGCATCGATCGCTTCGAGCTCGCTCAGCACCTCGTGATCCCAGACCGGATCCGTATGGTCGTTGAACGCCCGGGGATCCCACCGCGTCGACCGCAGCTGCCATCTGGTCGATGCCTCACCGTGGCGGACGTTCAGCGGAAGGAAGTCCCGGTGCGCCCCGCGCACGACGTCACGAAGCCCCGTGGCGTCCAGTTCCTCGGCCAGCAGTCGCTCGTTCCGCTCCCGTCCGCGGCTGGTCAGCGACCAGGTCTCGCCGAAGTATTCGTGACGCGTGACCCAGCCGAAGGCCTGGGCGTCCAGCAGATGCTCGCGAACCTCGTTCCGATCGAGCCCGAACCGCTCGGCGATCGCCACGACGGTCGGCCCGCCGAGCACCCGGACACCGTGCAGGGCCAGCAACTCCGGCGCGGATCGATGGCTCACGAGATCAGGCCCATCACCAGCGCGACAATCGAGAGCAACGGCATCGATCCCTGGACGAGCGCCGCGCGGCCACGCCCGCGGTTCGAGCAGAACAGCACCAGCGCCGCGGCCAGCATCGACCCGATGCCGGCGAGCACCAGCGTGGCTCCGATCAACAGCCGGTCGAAACCGACCAGCACGATCCCGAGCAGCGTGATGACGGCCAGGAAGAGGTTGTAGAAGCCGTGGTTGAAGGCGAGCTCCCGGGTCGATTCGGCCTGCTCGGCGGTGAGTCCGAAGACCGCCCGTCCCGGGCGCCTCGTCCAGGCCACCGACTCCAGATAGAAGATGTAGACATGGAGCAGGGCCGCCATACCCGCGAGCACCAGACCGACGATCAGCACGCCTCAGGGTAACCCGGCGCACCGGCCGGCGTCAGCCGAGCAGCTCGGTGAAGTCGGTCACCTGGAACTCGTCGCCGCCGCGGGCGGGGCGGGCCTCGACCACAAGCTCGGCGAATGCCCGGGCCGCCCGGTTGACGCGCTTCTCGAGCCTGCCCCCGGCAGCCCCCCAGTCCTTGGTGGCGGCGAACACCGGATGCGGGGCGATCAGCGCCTTGAGGTAGTAGAACAGCGGCAGCATGGCATGGTCGATGGCCAGACTGTGGCGGGGTGTGCCACCGGTGGCGGCCAACAGCACCGGACGGCCCGCCAGTGTGCCTTCGTCCAGGGCGTCGACGAACAGCTTGAACAGCCCCGAATAGGAGCCGTTGTAGATCGGGGAGACCACGATCACGCCGTCCGCCTGAACGACCCGGTCCAGGGCGTCCTGCAGCCGTCCGCCGGCAAACCGGGTGAGCGACTGGTTGGCGAGGTCGGCGGCGAGCTCACGCAGGTCGAGGAAGACCGCCGTCGCCCGCACCCCCTGCCCGGCCAGCGCCGTCAGGGTCGCGTCCGCAAGCCGTTCGCCGAGCAGGTGCGTGGACGAGGGCGTGCTGTGTCCCGCCGTCACGACCGCGATCGTGGTCATCGCTCCCCTGCCTCCGGCGAGCTGCCGGTGACCTCGTCGTAGACGACCGGACGCTCGGCCGGCTCGGCATTCCGCGCCGCGACCAGGGACGCGTGCGTCGGCGCTTCCGGGATGTGCGCCGGGCGGCCCTCGGCGAAGCCGGCGCGGAGGGCCGGCAGGATCTCGCCGAGCAGATCCAGTTGTTCCAGAACCGTCTTCAGCGGCAGCCCGGCATGATCGATCAGGAAGAGTTGGCGCTGGTAGTGCCCCATCAGCGTCGCGAACGACAGGGTGCGCTCCAGCACCTGCTGCGGCGAGCCCACGGTGAGCGGCGTCTCGGCGGTGAATTCCTCCAGGCTCGGCCCGTGGCCGTAGACCGGGGCGACGTCGAAGTACGGCCGGAACTCGTTGATCGCGTCCTGGGAGTTGGGCCGCATGAAGAACTGCCCGCCCAGCCCGACGATCGCGGTGTCGGCCGGGCCGTGACCGTGGTGTTCGAAGCGCTGCCGGTACAGGTTCACCATCTTCTGGGTGTGGGCCAGCCGCCAGAAGATGTTGTTGTGGAAGAAGCCGTCGCCGTAGTAGGCGGCCTGTTCGGCGATCTCGGGCGCGCGGATGGAGCCGTGCCAGACGAACGGCGGAACCTCGTCCAGTGGACGGGGCACCAGCGTGAACCCGTTGAGCGGGGTGCGGAACCGGCCCTCCCAGGTCACCACCTCTTCCCGCCACAGCCGGCGGAGCAGGGCGTAGTTCTCGACGGCCAGCGCTATTCCGTCCCGGATGTCCTTGCCGAACCAGGGGTAGACCGGGCCGGTGTTTCCGCGGCCGAGGATCAGATCCACCCTGCCCTCGGCCAGGTGCTGGAGCACCGCGTAGTCCTCGGCCAGCCTGACCGGGTCGTTGGTGGTGATCAGGGTGGTGGAGGTCGACAGGATGATCCGCTCGGTCTGCGCGGCGATGAAGCTCAGCAGGGTGGGCGGCGAGCTGGGGTGGAACGGCGGGTTGTGATGCTCGCCGGTCGCGAACACGTCCAGCCCGATCTCCTCGGCCTTCTTCGCCAGCGCGACGGCGGCCAGCATGCGCTCATGCTCGGTGGGCGTTCTCCCGGTGACGGGATCGGGGGTGATGTCCCCCACCGTGTAGATCCCGATCTGCATGGCTGACCTCCTTCGTCCGCACGATCGACCAGCATACGAAACTGGGACGCCTTGCGCTCGCACAAGACGTCCCAGTGTCGGGTCGGGTTACAGCGACTGTTCGGTGCGGGCGATGATGTCGTCCTGGGTGGCCTTGGAGAGCACGTTGAAGAAGGCGCTGTAGCCGGCGACCCGGACGATCAGGTCCCGGTGCCGCTCCGGATGCGCCTGGGCATCCAGCAGGGTGGCGCGATCGACCACGTTGTACTGCACATGGAACCCGTCGAGCCGGTTGAAGAAGGTGCGCAGCAGCATGATCAGCTTCTTGCGGTCGGCCTCCTTGCGCAGCACCTGCGGGGTGACCTTCTGGTTCAGCAGCACGCCGCCGGTGATCCGGCCGGTGTCCAGCTTGGACACCGACTTGAACACCGCGGTCGGCCCGTGGGTGTCGGCGCCGTGGCTGGGCGAGCATCCCTCGGCCAGCGGCTGGCCGGCGTTGCGGCCGTCCGGGGTGGCCATCGTGGAGGCGCCCTGGGGCACGTTGGCCGAGATCGACGAGGTGCCGGCGTAGTAGCCGCCGCCGATCGGGCCCCGGCCGTAGCGGGTGTTGTGGTGGGCGAAGATCTCGTCGATGCAGGTGTCGTAGGCGCGCACCAGCAGGTTGTCGACGTAGTCGTCGTCGTTGCCGTACTTCGGCGCATTCGACAGCGCGGCCTGGATCTCCTTGCCGCGAACGCCGGAGAAGTCGCCGAGCAGGGCGTCCCACAGCTCCTGGGTGGTGATGGTGCGATCCTCGAAGACGCACTTCTTGATCGCCGCCAGCGAGTCGCCCAGGTTGGCGATGCCCACCTGGAGGCCGGAGACGAAGTCGTAGACCGCGCCGCCCTCCTTGATCGGCTTGCCACGGCCGAGGCAATCCTCGACCAGGGCGGAGCACAGGATGTCGGCGACGTTCTCCTCCAGGGCCAGGTCGGCCGCGGAGTCGAGGATGACCGCGTGCCGCTGGAACTCGCGGACGGTCACGTCCCAGGCTTCCAGCAACTCGTCGAAGTCGGTCATCTCGGTGAAGTGCTTCACCGGCGTCGCGATCAGCTCGCCGGACTTCGGATCGATCCCGTTGTTCATGGCCGTGAGCAGCGCCTTGGGGAAGTTCAGGAAGCTCATGCCGGTGCAGCGGTAGCCCCACTTGCCGGGGACGGCGACCTCGACGCAGCCGATCGCGGAGTAGTTGAACGCGTCCTGCTCCGCGACGCCCTTCTTGATCAGCGACGGGATGATGATCTCGTCGCTGTTCATCGCCGGCATGCCGAAGCCGAGCCGCATGACCTCGATGCACTCCATCATGAAGTCGTCGGAGAGTCCGTGGTGGTAGCGCACCGTCAGGTTGGGCTGCGGCAGCTTGGTCTGGGCGACCGACCGCAGGATCAGGTAGGACAACGGGTTCACCGCGTCCTTGCCGTCGGCGGTCTGGCCGCCCACGGTGACGTTCTGGTAGAGCGGGCCGCCGGCGCTGAACCTGGTGTGCGACCAGCTGCGGATCTTGGCCAGCGTGATGGTCTTCAGCCACAGGTTGGTGAGCAGTTCGGTCGCCGACTCCTCGGTGATCCGGCCCGCCTCGAGATCGGCCGCGTAGTACGGGTAGACGTACTGGTCGAAGCGGCCGTAGGAGAGGCTGTGGCCGTTGGACTCGATCTGCAGGCACAGCTGCACCAGCCACACCGCCTGGACGGCCTCTTGGAAGGTATCCGCCGGCTGCTCCGGCACCTTGTTCAGGATGCGGCTCATCTCCAGCAGTTCGGCGCGCCGCTGGTCGTCGGGTTCGGTGCTGGCCAGGTCGGCCGCCAGGGCGGCGTAGCGGTGGGCGAAGGTCACCACGGCGTCGAGGGTGACCAGCACGGCGCGGTAGAAGAAGGACTTCTTCAGTTCCTGGGCGTCGGTCAGATCCAGGCCGGCCAGCAGCGCCTCGGTGCGCGCCCGGTAGCCCGCCAGGCCTTCCTTCAGCACCCGCTCGTAGTAGACGGCGATATGCGCGTCACCGGAGGTGATGTTGCCCTCGGGGTGGATGATGCCCAGGTCGTAGAACTGCCGGCTGGCCGGCGGCATGAGCGCCAGGCCGCGATCCTTCAGGGTGTTGTGCTCCCAGTAGGGGGCGATCTCGCGGAGCTGATCCTTGGCCTGCTCGGTGATCGCGAACCGGTCGCCGGGGCGCTTGTCGAACTCGTCCAGCTCGGCGATCACCCAGTCCATCGCGTACTCGGGCATGATCGGCGCCGCACGGTTCGCCGAGGCCTGGTTGCCGCAGATCAGGCTGGCCGGTTCGATGAAGATCGACATGTTCTCCAGCACGTTCTTCACCATCAGCGCACGACGCAGCACCATCGGCTCGTCCTGGTGCTGCCGGTAGGTCTCGGTGGTCAACACCGCGCGCTCCACGCAGACCGACTGTGGCGTCTCCATCAGCTCCTCGCGCCACGCTGCCATGCGGGGGGTCAGACGGCCGAAGTGCGGTTCTTCGACGGTGACCGGCGACTCAACCAGTGAACTCATTGCGATCCTCCTTGATGTTCCATATGAATGGTATCAATGTTCCAAACGAAAGCAATACCGCGTGACGGCATGTTGCCCCAGGCGGGGCGCCTCCGCGAACGCCGAGAGACCTCCGGGCGCCGACGGGCCTCGCGCACCCCCGCCTCCTGCCGCACGACGCCGGCCCGTGGCCGCTCTTCGCCCGGCGCCTTCGCCTGGACTTTCGTAACGATGTGGTAACGAGGCATCGTCAACGGAACGCCGCCCGACGTTCTTCCTAGAATGTTTCCCAAGGGCGAAGTGTGCCGGCTGACTAGGGAGGGCTTCTTGGCATGCAGCGGAATCTCGAGCACCTCCACAACGCGTGTCCGGATCGTCGAGGTAGCAAGTATCCTGCGTTTGGAGGCCTCGCGCCTTCCAAATGCTTGACACTTAACTTTCGACAGATGAGGATACGTAGAACATTCGTAACCATGGAGGTTTCGGAGGAACGTATGGCACGGTGTGGTGCTCCACGAGGGACATCGACCGGCCGCATGTAGAGGGGTCAACCAGACGCAGCGGGACAGAGCGTCCTGAGGTGATTGGCGAACGACAACCACCAAAGCCCCCAGGTGTAAGGAAGCACCCGGGAGGTTGAACAGAAAGGGAGTAGTCCATGAAAAAGGCACTCATCGCGCTGGCAGGCGCTGCCTTGGTGCTCACGTCTGCGGCGTGCAGCACGACCAGCGGGGGCGGCGAGCCGGCAGGCCCGGGTGCGTCGACCGGCGACACCATCTACGTTCTCGGTCCGACCCCGGACCATGGCTGGACGGCCCAGGCCGGTACCTATGGCCAGGCCCGGGTCGACGAGATCAACAAGGAGGGCAAGTACAAGGCCGAGTACCAGGCGTCGTCCGACGGCGAAGCCCAGAACGACCTTGTGCAGACCATCATCGCCAACGGCGACGCCGCCGGCGTGGTGTTCTTCGCGCTGGACGACTCGGCCAAGTCGGGCCAGGAGGCGTTGATCGCCGAGAGCATCCCGTTCATCTCCTTCGACCGGATCATCGAGGGCCCGGACAAGTCGGCAGTGCTGAACTTCTCCGGTGACAACTGGTCGGTGGGCGCCGGCATCGGCTACTGGCTGCAGAAGAACGGCCTGAAGCCGGGCGACACCCTGGTCACCCTGATCGGCGACAACGGCACCGTGAGTTCCCGCCGCCAGGAGGGCTTCGAGCAGTTCCTGACCGGTGATCGCGAGTACACCGACAACCACACCCAGCAGACCGCCAAGACCACCGAGGCGTGGACGCAGGAGCAGGTCGACGAGCTGACCGCCACCTTCAAGGTGGTCAGTGACTGGAGCGCTGACAAGGCCTACGAGTACCTCGAGCAGAAGCTCCCGGACATCATCGCGGACGCGAAGGCCAGCGGCGGCAGCCTGTACGTCTTCTCGATGGACGACGAGATGACCTTCGGCTTCATGAACCTGCTGGAAGGCAACACCCTCAACGATGCCGCCAAGCAGGATCTCCGGGATCTGAACGTGTACGTGTCGGCCATCGGCGGCATGCAGGAGCTCTACGACGTGATGGCGGGCAACGCGCCGCAGTCTGCGATTGCTGAGGAGTACTTCGATGGTCTGATGAGCATGTGGTTCTCGCCGAAGATGATGACCACCGCGATCAACTTCATGGTCCAGTACCTCGACGGCACCGACTGGCCGTTCAAGGTCGGCGACAGCGAGTTCGAACCGACCTGGATCGTCGACGAGAGCAACGTCAGCGAGTTCGAAGGCTTCACCGGACACTGATCGGATCGTTTACCCCAGCTGAGCCTGTGGGCGGGCGCGTGCTTTGCGTGCCCGCCCACAGGGTCGGCGAGTGGAAAGGTGGTGGCCGGTGAGTCTGTTGGAGATGACCGGGATTTACAAGTCGTTCGACGAGAACCAGGTACTGCGGGGCGTCGACTTCTCGGTGGAGCGTGGCGAGGTCCATGCCCTGCTCGGGGAGAATGGGGCCGGCAAGTCCACGTTGTTGAACATCCTCGCCGGTGTCCTGCCGGCCGACGGCGGCAGGATCGTGTTCGATGGGAAGCACTATCCGCACCCTTCGATTCCGCAGATGGAGAAGGCGGGCGTGGCATTCGTCCACCAGGAACTCAACGTCATCAACGACCTGACGGTGAGTGAGAACATCTTCTTCAATCACGAACTGACCTACCCCCTCGGCTTCCTGCGGCAGCGGGAGATGATCAAGGCCTCCCATGCCTTGTTCGAGCGGCTCGGCGTCGATCTGGATCCGACCCTGAAGGTCGCCGAGCTCAAGACCAGCCAGAAACAGCTGCTGGAGATCTGCCGGGCACTGCACGCCGAGGCCCAGCTGATGATCCTGGACGAGCCGACCACCGCTCTGGGCAACGACGAGGTCGACCACCTCTTCGCGATCGTGGACAAGCTGCGGTCCGAGGGGAACTCGTTCATCTTCGTCTCCCACAAGATGCCTGAGGTCTTCACGATCTCCGACTCCTACACCGTCTTCCGCAATGGGGAGCTGATCAGCTCCGGCCCGGTCGCCGACACGACGCCGTTCGCTGTCACGCGGGACATGGTCGGCGAGAAGTACGCCGACCTGGATGTCTACGAGCCGCGTCCGCTGGGCGAGCCGGTGCTGGAGCTGGACCGGCTCTCCTCGACGGCGTTCACCGATGTCAGCTTCACCCTGCGGCGGGGCGAGATCATCGCGTTGACCGGGCTCGCCGGCTCCGGCGCGAGCGAATTGATGCAGGCGATATTCGGCGCCTTCCCGATCGAGAGCGGCGAGGTCAGGGTCGAGGGTCGGCCGGTGACAGGTTCGATCCAGCGGTTCATGCGCCGTTCGGTCGGGATGCTGCCGGGGAACCGGAAGGAGAACTCGGTCGTACCCGACGCCACCGTCCTGGAGAACTGCTACCTGGCCGAGCACAGCCTGTCGGCGCACCGGCAGTGGATCAACAAGGCGAAGGAGACCACGAAGTACGAGGGGCACAAGCAGGCGCTCAACATCAAGGCCCAGGATGCCCACGGGGCGATCACGAGCCTCTCCGGTGGCAATCAGCAGAAGCTGTTTCTGGCCCGCTGGCTCAACACCGACGCCGAGATCCTGCTGCTGGACAACCCCACCCAGGGCGTCGATGTCGGCGCGAAGGAGGAGATCTACGGCCTCATCCTGAAGTTGGCGACCGCGGGCAAGACCATCGTGATCAACACCTTGGAGATCCCGGAAATCCAGAAGGTATCGGATCGCTGCATCGTGCTGTACGCCGGCGCGGTGGTGGCCACCCTGGAGCACAACCAAATCAACGAGCACGACGTCATGCTCTATTCGACGAACGCGATCAACGCAGTAAAGGGTGAATGATGGCCGATAAGAAGAACCGGAGCGTCTGGGGCGCCGTCGCCTCGATGTGGCACAACCACAGCTACATCTTCGTGTTCCTGTTGATCCTGGTGGTGTACGCCGTCACGATCCAGATGAACGGCAGGACCTTCACCCCGGGGCACGTCTCCTCGATTCTCTCCAGCCAGAACACCGTCATCGTGGGCACCATGGCGATCGGCATGGCACTGGTGATCATCACCGGTCAGATCGACCTGTCGATCGGCTCGGCCCTGGTGCTCACCACGGGCGTGACCGTCATCGTGTTCAACGCGACAGCCAACATCTTCCTGACCGTGGGGGCAGCGTTGGCCACCGGCCTGCTGCTGGGGACGATCAACGGCGTACTGGTCGCCTATGCCCGGATCCCACCGTTCATCGTCACCCTCGGCACGATGCTCATCTATCGGTCGCTCGCGCTGTGGGCCGTGCGGGAGATCCCGCCGGACGTGAGCGGCTCGTCGTCCAGCCAGTTCGCCATGGTGCCCGGATCGGGCGCCTACGACTGGCTGCGCATGCAGTTCGGTACCGGATCGCTGGTGATCGCCGGCTTCTCCATCCCGTTCGTGTCCATCCTGTTCGCCGCCTGTGTCGTCCTGTTCGTGTTCATCGCCCACAACACCAAGTACGGCAAGGCCGTCTTCGCGGTGGGCTCGAACGCCAAGGCGGCCCGGCTCTCCGGCGTCAACACGCAGCGCATCCAGGCATCGGTGTTCATGGTGACCGGGCTGCTGGTCGGTGTCGCCAGCATCATTCAGGCCAGCAAGGTCGGCAACATCACCCCGGCCTCCTCCGGCCGTGCCTACGAGATGTACGCCATCGCCGCCGTCGTCCTGGGTGGCATCGCGATGGCCGGCGGCCGGGGCAACATGCTCGGCGTCCTGTTCGGCGTGCTGTCCTACGCCACGATCGACTTCATCATCGTGTCCATCCCGGCTCTCAGCGCGGACATCCAGGACACCTTCCAGGGGCTCGTCCTCATCCTGGTCATCCTGGTGCAGACAGCCGGCCCGGCAGTCAGAGACAGATTCCAGCAATGGCGACGGCACCTGCGGCCGGAACCCTCCGTCAAGGAGGCGGAGCCGGTCTCCGCCGGCTGACCAAGAGGTGGCGCGGGGCTCTTGAAGCCCCGCGCCACTTCCTCATCTCACGACGCGTGCGCTTCCGCCCTTGGCCAGGGCCAGCACCTCGGCCTTGTTCGCCATCGAGGTGTCACCCGGGGTGGTCATCGCCAGCGCACCGTGCGCGGCGCCCAGTTCGATCGCGGTCTGCAGATCGTGGCCTTCCAGCAGTCCGTAGACCAGCCCGGAGGCGAACGAGTCTCCCCCACCGACCCGATCCAGGATCTCCAGCCCGTCGCGCTGGGTGGCCCGGACGATCCCGCTGGTCGACGACCAGCCGATCGCGCCCCAGTCGTTGGACGTCGCGCTGTGGACGGTGCGCAGGGTGGTGGCGATCACCGACAGGCCGGGATGGGCCTGCGAGACCGCGTCGATCATCTGGACGAAGCCGTCGATCTCCAGGTGCGACAGGTCGTCGGCGTTGCCCGGCACCTCGAAGCCGAGCGAGGCGGTGAAGTCCTCCTCGTTGCCGATCATCACGTCCACGTAGGGCGCGATGGCACGGTTCACCTCCTGGGCACGGGCTATGCCGCCGATCGCCTTCCACAGGCTCGGCCGGTAGTTGAGGTCGTAGGAGACCACGGTGCCGTACTCCCGGGCCACCCGGCAGGCTTCCAGCGTGGTGGCGGCTGCCGTCTCGGAGAGGGCGGCGTAGATGCCCCCGGTGTGCAGCCACCGGACGCCGAGGGTGCCGAACAGGTGATGCCAGTCGACATCGTCCGGAGCCAGCTGGGAGGCAGCGCTGTTGCCCCGGTCGGAGACCCCGACCGCCCCGCGCGCCCCGAACCCGCGTTCGGTGAAGTTGAGCCCGTTGCGCACCGCGCGGCCCACCCCGTCGTAGGGCAGCCACCGGATGAACCGGGTGTCGACTCCCCCCGCCAGGACGAACTCCTCGATCAGCCGGCCGATGTCGTTCTCGGCCAGCGCGGTGACGATCGCCGTGCGCAGGCCGAAGACCCGCCGCAGCCCGCGGGCGACGTTGTACTCGCCGCCGCCCTCCCAGGCGTGGAAGGTGCGCGCCGTGCGGATTCGGGTCTCCCCCGGATCGAGCCGCAGCATCACCTCGCCCAGGCTGACGGCGTCGAAGGCGCACTGTTCGGCCGGCTTGACGGCAATCACTGACATGGTTCTCGATCCTGGCTGGGGGAACGGTTTCAGCGCGCGAGAGCGCGGACGTTGGCGCCCGCCTCGGTGGGCGCGTCGGTGCCATGCAGGATGTGGTGGGCACCCTTCTCACCGATCATGATCGACGGAGCCTGGGTGTTGCCGCTGATCAGCGTGGGCATGATCGACGCATCCACGATCCGGAGCCCCTCCACTCCGCGCACGCGCAGCTGCTGGTCGACGACAGCGAGGTCGTCCGAACCCATCTTGCACGAGCCCACCGGGTGGTAGTCGGTCTTGGCCCACTGCTTGATGTAGTCGCGGATCTCGGCGTCGGTGCGCACCTGGGCGCCGGGCAGGTGCTCGCGCTTGATGTAGGGCTGGTAGGCCTTGGTCGCCAGCATCTCGCGGCCCCAGCGGAAGCCCTCCATGGAGATCTCCCAGTCGTAGGGGTCGCTGAGGAAGGCGGGGTCGATCGCCGGCGGCACCGAGGGGTCGGGTGACCGCAGGGTGAGCGAACCGATGCTCTTGGGCCGCAGGTTGCAGGTGTTGATGGTCATGCCATGGCCCTTGACGCGCATCCGTCCGTGATCGATCACGTAGGCCGGCAGGCAGTGCATCTGGATGTCCGGGGTCGCCACCTCGTCGCTGGAGTGGACGAACATGCCCGCCTCGCAGACCGACGCGGTGACCGGTCCGGTGCGGTTCATCAGGTACTGGAACCCCGCCCAAAGCGCCTTGTCCGGGCGATCGGAGGAGTTGTAGCTGACCGGCACGGTCTCCGCGGTGAGGTAGACGTCCATGTGGTCCTGGTAGTTCTTGCCGACGCCGGGCAGGTCGTGGAGCACCTCGATGCCCAGCGCGGCCAGTTCGCTGCCGGGCCCGATCCCGGAGAGCATCAGCAGCCGCGGCGAGTTCACCGAGCCACCCGACAGCACCACTTCCCGGTCGGCGTAGACCTGGTGCAGTTCGGGCTGCCGCTTGTCGCGGTCGTAGTACTCGATGCCGACCGCGCGGCCGTTCTCGACGATCACCCGGGTGGCGACGGCCTTCGTCCGGATCTCCAGGTTGGGGCGCTTGCGGGCCGGCCGCAGATAGGCGGTCGCGGTGCTCTCCCGGCGGGCGTTCCGCTGCGTCACGTCGTAGTAGCCCACGCCGTCCTGCTTCTCGCCGTTGAAGTCGTGGGTGAAGGGCACGCCGAGTTCCTGGGCGGCCCGGACGAAGGCCTTGCTGAGCTCGTTGTGGGCCACCTGCTCGGTGACGTTCATCGCCCCGGTGCTGCTGTGGTAGCGGTCGTTCAGGCGCTCGTTGTGCTCGGCCCGGCGGAAGAACGGCAGCACCTTCTCGTACGACCAGTCGTCGTTGCCGAGTTCGGCCCAGCGGTCGTAGTCGGCGTGCTGGCCGCGGATGTAGATCATCGCGTTGATCGAGGTGCTGCCGCCCAGGCAGCGTCCCTGCGGGTACCACATCTCGCGGTTGTTCAGCTGCGGCTGCGGGACGGTCGTGAAGCCCCAGTTGACATCCGGGGTGGTCAGCTTGGTGAAGCCGACGGGAAGGTGGATCAGCGGGTTCCAGTCGCTGCCGCCCGCCTCCAGCACCAGCACGCGGTGGCTCGGATCCTCGCTCAGGCGGCTGGCCACGATGGCGCCCGCAGCGCCGGAGCCGACCACGATGTAGTCGAAACGGTCGGCCGGTGTGGTGAGGCCGTTGTTGGTCATGACTGGCTCCTGTCTGTGGTGCGGTGCGAGGGAATGCTGTGGTTGGTGGGCATCATGCGACCAGCTCGGACTGCTCGGCGATCCGCAACGCGTTGGCGCAGATGGTCAGCGCCGGGTTGAGCCCGGCCGAGGAGGGGAACAGGGATCCGTCGCAGATCCAGAGGTTCTCCAGATCGTGGGTGCGCCCGTCCGGGCGGGTGACGCTGGTGGCCGGATCCTCCCCCATCACGGCCGTGCCGCACTGGTGGGAGTTGGTCTCGATGCCCATCCGCTCGGTGAAGATCAGCGGGTAGCCGGCCCGGCGCATCATGGTCGTGACGTTCTTGACCAGCCGGCGGTGCGGTTCCATGTTGTTCGGCGTCCAGTGCACGCCGATCTTGCCGTCGGGGCGCACCACGACCCGGTTCTCCTGGTTGGGGATGTCCTCGGTGGTGAGGTAGACGTCGATGCTGCGGTTGGTCATGAAGCGCAGCGCCGGGCTGGGCGCCCAGGGCCGGGCGGCCTTGATCGAGTCCGCCTGCAGCTTGCCCAGCATCTGCAGGTTGCCCAACGGGATGTCGGTGTGCTCGCCGGGCAGGTACCAGTCGTTGAGCCCGAGCGTCTTCTGGAAGACGGTCCGGTTCTTCCGCCGGGGGTCGACGGCCACGAAGAAGGTGCTGTTGTGCACCATGTAGCGCCGCCCGAGCTGTCCGGAGCTGTTCGCCAGCCCGTCGCCGCCGCCGGAGCGGAGCAGCAGCGCAGCGGTGTTCACCGAGCCGGCCGCGACGACGAACCTCTGGGCGACGATCCGTACCGGCTCGCCGTTGCGGTGGGCGAGCGCCGCGGTGACCGTCCGTCCGTCCGGCGCGGTCTCCAGGGTGTCCACGTGGGTTCTGGTGAGCAGCCGGACGCCGGCATCCACCGCGGGCCGGATGGCCCGGACGTCGGCGTCGCTCTTGGCATCGACCTGACAGGGGTAACCGTCGCAGGTCGCGCACCGGATGCACCGGCCGCCCTCGCGCCGATCCACCCCCATCGGCATCAGGAAGGGGTGTAGCCCCTGCTTCCCGATCCGGTCGGCCAGGTCGGCGATGTCCGGCTCGTGCTCGAGTGCGGGGTACGGGTACGCCGCGGAGCGGGGCGGCTCGGTGGGGTCGCCGCCCGGAGTGCCGTGGACGGCCAGCAGTTCCTCGGCCCGGCAGTAGTACGGCTCCAACTGCGCGTAGCTGACCGGCCACGCCGGAGAGATGCCGTCGAAGGTCTCGAGATCCTCGAAGTCCTCCTTGCGGAACCGGGGCAGGCAGGCGCCGAAGACCTTCGTGTTGCCGCCCACGTAGTAGTGGACGCCGGGCGTGAACGGGGCGCCGGTGCTCTCGTCGATCCACTTCTCGGCGTTCTTGTAGCGCAGGTCGACGAAGACCGACTTCGCCGACCAGTTCTGGGGCTCGGAGGGGAGCCGGTCGCCCCGCTCGACGAGCAGGACGTCGGCGCCGCTGTTCCGCAGCGCCCAGGCCAGGGTGCCGCCGCCCATGCCCGAGCCGATGATGGCGATGTCGCAGGTGATGGTCTCCATCGACTTCCTCCTCACTCTCGGCCGGTCTGCGCGAGAGCCGCGCCCACCTGCTCCAGGGCGTCCAGGAACCAATAGTCGCCCCACATCACCGATTCGTCGACGCCCAGCCCCTTGGCCTCGTGGTAGCTGCCGTGCTTGAGCAGGCCCTCCCAGCTCTCGTCCTCGTAGGCGAGGAAGTCGTGACGGCACAGCCGCTCCAGAACGCGCAGCGCGTAGTCGGCGTAGCCGGTGGCGGCGGCCCGGTCGGTCACGAGGCCGGCGAGCTGCCACATGCCGTTGGCGGCGATGGCGGCGGCCGAGCTCTCGTAGGGCACCGCCGGGTCGGGCTCGGCCCAGTCGTTCGGGGCGATCAGCCGGTCGCCGGTCTGCTCGATGTAGAAGTCGGCGCAGGCCATCGCGGTCTGCAGGAACCGCCGGTCGCCGGTGTAGCGGTAGGCCGTCCCGAAGCCGTGCAGCGCCCAGCCCAGGCCGCGCGCCCAGGAGCCGTCGTCGCTGTAGCCCTGCTGGGTGGTCTGGCGCAGGAAGGCGCCGGTGTCGAGGTCGAAGATCGCCTCGTGCGAGGTGCTGCCGTCGCCCCGCACCAGGGTGCGCCGCGAGGTCAGGCAGTGCTCGATCGCGATTCTCGCCAGTTCCGGATCGCCGGTTCGCTGGGCGGCGTGGAAGACGACGCCGACGTTCATCATGATGTCGACGAAGAGGCTGTCGGCGGCGAGGAAGGAGCGCAGGAAGCGCCCCTTCTCGTTGAACCGGAGGGCCATCGTCCGGCCCGCCTGAACCACCGCCCGGTCGTACTGGTCGTCGCCGGTCTCCTCGTACCAGCGCCGCCAGGTGGACCAGAACAGGAAGCCCAGGTCGTGCACGGTGCGGTCGTGCTGCCGCTCCTCGATGAGCTTGCTGTAGTGGACGGCGTGGTCGCGGAGTTCCGGCTTGCCGGTCCGCTTGGCCAGCATCCAGAACTGCCCGCCGAGGAAGCCCTCGCACCAGTTCGTCCAGGCCTCACCGGTGAGATCCCAGGCGCCGTCGGTGGTGTAGAGCGGGAAGGCGTCGGGATGGGTGGCCGCCAGGCGCAGCAGCTTCCGCTCGGCCGCCTGCCAGGCGTTGTCGATTCCCGTGGCCAGCCCCGCCGGGACGGTCACCGAGGCCGGGTGCACCAGCGGGAGCGGTGCGGGCAGTACCGCGTACCGCGCCATCGTCAGTTCCCGCTTTCCGGAACCCAGCGGGCGGTGCGCGGGCCGACCTGCAACTGGATGGTCTTGGTCTGGGTGAAGGAACCGATCGCCTGGCTGCCCAGCTCGCGGCCCTCGCCGCTGGTCTTGTAGCCGCCGAAGGGCAGTTCGGGGTAGCCGTCCATCCAGCGGTTGACCCAGATGGTGCCGGCCTGCAGCCGCTGCGCCGCGGTCAGCGCCGAGTTGATGTTGCTGGTCCAGATGCCGGCGGAGAGGCCGTACATGGTCGAGTTGGCGATCGAGATCGCCTCGTCCAGGTCGTCGAAGGAGAGGACGGAGAGCACCGGACCGAAGATCTCCTCGTTGGCGATGCTCATCTCGGGCTGCACGCCGGCGAAGATGGTGGGCTCGTAGAAGCAGCCCCGCTCGCTGGGCCGGCGCGCGCCGCCCATCA
>Ga0102832_1001070_pt1 | contig 25395 bp, 23 predicted proteins | sample EBPBio282013_DNA_FD_88942 | JGI IMG/M metagenome (GOLD analysis project Ga0102832, IMG submission 88942) | Wastewater treatment Type I Accumulibacter community from EBPR Bioreactor in Madison, WI, USA - Reactor 2_5/28/2013_ DNA (Illumina Assembly) | ecosystem: Engineered > Bioreactor > EBPR >... | reverse complement strand
GAGGTCGGCCGCGACGTCACGCTGGCCGAGCTGCGGCAGCGCCATGCCGCGGTGTTGATCGCCACCGGCGTCTACAAGGCGCGCGACATCGCCGCGCCCGGCGTCGGCCTGCCCGGCATCGCGCCGGCGCTCGATTACCTGACCGCCTCCAACCGGCACGGGCTGGGCGACAGCGTCGCCGCCTTCGAGTCGGGCGCGCTCGACGCCAAGGGCAAGAACGTCGTGGTGATCGGCGGCGGCGACACCGCGATGGACTGCGTGCGCACCGCGGTGCGCCAGGGCGCGCGCTCGGTGAAGTGCCTCTATCGCCGCGACCGCGCCAACATGCCGGGCTCGCAGCGCGAGGTGAAGCACGCCGAGGAAGAGGGCGTCGAGTTCGTCTGGCTGTCGTCGCCGCAGGCTTTCCTCGGCAAGGACCACGTCAGCCACGTCCGCACCGTGCGTATCCACCTCGGCATGCCCGACTCGAGCGGTCGCCAGGCGCCGCAGGAGATTCCCGACAGCCACGTCAACGTCGAGGCCGACCTCGTGCTGATGGCGCTGGGCTTCGATCCCGAGGACCTGCCGGCGGCAATGGCGACGCCGGATCTCGGCGTCACCGGCTGGGGCACGCTGAAGATCGACTGGAAGACCATGATGACCAACCAGGACGGCGTGTTCGCCGCCGGCGACATCGTGCGCGGCGCCTCGCTGGTGGTGTGGGCGGTGCGCGACGGCCGCGACGCCGCCGAGCGCATCCATGCCTGGCTGGGCGCGAAGGCAGCGGCCGGTGTCGCCGTCGCGGCGGAGTAGCGACCATGCTGACGCTCCACGACTACATGGACTCCGGCAACGGCTACAAGGTGCGGCTCACGCTGGCGCATTGCGGCCTGCCCTACCGGCTGGTCGAGCACGACATCCTGAAGGGCGAGACGCGCACGCCCGCGTTCCTCGCGCGCAATCCCAATGGCCGCATCCCGCTGCTCGAACTCGAGGACGGCACCTGCCTCGCCGAGTCCGATGCGATCTGCTGGTACCTCGCCGAGGGCACGCCGCTCGCGCCGGCCGACCGACTGGCCCGCGCGCAGACGCTGCAATGGATGTTCTTCGAGCAGTACAGCCACGAGCCCTACATCGCGGTGGCGCGCTTCTGGAAGCACTACCTGCCGAAGCTGACGCCGCTGCAGGAGGCCGAGCTGCCGGGCCGCATGGAGAAGGGCTACGCCGCGCTGGGCGTGATGGAGCAGCACCTCGCGCGCCAGCCGTTCTTCGTCGGCGGCCGCTTCGGCCTCGCCGACATCGCGCTCTATGCCTACACCCACGTCGCGGGCGAGGGCGGCTTCAACCTCGACGCCTTCCCGCACGTCAATGTCTGGCTGTCGCGGGTCGCCGCGCAGCCCGGCCACGTCACCATCGACCACAAGAACTGAAAAAGGGAGAGAGCCATGCCGATGATCAACGTGCAGATGTTCGAGGGCCGCACCACCGAGCAGCGCCGCAAGCTGGCGAAGGAGCTGACCGACGCGACCTGCCGCGCGCTCGGCTGCACGCCCGACGCGGTGCAGATCATCCTGACCGACATCAAGAAAGAGAACTGGGCCGAGGCTGGGAAGCTCTTCTCCGACACCTAGTTCGCACCCGAGGTCTTCGTCATGTCCACCCGTCCTTTCGACGCCGAGCAGTTCGTCCGCGACTACGCGACCGGCGCCGCACGCCTCACTGACGCCTACGGCTACAACCCCGCCCGGGAGATCGACTCCTGCGGCGTCGGGCTGGTCGTGGCGCTCGACGGCAAGCGGCGCCGCGACGTGGTGGCGGCCGGCATCGACGCGCTGAAGGCGGTGTGGCACCGCGGCGCGGTCGACGCCGACGGCAAGACCGGCGACGGCGCGGGCCTGCATGTCGAGATCCCGCAGGACTTCTTCAAGGACCACATCCGCGACTCGAGCGGCGAGGACCCGCAGTCGGGCCGCATCGCCGTCGGCATGGTGTTCCTGCCGCGCACCGACCTCGGCGCGCAGGAACGCTGCCGCACCATCGTCGAGACCGAGATCCTGCGCTTCGGCCACGCCATCCTCGGCTGGCGCCAGGTGCCGGTCGACATCTCGGTGATCGGCGAGAAGGCCAACGCGACCCGGCCCGAGATCGAACAGATCCTGATCGGCCGCGGCGATCCGAAGCTCGACAACCGAGAGTTCGAGAAGCAGCTTTACATCCTGCGCCGGCGCATGGAGAAGGCGGCGCTGGCCGAGAACATCGGCGAGTTCTACGTCTGCTCGCTGTCGTGCCGTTCGATCGTCTACAAGGGCATGTTCCTGGCCGAGCACCTGTCGGCCTTCTACCCGGACCTGCTCGACGAGCGCTTCGTGTCGCGCTTCGCGATCTTCCACCAGCGCTACTCGACCAACACCTTCCCGCAGTGGAAGCTGGCGCAGCCGTTCCGCGTGCTGGCGCACAACGGCGAGATCAACACCATCCTCGGCAACGTCAACTGGATGCGCAGCCACGAGGCGCGGCTGGCCCATGACAGCTTCGGCCGGGCGATCGAGGACCTCAAGCCGATCATCCAGCCGGAAGCCTCCGATTCGTCGGCGCTCGACAACGTGTTCGAGCTGCTGGTGCGCGGCCATCGCAACCTGCCGATGGTCAAGACGATGATGATTCCCGAGGCCTCGGCGACCAATCCCACCGTGCCGCCGAAGCACCGCGCTATGTACAACTACGTCAACGGCGTGATGGAGCCGTGGGACGGCCCGGCCGCCATCGCCGCGGTCGCCGGCAAGTGGGCGCTGGTCGGGCTCGACCGCAACGGGCTCAGGCCGATGCGCTACGTCCGCACCGCCGACGCGCTGCTGATCGCCGGCTCCGAGGCCGGCATGGTGCCGCAGGAGGAGAGCCGGATCGTCGAGAAGGGCCGGCTCGGCCCCGGCGAGATGCTGGCCGTCGACATGGACGAGCCGCGGCTGTTCAAGGACCGCGAGCTCAAGGACATGCTGGCCGACACGCACGACTACGCGGCCTGGACGCAGCGCACGGTCGAGCTCGACTCGCTGATCAAGCAGGACGCGCCGGCCGGCGACCTGTTCGCCGCCGACGAGCTGCGCCGCCGCCAGTTCGCGGTCGGCTGGTCGATCGAGGACCTCGAATCGATCCTCACGCCGATGGTCGAGGACGCCAAGGAAGCGGTCGGCTCGATGGGCGACGACGGACCGCTGGCGGTGCTGTCCGACACCTATCGCGGCATGCACCACTATTTCCGGCAGAACTTCAGCCAGGTCACCAACCCGCCGATCGACTCGTTGCGCGAGCGCAACGTGATGACGATCCGCACCCGGCTCGGCAACCTCGGCAACATCCTCGACGAGAGCCCCGACCAGAGCGAGATGCTGTCGCTGCAGTCGCCGATCGTGCTCAACGCCGAGTTCGAGGCGATGCGCAAGTACATGGGCGAGACCGCCTGCCGCATCGACTGCACCTTCGAGGTCGAGGGCGGGCTCGACGCCATGCGCCAGGCCTTCGAGCGGATCGCGCGCGAGGCCGAGGACGGCGTGCGCTCGGGCTGCCTGCACGTCGTGCTGACCGACGCCAACGTCAGCCCGACGCGCGCCGCGCTGCCGATGATCCTGGCGGCGGGCTGCGTGCACTCCTACCTGGTGCGCCAGTCGCTGCGCACCTTCACCTCGCTGAACGTGCGCTCGGCCGAGTGCCTCGACGTGCACTACGCCGCGGTGATCATCGGCGTCGGCGCCACCACGGTGAACCCGTACCTCGCCGAGGAGACGATCGCCGCCCGCCACAAGCGCGGCCTGTTCGGCAAGCAGTCGCTCGCCCAGTGCCTCGCCAACTACAAGAAGGCGCTCGACGACGGCCTGCTGAAGGTGATGTCGAAGATGGGCATCTCGGTGCTGTCGTCGTACCGCGGCGGCTGCAACTTCGAGGCGGTCGGCCTGTCGCGTTCGCTGGTCCAGGAGTTCTTCCCCGGCATGCCGTCGCGCATCTCGGGCATCGGCCTGCGCGGCGTGCAGGAGAAGATCGCCGAGCAGCACCGGCGCGCCTTCGACGCGGACGTGGTCAGCCTGCCGATCGGCGGCTTCTACAAGTCGCGGCGCGGCGGCGACCGCCACAACTTCGAGGGCAACCTCATCCACATGCTGCAGGACGCGGTGAACACCGAGTCCTACGAGAAGTTCCGGCGCTACAGCGAGCAGGTGCGCCGCCTGCCGCCGATCAACCTGCGCGACCTGCTGGACTTCAAGACCGACCGCGCGCCGATCGCCATCGACGAGGTCGAGTCGATCACCGAGCTGCGCAAGCGGCTGGTCGCCCCCGGCATCTCGCTGGGCGCGCTCGGACCCGAGGCGCACGAGACGCTGTCGATCGCCATGAACCGGATCGGCGCCAAGTCCGATTCCGGCGAGGGCGGCGAGGACCCGTCGCGCTCGCGGCCGCGCGCCAACGGCGACAACGCCTCGTCGGCGATCAAGCAGGTCGCGTCGGGCCGCTTCGGCGTCACCGCCGAGTACCTGAACAACTGCCGCGAGCTCGAGATCAAGGTCGCGCAGGGCGCCAAGCCCGGCGAGGGCGGCCAGCTGCCCGGCCTCAAGGTCAGCGAGATGATCGCCCGGCTGCGCCACTCGACGCCGGGCGTGACCCTGATCAGCCCGCCGCCGCACCACGACATCTACTCGATCGAGGACCTCGCGCAGCTGATCTACGACCTCAAGCAGATCAACCCGGAGGCGCGCGTCACGGTCAAGCTGGTGGCGCGCTCGGGCATCGGCACGATCGCCGCCGGCGTCGCCAAGGCGAAGGCCGACGTGATCCTGGTGTCGGGCCATTCCGGCGGCACCGGCGCCAGCCCGCAGACCAGCATCAAGTACGCCGGCATTCCCTGGGAGATGGGCCTGTCGGAGACCCACCAGGTGCTGACCCTGAACCGGCTGCGCGACAAGGTTCTGCTGCGCACCGACGGCGGCATCAAGACCGGCCGCGACGTGGTGATCGCCGCCATGCTGGGCGCCGAGGAGTACGGCATCGGCACGGCGTCGCTGATCGCCATGGGCTGCATCATGGTGCGGCAGTGCCACTCCAACACCTGCCCGGTCGGCGTCTGCACGCAAGACCCGGCGCTGCGCGCCAAGTTCGAGGGCACGCCGGAGAAGGTCGTCAACCTGTTCAGCTTCATCGCCGAGGAGGTGCGCGAGATCCTGGCGCAACTCGGCTACCGCTCGCTGCTCGACGTGGTCGGCCGATCCGACCTGCTGAAGCAGGTGAGCCGCGGCGCGCGCACGCTGGACGACCTCGATCTCAACCCGCTCTTGACCCGCGCCGACGGCGGGCGCGGCGCGGTGCACTGCATGGTCGAGGGCCGCAACGAGGTGCCGGACACGCTGGACGCGCAGATGATCCGCGACGCCCAGCCGCTGTTCACGCACCGCGAGAAGATGCAGCTTCAGTACAGCGTGCGGAACACCCACCGCGCGGTCGGCACGCGGCTGGCCGCGATGATCACCCGCAAGTACGGCATGGACGGGCTGCAGCCCGACACCGTGACGGTGCGGCTGCGCGGCACCGCCGGCCAGTCGCTCGGCGCCTTCGCGGTGCGCGGCATGAAGCTCGAGGTGTTCGGCGACGCCAACGACTACGTCGGCAAGGGCCTGAGCGGCGGCACCATCGTGGTCCGTCCGACCGTGTCGAGCCCGCTGGTGCCGCAGGACAACGCGATCATCGGCAACACCGTCCTGTACGGCGCGACGGCCGGCAAGCTGTTCGCCTGCGGCCGCGGCGGCGAGCGCTTCGCCGTGCGCAACTCGGGCGCCGACACGGTGGTCGAGGGCGTCGGCAGCAACGGCTGCGAGTACATGACCGGCGGCACCGCGGTGATCCTGGGACCGGTCGGCATCAACTTCGCGGCCGGCATGACCGGCGGCATGGCGTTCGTCTACGACCCCGACGACGTGTTCCGTCTCAAGGTGAACCCCGAGACGGTGCTGTGGCAGCGCCTCGCCCACCCGCACTGGGAAGGCGTGCTGCGCGGCATGATCGAGGAGCACGTCGCCGAGACGAAGTCGCCGCTCGGCGCCCGGCTGCTCAACGACTGGGACCGCGAGATCGACCGCTTCTGGCAGGTCGTCCCGAAGGAAATGCTGTCCCGCCTGCCGGTGCCGCTGGGCGAAGAGGAAGCGAAGCGGGCGTAGACGTGGCGGCGCGCCCGCTCCTCTTCCTCCCTGCGCGCGAGCGCGGGGAGGTGTCGCCGTCTTCGGCGACGGAGGGGTCATGGGCTCCCGTCGCGATGCTCATGACCCCTCCGTCCGCTGCGCGGACACCTCCCCGCGCTGCCGCGCAGGGAGGAAGGTAAGTGCCTCGCACCGCCTACCTCCAGCTCGCCACGTCGGTCGTGGCGTTCGGGCTGGCGTTCCCGGCGCTGAAGGTCGGGCTGCAGGCCAGCACGCCGGTATGGCTGGCCGCGGGGCGCGCCTCGCTGGCGGCGCTGACGGCGTTCATCCTGCTGGCGGCGCTCGGCCGGCTGCGCTGGCCGCACCGCGCCGACTGGCCGATCGTGCTGTCGGTCGGCGCGTTCCAGCTCACGCTCTACTTCTCGCTGGCCAATATCGGGTTGCAGCACGTGCCGGCCGGGCGCTCGGGCGTGCTGAGCTACACCGCCATGCTGTGGCTGGTGCCGCTGTCGCTGCTGGTCGGCGAGCGCGTCGGCTGGCGCGGCTTCGCCGGCGTGGCGCTCGGCATGGCGGGCATCGTCGTGCTGATCGAGCCGACGCGGATGGACTGGAGCAACCGCGCGGTGATCGAGGGCCACGCCTGGCTGCTGCTGGCCGGCCTGTCGTGGGCGGTCGCCATCCTGCATGCCCGCCGCCACCGCTGGCGCGCGACGCCGCTCGACGTGCTGCCGTGGCAGATGGGCGTGGCCAGCGTGCTCCTGTGGTCGCTGGCGCTGCTGATCGAACCGAACGGCTACCTCGACCCGTCCAAGCCGCAGCTCTGGATCGCGCTGCTCTACATCGGCTCGTTCGCCGGGCCGCTCGGCACCTGGGCCGCGGTGTCGGTGGCGCGCGCCCTGCCGCCGGTCACCGGCTCGCTGGGCATGCTGGGCACGCCGCTGCTCGGCATCGCCGCCTCGGCGGTTCTGCTGGGCGAGCCGATCACCGCCAGCCTCGCCGCCGGCACCGCGCTGGTGATCGCCGGCATTGCCATCGTGATCCTCGACCGCCACCCTTGATCCATGGCCCGTATCGACATCGAGCGGCGCGAGAGCGTCGCCATCCTGCGCTTCGACAACCCGCCCAAGGGCTACATGAACGGCGAGATGGTCGGCCAGCTCGAGGCCGCGGTCGACGCGCTGCTGGCCGACGCGGCGGTGCGCGTGCTGGTCTTCACCGGCGCGCTCGAAGGCGTGTTCATCGAGCATTACGACGTCTCCGAGCTGCTGGCGCTGTCCAACCGGATGCGCGCCAAGGGCGCGACCTTCTCCGCCGACCGGCCGGTACCGGAAAGCCCGTTCCACCGCACGCTGGCCAAGCTGGAGGCGGCGCCCAAGCCGACGATCGCCGCGATCAACGGCACGGCGATGGGTGGCGGCTTCGAGTTCTGCATGGCCTGCGACCTGCGGCTGGCCCAGCGCGGCCCGTTCCACCTCGGCCAGCCCGAGATCAACATCGGCATCCTGGCCGGCGCGGGCGGCACGCAGCGCCTCGCGCGCCTGGTCGGCCCGGCGCGCGCGCTGGAACTGTCGCTGATGGGCCGCACCGTGTCGCCCGACGAGGCCGCGGCACTCGGGATGGTACACGCCGCGGTCGACGCGCCGGTGCTCGACCACGCGATGGCGATGGCGGCGCGGCTGGCGCAGCAACCGCCGCGCGCGGTCGCCTACATCAAGCACCTCGTGCGCAGCGCCGCCGAGACGCCGCTGGCCGACGGCCTGGCGCGCGAGCGCACGCTGTTCATGGACCTCGCGGTCAGCGACGACGGAAATCGCCTGATGGGTGAATTCGTCGCCGGCACGCGCACCATCCGCGATTGAGGGAAAAGACGATGCTGAACTGGGGAATGATGACCAAGGCCGAGCGCGACGCGGCCTACAACAACAGCGACGCGGTCAAGAACAGCCCGGCGCTGAACGAGCAGCGCATCGCCGCCTCGGCGGCGTTCCGGGCCAAGCATCCCGGCCACCTCGACCTGCGCTATGGGCCGAAGGAGCGCAACGTCTGGGACCTGTTCCCGGCGAAGAACCCGGACGCGCCCTGCCTGGTGTTCATCCATGGCGGATACTGGCAACGCAACAGCCGCGACCAGTTCGCCAGCCTGGTGGCCGGCGTGCATGCCCATGGCTGGGCCGGCGCCCTGCCCGGCTACACCCTGGCGCCGGACGCGACGCTCACCGAGATCGTGGCCGAGATCAACGCGGCGCTCGACTGGCTGGCGGCCAACGGCCCGGCCCACGGCATCCGCGGCAAGGTGGTGCTGTCGGGCTGGTCGGCCGGTGGGCACCTCACCGCGATGTGCCTCGGGCACGGGCGGGTCCATGCCGGGCTGGCGGTCTCCGGCGTGTACGAACTCGGACCGATCCGGGACACCTACCTGAACGACAAGCTGTCGCTCAGCGACCGCGAGCTCGCGACCCTGTCGCCGCTGCGCCTGCCGATGGTGAACAAGCCGCTGGCCATCACCTACGGCACGGCCGAGCTGCCGCCGCTGGTCGGCGACAGCCGCGCCCTGCACGAGATGCGGTCGGCCCGGCACCTGGCCGGCCCGCTGATCCCGGTCGCCGGGGCCGACCATTTCACCATCACCCACGAACTGCGCGACGCCGACGGCATCCTGACCCGGCAGCTCCTGTTGCTCGCCTGATTTTCCTCCCTGCGCGCCAGCGCGGGGAGGTGCCCGCGCAGCGGGCGGAGGGGTCATGAGCCCCTCGACGGGAGCCCATGACCCCTCCGCCGCCGATGACGGCGGCACCTCCCCACGCCGTGGCGTGGGGAGGAAGGATCACTTGGCACGACAGTTGCCTTGAACCTTTCCAGCCTAGTGGGAGGGTTCACATGTTCAATCGTCGCCGACTGCTCGCCGGGGCGGGCTTTGCCGCCGCCTCGCTGGCCGCGCCCGCCGTACTGCGCGCCCAGCCGAAGACCGTGAAGATGGGCGCCCTGCGCCTCGTGCACTCGATGCCGCCCTACTTCTACGAGAAGTTCGCGCCGGCCGACCTCAAGATCGAGGTCGTGGTGTTCGACAGCCCGACCGACGGCAAGAACGCCGTGGTCACCAAGTCGGTCGACTTCGGCACCTTCGGCATCGCCGCGGCGATCCTGGGCGGCGCGGTCGGCGAGCCGGTGGTGGTGTTCGGCGCGATGTCCAACAAGGGCATGGGCGTGGTCTCCAAGGCCGGCTCGGACATCAAGACGATCAAGGATCTCAAGGGCAGGAAGGTCGGCATCTGGCCGGGCTCGACGCAGGAAGTCTTCATCATGGAGCGCCTGCGCATGGAGGGCCTGTCGATCAAGGACATCACGCCGGTGCGCGTGCCGTTCGGCGAGATGCCGGCGATGCTGGCGCGCGGCGACATCGACGCCTATGTCGGCGCCGAGCCGGGTCCCGCCCTGTCGATCACCTCGGGTGTCGGCCAGCTGGTCGAGTATCCCTACTCGACCGCGATGGGCGGCCTGAACATGATCCTCGGCACGCACGAGGACACGGTCGCCAAGAACCCCGACCTGGTGCGCGCCATGCTGAAGATCCAGCGCCAGGCGGCCGAGTACATGATGGCCAACAAGCCGGCCGTCGTGGACGCCACGGTGCAGAAGCTGGGCGCCAACCGCGCCGCGGTCGAGCAGGCGCTGGGCGCCAACAACGTCGAGTACGTCTGGAAGCTGGACGACACGGTGATCGGCCAGGCCAAGACCTATGCCCAGTACATGCTCGACCTCAAGCAGATCCGGGCGCTGCCGAAGTTCGACACCTTCCTGAACCCGACGTTCTCGAAGGAAATCGCCAACAGCTGATCGCGGGGCCGTCATGGCGATCGCCGACACGACCCGCGACGGCGCGCCCGTCGCGGCTGCCGCGCCGAGGAAACCGGCGGCCGGCGCACTGTGGACGCGCGCCAAGCCGCTGGTGCTGGCGATGATCGTGCCGCTGCTGCTGCTCGCCTTCTGGCAGGTGGCGACGACGCAGCAGTGGACCCGCCTCATCCCGACGCCGGCCGAGGTCGCGATCTACATGATCGACTTCGCCAAGGGCGGCATCTACGACGACGCCTACTCGGCGACGCTGACCACCCACCTGCTGGCCTCGATGAGCCGCGTCTACGGCGGCTTCCTGCTGGCCGCGCTGTTCGCCCTGCCGATCGGCATGCTGGTCGGCCGCGTGCCGACCGCGCGCATGCTGCTCGATCCCTTCCTGCAGGTGATGCGGCCGATCCCGGTCACCGCCTGGCTGCCGCTGTCGATGATCCTGTTCGGGCTGGGCGCCAAGTCGGCCTTCGCGCTGGTCTGCCTCGGCGCCTTCTATCCCATCCTGCTCAACACCATCTTCGGCGTGCGCTCGGTCGATCCGAAGCTGTTCGAGGCGGCCTCGATGCTGGGCTGCCGCGGCAACGCGCAGTTCTTCAAGGTCGTGCTGCCGGCCGCCGCGCCGTCGATCTTCACCGGCCTGCGGCTCGGGCTGGGGCTTGCCTGGTTCGTGATCGTGGTCGGCGAGATGACCGGCGTGCCCCAGGGGCTGGGCGCGGTGATCATGGATGCCCGCACCCTGTCGCGCACCGACCTCGTGATCTGCGGCATGATCGTGATCGGCCTCGCCGGCTTCCTGTCCGACCGCGTGGTCGTCATGGTCGGCAACCGCCTGCTGCGCTGGAGTCCGAACCACCATGGCTGAGGCGACCACCCCGATCATCGAGATCAGCCGCGTCTTCAAGGCGTTCGAGCTGCAGGGCCAGGCGATCCAGGCGCTGTCCGACGCCACGCTCACCATCACCAAGGGCGAGTTCGTCTGCCTGATCGGCGCCTCGGGCTGCGGCAAGTCGACCCTGCTGCGCATCATGGCGGGCTTCGAGAAGCCGACCGCCGGCGACGCGCTGATGTGGGGCAAGCCGATCGACGGGCCCGACCCGTCGCGCGGCATGGTGTTCCAGGACTACGCGCTGTTCCCGTGGCTGAGCGTGCGCGACAACATCGGCTTCGGCCCGGCGGCGCGCGGCCTGTCGAGCGGCGAGGTCCGCGACACCGCCGACAAGTTCATCGAGCTGGTCGGGCTGCAGAAGTTCGCCAAGGCCTACCCGCACCAGCTGTCGGGCGGCATGAAGCAGCGCGTGGCGATCGCCCGCGTGCTGGCCAACGACGCCGAGCTGGTCCTGATGGACGAGCCGTTCGGCGCGCTCGACGCGATGACCCGCGAGCGCCTGCAGGACGAGCTGCTGGACATCTGGCAGCGCACCAGGCTGACCGTCGTGTTCGTCACCCACTCGATCGAGGAGGCGATCTTCCTCGCCGACCGGGTGGTCGTGATGACCCCTGGCCCGGGCCGCATCGAGAGCGACAACCGGCTGGAATTGCCGCGGCCGCGCGACGTCGCCAGCCCGGAATTCAACGCCATCCGCCGCGTGCTGGGCGCCAAGCTGCACAGCCACCACGGCAAGAAGGCGGCATAGGGAGCGCAGCTCCCGCTGCCTCACCACGCGCTTCATGCTCCGCTCCCCCGCAGGGGGAGAGGCTGGGTGAGGGGGCTACTGCCATCGGCCCCCCCTCACCTGACCTCTCCCCCTGCGGGGGAGCGGAACAAGAAGATGAAGGAAGCGTGCCGGGCAACACATGTTGCCGACTCCCCCTCCGCCGCCGTATGACCGGTAGGACAAGAGGGGGTTCGATGGCGAACAAGGTCTACAAGGATGCCAGGTCGGCGCTCGAGGGCGTCGTCAAGGACGGCATGATGGTGATGTGCGGCGGCTTCGGCCTGGTCGGCATTCCCGACAAGCTGATCCACGCATTGCGCGACACCGGCGCGAAGAACCTGACCTGCGTGAGCAACAACGCCGGCATCGACGGCCACGGCCTCGGCCTGCTGCTCGAGAGCGGCCAGGTCAAGAAGATGATCAGCAGCTACGTCGGCGAGAACAAGACCTTCGCCAAGCTCTACCTCGAGGGCAAGCTGGAGATCGAGTTCAACCCGCAGGGCACGCTGGCCGAGCGCTGCCGCGCCGGCGGCGCCGGCATCCCGGCCTTCTACACCAAGACCGGTGTCGGCACCGAGGTCGCCAAGGGCAAGGAGACCAAGGTGTTCGACGGCGTCGAGTACGTCATGGAGCGCGGCCTGTTCGGCGACCTCGCGCTGGTCAAGGCGTGGAAGGGCGACACCGCGGGCAACCTCGTCTACCGAAAGGCGGCGCGCAACTTCAACCCGATGATGGCGACCGCCGCGCGGATGTGCGTCGCCGAGGTCGAGGAGCTGGTGCCGGTGGGCGCGCTCGATCCCGACCACATCCACACGCCCGGCATCTTCGTGAAGCGCATCATCTGCGGTGCGCCTTATGACAAGAAGATCGAGCAACGCACGACCCGCAAGGCTTAGGAGGCGACCATGGCCTGGACCCGCGAGCAGATGGCGGCGCGCGCCGCCAAGGAGCTGAAGGACGGCTTCTACGTCAACCTCGGCATCGGCATCCCGACGCTGGTGTCGAACTACGTGCCGGAGGATGTCGACATCACGCTGCAGAGCGAGAACGGCATGATGGGCGTCGGCCCCTTCCCGCTCGACAACGAGGTCGATCCCGACATCATCAACGCCGGCAAGCAGACGGTGACCGAGCTGAAGGGCACGTCGTACTTCTCGTCGGCCGACAGCTTCGCGATGATCCGCGGCGGCCACATCGACCTGTCGATCCTGGGCGCGATGGAAGTCTCGGAGAACGGCGACCTCGCCAACTGGATGATCCCGGGCAAGATGGTCAAGGGCATGGGCGGCGCGATGGACCTCGTGGCCGGCGTGCGCAAGGTCATCGTCACCATGGAACACGTCTCCAAGGACGGCGCGTCCAAGCTCCTGAAGGAGTGCAGCCTGCCGCTGACCGGCCAGCGCGTGGTCGACATGGTGATCTCCGAACTGGGCGTCTTCACCATCGACAAGCACGGTGACGGCGGGGTCACGCTGGTCGAGCTGGCCGACGGCGTCACGGTCGACGAGGTCAAGGCCAAGACCAAGGCGAAGCTGGCGATCGCGCCGGGCCTCAAGGAGAAGGTCGCCTGAGCGCCGGGCCGCTCTGGTCCTGGACCGCGGCCGAACTGGCCGCGGCGATCCGGACCAAGGAGATCAAGAGCCGCGAGGCGGTCGACAGCGTGCTCGACCGCATCGCCCAGCTGAACCCGCGGCTGAACGCCCTGCCCTACGTGCTGGCCGACGAGGCGCGCGCAGCGGCCGATGCCGCCGACCGCGCGGTCGCCGCCGGCGCGACGCTGGGACCGCTGCACGGCGTGCCGGTCACCACCAAGGTCAACGTCGACCAGAAGGGATGGCCGACCACCAACGGACTGGTCGCGCTGAAGGACCTGGTCGCCACCGAGGACAGCCCGCCGGTCGCCAACCTGCGCGACGCCGGCGCGGTGATCGTCGGCCGCTCCAACGTGCCGGCCTTCTCGATCCGCTGGTACAGCGACAACGACCTGCACGGCCGGACGCTCAACCCGTGGAACGACGGCGTGACGCCGGGCGGCTCGAGCGGCGGCGCCGCCGCGGCGGTGGCGGGCGGCATGGGCCCGATCGGCCACGGCAACGACTTCGGCGGCTCGATCCGCTACCCCGCCTACTGCTGCGGCATCGTCGGCCTGCGTCCCAGCCCGGGCCGCGTCCCGGCCTTCAATCCCAGCGGCACCGAGGAACGCAGTATCGCGCCGCAGCTGATGTCGGTGCAGGGCCCGCTGGCGCGCAGCGTCGAGGACGCGCGGCTGGGGCTGGTCGCGCTCTGCTTCTATGACGGCGGCGATCGTTCGTTCATATCGCGCAAGCCGATCCTGCGGCCCAGCGACCTGTTTGGTCTCAGGGTCGCCACGCATCCGTCCGGGCTGGAGCAAGGCATCCTGCGCGCGCTCGGTGCCAAGCCTATCGTACTGCCGGAGGACAAGATCGCCCGCGCTCTGAAGACCGGCCTGATCGATGCCGCCGACGCCGACTTCACGGGATTCCGGGAGTCGCAAAAGCGTGACGTTGGCGCCGACTGGAGTGCCACGAACCACGCACGCTCCGTCCAGGTGGTTGTGATGTCGCGTTCCCTGTGGGGAGAGTTGTCGGCACATGACCGCGCGGCCCTTTACGCCGCTGCGCAAGAATCCGTGGCCTTCCAGCGCAAGGTTGAAGCGCTCCTTTCGACTGAGTCTCCCGGGACACAGGCGGGAGCGTCGGTCGATCGCCGGGCATTTGTCGAGACTCTCCGAGCCGTCGCTGAGAGTTACCGCACGGCTCCTACGGTCGAGCCGCTGGTCAACCAGATTCGCGAGACCGGGTCTCGAGACCGGTAGCCGGTGATGCGTTGCTTCTGTCATTTAGCGCGGGCTGGCCTGCTGGCCGCTGCCGATCGATCAGGACCGTGTGGCGCGGAATTCCATGTTGGGTAAGACAATTCTTCTGGTCGAAGACAACTTCTTGATTGCGGACCTCGTACAAGAGGCCCTTCGAGAAGTGGGCGCGCGTGTCTGCAGTGCTCCTTCGGTGGAATTGGCACTGCAGTTTCTGCAATCGGCATTTTTTGATGCTGCAGTTCTGGATGTAGACCTCCAGGGCGAAAGCTCCATGCCAGTCGCCGATCGCCTTCAGGCAATGGCGATTCCATTCGTATTCTTCAGCGGTGGCGATGGGTCGTCGGTGTCCGAAGAGCATCTGCTGCGCCCCTTGGTCAGAAAGCTGGGCATGACGGATCTGCTGGTGGTCCTGGCGGAGTTGTGTCGAGGGATATCCTGAGAGCGCACATTTGCTCCGTGACTCTCGATGACATTGCGCCGCCGTCAGGCCGCCCGCTTCCCCCGCACTTCCGCCTCCTCGACCTCGGCCGCGGCGATCGCGCGGTCGAGCGCGGCGCGGAGCGCCCTGGCTGACTCCAGCGTCAGCTCGACGGCGGCGCGGGCGCCGACGTCGAGGCCGGTGTTGACGAAGTCCAGCGTGATCACGTCGCCCAGCGGCGCGTGGCGGGCGTGGTCGTAGGCGACGACGGCCTGGCCCAGCGGGAACCAGGTGTCGCCGCGCTTGGCCATGCCCTCGGCGTTGGCGATCTCGACGATCGAGGTGCACATCGCGCCGCTCCTACTTCGCGAGGTGCTTGCCGAAGAAGGCGAAGACCTTGCTCCAGCCGTCCATCGCCTGCTCCGGCCGGTAGAGCGGGCGATGCCAGTAGAAGAAGCCGTGGCCGGCGCCGTCGTAGCGGTGGAAGCTGTAGTCCTTGCCGTGCTTCTTGAGCTCGGCCTCGTGCTGGTCGACCTGCTCGGGGCTGGGCGCGCGGTCGTCGTTGCCGAACAGGCCGAGCAGCGGCGCGGACAGGTCCTTCGTCATGTCGATCGGCGCGACCGGCGTCTTGGCGTTGAGCTCGTCCTTGCCCATCACGACGCGGCCGCCCCACAGGTCGACCACCGCGTCGACGTCCTTCTTCTGGCAGGCATAGATGACCGCGTGGCGGCCGCCCGAGCACGAGCCGAACAGGCCGACCTTGCCGTTGCAGTCCGGCTGGGCGCGCATCCAGGCCACCGCGGCCGCGGTGTCGCCAACCATCTGCGAATCGGCGATGCCGCCGTCGGCGCGCACCTTGGCCGCCACGTCGTCCGGGTTGCCGTCGCTGCCGCCGCCCTCGCGCTCGTACAGGTTGGCGCAGATCGCGAGGTAGCCGTGGTGGGCGAAGCGGCGGGTGGTCTCGATGTAGAGCTCGCTCCAGCCCGGCAGGTGGTGGATCAGCACGACGCCGGGGAACGGCCCCTTGCCGGCGGGCCTGGCGACGTAGGCGGTGATCGGGGTTCCCTTGTCGCCCTTGAGGGTGACGTTGTCGCAGGTCATGCCGCGGTAGAAGGACATGGGCGCTTTCCTCCGGTTGGTTGGACCCCCGGACTATAGGCCGAGGCTTGCGGGGCCGCCCCCGAGTCCTGCTAGATGCGCCCCTGAATGACAGTTCACATTGCCGGGATGGAAAGCCGATGAACCTGGACTTTTCCGAGGAGCAAAAGGCGCTGAAGGACCACGTGCGCCGCTTCCTCAGCGACCGCTGCCCGCCGGCCGCCGTGCGCGCCGTCCTCGAGGGGCCGCAGCCGTTCGACCGCGACCTCTATGCCGGGCTGGCCGAGCTCGGCGTGCTGGGCACCGCGATCCCGCAGGAATACGGCGGCACCGGGCTGGGGCCGCTCGACCTCTGCGTCGTCGCCGAGGAGCTGGGCCGCGCGCTGGCGCCGGTGCCGGTGTCGTCCTCGATCTACCTCGCCGCCGAGTTTCTGCTGCAGGCCGGCAGCGAGGCGCAGAAGAAGGCATGGCTGCCGAAGCTGGCGAGCGGCGCGGCGATCGGCACCTTCGCCTTCGTCGAGGGCCAGGGCCGCATGACGCCGGACAAGGTTCGCGCGGCGGTGACCGACGGCAAGCTCTCCGGCCTGAAATCGCCGGTGCCGGACGGCGACGTTGCCGACGTGGCGATCGTCGCCGCGCGCTCCCGGAGCGGCCGCGACGCCGGCGGCATCTCGCTCTACCTCGTGAAGCTCGACGGGCCGGGCGTGACGCGCGAGGCGCTTCAGACCATCGACCCGACGCGCAGCCAGGCCAAGGTCTCGTTCGACGGCGCGCCGGCCGAGCTGCTGGGCGGCGAGGGCGACGGCTGGCACATCGCCACGCAGGTCATGGACCGCGCCGCCATCCTGATGGCCTTCGAGCAGGTCGGCGGCTCGGACCGCGCGCTCGAGATGGCGCGCGACTACGCCGTCGAGCGCATGGCGTTCGGCCGGCCGATCGGCTCGTTCCAGGCGATCAAGCACATGGTGGCCGACATGTACGTCGCCGCCACGCTGGCGCGCTCGAACTGCTTCTACGCGGCGTGGGCGCTGTCGTCCGGCGCGGCCGAGCTGCCGGTCGCGGCGGCGACGGCGCGCGTCTCGGCGACCACGGCGTTCCAGCAGTGCGCCAAGAACAACATCCAGGTCCACGGTGGCATGGGCTTCACCTGGGCCTTCGACTGCCACCTGTTCTATCGCCGCTCCAACGCGCTGGCGCTGGCGCTGGGCTCGCTCTCGACCTGGGAGAGCCTGCTGATCGAGCGCATGAGCGCGCGCAACACCGGCGAAGCGGCCTGAGGGAGACGATCATGGATTTCGAAGACACCCCGCAGGAAGCCGCCTTCCGCACCCGCGCCCGCGCCTGGATCGAGGCCAATGCGCCGAAGCACCTCGCGCCGGAACTGAAGCGCGCCTCGTTCGGCTCCAGCGCCGTCACCAGCGAGGACCCGCTGAAGGCCGCCAAGGCGTGGCAGAAGAAGAAGGCCGAGGGCGGCTGGGCCTGCCTGCACTGGCCGAAGGAATACGGCGGCGCCGGCTGCACGCCGATCGAGCGCGTGATCTGGAACCAGGAGGAGGGCATCTACGGCGCGCTGACCGGGCCCTTCATCATCGGCCAGGGCATGTGCGGCCCGACCGTGATGGCGTGGGCGGCGGAGGAGCACAAGCGCCGCCTGCTGCCGCCGCTCGCCTCGGGCGAGGAGATCTGGTGCCAGCTGTTCTCCGAGCCGGCCGGCGGCTCCGACCTCGCCGGCCTGCGCACCCGCGCGGTGCCGGCCGACGACGGCTCGGGCGACTGGATCGTCAACGGCCAGAAGATCTGGACCAGCGGCGCCCAGCACTCCGACTGGGGCCTGCTGATCACCCGCACCGATCCCGACGTGCCGAAGCACAAGGGACTGACCATGTTCTTCCTGTCGATGAAGACGCCGGGCGTCGAGGTCCGGCCGATCAAGCAGGCCAACGGCCAGTCAGGCTTCAACGAGGTCTACTTCACCGACGTGCGAATCCCCGACAGCCAGCGCCTCGGCCCGGTCGGCAAGGGCTGGGAAGTGTCGCTAACGACGCTGATGAACGAGCGCCTGTCGATCGGCGCCGGCATGTCGACCTTCTTCCCCGAACTGTTCCGCATGTGCCTCGAGACCGAGGTCGAGGGACGGCCGGCGGTCGACGACCCGGCGGTGCGCTCGAAGCTGGCGCAGTTCGCGGTTCGGCAGTCCGGGCTGCGTTACACCGGCATGCGGGCGATCACCGCGCTCAGCAAGGGCGAGACGCCGGGCCCCGAGAACTCGATCGGCAAGCTGGTGGCCGGCGCCACCATGCAGGAGCTGGCGACCTTCGCGCTCGACCTGCAGGGCCAGGCCGGCGTGGTGTGGGACAGCACCAGCCCGCAGGAAGGCCGCTTCCAGGCCCTGCTGATGCGCTCGCCGGCGACCCGCATCGAGGGCGGCTCGGACGAGATCCTGCGCAACATCATCGGCGAACGCGTGCTCGGCCTGCCGGGCGACATCCGCGTCGACAAGGACGTCGCCTTCAAGGACATCCCGACCAGCGGCCGGGCGAAGAAGGGCGGCAAGGCGTGAGCGCGGCTTACGAGACCATCAAGGTCGAGCGGCGCGGCGCGGTCGACTGGCTGACGCTGAACCGGCCCGATCATCTGAACGCCATCACCACGCCGATGGCGGGCGAGCTGGCCGACTACTTCGGCGGCCTCTACCACGACCGCGACTGCCGCGTCGTGGTGATGCGCGGTGCCGGCCGCGCCTTCTGCGCCGGCCTCGACATCAAGGCGGCGCGCCAGGGCGAGCGGCCGTTCGGCGGCGGCTACGGCTTCCAGGGCTACCTGGCCGACGTCTACCTGAAGATGCGGCGCTGCCCGCAGCCGATCGTGGCGCTGGTCCACGGCCCGGCCTGCGGCGGCGGCTTCGCCTTCGCGCTGGCCTCCGATATCCGCATCGCCGGCGAGAGCGCGCGCTTCAACGCGGCCTTCATCCGGCTCGGCCTGTCGTCGTGCGACATGGGCACCAGCTACTTCCTGCCGCGCCTCGTCGGCGTGTCGGTGGCGTCCGAGCTGATGCTGACCGGCCGCTTCATCCACGCGCCGCGGGCGCTGGCCACCGGCCTGGTCTCCGAGGTCGTGCCCGACGACCGGCTGGAAGCGACCGCCCAGCCCTACCTCGACGAGATGCTGGCGGCCTCGCCGATGGGCCTGCGCCTCACCAAGGAGGGGCTCAACCTCGCGATCGACGCGCCGGGGCTGGAAGCCGCGATGGCGATCGAGAACCGTAACCAGGTGCTGTGCGCCTCGACCGACGACTTCCGCGAGGGCATGCGGGCCTTCCTCGAGAAGCGCAAGCCCGTCTACCGCGACGCCTGATCCCCCCTCACGCAAGCCCGCTGCCAGGACCTTTCCCGCCATGACGCATGCCCGCTACCCGCACCTGTTCTCGCCCCTCGACCTCGGCTTCACGAAGCTGAAGAACCGCGCCCTGATGGGCTCGATGCACACCGGGCTGGAGGAGGCCGAGAACGGCTTCGAGCGCCAGGCGGTGTTCTTCGCCGAGCGCGCCCGCAACGGCGTCGGCATGATCATCACCGGCGGCATCCCGCCCAACCTCGAGGCCGGCCGCGGCTCCAAGCTGTCGACGCCGGAGGAGGCCGCGCAGCACCGGCTGATCACCGAGGCGGTGCATGCCGCCGATCCCGAGGTGAAGATCTGCCTGCAGATCCTGCATACCGGGCCGCTCGCCCGCACGCCGGACTGCGTCGCGCCGTCGGCCATCAAGTCGCGCATCGGCGCCTTCGTGCCGAAGGAACTGGACGAGGCCGGCATCGAGAAGCAGATCGCCGACTTCGCCAACTGCGCGGCGATGGCCCAGAAGGCGGGCTACGACGGCGTCGAGATCATCGGCTCGGCCGGCTACCTGATCTCGACCTTCCTGGTCGAGAAGACCAACCGGCGGACCGACCGCTGGGGCGGCTCGTTCGAGAACCGCATGCGCTTCCCGATCGAGGTCATTCGCCGGACGCGCGCCGCGGTCGGCCCGAACTTCATCCTCGTCTTCCGCATCGCCGCCATGGACATGCTGCAGGGCGGCATGTCGTGGGACGAGGTGGTGACGCTGGGCAAGGCGGTGGTCGCCGAGGGCGTCAACATCGTGTCGACCCACTTCTGCTGGCACGAGGCCTTCGTGCCGACCATCGCCACCATGGTGCCGCGCGCCGCCTTCACCCGGGTCACCGGCCGGCTGCGCAAGGAGCTGGGCGTGCCGATGATCACCTCGAACCGCATCAACATGCCCCAGGTCGCCGAGGACGTGCTGGCGCGCGGCGACGGCGACATCGTCTCGATGGCGCGGCCGATGCTGGCCGACCCCGAGCTGGTGCGGAAGGCCGCCGAGGGCCGCGAGGACGAGATCAACACCTGCATCGCCTGCAACCAGGCCTGCCTTGACCACACCTTCACCGGCCGCATGGTGAGCTGCCTCGTCAATCCGCGAGCCTGCCACGAGACCGAGCTGAAGATCGAGGCGGCGACGAAGCCGCGCCGGCTGGCGGTGGTCGGCGCCGGCCCGGCCGGTCTCTCCTACGCCGTCACCGCGGCGGAGCGCGGCCACAAGGTGACGCTGATCGAGGCCGGGCCGGAGATCGGCGGCCAGTTCAACCTCGCCCGTCGCATCCCGGGCAAGGAGGAGTTCGACGAGACGCTGCGCTACTACCGCCGCATGATCGGCAAGCTGGGCATCGAGTTGCGTCTGAACACGCGCGCCGACGCCGACAGCCTGAAGAAGGAGGGCTTCGACGAGGTGATCGTCGCGACCGGCATCGAGCCGCGTACGCCGCCGATCCCCGGCATCGATCACCCCAAGGTGGTGGGCTACATCGACGCCATCCTCGGCCGCAAGCCGGTCGGCCAGCGCGTGGCGATCATCGGCGCCGGCGGCATCGGCTTCGACGTCGCCGAGCTGGTGAGCCATGCCGGCGTCTCGGCGGCGCTCGACGTCGAGGTGTTCGCGCGCGAGTGGGGCATCGACTTCGCCAATCACCCGCGCGGCGGCGTGACCGGCGTCGAGCCGAAGGTCGAGACCTCGGGCCGCGAGATCTTCCTGATGCAGCGCAAGGCCGAGTCGCTCGGCCGTAACCTCGGCCGCACCACCGGCTGGACGCACCGCCTCGCCCTGCAGCGCCGCGGCGTGCACATGGTGAGCGGCGTCGAGTACCTGAAGATCGACGACGCCGGGCTGCACACCAAGGTCGGCGGCGAGGACAGGCTGTTCGCCGTCGACACGGTGATCGTCTGCGCCGGCCAGACGCCGCTGCGCACGCTGTACGACGCGCTGGTGGCGAAAGGCGTCAAGGCGACGCTGGTCGGCGGCGCCTTCGAGGCCGCCGAGCTCGACGCCAAGCGCGCCATCGACCAGGCGACCCGGCTGGCCGCCGCGGCGTGAGGTTTCCCACGGAACCCTGACCCGGGTTGGCCTAGCGTTTGCTCCACAGCAAGCGAGGAGGCCGACCGTGTCCCGTATCGTCATTGCACTCCTTCTGTGGCTGGTCGCCATGGCGACCGCCCACGCCCACTGGCGCCAGCTTCCGGGCCAACCCGCGGGCGACCCGCTGGCCGGCTTCGTGTCGATCGTCGACCTCGACCAGTTGAAGGGCGTCGCGGCGATCGCGCGGCCGCATCGGCTTTGATGGAAGGGTCCCTCGCGGCGCTCGGGATGACAGGCATTCATCACGTTGTGTCGCCCGCTGCGGTTGTGGCCTAATCGCCCGATGTCGCTGCCCGCCGTCCCGTCGCTGCTTGCCGCCTGCCTGGTCCTGCTGGTCGGCGACCTGCTGGCCCGCCGGGTGCCGTTGCTGGCGCGCTTCTCGATCCCCGCGCCGATCGTCGGCGGCCTGCTGTTCGCGCTGGGCGCGCTGCTGGTCGGCCGGCTCTGGAGCGGGACCGTGACCTTCGACTCGAGCGCCAAGTCGACCTTCCTCCTGCTGTTCTTCGCCTCGGTCGGCCTGACCGCCGACCTCGCGCTGCTGCGCAAGGGCAGTCGCCGCCTGCTGCGCTTCCTCGCCGCGCTGTTCCCCTTCCTGGTGGCGCAGAACGCGCTCGGCCTGCTGATGGCGGTCGTGCTGGGCCTGCATCCCGTGCTGGGCCTGGTCGCCGGCTCGATCACCCTGGTCGGCGGCCATGGCACCGGCGCCGCCTATGCCGAGCGCTTCGCGCAGGACTTCGGCCTGCTGAACGTGATGGGTCTGACCATGACCTCGGCGACGCTGGGGCTGGTGATCGGCGGCATCATCGGCGGCCCGGTCGCCGAGCGGCTGATGCGGCGCCACCGGCTGGAGGGGCCGGTCGACGACGGCAAGGGGGACGGCGATGCCGTGGTCGGGCCGCAACGCACCCCGATCACCACCTCGTCCTACATCGCCGCGCTGGCCGCCGGGCTGGCCGCCGTGGTCGTGGGCCAGGCGATCGCCACCGCGCTGGAGGGCGCGCCGGTCACCGTGCCCAGCTTCCTGTGGTGCCTGCTGGCCGGGCTGGTGCTGCGCAACGGCGGCGGCGCGCTGGGGCTGCGGCTGCACGACGCGTCGGCCGAGCTGATCGGCTCGGCCTGCCTGTCGCTGTTCCTGGTGTGGACGATGATGACCCTCGACATCGCGTCCGTGGCCGCCGTCGCCGGGCCGCTGCTGCTGATCCTCGTGGCGCAGGCCGTGCTGGTCATGCTGTGGAGCACGTTCGTCGTGTTCCGGCTGGCCGGCCGCGACTACGAGGCCGCGGTGACCTCCGCCGCCTTCTGCGGCTTCGCGATGGGCGCCACCGCGACGGCGATCGCCAACATGCAGGCGCTGACCCGCCGCCACGGCTCGGCGCCTGAGTCGGCGGTGGTCGTGCCGCTGGTCGGCGCCTTCTTCGTCGACCTGATGAACCTCGCGGTGCTGACCTTCTTCCTGCTGCCGGGATTCATCGTCGGCCGCTGATCACGCCGTCGATGCGGATGCCGCTGCCCGCCCGGCAGACCGTGAAGGAGCCGCGCGACGTGCGGCCGCCCTTGATCGACTGCAGCCGCATCGGCCGGCAGGTCGTGCCATTGCGTTCGAACGCCGGCCCGATCGGCGTCGCCGACACCGCGGTCGGCTCGGCGTCGATGTTCTGCGGCTCGATCGTGTAGGCGGTGGTCTCGCCCTGCGGCGTGCCGAGGGCGCGGCGCGCGGCGTCGTTCAGGCGCAGGTACTCCTGCTCGTTCAACTGCCACGGCACGCGGGCGTCGGCGGTCTCGCCGCCGGTCGGCCCGGCCTGCACGCTGCCGGCGACGCCCAGCGCCGCCGCCGTGGCCCGCGCCTCGGTGGCCTCGCCGCCCGTCTGGGTGCAGCCCGTCGCCGACCACGCCAGCAGCGCGAACCCGATCCAACGCTTGTCCATGCATCAGCCCTTCTTGCCGCCGAATTTCCATTCGTAGTTCAGGATCACGCGGTAGTCGCGCACCGAGCTGTAGCCGCCGCCGGGCTCGAACTGGTCGAGCAGGCCGGCGCGGGCACGGATCCACAGCGGCCGCATCGCCTCCGGCCATGGCAGCGCGCTGTTGGCGAACAGGTAGTCGAGCGTGAAGTCGTACTCGTTGTGGCGGGCCAGCGGCGCCCCGGTCAGGGCGTTCATCGCGCCGTTGCCGAACACCACGTTGGTCGACAGCGCGAAGCCCGGCGCGCCCAGGAAGCTGAAATCGACCGTCGCGCCGGCAAGGAACGCGCCCTCGTTGGCGCGGTTGAAGTTGTGCACGATCATGCTGGTGTAGCCGGCCCACGTGCCGTAGGGCGTGCGGTAGGCGGCGGCGCTGCCGGTCTGGGTGTACGACGCCGTCAGCGTGACGTTGCCCAGGATCAGGTCGGCGTCGATGCCGCCCGCCCAGGTGCTGAACGGCGCGCCCGGCAGCAGCTGGCCGCCGACCGTGCCCTGGACCATGAACTGGCCGCTCACCCTGAGGTCGACGTCGTCCGCCAGGGTGAAGAAGGCCGAGCCGTCGGCGTAGCTCGAGGCCAGGATGTTGGGCACCAGGTAGCCCGACCAGCGCGCCTTGTAGGTCTCGCCCGGTCCCCAGCTCAGCCCGGCCAGCATCATGCCCTCGCTGACCGTGTCCGGTGCGCCGGCCTGCTGCGCCATGTTGATGAAGCTGGTGGCGTTGCGCGGCTTGATCTTCGACACGTAGCCCGCGGTGTAGCCGAAGTCGCCCCAGCCGGTCGGCACCGCGCCCGACAGCAGGTAGGCCTCGAAGGTGTTGGGCGTCATGCGGTTGTCGAACGGGTTGACCTCCGGCTGGTTGACCAGCTGGCGGTAGCCGGTGAACTCCTGGTCCCACAGCTTGAGCTTGCCCCAGGCCTGGCCCAGCACGGTGTAGCCTTCCTGGTTGGGGCCGAGCAGCAGCGAGCCCGGCGTGTTCTGCGGCGCGACCAGCGGCTGCGACGTGTAGCCGACGATGCCGAAGCGCAGCGCGTCGTAGAACCAGCCGGTCTCGAAGCCGATCCAGCCGCCGCCCGCCCACGCGGTGTTGGACGGCGCGGGCAGGGGATTGGTGCGGTCGAGGAAGTAGCTGCGGACATGCACCGTCAGCGCGGCGTCGTCGTACAGGAAGGTCTTGAGCGCATCGCCCAGCGACTGGGCGGCCGCCGGAGAGACCGGCAGGCTGGCCAGCAGGAGGAGGGCGGCGGTCCACCGGCAGGCGCGGGCAGGCATCGAGTTCCGGCTTCCCCAAAGGTGCGGGTTGTATCACCGCACGAAGGGACCCGTGAGACAAGGCCTGCGGCGCTTCCGGCCTGTCGCGATCAGCTTGCCGGCATCTCGACGATGAATTGGCGGATCACGCGGTAGGCTCGCGCGCGCAAGGGCTCGAGGGCGGCCAGTTCAGCCGAGGCCAACCACGCCTGCGCTGCGCTCACACTGTCCCATTCGGAAGCGACGATGTTCGCCAAGGGCTCGCCGACCAGGGGAATGATGCGGCCGCCAAGGGAGGAAATGACGGCGGGCTTTCCGCCGGCGGCGATGAGGGCATGCCGTACCGGTCCGACATACTCGGCAAGGGCGGTGGGATCGAGGATCTCGCTTTCGGCAATCAGGAAGACCTTGGGCATTCGATCATTCCCTTGCGCAGTGTTGCCGACGACTTCGAAGCGCGCGCCGGCATCCCGGCCCGTTCCCGGCGGACCCGTCCCCCGGCATGGCTCCGATTGTCTCCCTGCGGCTGCAACAACCTGGGGCAGTGTGACGGCAGCAGGCGCTTGATGTCCATCAAGGAACCCGGCCGCGGGCAGGGTCACGGTGGCGGTGTTGCAGGGAGGCATCGCGATGACTGTTCCCCGCCTTTCGGTGCTCGCCAGCGTGCTGGCCGCCGCGGTCCTGTCGCTCCCGGGCGGCGCGGCGGCGCAG
>Ga0102832_1001068_pt1 | contig 25479 bp, 27 predicted proteins | sample EBPBio282013_DNA_FD_88942 | JGI IMG/M metagenome (GOLD analysis project Ga0102832, IMG submission 88942) | Wastewater treatment Type I Accumulibacter community from EBPR Bioreactor in Madison, WI, USA - Reactor 2_5/28/2013_ DNA (Illumina Assembly) | ecosystem: Engineered > Bioreactor > EBPR >... | reverse complement strand
CGCCAGGGACTCGAACCCCGAACCCGCTAGTTAAGAGCCAGCTGCTCTGCCAGTTGAGCTAGCGGCGCGCGAGCAGAAACTTTAGCGCACCACCCGGGCATGGGTGAAATCGGCGCCCGGTCAGCGCCGGGTGACCTCGATGCGCCAGGTCTGCGGGCCCTCTTCCAGCCTGCGCAGATCGAAGCTGTCGGGGGCGACGCGGTTGAGCGCGGACAGCAGTGGGTCGGGGGAGTGTTCGGCCACCAGGACGATCTGCTGGCCCGGACGCAGGCTGGTGAGGCCGCCGATCACCGCGCCGGAGCGCATGATCTTCGGGATCGAGCTGAGCACGAGTTCGGCCGGGCCGCCAGAGCATCCGCAGCCGCAGCCACCGTGGGCCTTCTTGGCATTGGCTCCAGCGGTTTGCAGTTCGATCACCGTCGTCTTCCTCTCCGAGTTGCGAGTCTCCACGGTACCCCGCCTCCGCTGTGGATGACGAAGTGGGCCCGCGGGTTATCCACAAGGGGGAGAGGTTGTCGGCGCATCGTTGTCGATCCTGGCCATGGTGACCGGGTATGCCGCGCAATGCAGCCCCCGAACCGGTACTCAGCGAGGTGGTCCGGCAGCGGCTGGCCGCCCTGCTGGAGGAGGTGCCGGCCCGCCGCGCCCTCGGCCCGCCGCCCACCGACGACCTCGACCCGCCGCCGGCCGACGTCGAGGGGCCCGCGGAACGCGAACCGTGGCGGGAATCGGCCGCGCGCTGGGGAAGATCGGCCTGGGAGTTCACTCGCGCACACCTGGTGGCGGTCGGCATCGTCCTGCTGCTGGGCTGCCTCTGGGCGGGATACGGCCTGCTGCAGGCGCGATCGATCCCGGTGGCGGTAGCGGTCGGCCCCACCACGGGAGCGACCGTGGTCGCCAGCCCGACGCCGTCCCCGCCGCCCCGGATCCTGGTGCACGTGCTGGGTGCGGTGGAGAAGCCGGGGGTGGTCGAACTCGACGAAGGCTCCCGGGTGCAGGACGCGATCGCGGCCGCCGGCGGGCTGCGGGCCGACGCCGATCCCGGTGAACTGAATCTCGCCGCGGTGTTGACCGATGGCACCCAGCTCGTGATCGGGGACGCCGCGAAGCCACGCGGTGAAGTACGCGCTGAGGCGGGTGCGGGTGGTGGGGGAGGCGGTGGAGCCAAGCTGTCGCTCAACGCGGCGACCCAGGCCGACCTGGAGACCCTGCCCGGAATCGGGCCGGTGACGGCGGGGCGGATCATCGCCTGGCGGGAGGAGCACGGTCGGTTCAGCCGGGTCGAGGAACTCCAGGAAATCGACGGGATCGGCCCGAAGACGTACTCCCAGCTGGCTGAGCTTGTCCGGCTCTGAAGCGCCGGGAACCGACCCGCGTGGGCCGGTCCTCGCCGTGGCTGCCTGGGCAGGCACCTGGCCGGGCATTTCTGGCGACCAGCGGTGGATGGTGCTCGCCGCAGCGCTGGCGGCGGCGTTGCTGTTCTACGGACGCCGGGGTGGGCGGCATCTCGGCTTGGCTGCCGGTGCCGTGATGCTCGTGTGCCTGGTGGTCTCGGGAGGCCGGTCGGCGGTGGCCCATGCCGGACCGGTGGCGAGCCTGGCCCAGGAGCGGGCGGTGGTGTCGGCAACCCTTCGGGTCGGCCCGGGACGACTGCTCTCCGGCGGTTTCGGCGGGCCGACCTGGTACGCCCCCGCGCGGCTGGAGCAGGTTTCCGGACGGGCGCAGCACTGGCTGACCGGGCAGTCGATCCTGCTGAGCGCCAGTGGCGAGGCGACCCGGGGATGGGCGGCGATCACGCCGGGCAGCCGGGTCGAGACCATCCTGCGGCTGACGCCGGCGGAGGCCACCGACCCCTATACCGCCGTCGGCCGAGCGCGCGAGCCCCCGCGGCTGGTCGGTTCGCCCGGGTGGCTGGATGCGGGCGTGCATCGCGTCCGCTCGACGCTGCACGCGTCGGTCTCCGGGCTGGCCGAGGAACCGCGAGCGGTGGTGCCGGCACTGGTCGTGGGTGACACCAGCGCGATGTCGCGCGACCTCACCGACCGGTTCCGGGTGACCGGCCTGGCGCACCTGGCGGCCGTGTCCGGTGCGAATCCTAAATGAAAGAGTGGGTATCTGCAACCTGCGACCGCGCCTCCAGGCTTAGCTGTCACCTCCTCGCCCAGCGGACCATGGGCGGCTATGTGCCAAAGGTCGCTTGCCTACCCGGCCGATGTGCGATCGTCGAGGCGGTCCCGGGTAGTTGGCGGTCTGGGAGCGTGGTGATCAAACCGGCAACGCACCGGTCCGGTTTGTCGGGTCGCCACGTTGGCTCGATCGGGAGAGCGGCTCCCTCGTAATGAGCAGGTCTCGGGTTCGATTCCCGACAGCGGCTCCAAACAGGGCTTCTGGGGCGTGTTTTCGCCTCAGAAGCCCCACGGGCGCGAGAAGCAGAACCCCCGTATCGGACACTCGCGGACATAGAAATAGTCTCGCCGGGCGGCTCACTTTCAGCGGTACGCACGCCGATCTGGTGGAGTCTGCCGCCAGAACCACCACGTATTGGCGTCCTCTGCCAGGTGCCGGCGTGGCCGGTTCCGGACGCGTTCTGTTCCCGTGTCTGGCGACTCGGTGGTTCCTCCGCAGCCGCCGAGGTCCGGCGTCTCGCCTTGGGTTGGCTGCAACGGATGGTGCCGGAGTTCTCTGTTGTCCCAAGGGTGCTCCTTCCGCAAGGCAGCAGCCCGGGTTATGCTCGTTGAATCGTGTCTGTGGGGTCCTTGACCTCCAAGCCCTGGTCCGTCGATCAGTGGCCGCAACAACTGAATCCGGTGCAGGACACCCCGCCTCGCACTTTGTTCGCTCACCGTCCTGGGCAGATGTGTCCGAATCGGGTGCCCCAAGCTGCTTAGTGCAGCAGAAGGGAGGTGAGCGAGCATGTCGTCGAAGACTGCCGAGCGGGAGACGCCGTCCGACTCGAAGTCCGCTCCGGAACCGTTGGCCCCTCCGCCTCGTCGTCGACGGCGTCCTGTTTGGGTGGCTGCGGCGGTGATCTTGGTGGCGTTGGGTGCGCTGCTTGCCTGGTATGTCGCGGCGAACCTGCGCTACACAGAGCGGGTCGTGGCGTTGCGCAGTGATGTGCCGCGCGGTGCCGTGATCACCGCGGACGACCTGGTGTTGACCGAGATCCTGCCTGACCCGGTGTTGCTTGCGGTGCCCGCCGCGCAGCTCGACGAGGTGGTTGGTCAGCGGGCTGCGGTCGACCTGTCGGCTGGGGGGTTGCTGGTGCCGGCGGCCTTGGTGGAGACGGTCATACCGGCGCGGGGGGAGTCGGTGGTCGGGTTGGCACTTGGTCCTGGGCAGTTGCCGGTGACGCCGCTGCGTGTGGGGGATCGGGTGCGGCTCATCTCCACCCCGCGCGACCAGGACGACCCACCGGCCTCGGCGCCTGCGATGAGCATTCCGGCCGTGGTGGTGACCGCGGCCACTTCGGAGGTCACGACTGCTGTCCTGGTCGATGTGGTTGTTGTTGAGTCGGACGCCGCAAGACTCGCGGGCTTGGTCGCCACTGGCCGGGTCGCTTTGATCCTGGACAACCTAGGCGGTTAGGAGAGGGGCATCAGCGTGGCGATTCTTAGCCTTTTCTCAGTGTCGGGGGCGCCGGGGGTGACCTCGATGACGCTTGCGCTTACCCTGGCGTGGCCTCGTCCGGTTGTCCTTGTCGATGGTGACCCTGCGGCCTCGAAGGCTGTGCTGGCGGGTTGGCTGCAGGGGCGGACCCCGCACGACCGCTCGTTGGTCGATCTGGCGATCGCTCACAGCCACGGTGAGTTGGCTGACGCGCTGGGGGCAGTGATGCTGGAGTTGCCGGGTTCGGCGCGTCGGTGGCTGATACCCGGTGTGCAGTCACCGCTCCAGGCGCGGACGTTCGATGTGTTGTGGCCGGCGTTGCTGGACGTGTTCGTCGACCTGGACGGTTCCGGGGTTGATGTGATCATCGATGCTGGACGGCTGGGTATGAACCATGCTCCGATGAGGGCGATCCGGACTGCAGATGTGGCCTTGTTGGTGACCCGCACTACGTTGCCCGCTGTGGTGGCTGCTGCCGCGTGGGTGCCCGTGCTGTCTGATCTGCTGGAGATCGCGGACTACTCCCGTTTGGGGTTGGGGTTGGTGGGTGCGGGGAAGCCCTATGGCGCGTGGGAGGTGTCGAAGAGCCTGGGGAATCTGCCGGTTCTGGCGAACCTGGCGTGGGATCCGGCCACCGCTGAGTGTTTCAGCCTGGGCAAAGCCACCGGACGGGGCTTCGAGTCGTCTCCCCTGGTTCGTTCGGTCAGGTCGGCCGCCGAGTCGCTGGCTGGGATCGCCGCTTCTCGCCGGGCAGCACTGAGCCAGGAGCAGGTGTAGGCCATGACCGAGTTGGAACAGCGGGTCGACAGTGAGACCGCCGGTTTGGACGAGTTGCCGATCCTCCAGCTTCCGGCACGCAGCCCGCTGGCGGCACGTTTTGCCGTTTCGGCGTCCGAGTTGTCCGCGGCTCTGCAGACACCCGCTGCGCATCCCGAAGACTCGTCTGATGGGGTCGAGACAAGCGGAGACGGTGTCCGTGTCGACTGGGATCTGGTGGATGAGTTGCGCCGGTTGGCCGCTGAGCGGCTGACGACCGTCCTCCGGGAGGAACCAGGAGATACTCTCCGGCAACGCGAGCTGGGTCGCGAGATCATTGGCGACCTGTTACGGGAGCGCGTGCGGGAGTCGATGGTGGCCGGGGTCGCCGAACCGCTCACGCTGGTCCAGCAGCAGCGGGCGGCGAAGGCGGTCGAGGACGCCCTGTTCGGGGCGGGCCGGATGCAGCCGTTGCTGGATCGGGACCAGATAGAGAACATCGAGATGTTCGGCTTCGACAACGTGGTGTCTGAAGACATCAATGGGGGATTGACCGCGGAGGAGCCGGCGGCCCGTTCCGACGCCGATCTCATTGATGCGTTGGCGTTCCTGGCGTCTCGTCAGGACAACGAGCGCGCGTTCTCTGAGGCCCGTCCCTCGCTGAACTTGAGCCTGGAGGGCGAGGCAAGGTTGGCTGCGGTCGCCTTTGTCACCCCGCGCCCGGTCGTTGTGATCCGGCGCCATCGGCTGAAGCAGGTCACCTTGACCGAGTTGGTCGACAGAGGGGCGTTGAGTGAGGGTCTGGCCGGGTTCTTGCGAGCTGCGGTGGTGGCGAACTTGTCGCTTGTGGTCGCTGGTCATCAGGGGGCTGGGAAGACCACGTTGGTCCGGGCGCTGGGGGAGTGCATCCCGGTGCGGGAGAAGATCGGCACGTTCGAGACCGACCGGGAGTTGTTCCTGGACCAGCTGCCGGGCCGCGCCACTGGACGGGTGGTTGCGTTCGAAGCTCGGCCGGGAACGGGTGAGTTCTTGCCGAACGGGCGGATGGCCGGTGAGGTCACGCTGAGCGAGTTGATGTACCTGGCTAAGAGGTTCAACTTGGATCGTGAGATCGTCGGCGAGGTACGTGGCGAGGAGATCATTCCGATGATCCACGCGATGCAGTCGGGGGCCGGGTCGATGTCGACCACCCACGGTCGCAGCGCTAGGCAGGCTTTCAGCAAGCTCATCACCTGTGCCATGGAGGCCAACGTCTCGTTCACCCAGACCACAGCGGCGCGTGCGCTGGCCGAAACGATCGACCTGGTCGTCTACATCCGCCGAGAGGACAGCGACGGCCGCCGCCACCGGTACGTCACCGACGTGATTGCCCCCGGTTGGGTGAATGACGGCGCGTCGGGTCATGTGGACTTCACCGAGATCTACCTTCCAGGTCCCGACGGGCGAGCGGCACCGCACACCATCTCCGATGAGATGTCTGACCTGCTCGCCCGGAACGGCTTCGACGCATCTGGTTTCCATCGGGAAGCTACCAAGCACCTCGAGGACGGCGGGCTGCGATGAACCTTCCGCTGCTTGCCGCGCTTGCCGCAGTGTTCGTGCTCGGCGGGACCCTCCTGGGTGTCGCCGGTCTGCAGTTGCGAGAGACCGCACCGCCCCGGACCCGCGTGGTTCGACCGGTGTCTCGGCAGGACAGGGTGTCGAAGCGTACCCGTCGGCTGGTCGCCGGTGGCGCGACTCTTGGGGCACTGGTGGGTGTGGTCACAGGGATGTGGGCAGCGGTGATCATTCTCCCGGCCCTCCTGGTCGGTCTGCCGTACCTGCTGGGCGGTACGGGCGAGAAGGCGGCGATCAGCCGAATAGAGGCGATTGAGGAATGGGTCCGCACCCTGGCCGGTTCGCTCAGTGCTGGGGCCTCGCTCGAACAAGGTCTGCAAACGAGCCTCCGCTCCGCACCGGCCCCGATCCGAACCGAGATTGCCACGCTGGTGGCGCGGATCAGCTCGCGGACCGGCCTGGCTCGCGCGCTGCGAGGGTTCGCGGATGATCTGGACGATGTTGTGGGCGACAAGGTGGTGGCGGTGCTGCTGTTGGCCTCTGAACGCCGCGGCGCTGCCCTTGCGGGAGTGCTGGACGACCTGGCGTCGTCCATTGCCGATGAGGTTCGGGCTCGCCGGGTGCTGGAGGCCGAACGGGTGAAACCGCGTACCACCGCCCGTTGGGTGACTCTCATCTTTGTTGCGGTACTGACCGGCCTCGCCTTCACCGGCGACTTCGTCGCTCCCTATACCGCACCGCTCGGACAGCTCGTGCTCGTGGTGCTGCTGGCGTGTTTCGGACTGATCCTCGGCTTGATGCGGCGCATGGCCAGCACCGACAGAACCGCCCGGTTCGTCGGCGCCCACATCAGTGGACGGCGTCCATCATGACAACCGGGATCCTGGCCCTGCTCGGCGGTGGCCTTGTCGGTCTAGGGCTGGCGACCGCCCTGTTCGCAGTCGCACCAACCCACCCGGACCTCCGCGAGTTCCTCACCCGCGTGAGCACCACCAATCGACGCCAGGCCACAGCGGCACCGGCAAACCTCAAGGAGCAACTGGGCTTGTGGCTGGTGTTGCATCTGCCACTAACCCGGCTGATCACGCCGCCGGAGACAGACCTGGCTCTGCTGCGCCGGCCCGTGCACCGCTTCTATGCCGACAAGGTCCTGTTCGGCATAGCCGGGCTGTCGTTCCCGGCACTGGCCACGGCACTTCTGGCCCTCCTCGGTCTGCACCTGCCCCTCGCGATTCCCCTAGGCGCAGCGCTGATCGCCGGCATCGGGATGAGCTTCCTGCCCGACCACAGCGTCCGAGACGACGCAAGAGCCGCACGGGCCGAGTTCCGCCATGCGTTGAGCGCCTACGTCGATCTGGTCGCGATCGCCCGCCACTCAGGCGCGCAGACCCGCCAAGCGATGGAAATGGCCGCCCGCACGGGCACTAACTGGGTGTTCGAGCGCATCAATGAGGAACTAGTCAACTCGCGCTTTGCCGGCCGCTCGCCCTGGGAAGCGCTGCACAGCTTGGCCGACGAACTTGCCATCACCGACCTGTCCGAGGTGGCAAACATCATGCGCACCTCCGGGGAGGACTCCGCCTCGGTCTATCGAACTCTTCGGGCCAGGGCCGCCGCAATACGCGACGACCTGCAGTCGGCTGAGGTGGCGAAGGCCAACGCGGCCAACGAACGCCTGATGATGCCGCTGGGGCTGCTCTTCATCGTGTTCGTCCTCGCCCTCGGTGCCCCGGTACTGCTACGCGTGATCGGAGTAGCACCGTGACTCTCGACGGCCGTTGTCTTCTGACCGCACGTCTTGTGCTCAGCCGTATCGACCACGGCCAGCGGATCCCGGCTGTTCTGCAACCTGGTAGCCGATTCCCTGGCAAGCCCTCCCAAGACGACCGGCAACACGTCGGCCGCCCCTTGTGACCCTATCCGGCACACCACCAACAGTCCTGATCAGAAAGGCGCCACAGCCATGAAGTGGTTCATCGCACTACAGATCATCATCCATGTCGTCATCCCACGCCGGCTCACCCAACTGAAGGTGAGGAACGAGCGCGGCTCGTCCACCCTGGAACTGGCCATCATCGCCGGCGCCCTGTTTGTCATCGCCGTCGGCGTGGTTGCGCTCATCTCGAACGCAACCAACTCCAACGTCTCCAAGATCACCGGCAACGGATAGAACGGGACGCGGTTCCGATGGTGCGCGAAGCCGGAGGGCCGATCGGTCGTGAGCGCGGCTCCACAACCCTGGAGCTCACGATCATCGTCCCAGCCCTGCTGCTGGTCATGGCCAGCATCTTCCAGGCCGGGCTCTGGTTCTTCGCGCGCGAAGTCGTCCTCGCCGCCGCCGAGGAGGGTGCTCGGGCCGCTGCCGTCGAAGACGGTGACGCCGGAGCCGGGACGCAGAAGGCCAGGGAGTTCGTGGACCGCACCGCAAGCAATCTCGTCGACAACGTGTCGGTGTCCAGCCGGCGCACCACCACACGGGCAACCGTGACCGTCTCCGGCCGCTCGCTGTCACTGATCCCGGGCGTCGACGGGTTCACCATCACTCAGACAGCCACCTTCCCAGTGGAGCGAATCACATGAGGAACCGTGACGAGCACGGCTCGGCGACTCTGGAGGCCTCCGTCCTGGCCCCGGCGCTCTTGGCGATCATGCTCATGATCGCGGTCGCCGGGAGAATCGCCATCGCCCACCAGTCGGTGGATTCCGCTGCCGCTGCCGGCGCACGGGCGGCATCGATCTCACGCACACCAACAGCCGCCAACACCGATGCCAACACAGTCGTCAACGCAACCTTGGCCAACCAGGGCATCGCCTGCATCACCCTCGACATCACCAATGACCTGACCGGGTTCAAAACTCGAGTCGGCGAAGCGGCGTCGGTCACCACCACCGTGTCCTGCACTGTCAGTCTGGCCGACCTCACTGCAGCCGGAATCCCCGGATCGGTGACTCTGACCGGCAGCGCATCCAGTCCGCTTGACCAGTTCAGGGAGAGATCATGAACACCGTCAGAATTCCTGGCCGCACAGATGAGCGCGGATCGGTGACCTTGTGGGTCGCGGTCATGGTCATCGCGTTCTTCATGGTGGTAGGGCTCGTTGTTGATGGCGGAGGCAAGATCCGAGCCACCCAGGAGGCTGACGCGATAGCCAGGGAAGCCGCCCGCTCTGCCGGCCAAAGCCTCACCCGCAGCGCCCAGGCATCAGGCGACAGAGCAGTGACGCTGAACATCCCAGCCGCGAGGTCAGCAGCCCAGAGGTACCTGTCGGCGGCGGGCGCGACCGGCACCGTATCGGTGGACGGTGCGACGATCACCGTGACCGCCACCATCACCTACGAGCCGATGTTCCTGACCGTGCTCGGCCCGATGACCGTCACAGGCAAAGCAACAGCCCGCACCGCAAAGGTCTTTGAGGGAGAGGAACAGTAGACGATGCGCACAACGTGGATACTCAGCATCGGATCAGCCGCACTGATGGCAGCGCTCCTGGCCGGCTGCACCCCACCCCCAGAACCCACGCCGAGCCCCACCGTCACGCCAACGCCAAGCACGACAGAGCCGACCGTGTCAACGCCGACGCCCACACCTTCGGAGACTACGACGCCCACGCCCACGATGAGTGCGGAGCAGGAGGCCGCTCTTTCCCAGACGCGAAGCCTCCTCACGGCTGCTGACAAGTTGGCGACGCGTCCAGCGAAGGAGTTCAGCCAGAGGGTGATCACGGAGACGCTGCAACCGTTCATGACGGGCGAGATGCTGACCTTCTATCTCAACGGTTTCAGGGATCTGGCCGATCGAGGAGTGCACGAACGGGGGAGTGCCGTCGAGGTCTGGAGTGAGGCTGCTGCCCCGACGAAGCCCGAGGAGGGGGTTGTCTCAGTCCTGGTAACCGTATGTCGGGATCAGCGCGGAGTCGAGGTCGTCGACGCCAAGGGCAATGTTCAGAAGGACGACTACCCAGACTTCCTAGCCACCAGTTTTGACATGCGGGATGTTGGCCCGAAGAACACCTTCGTCCTGTGGCAGGACGCCTTTGTCTCGGATAGTTGCGACCGATGACCATCCGGACCATGAGGCTCGCCGTGATCTTTGCAGCAGTCGTGACCGGTGTCGTGATCTGGCCCGCGCCGGATGCCCACGCCGCGGGAGGCTCGGGCGGTGACTGCATCCGGAACGTCAAGGGCGAGATGGTGTGCACCGCGAACCACGAAGATGGAGAGAAGACGCCATCGGCTGGCGAAACCTTGGTGAAGAAGAAGCCGTCGTTGCCGGCGTGCAGGCTGGATACGGACTTCGACAATGTGGAGCAGATCCGTGATGCTGGGGAGGATCCGGCTGACTTCGTCCAGATCAGGTGTGTGTTCTCGGCCTCGGATGGGACGACCTGGTTGGTGTGGCGCAGGCGCGCTCAGACCGACCCTGAGGATGTCGCTCGGTCGCTGTTGGCGTCGATCAACTTGTCTCCGATTCGGATCGGGATGGTGCCTCGTGAGGGCAGGGATTACATGGGCACGGTGGGTACCCCGGTGTGGATGTGGGTCGATGATCCGGATGCTGCGACGTGGGGGCCGAAGTCGGCCTCCGATGCAGGTGTCAGCATCACTGCCGTGGTGTCGAAGGTGGTGTGGGACATGGGCAACGGCGACCGGGTCACCTGCCAGAAGGGTACGGAGTGGCGGCCGAAGAACGGCATTGATGAGTCCCCGACGTGTGGCTACGTCTATGACAAGCAGGGCAGGTACACGATCACGGCGACGGCGGTCTGGACCGCTTCTTGGCAGGGCCTGGGTCGGTCGGGAACCATCCCGTTCACGCTGGACAGCGACCGCCAGTTGACGGTCGGTGAGTACCAGGTCATCGTCACCGGATAGGTAGGGCGTCCTATGGCTGAGGTTGTTCCTAGCCTGCTTGAGCCCCCGGATGGGTACTTGGACTGGCTGGCCGAAGTGAAGGCGAAGGTTGTCGCGGCGCGGCAGCGCGCACTTCTGGCGGTCAATCTGTCTCAGCTGGCGTTGTATCGGGAAATTGGCCAGGGGCTTCTCGACCGTCAGGAGGCGCAGGGCTGGGGAGCCAAGGTGATTGATCGTCTCGCGCATGACCTTCGGACAGCGTTCCCCGACATGCGCGGGTTTTCTGCGCGGAACCTCCGGTTCATGCGTGACTTTGCGAAGGCGTGGCCCGACGACGAGATTTGGCAACGGACCGTTGCCAGATTGCCGTGGGGTCATAACACCGTGCTCCTGTCGCGTCTGAAGACGACTGACGAGCGACTGGCCTATGCGGCGGCAGCGCTGGAGCAGGGGTGGTCAAGGGCGGTACTGGAGCTGCACATCGACGCTCGCACGGTGGAGCGGACCGGACAGGCTCTGACGAACTTCGACCGGACACTGCCTGCCCCTCAGTCGGACCTAGCTCGCGAAGCGTTGAAGGATCCCTACAAGTTCGACTTCCTTGGGCTCGGCAGGGATGTCGAAGAACGCGCGATCGAGCAGGCAATGGTCGACCACATCACCGACTTCCTGGTCGAGTTGGGTGCCGGGTTCGCCTACGTCGGTCGCCAGGTGCACATCACCGTCGGGACGAGGGAAGCGATTCTCGATCTGCTGTTCTTCCACCTGAAGCTGCGCTGCTACATAGTCATCGAACTGAAGGCGACCGAGTTCGAACCTGAGCACATCGGGCAGTTGGGCTTCTACATGGCTGCTGTCGACGGGAATTTGGCCCATCCTGACGATGGTCCGACGATCGGCCTGCTGTTGTGCAAGACGAAGGATCGGCTCGTCGCCGAGTACGCGCTCCGTAACATGTCGGGGCCTCTGGGTGTCGCTGAGTACGACTTGGAGATGAGCCTTCCTGACGAGCTGGCGACCAGCCTGCCGTCGATCGCACAGATTGAGCGCGAACTGGCAGATCCCGACGAGCCCCAGACAGGAGCGTGATTGCCATGAGTCTTCTTCGCAGACTCGCGGTCGGCCTTGGGTCGCTGGCCGCGCTGGCGCTTGTCGTGGTGGGCGTTCCGGTTCTACTACTGATGGTTGGGTTCACCCCGGGACGGGCTGGGATCAGTTCCTGGGCTGGCCTGGTGGTTCGGCTTCAGATGCCCGATGATGGCACGCTGTTCGGCTTCATCCTGACTGCCGCGGCGTGGATCGCCTGGGTGTACCTGGTGGTGGCCATCATTGTGGAGGTCGCGGCCGCGATCCGCCGGATCCCGACGGTCCCGCTGCCGGTACTGTCGCTGGGTCAGATCCCGGCCAAGAAACTGGTCGCCGGTGTCGCGCTGCTGTTCATGGCCACCCCCGCGCTGGCGGCCACAGGCCCGGCCACGCCGGCCTTCGCCTCGCCACCATTGATCCCACCATCCACCGACGCGGTGGCCGCTCAGGTTGTGACCGACTCACCCGAAACGCGAACCGTCTCGGTCAAGCGCGGTGACTCGCTGTCGAAGCTGGCACGCGAGCATCTGGGTAACAGTGGTCGGTGGGATGAGATCTATGACGCCTCTATAGGGATCGTCCAGCCGGGTGGAAGGCACCTGACCGATCCGGACCAGATTGACATCGGCTGGACGCTGAACATCCCCACTACCCGCAATGCTCCGACTGACGACGACGGGCTGACCACGGTCACGGTCAAGCGCGGCGACACCCTGTCAAAGCTCGCCGCCAAGTACCTCGGCGATGCCGGGCGCTGGGACGAGATCTTCCAGGCCTCCGCCGCGATAGTGCAGCCGGACGGCAAGCGCCTGCGCAACCCCGACCACATCGAGCCGGGCTGGACGCTCCACATCCCGACGTTGCCCGCCGTCGACGAAACACCACCGGCGACCGCGGATCCCGCACCACCGACCACCGCTACGCCGGAGACCAACGAGCCGCTCGAGCCTTCGGCGACACCGGCGACGGACGCTCCCTCGATGTCCGCGGGGGCGTCGGCGTCGGCACGCCCGGTTCCAGCGTCCACCGCGACGCCGACTCCGACCTCCAGGGCGGCGCAACCCACTCCCGCCCCGGTAGAGACCGCGAGTGCAGATACGGTGCCGGAGTCCGCGGAGGTCCATGAGCCGGACTCTCCAGCATGGCTGGTGGCTGGCTTGTCCGGAGCGGGTGCCCTGCTGGCAGGGTCTTTGTGGCTGTTGCTGAGCCGCCGTCGCCGGGTGCAGTTCCGGGCTCGCCGCCCGGGCCGGACGATCATGGTGCCACCCGTCGAGCACGGCGCGGTGGAGAAGACGCTGATGCGCGACGGCGGCCCGACCGCCGACGTGATCCTCCAAGTCGATCAAGGGCTGCGGCGGCTGGCGACGGCGATCGCAACCACCGGAGGACAGCTGCCGGCACTGCTCGCTGTGGACGTCACCCCGACGGCGGTGGCGGTCGCGTTCGCCGGAGAGGTCGACCTGCCAGCCCCGTGGCAGACGTCCAGGGAGCGCACGAGTTGGTGGATCAGCCTGGGTGAACTGGCTGCCACCGGCGGCTTCGATCCGGACGGGCCGCCGCCCTGGCCGCAACTGGTGACGATCGGCCGCGACGACGACGGCATCTGGCGGCTGCTGAACATGGAAGCCCTCGGTGTGCTCAGCCTGACGGGCGATCCTGCCCGTGTTGCCGACCTGGCCCGCTACCTCGCCGCCGAACTGGCAACCGCCCCTTGGGCCCGCGACCTCACGATCGACTGTATGGGGGTGTGCGCCGAACTGAAGGGGCTGAATCCGGTCCGGCTGACCGTCCACGACCCCGGCTCCGACGCGGTTGACTCGTTGACTACCGGGGCAATGGCTGTGTCAGAGCGACTGGACGGGGTTGGGTTGGACCGGGTCGAGGCCGCTCGGGTGCGGCTGGCCGGGGAGGACCTGTGGGAGTCGCGGGCCCTGATCATCGACACCGGGTCAGACCGCCAACAGCTCGCGGCGCTCACTGGCTTGGTCATGGGGCAGCCGGGTCGCACAGCAACCTCGGTGCTCCTTGTGGGAGCCAACCAGCAGGCCGACGGTGTGGAGCTTCTGGTGGACGCGACCGGGCGAGTGGAGATTCCCACACTGGGTCTGAGCCTGGCGGCCAACGGCCTCACTGCGGCCGAGGCCCGTGGTTGTGTCGCGGTGATGGCCGCCGCCGACGAACTTGACGATGTCGAGGTCGGCGTGGACACCGATCCGGCTGAGCCATGGCAGGAGTTGTGTGACGCGGCCGGGAACCTGCGGAGTGAGGTGACGCTACCGCGCGGTACCGCGGTGGTTGGCGAGGATACCTCGACAATGCTCCCCGAGGCCGACGAACGGTATCTGGCTGTGGCGGCCGCGACTGTCGAGGACCTGTCAGTCATGTCGCCAGTGGTCCCGGCCTCGACGCGGGACCGGATCGAACGTGCGGTGTCGAGCCTCGATGATGATCTGGCCGCTGGTACGACGCGTCGTGCCTGCGGCCCCGGCTGCAGATGCTGGGGCCGTTGAAGGTGCGGCCCGGAGTGGGCGGCAAGGCGCAGAAGGTGGCCAAGCGGTTCTCGTTCTACAGCGAGATCGTGGCTTTCCTAGCCGAGCATCCACGGGGTGTGACCACCCAGGAGGTCATGGCAGCGTTTGGACAGAGCGAGACCCGGATCTCCAAGGACATGTCCAATGTGAGGGAGTGGTTGGGCGTCAACCCGCGAACCGGCCGGTCCTTCCTGCCACCGGCGAAGGATCATCCCGAGGCGCTTCGCCGGGGCGTCGGTCTGTACCTGGTTGAGGATTTGCTGGTGGATGCTCACCTGTTCCGGAAGTTGCGCCAGCGTGCGAAGGCCCGCAGTGGTGATGAGGCGCTGCGGGATCTGCTGGAGGCGCTGCGGCTGGTCCAGGGCGCCCCGTTCGACGGGTTGCGCAACGGAGGGCACACCTGGCTGGCGGAGTCCCGCACTGACCAGAACCTCCATGTGGCAATCGCTGACGTCGCCCATGAAGCGGTGACCGCTGCCCTAGCCGCAGCCGAGATCGGTCCCGCCCGCCACGCCGCTGAGTTGGCCTGGGGGTTGGCACCCTACGAGACCACCGCGGTGTTCGACCTGGCATCGGTCATGGAGCAGGAGGGCCAGAGCGACGAAGCGCAGAAACTCATCCGGGCTATGGCGAACTGGACCGACGACACCGGTGACGGTGGCCCGATCGAACTACCCGAGCGGGCACAAGAGATACTCCGCAAGCATCGCTGGCTGCAACCGACCAAACAGGCGAGCTGACAGCAAGCCTGTCTGCTTCCCGTAACTCTGAGTGGTGGGACCGAGCTTCGTCTCGCGATTGGCCCCTGGACTCTCAAAACGGCACGATTCCTCGGGCGAGCCGCGGTGGCTCCCCTTCGGCATTGCGTCGAGTCTGAGGCGTCAGTGGAGCGACCTGTTCCCAGACGGGGATCTGGAGGTGAATGTGGTTCTGCTCGGCGTCGCGGGCGGTGACCAGGGCGTGGGTGGTTTGGGCGTAGTCGAGCCCGGTGGCGATGGTTGACCAGTCTCCGCGGGCGACCCAGTGTTGGGCGTGGTCGAGCACGCGGAACAGGCCGTCAGGACCGCCGTTGTTGCTGGCGCGGGTGAGGGTGTCGAGGTAGCTGTTGCGCTGAATGGTCGGGATGATGATCCGGTGCTGGCCCGCGACGGCCAGCGCGTTGTTCATCGCGATCCGCGCGGAGCGCCCGTTGCCGTCGAGGAAGGGATGGACTTCGCTGACCAGGAACATCAGGTAAGTCGCTCGCCGGAACGGATCGTCCAGGCCTTCGCCTTCCTCCCATCCGGCGCGCAGGGTGCCGGGTACGAGCGCGGGGGCGACGAACTCGGTCGATCCGGCCCGGTTGGCACGGTTCTTCCACTGCCCCGGCCCGGTGGCGGGGCGTAGCCGCATCATGGTGGCGTGCCAGCCGCGAAGAGCGTCGAGGAAGTCGTCGGCATCACGGGGTGGGGTGCGCATGGCGGGGGAGGAGACGATCTCGAAGGTGCCGGCGATGTCGTGGGCGTCCTCGGGACGTCCGAGATCGGCGCCTTCATAGACAACTCGTTCGGCTTCCTCGACAGTGAACTCGGTACCTTCGATGAAGTTGGAGAAGTAGGCCTCCCAGAATGGGACGGTCGCGGTGTAGCCGCTCATCGTGTCGTAGCGGGCGATGGGCGGCTTGGTGGTGAGTTCTTCGGCGAAGCGCCGGAACAGCATGACCCGGGCCTGGTCGTAGCCCTCTCCGCTTTGGGCGGCGCGCATCGCCCGTGACGGAGTGTCGACGGTGTGGATCTGGGCGCGGGCCGCGGCGAAGAACACGGCGATGCCGGCACTCACCGCCTTGGGTGCGCGGGCGTCGACCTGGGCGAGTAGCTGGTCCGCGCGAGCGGGTTGCTCGCGTTGGACGATGCGGACGATCTGGTCGTGCAGTTGTTCGCGGCTCAGTTTGGTGACGCGGGTGAGGGGCCGCCCGGGATGGTCTTGGGAGTTGTCGATCAGCGCCCGTGCGGGGGATGCGAGGTAGATGCCGGTGCCGAGGTCGATGTCGTCGTCGTCGCGGCGTCCGATCATGTCCGTCCGGACGGTCAGCCCGGGCAGTTCGAGTGGACGTCTGCGCGGGTGGGCGACGTTCAGCTCGCCGTTGATGGGGTTGCCGTCGAAGCCGTTGGCGTAGCTGATCACCGCGCCGGGCATGACCTTGCCGAGGATCGTGCGCCATTGGCCGGCCACGATCTGCTCCGGTGAGCGCACGGTGTCGTCGCTGTAGATGCCTGGCGCGAGCCGCTGCAGAGTTCCGCCAGCGGTGCGTCGCTGCAACTCGGAACGACTGAGGTCATCGCTGGTGAAGATCGCCATTGCTGTGCCGTTCTGTCAGAAACACCCCACCGAGTGTTACGCAATGTCAGAAACTATAGCCCGTTTGGGACGAACTGTCAGAAATGCTGGGGTGGGATCTGTGATCGGAGCCCGCAGGCGGCCCGCGCTGTCGGCGGTGTCCGAGGTCGGCGCATGGTGAGCGCCGTTGGGCTGCAGCCGTGTGGGTTTGTGTAGCTACGGGGTTTCAGGTGGCGGACTTATCTGCGTCGGTCTCCGGTGGCCAGGTGAGTTCCATCGGCACCGACGCATCGTCTCCTGGGTGGGTGAGTCGGTAGTCGGCGACGGCTTGCTCGATGGTGCGGATCACGTCGGATGCTTGACGTCCGACTGCTTCGGCGATGCGGATGGCCTCGCCCACGCTGGCCGGGCCGCGGCTGCCGTCCAGGATGGTGCGCAGGCGCCCCTGGTCAAGCCCTGAGCGCCGGGCGACTTCCCGCGTGCTGCCCTCAAAGTCGTCAACCAACTGGGCCAGGGCCTCCTTGATCAACCGGTCTTCGGGCTGCCACCTTCTCGCGTTCCCCATGGCCCAACTATGACACGCCGACGAGTGCAGGTGAACTCAAATCCTTGACAAAGTGAGTTCACCTGTACTCAATAGAGGTATGAGTACAGGTGAACTCACTTGTTGGGTCTCGCGGGCGCACCCCTGCGCGGGGCGGTTTGGCGACGTGTCGGCGGCGGCGCCGACCCTGCCTGGATCATTCAGAGGGGGCTTGGGGGGTGTGCTGCTGACAAGGCCGGACGCTCCAGACGTGCTCAGCTGGCATCCCCTGCCGGCAACCCGCGTCTTCCCGTTGCCAGCGAAGGAGGGGGGTGGTGCTGACAAGGGATTTTGCCTCGCGGCGTCTGACAGGCAAGGCGTTCCATCTCATGCGACAGGCGGCTTCCGGAGGGGGGCCGGCTTGGTGGCCTCGCCTGGTCGGAATGACTGGGAAGGAGCGGGTCGATGAGGCTGGAGAACAATCTCGAACTGGATGAGGAGCGCATCCGGCAGCTGTTGCGGCTGCACTGGGAGCGCTGGGCTGGACAGGTGCCGGTCCTCCACTGCGTGCCCATCCCTGAGGAGCTGGCGGCGTGGCGACGGGCCGCGCCCGCTGACGAGGTCGACCAGGTGCTACGTGGTCTGGCCGAGTTGGCGGCGACCGACGGTTTCGATGACACCGACGCTGCCCGGGTGTTGGCCTGGCTGATGCTGCCGGCAGCGGGTGCGTTGGCTGCGGAGTTGCGTGGACGCGATGTCGCGGAGCACTTGGCGGCACGGCTGTGGATCGCGGTACGCAGCCATCCCTGGGCGACCACGGGCAAGGTGGCGGCGAACATTGCCGGGCGGGTGCGCAGGGAGGTGCTGCTGGATCTGGACTGCGCCACGCAGTTGGAGAACCACGACAAGACCCAGGCACGCACGATCCCAGCGTCCCCTTACGTCGCGACCCTCAGTCTGGTGGTCGATCCTGACGAGCAGCTGCCCGACGCGGCCGAGGACGTCCTGACTGTCTTGGACTGGGGCTGCGCCCACCAGGTGATTTCCGGGTCGGATCGCGACCTCCTCCTCGACGTTCTGGCGGCGGCCGGCCTGGAGGAGGGGACCGGCACTCGATGCCAACCGCTGCTGGGCGACAAGGTCTCGGCCCGGGTCGGCGCGCGGCGCGGCGTGACTGGCCGGACAGTGCGCCGTCACACCAAGCGGGCGATCGCGGCTCTGGCCGCGGCTGTGGGGGAACTGGGGCGGGCCGGGGTGACCGGACTGGTCGCATGACCGCGGTCCTGTCCAAATCGACACGACCTCACCTGCTTAGGCAAGCAGAGGAGGTGCGCGACATGACCGACGGCATGGCACCAGAGGTGGCCCGGTTGCGAACCGTGGTCGGCGAGCAACCGGGCCTGATCCGGGACCAGGTGATTCCAGGCCACCACCTGCGCGTTGGGATCCTGAGGCGGAATGGGGTGTGTCGGCCATGACTGCCCTTGTGGCTGTCGAGGAACTGCGCCGGGCCTATGCCGCTGCGCGGGCCGGCGCCTTCCGCGACCGAGACTGCCATGCGGCCAGTGCTACCACCCCACCTCCTGTAGGCAGCTGGACGGCCGCTGAGGGGGAACGGGTTGTGTTGGTGGCCCCGTGTTCGCAGGGTGCCGGTGCCTCCACGGTCGCGTTGGCGATTGCGACCGCCGCGGGGGCTGCTCGGGTGGTGGAGTGCTGCACCGCTTCGGCCTCCGCGCTTGCTGGTGCTGCCGACGCCGAACTCGGTAGAGCCTCGGATGGGTGGGTTGAAGGCGCCCGAGGTGAGGTGCTGCTGCAGCGGCGGGGCGACCGCGTCGCTGGGCCTGCTGATCTGCCTTCCCCGCCGCCGGGGTCTGTCTCGGTGACGGTGCTGGACTGCGGTTGGGCTGCCGAGGACCTTCTTGGCAGTCGTGGCTGGCTCGGGGACCTGGCGCGCACCCTGAGCACGGTGGTGCTGGTGGCACGGCCGACGCTGCCTGGGTTGCGCCGAGCGGAGATCACGCTGGCGCTGGTGGGGGCCGAGCGCGCTCACCTGGTGCTGGTCGGGATGCACCCCCGCCGGTGGCCCCGCACGGTTGATCGCGCCGCCGGGCCGCTGACGAGGCGGCTCCGAGCCGCCGGCCGCATCACATGCCTTCCGTTCCACGCCGGTCTGGCTGTGACCGGCGTCACGTCTGAACCGTTGCCGGTCGGGGTTCTCCGTGCCGCTCGGTCTTTGTTCGTCGTCCTCGAAGGAGCGCTGCCATGACCTTGCCCACCGCTTTCGCCGCGGCCATCCACCACCTGATAGGTGGGGCCAGCCCGTTGCTGGTTCCGCTGAAGATCTGTCCCAAGGCCCCCGCTGGCGCCCAGCAGTACGTCGATGACCTCTCCGGCTACGTCCTGTTCGGTGTGCTCGCCATCTTCGGTATCGCCGGTGCAGTCTGTATCGGCGCGATCGTGCTGGGTCGCGTCCTCAGAATGCAGCACATCTCCCAAGGCGGCGTGGTCGGGCTCTTCGTGGTGCTGATCTGCGCGGTGGTGTACGTGCTGTTCCCCGACGTTGTCAACGACTTCCTCGGCACCGGCTGCATCTAGGGATCTTGCGATGTTCCGCCGCACCCGCTCAACCTCGACCGAGGCCGTACCGTGGAGCCGTCCCCGGCTCCTGCTCCTGCTCGGTGCCGTGACGGGTTTCACGCTGCTCCTGGTCGGGGGGTTGATCTTCGCCGGATGGCACGCATTCGTTGCGACCCCGGCTGACAGCGACGTTGACATCCCGGTCAATCCTGGCCCTGCACCCCACTCGGACCCAGTCGCAAGCCGGGACCAGATCGCCGCCCAGCCGATGCTGACGGTCGGCCGGGACGCCTCCTACACCCCCGACCCAGCGCTGATCCCGGCCGGAGTGATCCACATTCCACTGCCGGTCGATGGACGCGGTCCTGCCGGGGTCGCGACAGGTCTGCCACATACCCCCGAGGGTGCGGTCGCCCAACTCGCCGCGATCGAACAGCAGGTGCTGGAGGCGATGAGTCTGCCAGTCGCCCGACAGGTGTGGCAGGCATGGACGCTGCCCGGGGCTCCCGCGTTCGAGCAGTGGGAACTGACCCATAGTGTGCAGAGCTTCCTCGCCTCGGCCCGTCAGGCCGGCGATACCAAAGACACCACCACCGTGGTGACCGCCACTCCGGCGGCCGCCCTCATCAAGGGTGTGGATGGGCCGGACTGGGTGCTGGCTTGCGTGCTGCTGGATGTGCGGGCAGTCGTGGTCATCGAAGCGCGCATGGGGTACGGCCACTGCGCTCGGATGGAGTGGGCTGAGGGCCGCTGGCAGATCGCCTCGGGCGAGGCACCCGCTGTCGCTCCGTCGACGTGGCCCGGCTCGAAGCTCGCGGTCGAGGCCGGCTGGCTCACCTGGACCACCGACGAGCGGCAGGGGTGAGTCGCGGTGTTGCCCTTCAACCCCTTTGACATGTTGGGTTCGACGGCCGCCAAGGTCGGCGCCGATGTTTGGACGGCTGCCTGGTTGTCGGTCTGGAACGGCGGGCTGTGGGTGCTGCAGTTCGTGTTGGGCCTCCTGGACGACTGGCTCACCCCCGACCTCGGCGAGGCCGGACCCGGCCGGTCGCTGTATGAGGTGACCTGGTGGATGGCCGGTGTCTTGGTCGTGGTCGTCGGGATGTGGCAGATCGGCGTCGCCCTCCTGCAACGCGACGGCCGCGTGCTCGGTCGCCTCGCGGTCGGGCTGGGCCAGTTCATGATGGCCTGGGTGCTGTGGATCGGCTGGTGCGCAGCCGTGGTCGCCGGCGTGGGCGGTATCACCCGCGGGGTGATGAAGACGCTGCTGGGAGTGGACAGCTGGTCGGCGTTCCAGCCCTGGCAGCCGTTCGAGGTCAAGGACGTCGCCGATGGAGGCGTGGCCGTCGTGCTCGGCCTGATGGGCCTGCTGATGTGGATCGCTGCCATCGGGCATCTGGTCGTGATCCTCGCCCGGGATGCCGCCTTGCTGATCCTGACCGCGATCACCCCGGTCGCCGCCGCTGGTCTGGTCGGCGAGGGCACGAGGGCCTGGTTCTGGAAGAGCGTGCGATGGTTCCATGCCGCAGCTCTGACCCCGCTGTTGGTGGTGATCGTCACCGGCATCGGCATCCAGTTCGCCGGTGGCACCGCCGCCGGGCACACCAGCAGCATCCAGACCTCGATCGGGTCGGCGGTGCCGTCGATCATTGTGATTGCGATCTCGGTGGTGGCTCCGTTGGCGTTGTTCAAGATGCTGGCGTTCGTCGATCCCGGGACGAGTTCGGGTGCGTCGATGCGGGCCGGAATGTCTGCGGCGGGCGGTCTGCAGGGGTTGCTGCGTGGCGGCGCTTCCTCCGGCAACGGGAGTGCCTCGCAGGCTTCCTCGTCCGGCCAGTCGCTGGGAGAATCCGGCGCCGAAGCCGCCACCACCACCAGATTCGCCACCGCTGCCCAAGGGGTGGCCGGCGCGCTCGGCCCCGTCGGCGCGGGAATCGCCGCAGGCCTGGGCGTGATGGCCCGGCTCGGCAGCTTCGGCGCCGCCTTGGGCATCGACGTCACCAACCAAGCAGGCATCGGACACCCCACCTACCAGCCCGACTACCTCGGCGGCCCCGTCGACCTGTCCTACCGCAACAACTGGTCCCAACCCACCTCACCCGACACCGACCGTGGCAGCAGCGGCAGCCCCTCCGAGCCGCCGCCTCCAGAGCGACCGATGCCAACCGCTGAGCCCTCTGGCGCGGCAGCCAAGGTCGCCCCCGAGGCCGCTGAGGCGGCAGCCGAGGCCGGACCGGCTGCCGCGGCGCTATGAGCAGAGACGAGGACGCGCGATGACCATGGTGTACTCCGATTACTCCAAGGACCGGATTGGCTGGTTCTTCGGCCTGTCTGCGTGGAAGCTGGCCGTGCTCGTCGCGGCTGGGGCGCCGATGGTGGTCGCCCTGCGCGACCAACGCTGGGTTCTGCTGCTGGGGTGGGCCGCCGGATGGGCGCTGCTGCTGTTCCTGGTGGCCGTGCCGATCGCCGGCCGTTCTTCGACCAGCTGGCTGGCCGCCGTCGTCCGGTTCGGGCTCGGCAGAGCCTTCGGGTGGACGTCGTGGCGCAGCCGAGCCGCGACCGGCGTCAGAGTGGAGAGCGCCGACCTGCCGGGGGTGCTGGCCGGTATCGAAGTCCACGATGGCCCCCCGACCGGGCCTTCGAACACCCGGGTCGCGATCATCCAGGATCACGCCGCGGGCACCTGGGCCGCGACCGCCGCGATCGTCCACCCCGGTCTGGCGCTGGCCGACCCGGCCGAGCGCGCCCGCCACGGGGCCGGGCTGACCGCTCTGCTCAATGCCTGCGCGCGCACCGAGAAGATCAGCGAAGTGCTGTTCGTGATCCGGTCAGCACCGGAAGACGGAGCCGAACGCGAACAGTGGCTTCACGCCCACACCAGGGCCACCGCGCCCCCGCTCGCCCGGACGATCAACGAGCAACTGGCCCAGACGCTGAGCCGAGCCGGGCTGGCCACCGAGCTCTACATGACCATCGTCGCCACCGAGGCACGCCTTGCTCGCGACGCCCGCGAGTTCGGCTCCGGGATCGACGGACGCGCCCGCGCCCTGGGCATCTTGATGGCCGAAGTCGAAACCCAACTCCGCGACGGTCTGCAGATGACCGAGGTCACCTGGCTGACCTCCCCGCAGCTGGCGACCGCGGTTCGCACCGGATTCGCCCCCGGCGATCGTCCTGGCATCATCGCCGCACTGGCAGAACATCTCGCCAGCGAGAGTGTGAACGCCGACGTCCCCTGGGCGCTGGCCGGACCGTCGGGCGCACAACCTCAGATTCGCTCCTACCGACACGACGCCTGGGCCTCGGTGTCCTCGACCGTGCGCCTGCCCGCCCGCGGCGCGGTGATCGGAGCCCTGATGCCCGTCATCACGCCCACCGAACCCGGCGAGCGCCGCAGCCTCCTGATCGCCTACCCGATCGTGTCCAGGTCCGCAGCCGAGCACCAGACACAGACCGGCGAGTTCTCCGCCGACATGGCCGAATCGCTCAAGGCCCGCATGGGCATGAAGACCCGCGCCAAAGAACGCCAGAACGCCGCTACCACCCGCCGCCTGGACGCCAAGCTGGCCTCCGGTGACGCTTTGATCCGGCCCTACGCTGTAGCAACAGTCACCGTCCCCGAAACCTCGAACGCCGCCGAGTTCGGCCGCCGCCTGGACGCCTCCATCCGGCGCGCCGGCTTCGTCCCGCAACGCCTCGACATCGCCCACGACGCCGGGTTCGCCGCCAGCAGCATCCCCCTCGGCATCAGCCTCGCCCGAACCGGGAACCGGCGATGAGCCGCACAGGTCGGGGCGTCGACCAGCTGCTGTCCGACTTCGGCCACGACCTACCCGCCCTCGCGCCGCCGCCGAGCCCCGAACGCGAACCCCGCCTGTTCCGATCGGCCCCGGCCCGTGGCCCGGCGCAGGCGGGCTACGGCTGGTCGCCGGCATCAGCGCCGGTGTCAGTGTGGCGGATGAGCGCCGACCAAGCGCCCGCGCTATGGCCCCCTTTCCCGGCTCCAGCGCTGGCACCGCACGGTGCCCACATGGGAATCGACTTCTGGTCGGCTGCGAACTTCTTCTCCGACCCGGCCGGATGGGTGCTCGACCCGGCGATACCGGTCACCAATCCGAACCTGTTCGTTCTCGGGAAACCCGGTCAGGGCAAGAGCGCAACGGTCAAGGCGTTCTGCCTGCGCATGACCGCGTTCGGCTACCGGATCCTGATCGTCGGTGACCCCAAAGACGAGTACGAATCGCTCTGTTTTGCGCTCGGTGCGGAACCGATCGCGATCGGCGAGGGGCTGGGCAACCGCATCAACCCACTCAGCCTCGGACCTCTCGGGCAGGGCTGGGACCAGCTGCACGCCGAGGAGGCCCGGCTGCGCGCCACCGTTATCTTCGCCCGCTGGCTCACCCTGATCCGCGGACTGGTCGGCTCTCAGAAGATCGGCGAGGTCAACGTGCCCTTCGGGCCGAGTGAAGAGACCGTGATCAGCGCCGCGCTCGCTACCCTCACCGGCTACGACACCGGAAACACCACCCTGGGTGAGACGACGATCCCACAACTGTGGCACCTGCTCGACAACCCCCCTCGCGAGCTGGTGGACGGCTGTCACTACGCCTCCCTGCAACACTTCCTGGACTCCACCCGGCTGCTGCGCGACGCCCTCGGGATCCTCGTCAACGGCACCCTCAAAGGCCTGTTCGACGGACCCACCACCATCGACCTCGATTGGAATGCCCCGATCCAATCGTTGTCGCTGTCACGGCTGGAGGGCCTGGGCGACGAGGTGACGGGAATGGCGCTGATCTGCCTGAACAGCTGGGCACGGGCCATGCGAGAACTTGCCGAACCCGGTGACTCCCGGATCGTGGTCCGCGACGAGTCCTGGAAACAGATGCGCCTGGGCATCGACGCCATCAAGTCCTTCGACGCCGACCTGCGGCTATCGCGGCGCGACGGCGACATCCAGATCGCCGTCGCGCACCAACTGTCGGACTTCTCCACCGGCGGAGATACCGGATCGCAATCCCGGGCCATCGCCGAAGGGATGCTCCACTTAGCCGACACCAAGGTCCTGCACGGCCAGGACCAGCACCCCGCCGAGCAACTCGACACCGCACTGAAACTCGGACCGATCGCCACCGACGTCATGGTCGGCTGGGCACGCCACGCCCGCGGACGCGCCCTGTGGTGCGTCGGCGACGGACGCTACAAGGTTCAGACCCTGCTCACCCCGGCCGAAATCGCGTTGACCTACACCAACCAGGCACTCAGCGCAGGTCGCGGCCAAGCCCCCGAGGGCGTCCAGAAGGCAAACAGCCCACACTCGGGCGGCGATGGCGGTGTGGCATGAAGACCGCGGTGCTGATCCTGACACCAGTGCTGGTGGTGCTGCTTGGTGTCCCGCTGTTCATGGTCACCACCCTCACCGTGGTGGCCGTCCCGGCGATCGCCGAACAGATACGGATCGACCCCTGCAGCGCGTTCCCCGACCAGGCCAACGTGACCGTGGCGGGTGCCGAAGAAGGCGGGATCGGGTTCGAGCTGCCCAAACCCGGCACCCCCCGCCACCAGTCCCTGACCAGCCCCGCCCAAACCATCCCCGCCCGCATCAAAGTGAACCGCCCCGGCGTGTCCGGAGACTCCAAACCTTGGGAAGGTTGGAGTCATGTCAGGAAGAACGAA
>Ga0102832_1001066_pt1 | contig 25558 bp, 28 predicted proteins | sample EBPBio282013_DNA_FD_88942 | JGI IMG/M metagenome (GOLD analysis project Ga0102832, IMG submission 88942) | Wastewater treatment Type I Accumulibacter community from EBPR Bioreactor in Madison, WI, USA - Reactor 2_5/28/2013_ DNA (Illumina Assembly) | ecosystem: Engineered > Bioreactor > EBPR >... | reverse complement strand
AGCCGATACCATTTTCATTACCACGGCATGTCCTGCGAATAAGTTGGCGCCAAACGTCTTATCGCCCGGGAGATGAGCGGTTAAAGCGGTCTTCGCTGCGGCGGGGTGTGGGCAACGCGATTTCACACCGAGTAGCTATCCGGCAAGGCGAAGGCCATCTTTAAGGCGCGGCTGGCGCGGGGTTGGCGTGGTACTACAACTACATATCTGAGAATGACTTGCTATACAACAAACCGTGGTGGACGGCTTTCCACTTTCAAAGTACCCTCTCGCGAGTTGGCGATTGCTGGAGGGTACTTTGGTTTCCCCCAGAAATCCTCCTGAGAAAAAATACCGGACAGCCTGTCTACAAAATGCGCGATTGGGATACGCATTTCGTGTAGGGGTCGTCCGATGAATCTCAAACCGCATTTTCAAACGGCTTATTCGTGAGGGCGGCCAACAGGAATCAAAACCGGATGATAGATGTCATCCGGTTTTGTTCGCCAACCGCTAGGCGAGGAAGCAAGCGAATGGGATTGATGTTGGACATGCACCGTAACGACGAAGCTGCTCGGCGGTAAGAAGCGGCATAAATTGTCGCGCGTCGCTACCCTTGTAAGGCACGTCAAGCTGATAAGCTGTGCGGTTTACCGTGAATACAAGAATAAGGATGTTCTTGTAAACCCCCAACGAATTAATCATAAGTCAACTATTCGTCTAGCAACCCTTGACGTTTTTTAGACTTAACCCTGCCCTGCCCTACCCTGACCGAATCAAAACCGGATGACAGGTGCCATCCGGCTTTGATCGTTTATCGCAGGAGCGACGGGTTATTTCACAGGGTCGATGGTGTAACCGTACACGTGTGTCCACGGAATACCGTTGAAAATCTTGACGTGGTATTTACCTTCGGCATCGGGGCCAGCGTTGACCTGAATTTCGCCGGTGGTTAGGACGTAGACCGAGACACCTTCAGCCGAGGCCAAGAGCGTGTTTTCGGCAGGATGTTCGGCGACGAACGGCGCGATGTCTTGTTGAGTGATGCTGAACAGGTAGGTGGTGACGGTCGTGCCGGTGTTGGTGTGGAACAAGTCCATCTGCACGTTGCCCTGCTCGTCTTGGCTCTTGAGGAGGGTTACGCCCAAGTCGGTGTCATTGAAGCTGACGTTTTCGTTGTAGTTCACGACCGGTTCAGGGGTCGAGAAAACCTCAACAGGCGGCTCAGGGGTCTGGCAGTTGACATATACCGTGGCAACCTTCGCCTGAGCGCAGGGGTCAAAAGGCGGCGGTGTCGGGGTGGGATCGCAGCCACCCCCCATGGCGGTGATGCTGGTCGGGGCGCAGGGGTCAAAGGGCGGCGGTGTCGGGGTCGGCGGTTCAGGCGCGGGTGGGGTCGGGGATGGCGGCCTCGGGCAGCCAACTTGGGAGCTCATTCTATCGGGTAAGCAAGGATCAGACTGGGCAGCAACGTGACCAAAGACCGAAACCGACATGACTGCCACAATGGCGAGGATAACGAATTTACCGGTGTGAAACTTCATGAAACTTTCCTTCGATAGGCTTGAACATTACAGTTACTTGCGTGTTATTTAACTATAAATTGATTTTGCGCGGATTAAACGACTAAAAATTAACTAAAAATTAATTGATGACATCTATCACCGTTAAAATCCATTTTTTCTCCCGTATATGATGATTTTGTCATATGCCGTCATCGTCAAAAATTTACGTTTTATTCATAAAATTTCAACAAAAAAGAGCAATCATTTGCTCTTTTTGATGTCCAAGTATTGAGGGACATGCCCTGCTCTACCCGTCAAACATGCTTCTCAGTCGTCATCCTCATCATCCATTTGCTCGCGGAGCATCTCATACATGGCCTGCCACTTACCGATTTCGCGGTTTAGGCGTTCGATCTTATCTTCTTTCTCTTTGCCGTCCCGGCGCAGCCGTTCCACCTCTTGCAAGAGACTTTCGATCTGAATCTGGTAGCCTTTGATCTGTGAATAGACGGCGATGGCATTCTCGCCTTCAATCGAGGTGAATTCCGGCGGCAGGTTGCTGTCGATGTCGCCCGCCGCGAGCTTCGCGCCGATCTGCTCGAACGGCACGTTACGGGCGCGTTCAATCTTGATGGTGTTGAGGATCGGTAAATCGTCCATCTGATAGTCGCGCTGGGTACGCCCCTCCCCCAACGCGCCTGCGGAGAAGTAATCGGGGAACATATCCGTCCACATCTTGATCGTTTTCTGGTCAAGATCAAACCGTTTAGCAACTGTTCCTGTTTTCATTCCTGCATTCCTGTTTTATTTGGATTACTTCTTGCAAGTAACTTGAGATAGTAGTATTCTCATAGTATACACGACTTCCCAAGAATTGCACACTATAGTGTGCAGCACATTAAAAGGTTTCATAATGGCTCGACCCAAAAAGCAAACCAAGACCCCCAAGAAGCGCTATGTGCCACGCCAGACGCGCAAGTTCCAACTGCGCCACAACCACCCGATTGATACCCACGTCGGCGAGATTTTAGACTATTCTCGTACTCAGCGCAGGGAAGTGACGGTGATACGGGATGGGGTGCGGCTGCTGTGGGCGCTGGAGAACAACGACCTGAGTGTGCTGTTCGAGCTGTTCCCGCATTATAAGAACCAGTTCGTACCGGATGGCTTGAGCCTGATGGAGCAAATCCAGAAGCTATTCCTGAATTCCCAAGTTTTACCGGAAGCCTCGCCAGCCAAATTGGGGGCAGGGTTGAAAGGGCTGAGTGCGCCGGGCTTCGCGCTGCCGGTGTTTGAGGACGAGGACGACGACCTGCCGACGCTGGTCACTGCAAAGAAGACCAGCAGCAATATCGCTCGTAATTTTCTGGGTGGTATCCATGATTTACAGTAATTGACCGTTAGAAACCATTTGAAGAGAATGAGGGTTAATCGGACGCGCTGTATCGCGTCCCTACAAGAAATTTGCCTCACAATTTCGCATTTCTGTAGGGACAGCATACTGGCTGTCCGGTATTTTCAGAACTTCTCAAATGGTTTCTTACCTGAAAACCTTTTAGGGAGAATGATGAATGTCTGACTACATCGCCAGTGTGGATGCCGGCAACGGTGGAACTAATGCTGTTCTCGCGCAGTCAAAGGGATATAAAAGCTTTTACGAACCATCTGTCCGCGCCGCTGCAACCGGTGAAACATTGGGGTTAGGGAAAACTTGGGAGTTGGAATACGACTATGTGGATTGGGGTGGTCACCGCTATGTAACCGGTGACGATGTGATCCGTGTTTCGCGCCGGCAGCTTGAACGGCACATGGGTGCCAACCGCTACGGCAATGAGTTTCACCAGATGCTCGTCGCACATGCGTTGGCGAGGCTCGGTATCAAATCCGGCACGGTCAATTTAACACTGTTTACACCACCCGGTTTATACAATGACTTGAAAGCCTTTATAAAAGAACGTTTCAGTCAGCGCGGTGGGAAGGTAGAGATTGGCCTCAAGGGTGACAAGAAACCGCGTAAGTTCCAGTATGACCAAATCACAGTCTGGCCGGAAGGATTAGGTGCTGCGGCCTGTTTTGCTCTGGATGACAAAGGCGACGAGACTTCCGCAGATGCGCTCGAAGGCGAAGTGGTTATCCTCGACTTTGGCGCGCATACGCTGGATGCTATACAACTCAGCAACGGGAACTTCAACGCCGAGAGTTTACAACATGCCACATGGGAAGCCGGTGGGGTGCACGTCCACATCCGCGAGCCATTGTTACGAGTGGTTAAAAAACAACTTGGAGATGATGCCCACAATCTAACGGTTGATGATATTGACCGCATTATCCGGCTGGGCAGCGTTAGCGGCGATTATGTGCTGACGGTGGCAGGGTTGGATGCCGACCTCAAACCGCTGCTGGATCGTTACTGCGAACGCTACGCCGAGTGGGTGAGCAACAACATCGCTGACGGGGTATTCGACGGCTTCCGTGGCATCAAGTCGGTGATCCTTGTGGGGGGCGGGGCAGGGCTGATCGAACCTTACTTGAGTAAGCAGACGTGGTATGGCAATAAAATTCTCGACCGCAAAGCCCACAAAACGACGCAGGATGTGCATCCGGTCGATATGAATGCGGTCGGCGGTTTGCGCTTGGCACTGCACCGGCTCAAGGGCGGGTAGGTTAGCTGCTAAAAGAAATCTCCTCTTAAACTCCTCTGTTTGAACTGTTCTCCACAAAAACAAAACCACCCGATGCTGATTTGTCATCGGGTGGTGTGTGTAGGGGACAGAAGATGTCTCCTATAGACGTAAGCGTGAGTTATTTGCCGATGATGAGCGCCTTAAATTCCTGCGTACCGCGTTTCAGGCTTTCCTTCAACATCACGGGGCTGGCGATGAGGCCACCACCACGAACGGTTGCACCGATGACGAGGGCGACGCTGATCAGCACGATGTCCTTGAATACGTACTGGCCTTCGAGCGTCCAGACGAAGGGGAATTGTGACCAGATCAGGTCAGGGCGCAAGACCAACGGCGACATGGCACCGGCCATTTGACCGAGCATCAGAATGACCCCTAAGCGCTGCATCCGACCACCGACGATGTAGCAGATGCCGATGAAGACTTCCATAGCGGCTAAGAAGGGCAGGAACAAGTCCATAGGCAGGAAGGTGATGCTCTGGCGGATCAGGGGTTCTGCCGGGGACATGCCGGGGAAGAACTTCAATGCGCCGAACCAGACGAACACGATACCGACCGAAATCCGCAGCAGCGTTAAGCTGTGCTTGGCGAGCAAGCGGGTGACACTGCGATCAACATTTTCAATACGATTTTGCAACGAAGCGGCGTTCACTTTATTTTTTCCTTTTCATCAACGGTTGTGATGTGCTTTGAAGATGTCCCTATTAAACATCAGCGCGGCATTTTGCTGATCTGGCGGTCGATTGATTTTTGGCTAACCCGATGGACAGACTGTTTTATCCGCCAATGGACGGAGGGCAGGGAGGCATTTAACGCAAAGACGCGAAGGGGCAAAGACCGCAAAGGGCTTTAACACACAGAAAGGCAAATGCGTTTAACCGCCAAGTCGCCAAGAAAAAGGCGGAGAAGAATTCACCACAGAGACACAGAGGGCACAGAGAAATACGGAGGAGATAAACCGCCAAGTCGCCAAGTACGCCAAGAAATACGGAGGGCTTTTAAAGCAAAGGCGCAAAGATTTTTAACACAAAGACTCAATGACCCAAAGGCACAGAGAATTTTCAAAAGTTCTACTTCAATTCTTCGAAGTCATGTAAAGCAATATTGGTTGGTACAGGGTCAAAGCGCGTATACTCGGCGGCATACGTTGAACCATTGAGGGGATAGGACAAACACAGATGGATGTCGGGTTTATTGGTTTAGGGGCGATGGGTTTGGTGATGGCGCGGAACCTGTGCGCGGCGGGACACACGGTTACGGTTTACAACCGCACCCGCAGCAAGGCCGAGTCGCTGGTGGAACACGGCGCGAAGGTGGCAGATGCCCCTGCGGAGGCGTGCAAGGGTGAAGTCGTGATCACGCTGCTTTCGGACGACGCGGCGGTGGCGGATATGGTGTTCGGCAGCGGCGGGGTGCTGAACGCGCTCAACACTCGCCTCGACGCGGCGATGATCGCCTTCATCCTCGACCACAGCGAGACCAAGGTGTTGCTGGTCGACCGCGAGTACCACCGCGTCGCCACCGAGGCGCTGGGCATCGCCAAGGTGCAGCCGCTGGTCGTCGATATCGACGATCCGGAATGCGAGGACCGGGCGCAGATCGGCGACACCACCTACGAGGAGTTCCTGCAGACCGGCGACAGCGCCTACACGTGGGACTACCCGAGCGACGAGTGGAACGGGATCTCGCTGAACTACACGTCGGGCACCACCGGCAACCCGAAGGGCGTGGTGTTCAGCCACCGCGGCGCCACCCTCGCCTCCTACGGCAATGCCACGCAATGGCCGATCGGCCTGCACCCGGTCTACCTGTGGACGCTGCCGATGTTCCACTGCAACGGCTGGTGCTTCCCGTGGACGCTGGCGCTGGTCGCCGGCACCTCGGTCTGCCTGCGCCGGGCGAATGCCGCGACGATCTACAAGGCGCTGGCCGAGGAGAACGTGACGCACATGTGCGGCGCGCCGATCATCATGCAGTTCATCATCGGCGCCTCCGCCGAGGAACGCCGCCCGCTGGCCCGCAAGGTCGAGTTCATGACCGCCGCGGCGCCGCCGCCGGCTGCGGTGCTGGAGGCCCTCGAGAAGGAGAACTTCCGGGTCACCCACGTCTACGGCCTGACCGAGGTCTACGGCCCGGCCACGATCTGCTCGTGGCATGCCGAGTGGGATCACCTGCCGGCGCACGACCGGGCCCGGCTCAAGGCGCGCCAGGGCGTGCGCTACGCCGCCGAGGACGCGGTCACGGTGATGGACCCGATCTCGATGAAGGAAGTGCCGCGCGACGGCACGACGATGGGCGAGGTGATGTTTCGCGGCAACCTCGCGATGAAAGGCTACCTGAAGAACCCCAAGGCGACGCAGGAAGCCTTCGCCGACGGCTGGTTCCACTCGGGCGACCTCGGCGTGCTGCACTCCGACGGCTACATCGAACTGCGCGACCGCTCGAAGGACATCATCATCTCGGGCGGCGAGAACATCTCGACCATCGAGGTCGAGGGCGTGATCATCAAGCATCCCGCGGTCGCCAACGTCGCGGTGGTCGCCAAGCCCGACGCCAAGTGGGGCGAGACGCCGTGCGCCTTCGTCGTGCTGAAGCCGGGTGCGCAGGCCACCGCCGAGGAGATCATCGCCCACTGCCGCGCCAACCTCGCGAGCTTCAAGTGCCCGCGCTACGTCGTGTTCCGCGAGCTGCCGATGACCTCGACCGGGAAGGTGCAGAAGTTCGTGCTGCGCGAATGGGCGAAGCAGGCGTAGCTCGCCCCCGAGGACATCGCCGCGCCACAATCCGCCGGTTAAGCTGAGCGCTTCATGGCCGGCGAATCCACGCTGATCGTCACGACGCGGAGCGGCGTGCGCCCCCTGGGCGTTCGCGGCGAACCGCTGCACAACGCGGCGCCGCAGTTGCGCCGTGTCGTGCGCCGGCGGCTCGGCGACGCGGCGGCGGCGCTGCTGGCCGACCCGCAGCCGCACGAGGACGGCACGGCGATCGACTGGTACGCCGACGGCGCGGGCGAGGTCCGGCCACTGGCCGACCTGCCGCCCGACCGCCAGGCGGCGCTGCAGGTCGAGGTCGACCGACTGCTGGCCGACATCCGCCGCCTCGGCGATTCGCTGGCCGGCGCCGGTCCGCGCGAGGAGATGGGCCTGGTCGGCCTGTCGCTGCAGCTCGCGGCGCGCGCCCCGGCGCCGTCGTTCATCTTCGCGGTCGGTGACCGTCCGGTGATCGTGTGCTGGGGCTACGAAAGGGAATCCGCGCCGACGCTTCTGCCGGTGTCCCGCCCGCCGCCACCGGCTCCCGCGCCCCCGGCCGTTCCCGCGCCTGCTTCCGCGCATCGCCCGGTCCTCGCCGCGCCCGAGCCGCGGTTGCCGGTCTCCGTTCCGGCCGCCGCTGCCGGCGTGCCGTGGTTGCGCACGCTGCTGCTCGCCCTGCCGCTGCTGCTCCTGCTGCTCGGCGCGGCGTGGCTGCTGCGCGAACTGTTGCCGGTCGACCCGGCGCTGTCGCTCGTGACGCGCGAGGGACCGGCCGCGCCGCCGGCCGCCGAGCCGCCGCCCGACCCGCTGCCCGCCCTCAAGGCCGCCTTCGCCGCCGAGCAGTCGCGCGAGCGCGTGCTCAAGGTCGAGATGGGACTGGTCGAGGCGGAGCTGCGCAAGCGCATCGCCGACTGCCGGCCGCCCGAACCGCCGAAGCCGCCGCAGGTCGCGGTCGCACCGCCCCCCGTTCAGCTACCCGTCCAGCCGTCCCCGCAACCGCCGCCGCAGGCCAGGCCGACGCCGCCGCCCGCGCAGCAACCGCGCGCCACGCGGCCGAACGACGACCGCCTGCGGCTGCCGCCGGCGCCGACCAACGACTACAGCTTCATGGCGGGCTGCTGGCGCACCGATCCGTTCCGCCACGAGACGACGCAGCTGCAGCCCGGCGTGTCGTCCTACTGCTTCGACGCCAACGGCAACGGCCAGCTCGAATGGCGGCGCGGCCGCACCGCCTGCCGCACCCGCGCCCAGGCGCGCTTCGAGGGGCCGGTGCTGCGCGTGCGCGACGGTGACGCGAGCTGCAACGACGGGTCGCGCTGGTACGCCGACCAGCTGGTCTGCCGGCGCGGCGCCGACGACGTCGCGCAGTGCAGCGGCACCTCGCGCGGCGCCTTCGGCCCGGTCACTTGGACGGTGAACCTGCACAAGCTAAATTGAGCGGGCCCCTCCGTTCCGAGTGTTCCGTGTCCCTGTCCACGCGCGTGACCTGGCGCAGTCTCCAGGCCGGCGCCCTGCGCATGTTCCTGCCGGGGCTCGCCTCCTTTCCCTTCGGCATCGGCCTCGGCGTCGCCGCCGCCCAGAAGGGGCTCAGCGCCTTCGAGGTCTGGCTGATGAGCCTGACGGTGTTCGCCGGGACCTCGCAGATGGTGGCGCTCGACGTGTGGGCGCACCCGCTACCCCTCGTGGCGATCGCGGTCTCGGTGTTCGTCGCCAACCTGCGCTACTTCGTGATGGGCGCCGCGCTGCAGCCCTACCTGCCGTCGCTGCGCTGGCCCCTGCAGCCGGTGGTGTGGCACTTCACGGTCGACCAGAACTGGGCGGTCAACATCGCCGACTACCGCCGCGGCTACGGCGACCTCGGCAAGTTCATCGGCGGCGGCCTCGTGATGTCGCTGATCTGGTCGGGCTCGACCCTGCTCGGCCACCTCGCGGCCGGCGGCGTGCTGTCGGATCCGACCGCGGCGAAGCGGCTCGGGCTCGACTTCGTGGGCATCGCGGTGTTCGTGGTGGTGGCGGCGATCCTGTTCCGCGGCCGCCGCGACCTCGCGCCCTGGGCGGTGGCGATCCTCGCCGCGCTGGCTGCCCGCCTGCTGCTGGGCGGCAACTGGTACATCGTGGTGGGCGGCCTGGCGGGCGGCCTGTTCGGCGCGCTCCAGGACCTGCGGAAGGCGCCATGACCGCCCATCCCGACACGCTGGTCGCGATCTTCGTGATGATGCTGGCCGCGCTCGCCGCCAAGGGCGGCGGCTTCTTCGCCATGCGCTGGCTGGGCCGTCACCGGTTCGTGACGGCATGGCTGGAGCACGCGCCGGGAGCAGTCATGGTGTCGGCCGCGATCGTGCCGATCGTCCAGGGCGGCGGCGCCTACTGGGTCGGCGCGGCCGCGGCGGCCATCGCCACGCGCTTCCTCGGCGGCTTCACGCCGGGGCTGTTCATGGCGGTCGGCGCCGTGGCGCTCGCCCGCTGGGCCGGCCTGTCCTGACCGGCGGGAAAGGTTGGCGCGCTAGTGTCGCGTCGCGCCGTTACTCAATCGGACGATCTGGTCCTTGATCTGGAGCTTGCGCTTCTTGAGGCTGCAGATCGCATCGTCGTCGGGATGCGGCCGATGGCTTTCGCTGTCGATGGCCTTCTCAAGGGAAGCGTGCTTGGCCTTGAGTGCTTGGATGTGGTCCACGGTGCTCACGGCGACCCTCCGGGCTGGTTGCGGACGACAAACTCTGACTCTGTCCTCGCGGCAAGTCACGCCGAATCGCAGCCTGTCCACCGCCGCGGACACAACGACACAGGTCTTGGATGCTGACCTAGTTGGCGGGACCGACGACGCGGTCGATTTCCTCGGCGAGCAGCGCCGGGAAGGTGGCGCGCATCAGCGTCGCCACCGCGCCGCGATCCCGCGTGTCGGGCGTCACGCCGAGGCACACCGCGTAGACGCCCAGATTGCCGACCGCCGCGCGCAGGCGCTTCTCGACCGGCCGGTCGCGGTCGGCCGGCGGCGTGTGCAACGCCGCGAGCTTCAGCTGCTCGGCGTGCTCGGCCGCCAGCTCGGCATCGGCGACGCGCCGGCGCACCGCGTCGACCGTCTCGGGCAGCGCCTCCGGCCAGGGCCGGTCCTTCAGCAGGCGCCGCACCGCGCGCAGCGGCTTCACGATCTCGGACTGCCAGGCGTCGCTCGCCTTGAGAATGCCGCGCAACCGCTCGGCGGTCAGCGTCGGGCGGCCGGACGCGCCGAGCCAGCAGCAGAAGAGCAGGATGTTCACGTCGCAGCCGCGCCGGTCCTGCAGGTCGAGGCAGGCGTCCGCCACGCCCTCGCCGGCATAGAGTTCGAGCGAGAAGTTCCAGAACGGGTGGGGTAGAAAATCCGACAGCTTCGGTGCTTCCCTTTGGTCGGCCGAAGGGGTACACGGCGCAAGGCAACGTGGCTAGAGCATGAGCATTCCCCCGTCCGAGCCGCTGGACGATGACGCGATCAAGGCCCGGCTGGAGGCCTTGAAAAGCGAGCATCGCGACCTCGACGAGGTGATCGACCGCCTGATCGAGAAGGCACCGTTCGACCAGTTGCAGCTTCAACGGCTGAAGAAGCGCAAGCTCGGCCTGAAGGACCAGATCCTCAGGCTGGAAAGCCAGTTGATTCCCGATATCATCGCCTGAGGATCCGATGGCCAAAACCACCGCCAAACGCCGGCCGGTCGCCAAGCCGGCGGTCGGTCTCATCATGGGCAGCCAGTCGGACTGGGCGACCATGAAGCATGCCGCCGAGACGCTGGAAGCGCTGGGCGTGCCCTTCGAGTCCCGGATCGTCTCGGCCCACCGCACGCCCCGGCGCATGGTGAGCTACGCCACCGCCGCCAAGCGACGCGGCCTCAAGGTCATCATCGCCGGCGCCGGCGGCGCCGCCCACCTGCCGGGCATGACGGCGGCGCTGACGCCGCTGCCGGTGCTCGGCGTGCCGGTCGAGAGCGCCGCCCTGAAGGGCCAGGACAGCCTGCTTTCCATCGTCCAGATGCCGGCCGGCATCCCGGTCGGCACGCTGGCGATCGGACGCGCCGGTGCCATCAACGCCGCGCTTCTGGCGGCCAGCATCGTCGGTCTTGACAATGCCAAGATCATGGCCGCAGTCGAGCGCTGGCGGGCCCGCCAGACGGCCGCGGTCGCCCGGGCGCCGAGCGACCGCTAGGCCATGGCCGTCCCCCAGCCCCTGGCCCCGGGATCGACCATCGGCATCCTGGGCGGCGGCCAGTTGGGCCGCATGACCGCCCTGGCGGCGGCCCGTCTCGGCTACCGCTGCATCGTCTACGCCCCCGAGGCGCACGCGATCGGCGGCGACGTCGCGGCCGGCCACGTCCGCGCCCCGTTCGAGGACACCGACGCGCTGGCGCACTTCGCGGGCCAGGTCGACGTCATCACCTACGAGTTCGAGAACGTGCCCGAGGCCACGGTCGAGGCCTGCCTGCGCCACCGGCCGGTGCGGCCGGGCGTGAAGCCGATCCACATCGCCCAGCACCGGCTGCGCGAGAAGGCCTTCTTCGCCTCCGTCGGGCTCGAGACCGCCGCCTACCAGGCGATCGCCAGCGACGCCGACATCGCCGCCGCGACCGCGCTGCCCGGCATCCTCAAGACCTGCACCGAGGGCTACGACGGCAAGGGCCAGGTCCGCGTCGCCGACCGCGCCGCGCTAGCCGCCGGCTGGGACAAGCTCGGCCGCCGCGACTGCATCCTCGAGGCGCTGGTCGACTTCGCCTGCGAGACCTCGGCGATCGTGGCGCGCGGCCTCGACGGGCAGACGCGCTGCTTCCCGACCGGGATCAACGTCCACCGCGACGGCATCCTGCGCACCACCACGGTGCCCTCGACCCTGCCGCCCGACCTGCAGGCCACGGTCGAGCGCTACGGCGTCGAACTGGCCCACGGGCTCGACCTGGTGGGACTGGTGGCGCTCGAGATGTTCGTGACCCGCGACGGCCACGTGCTGGCCAACGAGATGGCACCGCGGCCGCACAATTCCGGCCACTGGACGATCGACGCCTGTGCCACCAGCCAGTTCGAGCAGCTGGTCCGCGCGGTGTGCGGCCTGCCGCTCGGCCCGGTCGAGGTGCTGGCCCCGTCGCGCATGGAGAACCTGATCGGCGACGAGGCCGACGGCTGGCTGGGCTACCTCGCCGACCCGACGGCGCGACTGCATCTCTACGGCAAGGCGGAAGCCCGCCCCGGCCGCAAGATGGGCCACGTCACCTTCCTGCCGGCCTGACCCCGCCCTTGCCGAAGGACCGCACGCGGGCCTTCAGCTTCTCGAACCGCATGACGTCGTCGATCCGGCGATCGAGGAACTCCCACGTCGCCTCGCTGCCCGCCGACCGGTCGTTCAGCCAGTACAGCAGGGTCGAGGAGTAGACGCCGGCCAGGGTCGCGCGCTTGGTGTAGAAATTGAAGTCGACGCTGGTGTCGCCGGCCGCGTACCACAGCGCGTCGACCGTCCGGTACAGAAGCTTCAGCGCCAGCCCGGCATTGGTCGGCAGGGACAGCAGCGCCAGCGCCCGGCGGGCCGCCTCGCGCTGGCCGGCATGGCGCTCGATGCGCAGCCGCACGGCGCGGCGGATGCGGTCGCGGATCTTGAGCGCCGCCACCCCTTCCCGCTCCATGTCCTCGACGGTGCGCCGGTCGGACCGCTCGCTCAGCCAGGCCAGGATGTCCTGCGGGCCGCCCGGGAACAGCCGCTCGGCCTCGCCGTCGGGCAGTCCCAATTGCCGGCCGGCGGTCCGCAGCGTGGTCCGGTTCCAGCCGTCGAACGACGCTTCGCCGGCCACGGCGTCGGCCAGGCGGTCACGAATTTCGCTGTCCGGATCGGCCGGGTTGGCCTCGATGGGGGGTAATTCGGCGGTCATGCCCCGAATATAGGGCTTTTGCCGGGCTTCCCAAGGGTCTTTCCCTGTGATACCACCGCCGCCTCGAATTGCCCCGGAAACCGTTTCCGGGCGCCCAACCGCGTTTTGGAAGGAAGCGATCGAAGTGCAGGTTCTCGTTCGTGAAAACAACGTCGATCAGGCGCTGCGCGTCCTGAAGAAGAAGATGCAGCGCGAAGGGATCTTCCGCGAGATGAAGCTCCGTCGCAACTACGAGAAGCCCAGCGAGCGCCGCGCCCGCGAGCGCGCCGAGGCGATCCGCCGGACCCGCAAGCTGATGCGCAAGCGCATGGAGCGCGAGGGCTACTAGCCCGCGGACTCCGCACAAGCGTTCAAGACCCCCGGCCTCGTCCGGGGGTTTTTCGTTCGGCCCCGGACTTGCCATAGTGACGGCATGGCCACCCGATCATCCCCGGCTCGCACCAAGCGTCCCTTCACCATCGTCCGCGGCGGCAAGCTGCTCGATCCCGCCCGCCGCAAGGCGGTGCCCGCCGACATCCTGCTGAAGGGCGACACGATCGCCGAGATCGGCCGGCCCGGCCTGCCCGCGCCCGAGGGCGCGACGGTGATCGACGCCAGCCACCGGCTGATGCATCCCGGCCTGGTCAACGCCCACACCCACAGCCCCGGCAACCTCGGCAAGGGACTGGGCGACCTGTGGTCGCTCGAACTGCTGCTGACCGCCAGCCAGTGGATCGGCTCGGGCCGCACGCTGGAGGACAAGTACCTGTCGGCGCAGATCGGCGCGGCCGAGATGGTGCTGAAGGGCTGCACCGCCGCCTACGACCTCGCCGCCGAGTTCCCGCTGCCGACCGTCGAGGGCCTGTCGGCGATCGCCCGCGCCTACGAGGATGTCGGCATGCGCGCGGTGCTGGCGCCGATGGTCGCCGACATCACCTTCTTCGACGCCATTCCCGGCCTGATGGATCGCCTGCCGCCGGCGCTGCAGAAGGAAGTCGAGAGCTTCCGCACTGCGCCGTGGAAGGCGACGGCGCGGCAGATGAAGAAGGCGTTGCGCGCCTGGCCGTTCGAGAGGGTCCAGCTGGCGCTCGGCCCGACGATCCCCCACCACTGCAGCAACGAGTTCCTGGTCGCCTGCCGCGACCTCGCGCGCGAGTTCGATGTCGGCCTGCACAGCCACGTCGCCGAATCCAAGGTGCAGGTGGTGGCGGGTTACGAGCGCTACGGCATGTCGCTGGCCGCGCACATGGACCGCCTTGGCCTCGTGAACGAGAAGTTCACGGTGGCGCACGGCGTCTGGCTCGACGGCGAGGACATGAAGCGGCTGGGCGATCGCGGCGCCTCGGTGGCGCACAATCCCGGCTCGAACATGCGGCTGGGCAATGGGCTCGCGGACATGCGCGGCATGCTGTCGGCCGACGTCAATGTCGGCATCGGCACCGACGGCGCCAACTGCTCGGACAACCAGAACATGTACGAGGCGATGCGGCTCGCTTCCTTCACCTCGAAGGTCCAGGGGCCGGACTGGCAGCGCTGGATCACGACGGCCGAGGTGCTGCGCGCCGCCACCGAGGGCAGCGCCCGCGCGCTCGGCCTGCACAGACAGATCGGGCGGATCGAGCCGGGCTACAAGGCCGACATCGTGTTCCTCGACCTGCACCACGTGAACTGGATCCCGCTCAACGACCCGGTGAACGCGATCGTCCACACCGAGGACGGCAGCGCCGTGCACTCGGTGATGATCGGCGGCCGCATGGTGGTCGAGAATCGCAAGCTGCTGACCGTCGACATGGCGGCGCTGGCCGCCAGGGCCGAGGAGTCACGCGCCCGGCGCGAGAAGATCAGCGCGCCGGCCCGGCGGCTCTACCAGCGGCTCGAGAAGGTCGTTGGCACCTTCTGCCCCGGCCTCGCCAAGGCGCCGCTCCACATCAACCGCTACGGCGCGAGCCACCCGCACCCGCACCCGCATCCCCACGCTCACTGAAGCGCGGCGATCGCGGCCTCGAGTTCGGCGACATCGGTCACCAAGGCGTCGGGCTCCTCCGCCGCCGAGCGGGGCCTCGCCCGCCGCCAGCGCCCGACCCTGAACTGGATGGCGGCGAGGCCGAGCGCCCGGGCCGGCGCGATGTCGGCGTCGAGCCGGTCGCCGACGGTGACGCCGGCCGAGGGCGGCACGTCCAGCGCGGCGCAGGTCTCGGCCAGCGTGCCCGGCCCCTCGACGTCGAACAGCCCGGCGAGGCCGGCGCGGGCCAGCCGCGCCGCCTGCGGCCGCTCCGACACGACCGCGAGCCTGAGCCCCCGCCCCTTCAGGCGACGCAGCAGGTCGTCGATCCCCGGGCGTAGCTGGAAGGCGTCGAGATTGCCGGTCATCGCGGCGACCGCGCGGCGCACGCGCGTCGCCGTCTCGGGATCGCCACCGCACAGCGTGTCGATCATGGCGCCGTAGACATCGGGTTCGAAGGCCGCGACCGCCGCGTCGGACGCCTCCTCCACCATCGCCGGCTCGACCCGGATGCCCTGCATCCCGCAGGCGGCGGCGATGGCGCCGTCGACCGCCATCTCCCATGCCAGTTCCATGTCGAGCGGGCCGCCGACGTCGAACAGCACGGCGCGGCAGCGCATGTCAGCCGAGGTAGTGGATGCAGCCGGTTTCCTCGAGCACCGGATCGAGGCGGCGGCGCACCTCGCCCGGCAGGGCGGCCAGCTTCTTGCGCAGCGCGTCGTGGCACTTGGCCTGGTAGCGGAACGGCGCCTGGGCATAGGGTCGGCCGCCGATCGATACCGCGACCTCGGCAGCGCCGTCCTGCAGCGCGCGCGTGTTGGCGGCGAGGAACGGCAGGTAGGTCTCCGCGCAATGCGCGAGCAGCGCCGTCAGCGTCGGCGGCAGCGGCCGCGACGGGTCGAGCCATTCGCCGTCGACGCCCGAGGCATCGTCGAGCCGCAGCAGCCAGCAGTAGACGTCGGGCGCGCGCGCCCGCATCTCGGCCATCGGCGTCGGATCGACCGACAGGATCTGCAACTGGCCGAACAGGCCGAAGTCGGCCAGCGACGGCCGCGAGCCGAACAGGAACGGGATCGACCGCACGTGACGGTCGAGCGTGTCGAGCACGAAGCGGTAGCTGTCCTCGATCACCGGCCGGTTCTGCTCGGTGCAACCGACCATCGCCATTCGCCCGACCTGGCGGTCGTTGAAGGCCTGCTTGGCGGCCCGCCGCTCGGCCTCGGGCATCACCGGATCGCGCGACGTCACGACCCAGTCCTGCGCGAAGGCGCGGTCCGCCTCGTAGTACCAGCGGTAGTGGAACATCATCTTGGTGACCCACTCGTCGCCGAAATCCTCGAGCAGGTCCGAGAGGTAGCCGTGCGCGGCATCGTCCGGCACGATCGACCGCCCGGCGTGCGCCCGCTCGAGGGCGTGGGCCAGCGGGGTCGAATCGTTCATCGCCGTGCCGTCGGGAAACACCAGCACCGGGATGACCGGCGGCAGGCCGGCCGCCAGCGCGGCCTCGCGCGGATTGCCGGTGGCCTGCCAGACGAACGGGATCCGGCGATAGCGCAGGATCGCCCGCATCTTCACCGAGTAGGGTGACGGGTTGAGGCCGTGGAGAACGTAGGGCGTCACCACGGCCTGCGCGCTAGTGCGACGAGCCCTCGAGCGACTTCACGATGTTCTCGCACATCACCTTGGCGTCGGCGAAGAGCATCATGGTGTTGTCGCGGAAGAACAGCTCGTTGTCGACGCCGGCATAGCCCGAGGCCATGCCGCGCTTCACGAACAGCACGGTCTGCGCCTTCTCGACGTCGAGGATCGGCATGCCGTAGATCGCGCTCTTCGGATCGGTCTTGGCGGCCGGGTTGGTGACGTCGTTGGCGCCGATCACGAAGGCCACGTCGGTCGAGGCGAAGTCGCGGTTGATGTCGTCGAGCTCGAAGACCTCGTCGTACGGCACGTTGGCCTCGGCCAGCAGCACGTTCATGTGGCCCGGCATGCGGCCAGCCACCGGGTGGATGGCGTAGCGCACCTGCACGCCCTCCTTCTTGAGGAGGTCGGCCATCTCGCGCAGCGCGTGCTGGGCCTGCGCCACCGCCATGCCGTAGCCCGGCACGATGATCACCGACTGGGCGTTCTTCATCAGGAAGGCCGCGTCCTCGGCCGAACCCGCCTTGACCGGCTTGTCGGTCTTGGCGCCGGCCGGGCCGGCGGCCGCGCCCGCGTCGGTGCCGAAGCCGCCCAGGATCACGTTGAAGATCGAGCGGTTCATGCCCTTGCACATGATGTAGCTCAGGATCGCGCCCGAGGAGCCGACCAGCGCGCCGGTCACGATCAGCGCCGTGTTGCCTAGGGTGAAGCCGATGCCGGCCGCCGCCCAGCCCGAATAGGAGTTGAGCATCGAGACCACGACCGGCATGTCGGCGCCGCCGATCGGCAGGATCAGCAGGAAGCCCAGCGCCAGCGACAGCACCACCAGCAGGACGAAGGTCGAGGTGTGGCCGCGCATCGCAAACCAGACCAGCAGCACGACCAGCGCGATGCCGAGCAGCGCGTTCAGCGGATGCTGGCCCTTGAAGACCAGCGGTGAGCCCGAAACCAAGCCCTGCAGCTTGGCGAAGGCGACGATCGAGCCGGTGAAGGTGATGGCGCCGATCACGGTGCCCAGCCCCATCTCGACCAGGCTCTGCACCTTGATCTTGCCGGCGGCGCCGATGCCGAAAGCTTCCGGCGAGATGAACGCCGCCGCCGCCACGAACACCGCCGCGAGGCCGACCAGCGAATGGAAGGCGGCCACCAGCTGCGGCAGCGCCGTCATCTGGATGCGCAGCGCCACGAAGGTGCCGACCGCGCCGCCGACGATCAGGCCGGCGAGGATCAGCCAGGGCGAGACGACGCCCGGCGACAGCACGGTGACGCCGATGGCGATGACCATGCCGACGATGCCGTAGAGGTTGCCGCCGCGCGACGTGGTGGGCGAGCTGAGCCCGCGCAGCGCCATGATGAAGCAGATGGCGGCGATCAGATAGCCGTAGGCGGCCAGTTCCTGGGTAAACATTCCTGGTTTCTCCGCCCGCCTACTTCTTGACCGGCTGTTTCTTCTTGAACATCGACAGCATGCGGTGCGTGACGATGAAGCCGCCGAAGATGTTCACCGCGGCCAGCGCCACGGCGATGAAGCCGAAGACCTGCGCCGCGCCCAGCCCCTTCAGGCCGGCGGCCAGCAGCGCGCCCACGATAATCACCGAGGAGACGGCGTTGGTGACGGCCATCAGCGGCGAATGCAGCGCCGGCGTCACCCGCCACACCACGTAGTAGCCCACGAAGCAGGCCAGCGCGAAGATGGTCAGCAGCGCCACGAACGGCATGTGGCCGTCGGGAATGGCGACCGGCGCCGCCGCCGCCGCATCGGTGACCTGCTGCGCCACGGCCTTGAGCTGGGTGGCCAGGTCCTGCGCCTGGGTCGCGAGCTTGGCGGCTTCGCCTGCGATCTTGTCGTCCATTGGGGACAGCTCCCTTTTAGCTCTGCTGGACCAGCGAGGGATGCACGATCTGGCCGTCGCGCGTGACCAGCGTGCCCTTCACGACCTCGTCTTCGAGGTTGATCGTGAGCGCCTTGGTCTCCTTGTCGACCATCGGCGTGATGAAGTTCAGCAGGTTGCGCGAGAACAGCGCCGACGAGTCGGTCGCCAGCTCGGCCGGCAGGTTGGCCGGGCCGACGATCTTCACGCCGTGCTTCTCGACCGTCTTGCCGAACTCCGACAGCGGGCAGTTGCCGCCCTGCTCGACCGCCATGTCGACGATCACCGAGCCGGGCTTCATGCTCTTCACCATGTCCTCGGTCACCAGCACCGGCGCCTTGCGGCCGGGGATCAGCGCCGTGGTGATGACGATGTCCTGGGTCCGGATATGCTCGGCGACCAGCGCGGCCTGCTTGGCCTGGTACTCCGGGCTCATCTGCTTGGCGTAGCCGCCGGCGGTCTCGGCCGCCTTGAATTCCTCGTCCTCGACAGCGACGAACTTGGCGCCGAGCGACTGCACCTGCTCCTTGGTGGCCGGCCGGACGTCGGTCGCCGTGACGATCGAGCCGAGCCGGCGCGCCGTGGCGATCGCCTGCAGGCCGGCGACGCCGACGCCCATGATGAAGCTGCGCGACGGCGCCAGCGTGCCGCCCGGCGTCATCATCTGCGGCAGGATGCGGCCGTAGCTGTTGGCCGCGACCAGCACCGCCTTGTAGCCGGCGAGGTTGGCCTGCGAGCTCAGGATGTCCATCGACTGGGCGCGGGTGATGCGCGGGATCAGCTCGAGCGCGAAGGCGGTGACGCCGCGCTGGGCCAGCGCGGTCACGAGGTCCTTGTTGAACAGCGCGCCGAGCGGCGACATCAGGACCTGGCCCTGGCGCAGCAGCGACAGCTCGTCGTGGCCTTCCTCGACCAGCATCGGCCGCTGGACCTTGAAGACGATGTCGGCCGGCCCGGTCGCCGACGCGGCGTCCGGCACCACGGTCGCACCGGCCTCGGCGTAGGCCTGGTCGGTGTAGGCGGCGGCCGTCCCGGCGCCGGCCTCGATCAGGATCTCCGTCGCCCCCAGGGCCTTCAGCTTCTTGACGGTTTCCGGGGTCGCGGCCACGCGGGTCTCGTGTGGCCGGCGTTCTTTGAGAATGGCGATTTTCATGGAGAACTGATCGGTTGGAGACGCAGGCAGGTCGGTTTCGCACTGCACCATGCCCAGCGATCCGGTCTTTGCCAAGGTGCATTTTCGCCCCAAGGCAAACGCTCGTTTACCGGGCTGCCGCCGCGCCCGATACTCGCGCCATGAAGCAGCGTCCCGCCATCCTCACCGGCTACCATTTCACCAAGGTCGCCCTCGCCACCTTTTCCGAGGGCTACGAGATCGTCGGCCACATGGACCGTCCCGACCTCGCCCTCGTGCCGGCCGCCGTCGCGCCGCAGGTCCAGGCCATCGTCACCACCGGCAGCGTCGGCGCCTCGGACGCCCTGATGGCGGCCTTCCCGCGGCTGTCGCTGATCTGCTGCTACGGCACCGGCTACGAGCGCATCGACCTCGCCGCGGCGCGGCGGCGCAACATCATGATCACCCACGGCGCCGACGCCAACGCGCCCGACGTCGCCGAGATGGCGGTCGCCATCCTGCTGGCCTCGACCCGCCGCGTCGTGCGCGCCGACAAGATGATCCGGCGCGGCGACTGGACCAAGCGCATCCCCAACCGGTTCGGCGCGATCGCCGGCCTGACCGGCGGCAAGGTCGGCATCCTCGGGCTGGGCGCGATCGGGCTGGAGTTCGCCAAGCGCATCAAGGGCTTCGACGTCGAGATCGGCTACTGCAACCGCAACAAGCGGAGCGACGTCGACTATCCCTACTTCGCCAACGTCATGGAGCTGGCGCACTGGGCCGACTACCTGATCGTCTGCCTGCGCTCGGACGCCTCGAACAAGCACATCGTCAACGCCGAGGTGCTGAAGGCGCTGGGGCCGCGCGGCCACCTCGTCAACATCAGCCGCGGCTGGGCGGTCGACGAGGCGGCGCTGGCCGACGCGCTGCGCCACGGCGTGATCGAGGGCGCGGCGCTCGACGTGTTCGACGAGGAACCCTACGAGGGCACCGAGCTCTTGCCGCTCGACAACCTGGTGATGACGCCGCACTTCGGCGGCGGCACCGAGCACGCCCAGCGCCGCATGAACGCGCTGGTCCGTCGCAACCTCGACGCCCACTTCGCCGGCCTGCCGGTGATCTCGCCGGTGCCCGAGCTGCGCGACATGGCGGCCCATCCCGAGGGCCGCCTGCGCTAGCGCTGCGCCGCCGGCTGCAGCCATGCATCGATCCAGGCGCGCAGCGCCGAGGGATAGCGCCGCAGCGTCGTGACGAAACTGTAGGGCCGCTCGACGTCGCGCGCCTCGAAGCCCCAGGCCTCGATGCCGGCGTGGCGCGCGAGGAACAGGGCGCGGGAGAGGTGAAAGCGCTGCGACACGAAGATCGTGCGGCCAAGCCCGAACGCGTCGCGCGCCCGCCGCACCGAGTCCCAGGTACGGGGTCCCTCGGGATCGAGCCGGATCGCATCGGCCGGCACGCCGCGTGCCACCAGCCCGGCTTTCATCGCCTCGGGCTCGTCGCCGCTGCCCGACACGATCAGCGTCCGGGCCTTGCCGGCCTGCCACAGCGCCGCGGCGGCATCGAGCCGGCGCACGAAGTAGACGTTGGGCCCGCCCTCGGGACCGATCGGCGCGGTGCCCAGCACCACCGCCGCCTCGACCTCGGGCAAGCGCGCGACATCGGCGAACGACCAGTCGTCGGCGGCGCGGTCGAGGCCGCGCTCGGCCGCCCACGCCAGCAGCACCGCGACCAGCGCGACGCCGCCGACGGCGAACAGGAACACGAGGCCCCACCTCACGGCGCGCGCCTTGATCGGTCCGGCCCGGCCCCTAAGATTGCCGGCATGCCCCGTCTATCCACGGCCGAAGCCACGGTCGAAACCCTCCTGCGCCATGGCATCGACACGGTCTATGCCCTGCCCGGCCTGCACAACGACCCGCTGTTCGACGCCTTCTACCACGCCGCCGACCGGTTGCGCGTGATCCATCCGCGGCACGAGCAGACGGCGGCATACATGGCGCTCGGTGCGGCGCTGGCGACGGGCAAGCCGCAGGCCTTCGCCGTGGTGCCGGGGCCCGGCCTGCTCAACGCCGGGGCGGCGCTGCTGACCGCCTACGGCATGAACGCGCCGGTGATCGCGCTGGTCGGGCAGATCCCGCAGGCCGACATCGACCGCGGCCACGGCCACCTGCACGAGATCCACGACCAGCTGGGCCTCGTCCGCCACATCACCAAGTGGGCGGCCCGCATCAACGGTCCGCAGGACGCGCCCGCGCTGGTCAGCGAGGCGATCCGGCAGGCGACCGGCGGCCGGCCGCGCCCGGTGGCGCTCGAATGCGCGCTCGACACCTGGGCGAAGCGCGCCGAGGTGACGCTGCCCGACGGTCCCCTGCCCGCCCCACAGCGACCGGTCGACGCCGAAGCCGTCGAGGCGGCCGCGAAGATCTTCGGCGCCGCCGAGAAGCCGATGCTGGTGCTGGGCGGCGGCGCGATCGGCGCGCGCGACGAGGTGGTCGCCCTGGCCGAGCTGCTCGAGGCGCCAGTCAGTTCCTACCGCCGCGGCCGCGGCGTGATCCCGAGTTCGCACCGTCTCGCGGTCGACATGCCGGTCGGCCATCGCCTGTGGAAGGACGCCGACGCGGTGCTGGCGGTCGGCACGCGCTTCCTGATCCAGAACGGCAGCTGGGGCATCGACGCCAACCTCAAGGTGGTGCGGCTCGACATCGACCCCGAGGAGCCCGAGCGCCTGCGCAAGCCCGACGTCGCGCTGGTCGGCGATGCCCGCCCTTACCTGCGCGCGCTGATCGAGGCGCTGCCGAAGCACAACCGCCCGCGGCCGTCGCGCGCGGCCGAGATCGACGGCCACCGCGCGTGGCTCGACGAGCGCCTGTCGCGGCTCGAACCGCAGCGCTCGTTCCTGCGCGCGATCCGCAACGCGCTGCCCGAGGACGGCATCTTCGTCGACGAGGTGAGCCAGATGGGCTTCGCCTCGCGCGTCGCCCTGCCGGTCGAACGCGAGCGCACCTACCTGTCGCCGGGCTACCAGGACAACCTCGGCTGGGGCTTCGGCACCGCGCTGGGCGTCAAGGCGGCGATGCCCGACCGAAAGGTCCTGGCGATCGCCGGCGATGGCGGCTTCCTGTACCAGGTCGGCGAACTGGCGACGGCGGCGCGCCACAACCTCGCGGTCGTGGTGGTGGTGTTCGACAACGGCGGCTTCGGCAACGTGAAGCGCATCCAGCAGCAGTCGTACGGCAACCGCCTGATCGCCTGCGACCTGCAGAACCCCGACTTCGGCAAGCTGGCCGAGAGCTTCGGCGTCGCGTCGTTCAAGGCGACCGACGCCGCGCAGCTCGAGGACGCGCTGAAGAAGGCCTTCGCGCTGGATCGCCCCGCCCTCGTCTGGGTGCCGCACGGCGACGTGCCGAGCCCGTGGGACCTCATCATGATGCCCCGCGTGCGCTGACCCGCGAAGCGCCGATCCGCACCCGTTCCAGCGGCCCCCGGTGCAGTCGCGTGGGCATGCGCCAGAATTCGCCGGGAGCGGCTGTCGCGAGGACATCCTCGATCTGCGGCCAATGAAACAGCAGCGCCGAGGCCTGGATATGCCGCCTGGCCATGGCCCACGAGCGGGGAAGCACGACCCCGGCGACGCCCGACGATTGAATCGCGCGACGCTGATGCGGCCGCTTCAGCATGGTGGCATCGGCCGTGATGATGCCGCGACCACCATCGGCCGCGAATTGCGCCACCCAGGTCTCGTCGGCCGTTCGGGTGCCGTGCATTTCGCGGACATGCGACAGTTCCCACGCAGGATTCAGGACCAGGTCTCGGAGGGCTCGGATGATCTTGGGCGAGACGTGCTCGTCCGCCCGGATCTTCAATCCGGCAGCCCCAACTCGAACTCGACCGCTTCGCGGGCGAGGTCTTCATCGATCTCGTACCAGTCGCTGGTCGCCGCGTAGCTTCCGTTCTCGGCCTTCCACGTGCCGTAGATCGCCGACGTGGGAACACCGAACGGCGCGATGGCCGGGTGCCCGTAGGCGACCAGCGGCGACAGGGCGACATCGGGAAACGTTGTCGGGCTGGGCCGCCACTCCCGGGCCATGCCCGAGGCCGGATCGAAGTCGACGCCTCTTGCCAGCACCTCCTCGAGGACGACGTACATCTCGTACTGCCGCGTCACGAGGTTGAGCAGCGCCCCGTCTCGAAGGTCGCGCGCCGTCCTGGAGAAGATCTCGATGCGATCCGTCATGTACCGGGTACCGGCGGTCGCGAAGGGATGCTGCAGCTTCCAGTCTTCGCGCGCGAACTGGGCGGCCTTCCTCAAGGCCTGCAGGCTCACGCCCTGCTTGCGGAAATGGTCGACGAAGCGAACCTCGATCAGGTCGAGGAAGCCCAGTTCCTGGGCGCCATCGATCGGCTGGTACTCCCTCTGGAGGATCGGCCCGCGTCCGCGTGCCCCGCGACCATCCAGCCAGCCCGTGATTCGGGAAACTTGGCCGATGCCGAGAAGGCGCGCCGCCTCGCGAACCGTGTAGAAGCCGCCGGCTACCGGGTCTGCTCCCGCGCGCTCGATGAGGGTCGCCAACGTCATGGGAGAACTTTACGAGAACGAGCAGCCCGCGACTAGAGCGGATAGGCCAGCCCCACATGCAGAATTCAAGGTCAGGCCAGCCCCGCCCCCTGCAGCGCCTCGGCCTGTCGCGCGGCGAGGGTGTCGGCGTCGAAGTCGGCGATCAGGCTCTCGAACAGCTGGTGCCAGTTGATCGAGGCGCGGAGGTGGATGAAGACGGCGCCCAGCCCGATGGCGGCGCGGTCCATGAAGACGAACTCGCGCGGCGGGCGGACGCCGCCCATCTTGCGCAGCTCGCCGAACACGTTCTGCGCCATCTCGCGGCCGTAGCCGTCGGCGATGCCCTCGGTCAGGCGGCGCGGCCGGTCGTCCATCAGCGGCCCGTAAAGGAACGCCGCCCAGCGGTTCAGCACAGCGATGGTCTCGCGGCTGAGGCCGCTGAAGCCCCAGTCCTCGTAGGCCGCCACGGCACGGTCCTGGTCGTCGGTCATCAGCGCGCGGTAGAGCTCGATCGAGCCGCGCACGAAGCGCGGCGGGAAGATGCGCACGCAGCCGAAGTCGAGCAGGTTCACCGAGCCGTCGGGCCGCACCGTGTAGTTGCCGAGGTGCGGGTCGCCGTGGATCGCGCCGTAGAAGTAGAACGGTATGTACCACGCCCGGAACATGTTGACCGCCAGCCGGTCGCGCTCGTCCTGCGGCCGCTCCTTCCAGTCCATCAGCGGCATGCCGTCGAGCCAGCCCATGGTCAGCAGCCGCTCGGTCGACAGCGCCGGCACGACCTCGGGCACGAACACGTGCGGCTCGTCGCGCAGCATGTGGCGGTACAGCGCGACGTGGCGCGCCTCGCGGCGGTAGTCGAGCTCCTCGCGCAGCCGCGTCGTGATCTCGGCATGGATCTCGTCGGTGCGGATCGCCGGGTCGAAGCGCTGGCCCACCGCGAACACCAGCTTCAGCTGGTTGAGGTCGGCTTCCAGCGCCGACGCCATGTCGGGGTACTGCAGCTTGCAGGCGACCTCGGTGCCGTCGGGCAGCGTGGCGCGATGGACCTGGCCCAGCGAGGCGGCGAACGACGCCTCCTTGCCGAAGCTCCGGAACCTGGCCTGCCAGTCCGGCCCCAGCTCGGTCGACATGCGCCGCCGCACGAAGGCCCAGCCCATCGCCGGCGCGTTCGACTGCAGCTGGGCCAGTTCGCGCGCGTACTCGGGCGGCACCGCGTCGGGAATGGTGGCGATCAGCTGCGCCGCCTTCATCAGCGGCCCCTTGAGCCCGCCCAGCGCCGCCTTCAGCTCGGCGGCATGGCGGTCGCGGTCGACCGACAGGCCGAGGTAGCGCTGCCCGGCCAGCTTGACCGCCAGCCCGCCGACCGAGGTGCCGACGCGCGCGTAGCGGCCGAGCCGCCCGCCCAGCGAGTCCCCTTCGTCGCTCAACGCGGACTCACAGCGTCTCGAGTTCGTCGACGAAGCCCGCGATCACGCCCAGCCCCTTGCCCCAGAAGGCCGGGTCGGAGGCATCGAGGCCGAACGGCGCCAGCAGTTCCCTGTGCCGCTTCACGCCACCGGCGCGCAGCATGTCGAGGTACTTCTGCTGGAAGCCCGGCTGGCCCGA
>Ga0102832_1001062_pt1 | contig 25647 bp, 25 predicted proteins | sample EBPBio282013_DNA_FD_88942 | JGI IMG/M metagenome (GOLD analysis project Ga0102832, IMG submission 88942) | Wastewater treatment Type I Accumulibacter community from EBPR Bioreactor in Madison, WI, USA - Reactor 2_5/28/2013_ DNA (Illumina Assembly) | ecosystem: Engineered > Bioreactor > EBPR >... | reverse complement strand
TAGCCCTTTTTGGTGATGTAGTGGTCAAAGCTCTGCTTGTAGCGCACCGCTTCGAGGCGAGAGCCCGTGATCACCATCGCTTTGGCCCGGCCGCCGATCTTGTGCTGGGTCGCGGCGTGGAAATGCTCGATCATCACCTCGGTTTTCTGGGCGATGTTGTGCGGATGCAGCTTGAGGAACCGCGCCAGCGCGCGTGCCGCCTTCTTGCGCTCGACGTTCGGATCGTCCTTGCTCGCCTTGAGAAGCTGGAAATAGGTGGCGTAGGTCGTGTAGTGCTTCAGCACGTCGAGGATGAAACCTTCCTCGATCGCTTGCCGCATCGTGTATCGGTGCGCTGGCTTGTCGTCGCGCCCGAATACTTTGAGGGTCTTGTGCTTAGGTGTCGCGGTGAAGGCGAAGAAGCTCAAATTGGCCTGCCGCCCGCGCTTCGCCATTGAGCGATAGAGTTCTTCAACATCCTCTTCGTGGCTCTCGGCCATGTGTTTCGCGGCTTCCTCGCGAAGCCCCTGACCGCCTAGAACCTCTTTGAGGTCGGTCGCCGTTTCCCCGCCTTGCGAGCTGTGCGCCTCGTCGATAATCACGGCGCAGCGCCGCGCCTGGAGGACGCCGCCACTTGCTTCCCCTCGCTCTTCCGCCATCTTGGTCAGCTGGCGCGAGACGAAGGGGAATTTCTGTAAGGTCGTGATGATGATCGGAACGGCGCTCTCGAGCGCTTCGGCCAGCTGGCGCGAACCCTCGTCGATTTTCTGCACGACGCCGTGCTTGTGCTCGAACTGGTAGATTGTGTCCTGCAACTGCTTGTCCAGCACCACGCGATCGGTGATCACGATCACGCTGTCGAACACGCGAGCGTCCTTGTGGTCGTGTAGCGATGCCAGCCGGTGAGTGAGCCAGCCGATGGTGTTGCTTTTGCCGCTCCCGGCCGAATGCTCGACTAGATAATTGTGGCCTACGCCTTCGCGCTTCGCCTGATTCACCAGCGAGCGAACTGCCTCCAGCTGGTGGTAGCGCGGAAAGATCATCGTCTCCTTTTTTACTTTCCGCCCCTGTTCGTCGCGCTTCTCCTCGACCTGCAGATGGATGAAGCGCGCGATGAGATCGAGCAAGCTATCCCGCTGCAATACCTCTTCCCAAAGATAGGCCGTACGATAGCTGCGCCCCTCTGCATCGGGTGCATTGCCCGCGCCGCCTTTGTTGCCCTTGTTGAAGGGCAGAAAGTGAGTGGCCTGTCCCGCCAGCCGCGTGGTCATGAACACCGTATCGGTGTCGGCTGCAAAGTGGACCAGCATGCGCCGCTTGAACTCGAAGATCAGCTCACGCGGATCCCGATCGTTTCGGTACTGCCGCAGGGCATGCTCGACCGTCTGCCCGGTCATCGGGTTCTTTAGTTCGATCGAGGCGACCGGAATGCCGTTGACGCTGAGTGCCACGTCCAGTGATTTTTCGGAGGCTTTGGAGAAATGCAGCTGCCGCGTGATACCGACGCGATTGGACGCGTAGCGCGCTTCAAGCTCGGGGTTGAGCCCGTGCGCTGCCTTGAAGAAGGCCACCCGCAGGGTCTTGCCATAGCACTTGAAGCCATGGCGTAGGGTGGAGAGCGAGCCTTCACGGTCTATCCATTTGGTGAGGTCGGCCAGGATCTGCGCGGGTGTCTTTTCCCCGTGCAGCGCTTCCAGCGCCTTCCATTCCTTGGGCTGGGTGGCTCGGATGAAATCGAGCACCGTCTCCGGAAAAATTGCTCGCTCGCGGTCAAATCCTGCAGCCGGCTCTGGCACAGCGCCATTCGCGAGCATCGTGGCTTCAATAACCGTCTCGAAAGCGCCTTCCGAATGCCGGGCGTGGTTCATGGCTGGCCTCTCGCCTCCCGAATCTTCTCTATGCGCTGAATCTGTCTTTCGAGCGCCTGAACCAGTACGAACGAATAGGGCTCGAGTGTTCCGGCCTGTTGCTCCGCCTGTTCTAAATCACGAAGGCGCCTGCGCGCATCGGCGATCCCGATTGAGGCTGGGCCGCGCCCACGAATCTGAAGCGTTGCTTCGATCGCAGCTTTTCGAAGCTGAACCAGAGCCGGATCATTCAATCCCAGGCGTGCAACTGTCTCGACTGCGGCGTTGTCGGTCGCGTTTCGAGCCTCTACCTCTCCATTCAATCGAAATGAGAACCGGGTAGTGCAGCCGGCAGAAAGCGGTGACACAAACAAATGCTCATCTGCGACTGGTGGCCAATTTGCCTTTTTGTGAGCGCCATACGGCAGTTGCGGTGTGTTGGGCGCAGGGACACCGGCAACGAGGTTTCGGTAGTCGACGTCCTCCCCAATCCCGCAGTGTGATTGCGGACGAAGGTGCTCGATATGGCAGCTCTCCACGTCGATACGCCGCCCAGTATAGGCGCAGAGACCCCTCTGTTCCGCCACGAGCGCGGTTCTAACCGTAAGCCGATGTGCGGATGTCAGTGAGGCGTAGCAATAATTCGGCAACGCCCGGTTCTGCGCTTTCCATGCCGTCAACTCGGGCGGCTCGGCGCCCTTATTGATCTGCCGCATCGCTGAGGGCCTCAAGGTTATTGATGGTTGCCTCAAGCCCAACAACGGTAGGATCGTCACCATGAATGAGTTTTCGCAATTCAGCGAGTCGTGCGCGCGCCTGATCGAGTTTGCCTTCGTCTAGGGCAGCCTCGATGCTTGCAATCATCCTCCGTGTAGGTTCTGGCCTTGAAGGCGTGCCCATCACGTGTTCGAGGATATAGTTTGTATCGAGTCCGTATGCTTGGCCGCATCGCTTCGGAACGATCCGGCGTTCCTCCGCCTGAAGCAGGATAATGCGCTCCGGCTGCGTCTCGCTGATGATCTGTGGGGAGTGCGTCGTGGCGACGAATTGGCAGTTGGGAAAGGTGCTGGTTAGCATCGACATGACCTGCCGCTGCCAGAGTGGGTGCATGTGCATGTCAAGTTCGTCGATGAGCACGACGGCGCTGCCGTCCCGCACAGGATGGTCAAGGGCGGGATTCGCCTGGGACAGACGTTGGGCAAGATCGAGCACGAGGGCGAGCATGCTGCGTTCACCATCGGACAGTTGCCGAACGTCGAGGGAAACACCGCCCTTCGTCACGAGCAGCATGGGGCGATCATTCTCGTCTTTCACTGCGCGTAGATGTTGACAATCAGGCAGGAAGCGTTGAGCGGCGGCACGAAACGCGTCCAGATGCTTGGCAGCACGCGGAATTTCTGGCGAAAGGCGTTCCTGCGCCAGCATCCATTCGGCGAAATATGCAAGCCTCAAGGGGCGCGGCGCAAGCGCATCGGCGAATGCGGCGGCTTGTCCGCCGCTCGCTTTTCCGGACTTCGGTTGATCGTCGGAAACGAGAGAGCGGCGGGTGGAGAAATAGACGGCGACGGGTTGGGCTTTCGCCGTCTTGAACGCTTTCGCCGCCTTGCCGAAATCAGGCGACAGGGTTTCGCGGTCCGGCGTGGCAAGGGTCTGCTCACGCACGACGCCATCCTTGTGCGGCACGCTCTGCTCCCGCTGTCGGTGGATCAGTAGATGGCGAGCTTCGCCATGGATCGTCAGGTCGAGATCGACGGTGAGAGCGGACGCGCCCACGTGGAAATCATCGAAGCCGAAGGCGTCCGGACGGCTCTTGCTAGCGGTGAACTTGGGCAGCAGGCGCGAAAGGCAGACCCGCAAAGCTTCCAGAACTGTAGTCTTGCCCACGCCGTTGACGCCGACCAGCAGGGTGAAGCTGGGATCAAAATCGAAGGGCGCCTGCTCGAAGGCGCGCAGATTGGCGACGCTGAGTCGCGTGATTTTCATGCCGCCTCCGGGATGTCGATCTGGCCGGTAACGGCGGCGGCGATCAACGCGCCTCGACGTTCCCTTAAAAGCGTGATGGATTGCTCGGTGGCGGCGCGAAGCCGGTCTATCTTGGCGGTTTCGGCTGCGACATGGCGCACGATCGCGTGTTGTTCATCCATTGGCGGCACGGGCCACCATGTTTCGAAGAAGCCTTCTGGGTAAAGCCGCAGGCGCGAGGACCAGACGCCCTTTGAGTATCGAGTTACCTCCTTTGCAAAGGCAGGGACGCGGACCAGTGCATCTATGTAATCGGGAAGAAGCCTGGGCCCAGGAGTGTAGACGTTGTAGGCGGGACTCACGATGCCATCGACACGGGCCGTGCCCATGGCTCCCATCCAGGCCCAAAGAGTGTTGATGGCGAGATCGCCGGCAAAGCACAGCTTGTAACCAGCTGTGCTCTCGGCTTCGAACATGTTCACGTCCTTCTCGGACCGTGGGGTGACGCCGGTGAGGTGAGAGACTGTCAGCAATTCCTCTTCGCCGGCTTCGGATCGCTGGTCCCGTTCCGAAAATAGCCAGCGCGAGCGTTCGACCTCCCAGTGCGCGGGGATGTCGCCCAGCCAATCGATGCCGGAGGGGCGCATGGGGCCCGCAGAGTTGAGCCCGCGTTTCACCGCCTCGGCAACAATCGCTAGCCGCTTCTCGGCCAAAAGGCCGAGAAGCCGCTGCTTGGCGGCGATCAGCGCGTCGATGTCGCCGGTTTCGCGCTCGAGGTATGCCAAGATGCCCTTCTGAACGTCGAGTGGAGGCAGCGGGATCTCGGTGGATGCCATAAGGTCGTACTCGATGCTCTCGACGGTCGCGCCTTCCTTACTCCATTGTCTCAATAGTTCTCTTTGAAAGCCTCGGATTAGAGACGCTAGAAATCCCACGTCTAAGGGCTCATGAGGCAGGAGCGCACGCATATCTTGATTTAGAGCAACCGGAACGGAATTTACTGCCACCGGAATTGAGTGCCGCAGAATGCCTGACCGTACGACAATCAATGCAGCGCCTGGCTTGATCAAGTTGGTGGCGCCGGACTCCAGACCCTCAGTGGTTATGTGATCCTCTGTGTCAAAAATTACATCAGCCTTCATGTCCTTAGGTGAAACCCACGGAATTTCTCCATTCCAGAACTCAGGATTCGCCTTGTCGGGTGTGCCGCCCCCGACAAAATCTGCCACATACTTAAGCTTCTTGTGCTTCCAGCCTTCCGGGGCAATCTTGAACCAGGAAATGTCATTCATTCCGTCACCTCCCGCAGCAGCCGGAGGATTTCTTCTTCCGCTTGCCTTAGGTCCGAATCGATTTCGGCCAGCGTGCGCGGCGGCGTGAACTTGTAGAAGTGGCGATTGAAGTTGATCTCGTAACCGATTTTGTCCTTGGCTCGATCCATCCAAGCATCGGGCACGTGGGGCTTAACCTCGCGCCTGAAGTAGGCGTCGATATCCTGCTTCAGCGGCACATTCTCGAAGTCGCGTAGTTCCGCATCGGCCTCGAAGCCTGAACCCTGCTTCACGGCTGCGCCCTTTGCGTCCTTCACAGTGAAGACACTACGAAACAGCTTTTGCTCCGACGCCTTCCAGCGTGAACCCGCCTTCTTCAGCAGCTTGTAGATGCTGGCCGAGACCGCATTCCAATCAAGCTGCGGCTCGCGGCCTAGCGCATTATCGATGGCTTGGATATCATCCAGCAGGTGCGGAGCGGCATCGAGGAAGCGCGCCTTGTCTTCCACAACCATCTGGTATCGCAGTTTCAGCGGCCGCTCGATGGTGACGCGGGTGTAGCCGAAGTCCGCATTGTCGAAAAGTTTGGATTTTTCGTTCTCCTCGAACCGGCCATAGAGTCGGACGATATCGGCGATCTGGTCTGGCTCGTCGGCACGGTCGTCGCCTTCCAGCGCCAGGCCTTCGCCGATCTTGCGGCGCTTGTCGCCTTGGCTACGGCGCATGGGAATCCACGTCTCGCGCGCATCGACAAGCTGGATTTTGCCCTTTCTCTCTTTTGCCTTCCGGTTGGTGACGAGCCAGATATACGTGCCGATGCCAGTGTTATAGAACATCTGCTCAGGCAGGGCGACGATGGCTTCCAGCCAATCGTTCTCGATAATCCAGCGGCGAATTTCACTCTCGCCAGCGCCCGCCCCGCCAGTGAAGAGCGGCGAGCCCGAAAACACGATGGCAGCACGTGAGCCATATTTCTGCGCCTTCGGGTCCACCTCCTCGAACTTCGAGATCATGTGCTGAAGGAACAGCAATGAGCCATCATTGACGCGCGGCAAGCCGGCGCCGAAGCGGCCCTTGAAGCCGAGCTTTTCGCTCTCGCGCTGGATTTCCTTCTGCTGCTTCTTCCAGTCAACGCCGAAAGGCGGGTTGGCGATGAAGTAGTCGAATTGCTTCCCCTCGAATCGGTCCTCGGTGAAGGTGTCGCCGAATTGCACGTTCTCGCCACCGCCATTGTGATCGACCTGCTTCATGAGCATGTCGGAGGCCGCCGTGGCGAAGGCGCGCTTGTTGTAGTCCTGACCGTAAACGTAGAGCTTGGCAGCTGCATTGTGCCGGCGCATGTAGGATTGTGCCTCGGCCAGCATGCCGCCAGTGCCGCAGGCCGGATCTAGCATGGTGCGCACCGTGCCGGGCTGGCGCAGCAAGTCGCCATCCTCGATGAACAGGAGATTCACCATGAGGTGGATGACCTCACGCGGCGTGAAGTGGGCGCCGGCCGTCTCGTTCGCCAGCTCGTTGAAGCGGCGAATGAGGTTCTCGAAGATCATCCCCATCTGCTCGTTCGGCACCAGACGCGGGTGCAGATCGATATCGCAGAACGCCTTGATGACGAGATAGAGAATGTTGGCCTCGCGCATCCGCTCGATTTCGTTGCCGAACTCGAAGTAATCGAAGATGCGGCGCACATTGGCCGAGAAGCCGTTGATATAGCTCGTCAGGTGACTGTGGATGTTGTCGGGATCGCCCTTCAGCTTCTGGAAATCGAGCGGCGAGCGGTTGTGGAATCGATGCCCGGACGCTTTGTTGAGGGTGCGGTCTAGAGCGTCATCGGCCAGCTTGCCGGTCTTTCGACGATCGTACTCTGCTAAAACCTTCTCCTTCGTGTCATCCAGCACACAGTCGAACCGACGCAGGACGACAAGCGGCAGCATCACGCGCTCATACTGCGGCGGTCGATAGGGGCCGCGCAGCAGGTTGGCAATCTGCCAGATCAGGTTCGCGAGATCGGAATGGCTGGCCATGTTAGGTCACCCTTCTCGCCGGCCTTCTGGACAGCTTCGAATTTGACACCAATCCCCTGTCCCCCTGAGGTTCTTGGGGCCTCGAAGCTGGAAGTTTCGTGCCCACTTGGCTGGAGAGACCGCGATGGCCACGAGGACGGATTGCCCACGCTTCTCGACCGCGACGGGCTCGGCCCTTGCCAGATCGATCAGCCGGCCGAATCCGTTCTTGGCGTCGTACGCCGACCTGCGATGCATGGCCATCCTCAGCAAATGGAGGCTAGGGTGAGCTTTTCGAGTTTGCGAGCCAATGGCCGAACCCCCGTTGTGACCCACGATTAAATCATCTCGGGCGATCGCGGACAATTATGGGAGACTACGGGTGGGGAAGAGACCAGAAAGATCGAAACGACAGGCATTTCTGGGCAGTCGACTTGAGGCGATCATGGTCAATTCTGGCAGACATTTTGGCGGCCACCCTCTCCGCCACTGCCACCCCCACGATCCGGCAGCCACTCCCGCTTCGTTGCCCTGCTTCTCGATGCTGCCTCTGGTCGGGTCGTATTCGACATGCCAAGCTCGCGTCGGGGTTGGGGAGGCTGTCGTGAAGCAATCGGTGGTAGCAGCTGCGCTTCTGCTCTTTCTGTCGGCGTGCGCGTCGGTGCCCATGGCACCGGCCGACTCGGACGCCAGCGGCAAGGCATTCGCACCCCCGGCCGAAGGGCAATCCGCGCTCTATATCTATCGCGAGGGCATCTTCGGGTCGGCGCTGACGCTGTCGGTCTCGATGGGACAACGTCTGCTCGGGGCCCTGGCGCCCGACACCTGGTTCCGCGTGGACGTGCCTCCAGGGACCTACGACGTACGATGCACGGCACCGGAGGCGTCGGATTCAAAGCTGATCCAGGTCGCAGCCGGGGAAATCCGATACGTCGAGGTGGCCATGCGCATGGGCTTCGTGACCGGTCGCTGCGCGGTGTTCGAGGTCGACGCTGCCAAGGGGCGCCAAGCCGTCTCTGGCGGCAAGCGCGCCCAGGAAATCCGGTAGCCGCTTACCTTGCCGATCGGTTCGAAGCCGCCCGCGTGGGCGGCTCTTTCCTTGTGGTGCGACCTGATCCCGCCCCCGGCGCGTTGCGTAACAGGTGGCGAACAAGTTGGACCCGAAGGAGGAGGGCCTTCGTGCAAGGCAGCGATATCCGGGTGCCGTCGCCTGCGGCGTGGCTGGGCGGATTGGGCGCCGTACCGTTCGTCGCCCTGGCGCTTGCGCTGGTCGTGCCCTCGATCGCGGCCGCGCCGCGCGCCGGGCTCGCGCCGGCACTGGTTGCCTACGGGGCTGTCATCCTTTCCTTCCTCGGCGCCGTGCACTGGGGGCTCGCGATCGCGCCGGCCCCCACGGTCGGGTCGCCCGGGCCTGCGTTGCTGCTGCGGCTGGGCGGCAGCGTGCTGCCGTCGCTGGCCGGCTGGGGTGCGCTGTTGCTGCCGACCGTCCCTGGGCTCGTCGCCCTGGCCGGTGCTTTCGCCGCCATGCTCGTGATCGACCGGCGCGCGGCGCAGATCGGCGCGGCACCCGCCTGGTACCCGAAGCTGCGGCTGCCGCTCAGCCTGGTGGCGATCGCCTCCCTGTTGCTGGCGGCGGCGGCCGTCGCGGCGAGGGTGCCATGAAGCGGCTGCCCTACCGCGCGATCACCGGCGCCGGCGACGTCTTCGACATCGACTTCCCGCTCGATCCCGGCACCGGCAGCGCGGTCCGTACCCACCAGCTGCTGACCGACCTCCTGGCGTCGATCGACCGCGCGCTGGCGATGGCCGAGCCGGTCTCCAACGGCGACGTGCTGCAGGCGATGGCGATGGCGCTGGCGGTGCGGACCCGGATGATCCATGCGCCGGCCGAGACCCGGCAGCGCCTCGCGCTCCAGTTGCTGGCGCGCGCGCTCGACGCCGCCGAAGCGGCGGAGCGGCAATCGCCGGAGGCCGGCCGTGCGTGATCCGTCGCGGCGGCGTCTTCTCGCGCTGGCGCTGCCCGCCCTCGTCGCGGCGCGCGCCGCCCGCGCCGGCACCGATCCGTGGGCGGCGATCCGCGCGCCTGGCCATGTCGTCCTGATCCGGCACGCGCTGGCGCCCGGGAACTTCGATCCCGTCGGGTTCCGGCTCGACGACTGCTCGACCCAGCGCAACCTGTCCGCCGAGGGCCGCGCGCAGGCGGCGCGCATCGGCGAGATGTTCCGCGCCAACGGCATCGCGGCGGCATCCGTTCAATCGAGCCAATGGTGCCGGTGTCTCGAGACGGCGACGCTGCTGAAGCTCGGCACCGTTGTGCTGCAGCCGCTGCTCAACTCGTTCGTGCAGGACGCGGCGCAGGCGGCGAAGCAGGTGCCGGCGGTGAAGGCGTGGATCGCCGGGCTCGCGCTCGACCGGCCGACCGTGCTGGTGACCCACCAGGTCGTGATCACCGCGCTGTCCAACGTCTATCCGGGCAGCGGCGAGATCGTGGTGATGCGGCGCGACGCGACCGGCGGCCTGGCGACCGTGGGCCGCGTCGCGACCGCGTGACCGCCTAGGACAGGCACTCCCGCAACAGCGCCACCGTGCGCTCGCGCGCCAGCTTGGCCGCGCCCTCGTTGAACATCGGGTAGCCCTTGCGGTTGAAGCCGTGCTCGGTGCCCGGGTAGACGTGGATGGCGACGCCGGGCTCGCCCTCGATCCTGGCGCGGATCGCGGCCACCGTCGCTTCCGGCACGTGCGGGTCGTCGCTGGCGAAGTGCATCAGCAGCGGGCAGCGCCGGTTGCCGGCCTCGCCGAGGTACTGGTCGATCGCCACGCCGTAGTAGCTCACGGCGGCGTCGACCGGCAGGCGCGTGCTGGCGAGCCAGGCGAACTTGCCGCCGAGGCAGAAGCCCATGACGCCGACCTTGCCGGTGCAGTCGGGGCGGGCACGCAGGGCGGCGACGATGTCGCCGAGGTCCTGGGCGTACTGCTCGGTGTCGATCTGCGCCTGCAAAGCGCGCGCCTTGGTGCGGCCCTCGTCGGTGTAGGGCAGGAACTGGCCCGGCTCCTGGCGCCAGAACACGTCGGGCGCCAGCGCGATGAAACCGTCGGCGGCGTAGCCGTCGGCCACCGAGCGGATGTGCGGGTTGGCGTTGAAGATCTCGGGCAGCACGACCAGCGCCGGCGCCGGCAGATTCGCGGGCAGCGCGAGGTACGCCGCGAACGTGCCGCCATCTTTCGCGGTCATCCTGATTTCCTCGCCCATGGTCTTGCTCCCGTCTGCTTGTCCCGACACTGTTGGTCCAGAAGCTATCGGGAGGACGACATGGCGGCCACGAAGAATTGGCGGTTCAAGCACGACGAGGCCAAGGCGGCGGCGTGGACGCCGGGCCTGCGCGAGATCTTCGAGTACCGCGATCTCGGCATCAAGGACGGCACCGCTGGCGACTACGTCGCCCACCTGATCCGCCACAACGGCAGGAAGGCCCAGGATGAAGTGCAGAAGTGGCACGTCCACGACTGCACCTTCCAGATGGTCTACGTGCTCAAGGGCTGGGCGACCTTCGAGTATGCCGGCCAGGGCGAGCGCACGATCCGCGCCGGCGACTGCATCAACCAGGTGCCGGGCATCCCGCACCGCGAGATCGCCTGCTCCGACGACTTCGAGGTGCTGGAGATCGTCGCGCCGGCCGACTTCAAGACCCGCGTCGTCGACGCTCCCCGATGAGCCGCCTGTTCGGCGACCTGCGCCAGGTCGGCATCGTGGTCCGCGACATCGAGGCGGCGATGACGCACTGGAGCACGGTGTGCGGCGTCGGGCCGTGGTTCTACACCGACAAGCTGGCGGTCACGGCGTTCAGCTACCGTGGCCAGCGCCATGACGACATCCACCTGTCGATCGCGCTCGCCAACTCGGGCGACGTGCAGCTCGAGCTGATCCAGCAACGCTGCGACACGCCCTCCATGTACCGCGACTTCCTCGCCGGGGGCCGCGAGGGCATGCAGCACTGGTCGAGCTGGCCGGTCGACTACGACGCGAAGCTCCAGCACGCGCTCGCCAACGGCTACACGGTCGGGCAGGAGGGCGACAGCCCGCGCGGGCGTTTCGTCTACCTGTGGAACGAGGGCCATCCCGGCACGGTGATCGAGATGGCGCACCTGACCGAGGGGCGGAAGCGCATCTTCGACGCGGTGCGCGCCGCCGCCATCGGCTGGGACGGGCGCGACCCGGTGCGCCGGCAGTGGCCGACATGAGGCGGTTCCCCACATGAGACAATTCATCGACGCGCGCGAGAGCCTGGTCGTCGACGCGATCGACGGGCTCCTGCGCAGCAGTGGCGGCGCCAACCTCGCGCGCCTCGACGGCTATCCCGGCATCAAGGTCGTGCTGCGCACCGACCGCCGGCCGAACCGGGTCGCCATCGTGGCCGGCGGCGGCTCGGGCCACGAGCCGGCCCATGCCGGTTTCGTCGGCAAGGGGATGCTGACCGCCGCGGTGTGCGGCGAGGTCTTCGCCTCGCCATCGGTCGACGCGGTGTTCGCCGCCATCATGGCGGTCACGGGAAAAGCCGGCTGCCTGGTGATCTTCAAGAACTACACCGGCGACCGGCTGAACTTCGGCCTGGCCGTCGAGCGCGCCCGCGCGCTCGGCCGCAAGGTCGAGGTGGTGATCGTGAAGGACGACATCGCGCTGCCCGACCTGCCGCAGCCGCGCGGCATCGCGGGCGTGATGTTCGTCGAGAAGATCGCCGGCCACTACGCCGAGACGGGCGCCGATCTCCGCACCGTCGCGGCGATAGCGCGGAAGGCGGCCGACGGGCTGGTCTCGCTCGGCCTCTCGCTGTCGTCCTGCACGCTGCCCGGCGTCGGTCGCGAGGACCGCGTGCCGGCCGGCAAGGCCGAGCTGGGCCTCGGCCTGCACGGCGAGCCGGGCGTCGATCTCGTGAACTTCGAGGGCGCGCGGCAGGCGGCGCGGATCGTCGCCGACCGGCTGTTCGCCGCGGTGAAGCCGGCGCGCGCCTACGCGCTGCTGGTCAACAACCTCGGCTCGACCACGCCGCTCGAGATGAACCTGCTGGCCAACGAGGTGCTCTCCAGCCGGCATGGGCGCAAGGTCAAGCTGGTGCTGGGACCGGCGCTGCTGGTGTCGTCGCTCGACATGCACGGCTTCTCGCTGAGCCTGCTGCCGCTCACGCCGGCCTTCGAGACGGCGCTGCTGTCGCCCGCGCACCCGCTGGCCTGGCCGGGGCTCCGCCGGCACGACGCACCGAAGCGGGTGAAGCTGCCGCGCGAGATGACGGTCGCGAGGCCGAGGGCCAGCAAGAACGCGGCGCTGGCCGATCTCGTGGGCCGTGCCTGCCGCCTGCTGGTCGCCGCCGAGGACCGGCTGAACGCGCTCGACGCCCGGGTCGGCGACGGCGACACCGGCTCGACCGTCGCCACGGCGGCGCGCACGCTGCAGGCGGCCCTGCCGCTGATGCCGCTCGCCCGGCTCGACGCGTTCTTCGCCGCCACCAGCGAGGCGCTCGGTCGCTCGATGGGCGGCTCGTCGGGCGTGCTGCTGGCGATCTTCTTCTCGGCGGCCGGACAGGCCGCGGCGGCCGGCGCGGCCTGGCCCCAGGCGCTGGCGGCCGGGCTGGCGAAGATGCAGGCCTATGGCGGCGCGCGGCCCGGCGACCGCACCATGATCGACGCGCTGGCACCGGCGCTCGTGGCGCTGCCGCAGGGCCTCGCCGCGGCGGCGAAGGCGGCGCGCACCGGGGCGAACGCGACGGCGCGGATGAAGGCGGCCCGGGCCGGCCGGTCGAGCTACGTCGCGTCCCGGCACCTCGCCGGCGTGCCCGATCCCGGCGCCGAGGCGGTGGCGCTGCTGCTGGAAGGCCTCGCGAGTGGCCGAGCCGAACATTGACGCGGGTGCTACCAGGTATTACCTCTATGGCTCGTCGCTACGGGGCACGCAATGACCGTCAAATCCTCGATCTCGCTGACCGACGAGCAGCACACGTTTGCCAAGTCGCTCGTCGATGCTGGGCACTTCCCGAGCGTGAGCGCGGTTCTCCAGCAGGGCGTTCAGCTTCTGCGCGAGAAGATGGCGCATGAATCCACGGAACATGCGGCGCTCGCCGAACTGCTGAGGGAGAGGCAGGCGGGCAAGTTCGTTTCTGCGACGAAGATGGACGATCGCATCGCGCGGCTGATCGCACGCAAGCGTAAGGCACATGCCGTTCGCGATTGAGTTCGCGGCGGCGTGCGAACGCGACTTCGAGCTCATCTTCGATCACCTGTTCACCAGTTACTGCACATTTGGCGAGAGTACCGTCGAGGCCCTTGAGCATGCCTCACGGCGCCTCGTCGGCATTCGGCGCGCTGCGGAGCGCCTCGGAACGTTTCCTCTTCGGGGAACCACTCGGGATGATATCCTGCCGGGTGTCCGCTACCTGGCGATCGACCAGGCCATCTACTGGTTCGAAGTCGACGAGAAGGCACTGAGGGTGCGCGTTCTCGCGATCTTTTTCGGGGGACAGGACCACATCCGTCACATGCTGGTACGCCAATTGCGGGACACGCGCTGACGCTCCCGCGGTGCTAGCCTCAGAACGGCAGCCCGACGTAGTTCTCGGCGAACACCTTCTGCGCCGCCGGCGAGGCGGCGAGGTAGTCGGCCTCGGCGCGCTGCATGCCGGCCTCGAAGCTGTCCTCGGGATGCAGCTTGTGCATCAGCAGCGTCAGCCACCACGAGAAGCGCTCGCACTGCCAGACGCGCGCCGCGGCCTTGTCGCCGTAGGCCGCGAGGCCGTCGCCGTCGTTGCGTCGGTAGTGCGCGATCAGCGCGCGCGACAGGTAGTGGATGTCCGAGGCGGCGAGGTTGAGGCCCTTGGCGCCGGTCGGCGGCACGATGTGGGCGGCGTCGCCGGCCAGGAACAGCCGTCCGTGGCGCATCGGCAGGAACACGAAGCTGTGCAGCGCGGCGATGCTCTTCTCCAGCGCCGGGCCGGTCGTGATGTGCGGCGCGACGTCGGGGCCGAAGCGGCGCTTCAGCTCGTCCCACAGCCGGTCGTCGGGCCAGTCCTCGATCTTCTCGTCGAGGCCGCACTGGATGTAGTAGCGGCTGCGGCTGCGCGAGCGCATCGAGGCCAGCGCGAAGCCGCGGTCGTGGCTGGCATAGATCAGCTCGTCGGCGCACGGCGGCACGTCGGCCAGGATGCCGAGCCAGCCGAACGGGTAGGTGCGCGAGAACGGCCGGCCGAGCGCCGCCGGGATCGACGGGCGGCTGGCGCCGTGGAAGCCGTCGCAGCCGGCGATGAAGTCGCACGCGAGCTCGTGGGCCACGCCGTCGCGCGTGTAGGTGAGGCGCGGCCGGTCCGACTCGACGTCGTGCAGCGCGACGTCGGCCGCCTCCCACACGATCGGCCCGTCGCCGGCCAGCCGCGCGGCGATCAGGTCGCGCGTCACCTCGCTCTGGCCGTAGACCGTGACGTGCTTGCCGGTGGCGCCGGCGAGGTCGATGCGGAAGCGCCGGCCGTGCACCGCCAGCTCGACGCCGGAATGCACCAGCCCCTCGCGGTGCAGCCGGTCGGCGACGCCCGCCTCGTCCAGCAGGTCGACCGTGCCCTGTTCCAGCACGCCGGCGCGGATGCGCGCCTCGACATAGTCGCGCGACCGCGCCTCGAGGATGACGCTGTCGATGCCATGGTTCTTCAGCAGGCGGGCGAGCAGCAATCCCGCCGGTCCCGCGCCGATGATCCCGACCTGCGTGCGTTGCGTGTTGGCCATGCGTCCCGCTCCCGTGCCGCTGGCATACGCGGCCCCCGGTCGACTGCCAAGTCTGGACTGCCAGGCCCTTCAGCGCCGGCGGCGCAGCGCCGTCGCCATGACCAGCACCGCCACCGCCTGCAGCGCCGCGGTCATCGCCAGCGCCCAGCTGTAGCCGTCGGGATCCCAGCCGCCCGAGGCGGTGCGCGGCCACAGGTCGAGGACCCAGCCGATCGCCGCCTGGACCGCGAAGGCCAGCCCCAGCGCCACCGTGTTGGTCGCGGTCGAGACGCGGCCCGTGAGGTCGGGCGGGAACATCTGGTTGACCACGACGTAGCCCACCGAGCCGGCCGAACTGAAGATCGCCATGGCGAGGAACAGCGCCAGCACGACGGCGAACGAGCGCGGCTGCAGCATCAGCCCGACCTGCACGGCGACCACGACGACCAGCGCGACGATCGGCACCACGATCGACGGCAGGCCGAGCCGCTCGGCGCGGCTGGCCGCGCTGCCGGTCAGCATGCTGCCGGCGATCATCGCCAGCGTGTAGAGGAACAGCACGCCGGCCCGCGTCTCGCCGTCCATGCCGGCGACGTCGCGCAGCCACGGCCCGGCCCACAGGCCGAGGTAGGCGAAGTTGAAGGTCGAGATGGTGGCGACGGCCGGGCCGAAGCGCCAGAAGGTCGGCGAGGCGAAGATGCGGGCGCTCGACGCGACGTAGCCGCCCAGCGTCGGGGCGGGGCCGGTACGCGCCTTGTCGGGCACCGACAGGAAGATCCAGGCCGCCACCGCCAGGGTGACGGCGCACAGGATCCAGAACACGCCGCGCCAGCCCAGGGTCGGCAGCACCGCCTGGACCGGCACCGTGGTGACCGCGCTGCCGGCGGCGGCGATCGCCGTCGAGATGCCGATCACCTGCGCCACCCGCTGGCGCTCGAACCAGTCGGCGTTGCCCTTCAGCACCGCCATCAGGCCGGCCGAGATGCCGACGCCCAGCATCACGCGGCCGAGCGCCAGGCCCGCGAAGCCCGGCGACAGGGCGAACACGGCGAAGCCCACCGCCGCCAGCGCCATCAGCGCTGACTGGACGCGGCGCGCGCCGAACGCGTCCAGCGCGACGCCCAGCGGCAGCTGGGTGGCGGCGTAGGCGGCGAACATGCAGGCGGCCAGGGTGCCCAGCTCGACCGCCGACAGGCCGAGCTCGACCGCCAGCACCGGGCCGACGATCGCCATCACGGTGCGCGCGGCCTGGTTGACGAAGTGCGCCGCCGCGAGCGGAAACGTGACCCTGACCAGCATCGGTTGGCACTATGACAGGCCTTGAAGGCGCGCGTCGCCTGGGGAACAGTCGCAGGCAACGATCCCGCGGGAGGGAATGCCATGACGGTCACGATCACGCCGCTCACCCCGGTCTTCGCCGGCGAAGTCGGTCCCATCGACCTGCGAAAGGTCCACGACCGCGAGACCCTGGAAGCCATCCGCGCCGGCATGGACCGCCATGCCGTGCTGGTGTTCCGCGACCAGCGCTTCACCGACCAGGACCAGCTCGACTTCGCCCAGCGCTTCGACGGCACGCTGCATGCCCGCACCTCGTCGTCGGCGATCGGCGCCAACCGCTTCGGCAACGAGGCGCTGGCCGACGTCTCGAACGTCGACAAGGACGGCAACATCCGCGACGCCGGCAACCGCATGCGCGCCTCGTCGGTCGCCAACCGCCTGTGGCACACCGATGCCTCGTTCGTGGATCCGCCGGGCCGCTACTCGATGCTGTCGGCGCGCGTCGTGCCGGAGGTCCGCGCCGACACCGAGTTCGCCGACATGCGCGCCGCCTACGACGCGCTCGACGACGAGACCCGGGCGTCGATCGAGGGCCTGCGCGTCTACCACTCGATCGTGCATTCGCGGCACGTGCTGGGCTTCGACTTCGACGAGGCCGAGAAGGAGAAGCTGAAGGGCGCCGTGCACCCGCTGGTGCGCACCATCCCGGGCTCGGGCCGCCGCGCCCTCTACCTTGCCTCGCACGCCGCCCATGTCGAGGACTGGCCGGTCCCGGAAGGCCGCCTGCTGCTGCACGACCTGATGGCGCACGCCACGCTGCCGCAGTTCACGTACCGCCACGTCTGGCGGCCGTTCGACTTCGTGATCTGGGACAACCGCTGCACGATGCACCGCGCGCGCCCGTTCGACGATTCGAAGCACCGCCGCGAGATGCGGCGCACGACCTCGCTCGATTTGCCGCTGCCGGCCTAGGCCGCTGCCCGCTTAAGCCTTCGCCGCCGGCGGGCGGCGCACCAGCAGCCACCAGCCGGCGAGGCCGACCAGGCCGGTGATGCCGACGCCGATGCCGATGTTGAGCTGGCTGTCGTGCGGCACGTAGCCGACCAGCAGCGTCAGGATCGCCGCCGTCACCATCTGCACGAAGCCCATCAGCGCCGAGGCCGCGCCGACCCGGTTGGCCGGCACCGAGATCAGCGCGTTGGCCATCGCGTTCGGCATGTTGATGCCGTTGCCCCAGCCCATCAGGACCAGTGGCCCGATCAGCGCCAGCGGCGTCACCCAGCCGGCGAGCGCGGTGGCGATCATCGCCAGCGCGCCGACGGTCAGCACGCCCTGGCCGAACGGGATGAGGACGAGGCTGTGGACGCGGCCCTGCAGGCGGCCGGAGACGATGCTGCCCAGCACGAAGTTGCCGGCCCATGCCAGCGTGAACCAGCCGAACAGCTCGGGCGCCACGCCCATCACCTGGATCAGCAGGATCGGCCCACCCGAGAAGAAGACGTTGAAGCCGGCCGAGGCGCAGGTCGCGGCGATCATCAGGCCGACGAAGCGCCGCTCGCGCAGGACGGCGCGGAAGCCGTCGACGTAGTCGCGCACCACGCTGACGGTGCGTGGCGGCGCCTTGGGCGCGGTCTCGCCCAGCAGGTGCCAGACGGTCGCCAGCACGGCGAGGCCGCAGGCGGCGGTGAACCAGAAGGTCGAGCGCCAGCCGAAGAAGCCCAGCAGCTGGCCGCCGAGCAGCGGCGACAGCGCCGGCGCCAGCGCCATTGCCGAGGCCATGGTGCCCATGGCGCGCGGCGCCTCGGGGCCGCTGCGGCTGTCGCGCACGATGGCGCGGCCCAGCACGACGCCGCCGCAGGCGCCGCAGGCCTGCACGAGCCGCGCCGCGATCAGCATCTCGATGCTGGTGGCGAGCGCGCAGCCGATGCTGCCCAGGGTGAAGATGCCGAGGCTGCCGAGCAGGATCGGCCGCCGGCCGAGGTTGTCCGACAGCGGCCCGACCGCCAGCTGCGCGAAGGCGAAGGCGAACAGGTAGATCGACAGCGTGAGCTGCGCCGTGCCGTAGGCCACGCCGAAGTCGGTCGCCAGGGTGGGCAGCGACGGCAGGAAGATGGTGAGCGCCATCTGCGACGCGACGGTCGCGCTCATCAGCAGCCAGATCGGCGGTTTGGGGTTACGCATCCGCGGCGGGTTCTAGCAGTGTTTGGTCGCTCGCGGCAGGGCCGTATGTGCTCAGATGCGGGTGCCTTCGACGTTCTGGAGCGCATCTTCTGGCTTGTTGCTGGTGCCGCCCTCGCGCTCGGCTTCGAGCCCTCGCAGGATCGCCGCTTGAACTTCTGATGCCTTCTCCTGCGCCGCTCTCATTGCACGCTCTACCATCTCGAGATGTTGCCAGTACTGTTTCCAGAGTTCCTGTCCCGCGTACTCCTCGAACGGGCGCGCCCTAAGCTGCGCCCAAGCCTCGTATCGCTTTAGGGCTTGGATGCGCTGTTCTAGATCTGCAACATTTCGGGTCTTGGGAGATCCCTTGGCCTTGCTCTTCATCCAATCCTCCCAATCGCGCCCGCCTTTCGATTGATTGCAGGGGCCGCAGCACGGGACAAGATTTCGAGCCTCGTGAAGATAGCCGGTCGGCTTCCTGTTTCCGACCAATGGCCTTAGGTGATCGTAGTCGGTGGCGCGCGCACCACAATACACACATTCAAGATTCTCTTCCGTCATGCCAAGCTGATGCAGCGCTTCTTCGCGTTCCTCTTTGGGTATAGGAAGCGGAGGAATGATGGCCTGCACGAAGGAGTTAGTTATTGAAGAGGTGCGGCTCGTTATCTTGAGAAGCTTCCGATATTTCATTGCTCTTAAGTGCCATATCTGGTCGACCCCAAGAAGTGGCGGAGGAGGTGAACGCTGGCGATTTGTCCGCCTCCGAAGCTTCGGCACTTATGGGCTTCATTGTTCTGTCGATAACATCCTTCCGCCAGCGCGGAATTGAAGGCCCGGCCAGTGCCGTTGCGTCCGGGTCGTTGACCGTGCTCCCGGCTGTAGCGCAGTCTCGGTCGATGGATTTCAGCTTTTCGGAACAGCACGAGGCGGTCCGCGAGACCGTGCGGCGGCTCTGCCAGACGGAACACCGGCCGCTGGTCGCGGCGGCGGAGGAGACCGAGGTCTTCCCGCGCGAGGTCTTTGCGCGCTGGGGCGAGCTCGGCCTGCTGGGCGTGCGCTATCCCGAGGCCGATGGCGGCAGTGGCCTCGACAAGGTCAGCGACTGCATCGTGCGCGAGGAACTGAGCTACATGAGCCAGGCCTTCGCCTCGAGCTGGTCGGCGCACAGCCATCTCGGGACCTGGCCGATCTGGAAGGCCGGCACGGCTTCGCAGCGCGACGCCTTCTTCCGGCCGGCGCTGGCCGGCCGGAAGATCGCGGGCTTCGCGCTCAGCGAACCCGACGGCGGGTCCAACATTCGCGCGCTCAAGACCCGCGCCGACCGGGTCGACGGTGGCTGGAAGCTGACCGGCGCCAAGCTCTACATCACCAACGCGCCGATCGCCGACTTCCTGCTGGTCGCCGCGCGCACCGCGCCCGAGCTGACCGGCGACGCGATCAGCCTGTTCATCGTCGAGGCCGGCGCGCCGGGCCTCGCCATCGACAAGCTGAAGAAGGAAGGCATCCGCGCCTCGGAGACCGGGCTGGTGCATTTCGACGGCGTGTTCGTGCCCGACGCCCACGTGCTGGGCGAGCGCCTGGGCACCTACCCGGTGATCCTCGACTCGCTCAGCGAGAACCGGGTCGGCGTCGCGGCCAACGCGCTCGGCATGGCGCGCGCCGCGTTCGACGCGGCGAAGGCCTACGCGAGTGACCGGCTGGTCGCGGGCAAGCGGATCGGCGACTACCAGGCGATCGCCCACAAGCTGGCCGAGATGTCGGCCGCGATCGAGGCGGCACGCTGGCTGGTCTATTACGGCGCATGGCGCGTCGACCAGGGCTCGCTCGACGGCGCCACGGCGGCGCGGGTCAAGCTGGTCGCCACCGAGACGGCGCTCGGCGTCAGCGAGCAGGCGATCCGCATCCACGGCGGCGCCGGCATCATGCGCGAATACCCGGTGGGCCGGATCCACCGCGACGCGCTGGTCTACGTGATCGGCGAGGGCACCAGCGAGGTCCAGAAGAACATCATCGCACGCGACCTCGGCTTCCGGCCGTGACGGTTGGCCCGTAACTTGCGCGCGCCTCGCTTCGCCACGGCCAACTGACGCGGGCAGTACGGTCCCGGACCGTGGCGTCCGTCGCGCTGGACCGCGCGCCCGTGCCCGCCGAGGATCGGAGTTCGCGATGACCTATGTCGGCCTGCTGACCTTCCTCCACACCGCCATCAGCTTCGTGGCGATCGGCCTCGGCATCCCCGCCGTGCTGTCGCTGCTGCGGCCTTCCCACGCGCCGGGGTGGCGTCGCTGGTTCTTCGTCACCGCGGCCCTGACCACGGGCTCGGGCTTCCTGTTCCCCTCCACCGGGCCGACGCCGGCGTTCCTCGTGGGGATCGTGGCGACGCTCATCCTCGCGGCGGTGGCGCTCGCCGCGCGGCGCAAGGACGACAGCCGGTGGGCCCGCGTGGTCTACGCCGGCGGCCTGGTCGCCAGCCTGTGGCTGCTCGTCTTCGTGCTGATCGCGCAGGCCTTCCAGAAGGTGCCCTTCCTCCACGCGTTCGCGCCGACCGGTGCCGAGCCGGCCTTCGCGGTGAGCCAGGCCATCGCCTTCCTCGTCTTCGCGCTGCTCGGGGTCATCGCGATCCGGCGCTGAGGCGTGGCGGCGGCGCGGGAAATGAAGCACACTCCGCCCAAGCCGTAAGAGCCGAATCCTTGGGGGAAACGATGAAGTTGCTGCGTCTCGCCGCCATTGCCCTGGCGGGCTGGTTGCTGGCCGGGGCCGCGCAGGCCGCCGACACCGTCAACGTCTACACGATCTGGCCGGAGAACTACGCGCGGCCGATGTTCCAGGAGTTCGAGAAGGCGACCGGCATCAAGGTCAACTTCATCCGCTTCTCGTCGGGCGAGGCGCTGGCCCGCGTCATCGCCGAGAAGAACAACCCGCGCATCGACGTGCTGTTCGGCGGTCCCGTCGAGACCTTCGCCGCCGGCATCAAGGAAGGCATCTTCGAACCCTACAAGTCGCCGTCGTTCGACAAGCTGCCGGCGCGCTTCAAGCAGGCCGACGGCCAGTGGACGGCGATCGCCGACGACCCGCTGGTCTTCATGACCAACAACGCCTTCCTCAAGAGCAAGGGCCTGAAGCCGCCGGCGTCGTGGGAAGACCTGCTCGACCCCGCCTACAAGAACCAGCTGCAGATGGCCGACGCGCGGACCTCGGGCACCGCCGTCACCCGCATCTTCTCGGTCCTGGAGGTCAACAAGCGCGACGAGGACAAGGCCTTCGCCTACCTGAAGAAGCTGCGCCAGAACGTGCAGGTCTACACCAAGAGCGGCGGCGGCGGCACGCTGCCGGTCGGTCTCGGCCAGGCCGGCGGCGGCATCTTCTTCATCGTCGACGCGCTCGAGACCCGGTCCAAGGGCTACGACGTGGCGATCAGCTTCCCCAAGGAGGGCATCGGCACCTCGGCCGAGGCGATCGCGCTGATCAAGGGGGCCAAGAACCCGGTCGAGGGCAAGAAGCTGATCGACTTCGCGACCAGCGCGGCGATGCAGTCGAAGCTCGCCGAGCACAAGGTGAACTTCGTGCCGGCCAATCCGGAGGTCAAGACCGACCCGGCGCTGGCCGAGATCCTGAAGGGCGCGACGATCTTCCCGATCGACGACGACTATGCCGGCGCCAACCGCAAGCGCATCGTCGACCGCTGGATCAAGGAAGTGCTCGGCCCGCAATAATGCGGACGGAGCGGGCGAGGGAGGGGCGCCGGACGCTGGGCGACCCGGCGCTGCTCGGCGTGCTGGCCGTGCTGTGGCTGCTGCTGGCGCTCTTCGTGCTCTACCCGCTGGCCGAGCTGCTGGTCCGCGCCTTCAGCGACGACGGGCGCTTCACCCTCGAGCCGCTGCTGTCGAGCCTCGCCGACGCCGGCCACCGCGCCGCCTTCGTGAACAGCCTGGTGCTGGCGACGACGGTCGGCGTGCTGGGCACCGCGCTCGGCCTGCTGTTCGCGCTGACCGCCACCCGCTCGGGCCTGTCCCGGCACTGGCTGACGGCGCTCGATGCGGCGGCGCTGCTGCCGCTGGTCTCGCCGCCCTTCACGACCTCGATCGCCATCATCTTCTCGTTCGGCCCGAAGGGCTTCATCAGCCACCACCTGCTGGGCCTCGACAACGTCACCGCCTACGGCTTCTGGAGCACGGCGCTGGCCGAGACGCTGACCTACTTCCCGATCGCCTACCTGACCCTGCGGCCGATCCTGTCGGCGATCGATCCCAACCTCGAGGAGATGGCCTTCAGCCTCGGCGGCTCGCGCTGGCGGATCTTCCGCACCGTCACGATGCCGCTCTGCGTGCCGGGCTTCGCCAACGCCTTCCTGCTGCTGTTCGCCGCCTCGCTGGCCGACTTCGCCACGCCGCTGATCCTGGCCGGCAACAGTTTCGCCGTGCTGCCGACCCAGGCCTACCTTCAGATCACCGGCATGTTCGATTTCAAGGGCGGCGCGGTGCTGTCGCTGATGCTGCTGGTGCCGGCGATCGGCGTCTACCTCGCGCAGCGCCGCTGGGTCGGCCGCCGCACCTACGTCACGGTCACCGGCAAGGTCGGCCAGCGCTCGCGCAGCCGCGCGGTGTCGCCGGTCGCCGCCGCCGGGCTGGCCGCGGCCAGCGTCGCGGTGGCCGCGGTCATCCTCTACTTCTATGCGTTGCTGCTCTACGCCTCGCTGGTCGTGGCGTTCGGCGCCAACGAGACCTTCACGCTGCGCCACTACCACGTGATCTTCACCGAGGGCCTGCCGGCGATCCGCGACACGCTGGTGATCGCGCTGATCGGCATGCCGCTCGGCGGCCTGTACGGCGTGCTGGTCGGCTGGCTGATCGCGCGGCGGCGCTTCCCGGGGCGCCAGGCGATGGAAGTGGTGTCGATGATCAACTACGCGCTGCCCGGCACCATCGTCGGCATCGCCTACCTGATGGCGTTCAACGACCCGCCGCTGGCGCTGACCGGCGGCGTGATGATCATCGTCGCCTGCTACGTCTTCCGCTACAGCCCGACCGGCATCCGCGCCACGGTGGCGCTGCTGCAGCAGATCGACCGCAGCATCGAGGAAGCGTCGGCCAGCCTCGGCGCCGGCACGGTGCAGACCTTCCGGCGGGTCACCCTGCCGCTGATCGCGCCGGCCTTCTTCGCCGGGCTGGGCGTGGTGTTCATCCGCTCGATGACGGCGATCAGCGCCACCATCTTCCTGGTGTCGCTCAGCTGGACGCTGATCACCGTGCGCATCCTCGAGAACATGACCGAGCTGGCGCTGGGGCCGGCGGCGGCGTTTTCCGTCTTCGTGATCGTCGTGGTGTTCGCCGTGGTGGCCTGCCTCAGCGCCGTGCTGCGGCGGCTGCGCACGCCGACCGCCGGCGCCGCGGCGCAAAGCCTGCTGGGAGGGTGACCGTGGCCGCCATCGAACTCTCGGGCGTCTCCAAGCGCTTCGATCACACGGTCAAGGGCGAGGTCTATGCCGTGCGCGACGTCAGCCTGTCGGTGGCGGAGGGCGAGCTCCTGACGCTGCTCGGGCCGTCGGGCTGTGGCAAGTCGACGACCCTGCGCATGATCGCCGGCTTCGAGGAGCCGGATGCCGGCCGCATCTCGATCGGCGGCACCGACGTCACGCGGGTGCTGCCCAACCGGCGCGGCATCGGCTTCGTGTTCCAGAACTACGCGCTGTTCCCGCACCTCACGATCTTCGAGAACGTGGCCTACGGGCTGCGCGTGCAGGGCAAGGGCGAGGCCGAGATCGGCCGCGCCGTGGCCGAGGTGCTGTCGCTGGTCGGGTTGGCGAGCTACGAGCGCCAGCAGCCGCACCAACTGTCGGGCGGCGAGCAGCAGCGCGTGGCGCTGGCCCGCGCCGTGGTCTTCCAGCCGCGCGTGCTGCTGTTCGACGAGCCGCTCAGCAACCTCGACGCCAAGCTCAGGGTCGAGATGCGCGAGGAGATCCGCGCCCTGCAGAAGCGCATCGGCATCACCACGGTCTACGTCACGCACGACCAGGAGGAGGCGATGGCGATCTCCGACCGCATCGCCGTGATGGACCGCGGCCAGGTGGTGCAGCAGGGCACCGCGCAGGACCTCTACTATCGCCCGGCCAGCGAATTCGTCGCGCGCTTCATCGGCCGCGCCAACCTCGTCGCCGCGCGCGTCCGGGACGCCGACGCGGTCGAGATCGCGGACGGCCTGGTCGTGCGGCTGGCGACCGGCCGTGCCGCCGGAACGCCGGCGACGCTGGTGATCCGCCCCGAGATGATCGGGCTCGACCCCGGCGATGGCCCGGGGCGGGTGACGCACCGCACCTTCCTCGGCGAGAAGACCGACTACGTCGTCGAGCTCGGCGGCATCACCCTGCAGGTCGCCGCCACCGACACGTATCGCCGCCCGCCGATCGACGTCGGGCAGAAGGTGTCGCTGCGCTTCCACCCCGAGGGTATCCACGTCCTCTAGGGACGCCTCCGCTAGTCCGGGTAGCGGCGGAAGAACCGGCTCGCGCAGGGGAGATGGATGCCTCTCTCGATCTCGGTCCGGCTGGTCAACGGCTCGTCGCAGCACGGGCACCGGAAGGACTCCCGGCCGTAGCGCGCCGCGGTGGCCGGGGGATCGGCGCAGATCGCCGCCATGTCGTCGAGCAGGGCGTCCTGCTCCGCGCGCGGCAACTCGGTGAAGGCGCGCGACGGCAGGAACAGGCTGCTGTCCTCGCGGACCTTGCCCAGCACCAGCCCGTTGCGGGACCAGTAGATGCCGCTCGGATCGAGCGGGTGCCGGCGGCCCAGGGTGACGACCAGGCGGCCGAACGTGAGGTTGGGGGCAGGCCCGTCAGGACGGGAAGGGTGTCCGGCACGGGCGAGCGCCTTGCCCAGCTTGCCGACGTCGAGCAGCGCGTAGCGTTCGTGGATCGCCGATCCCTCGAGCCGCTGCCACGGCCGGTCCGGCAGCATCTCGGCCGCGTTCGGCTCGTCGAGGCGCATCCGGGCATCGAGTTCCCGCACCTGCCGCTCGCGCAAGCCGCCCCGTCGCAGGATCGTCGCGCGCAGGTCGGCCGCGAACCCGGACGCGGGCGCGTGCTGCGCGATCCAGCGTGCCCGCTCGGGATGCGCGGTCTCGTAGGACCGCCAGGGACCGTCGTCGTCCACGGCGGCATGCTCGAACGCTTCGAGCCCGTCGACGTCACCGCGCGCGTCGTCGCGCCAGGCCGGCGCGTGGGGATCGACGAGACCGCAGCGGCCGCAATTGATCGCGGCGTGCTCCAGGTGCTCGCTGAAGACCGCGCGGCGCCGGCACAGCGGACAGATGGTCTGGCCGGCGTAGGGCATGCCCCACTGGCCCACGAGGTCGGGCCGCGGCACCAGCGCCCAGAAGTCGGGCAGGCCCGTGTTGAATTCCCCGTGCACGTTGATCCAC